>Ga0208613_1000540_pt1 | contig 12479 bp, 17 predicted proteins | sample CryBogmetaGMA6M_FD_184543 | JGI IMG/M metagenome (GOLD analysis project Ga0208613, IMG submission 184543) | Freshwater microbial communities from Crystal Bog, Wisconsin, USA - MA6M (SPAdes) | ecosystem: Environmental > Aquatic > Freshwater > Lake | place: Crystal Bog, Wisconsin, USA | collected... | reverse complement strand
CCGATAGTACCGGAACATAGCTGGGGAACTCAGCATTGGGTCAATTGGTGGTTAAATGATACTGAACAAGTTAGAACCAAATTTGTAGAGAAGATTGAAAAAGAATATATTTGGGAAACATTGAAAGGTTAATATGGCAGGCTGGAATACAATTACACAAATTCGCAAGTTAGAAGAACGAGCGGATGGTCTTGGCATGCGGTTTACTGCTTACAAGCATGATGACATGTATGGCGAGCATGTGGCATTAGTGCCAAAAGATAAAGACGCATTGCCTATCTACAGCCGTGATGCTATATTATTTGCTGGCTCATTAGAACATGCCGACAGGTTTATGCAAGGTGTGTTATGGGCACGAGAATACGACCGTATGACCATTGATCGGAACAATGACAAAAAGCGTGAACGTAAAGAACAAGATGAACGCAATAAGCAAATGGTTAAAATCTTAAAAGACGAAAAACTAAATTTAGTACAAACATAAATAGTATTATGATAAAAAATGTAATTATTGCAGGGTTGTCATTCATTGTTGTAATGTTTTGGATTAAAGTTGATCCAGAGTGTGTTAATAACGGTGAGGATCCAAATGCAGTAACTATAGAATATCAATGTTCTGATTTAGAAGATTACGAAAATGTCCCGCCTGAAGTTGTAGAAGAATGCATGAATCGGGCGGATCAATCCACAAAACACAAAAACAAACCTTGACAACATTGCTAATAAATAGTATAATATTAGCATATATAGGAGTTATAAATGTCAGCAAGTTGGATTAAAAAATTAAACGAGAGTGATAGCCGCCTACACAAAGAAGATGTTATAAGACAAGCATTAGAAGCAAGTGTCCTAGGCAGCACAAACGCAATCAATTTTTTAAAATTTACTAAACTTTGTTACAATCCCTATGTTACGTTCGGAGTGCGTCAAGTACCTGATTCAAAAAATGTTTTTAATAAAATTAATCCATGGGATCAGTTTGAGGAGTTGTTAACAAAACTTAGCAATAGAGAATTGACAGGCAATGCAGCACTAGATGCTATCACATCCCTTGCATGGAACTTTGATAGTGAAGAATGGATGAACTTTGTTTTACCTGTAATTACCAGAGACCTTCGTGCAGGCATAAGTGACAAAACAATTAACAAGGTATGCAAAGGCACTGAATTTGAAATACCAGTCTTTGGTTGTCAACTAGCAACAACCAGTGAAGATCGACCAGAGATGAAGGGCACTAAACGTTTAGAACCTAAACTTGATGGTGTTCGTGTATTGATGGTGTTCACACCTAACAACAAAGGCGAGGCGTCAGTAATTAGTTTCAGTCGCAATGGTAAAGAGTTTGACAACTTTACTACAATTGAAAAACAAATCTCTAGTCGATTTAAAGAAATTATCGGCACAAACGCACGTACATTAAAGAATGGTTTTGTATTTGACGGTGAGATTGTTGGTAATTCTTTCCAAGAGTTAATGAAACAAGCACGTAGAAAGAAAGATGCAAAGGCAGAAGATAGTGTTTTTCATATTTTTGATATCATTCCAATTGATGAATTTTTTAAAGGTATATACGAGGAACCATTAAGCAAGCGTCTAAAGATATTAGACAAAATGAATGGTATAATTGAAGAATTACCAAACGTAGAGTTTCTAACTAGTATCAAAGTTAATTTAGATACTGCGGCAGGTAAAAATCAATTAGACAGATATGCCAAAAACAAAGTTGCAGAAGGCTTTGAAGGTATTATGATTAAGGACCTTGATGCGTATTACGAATGTAAACGTAATACATCTTGGATGAAATGGAAGCCTACACTTACTGTAGATTTGGAGGTAGTTGATGTTCAAGAAGGCACTGGAAAGAATAAAGGACGACTTGGAGCTCTTATTTGCGCCGGCCACGACCAAGGGGTCGATATTTCAGTCAATGTTGGTAGTGGGTTTAGTGATGACAATAGACATGATTATTGGGATAACAGTGATAGTGTCATTGGTCGAACTGTTGAAATCTTATGTGATGTAATAACACAAAACAAAGACGGAACATATAGCTTGCGCTTTCCCAGATTTGTTCGTTTCCGTGACGATAAGTGATATAATACATGAAAGCAAATATCAAAGAATTAGCCGCCAAAGCAGGATTGGCTAAGGTTATGATCCATCCTACATCAGACAGTGGAGTTTTTATTTCACTCGAACCTGATGTAGAAAACAAATTAAAAGAATTTGCTAAATTGGTTGCGTTAGAATGTTCTACGATTGCTGATAAAGCAGAACCATATAAAGCATCTGATTTAATGAAAAAACATTTTGGAGTATAACAATGGCATTACTTGCAGTAGGTGATAAGGTAGAAAAAGTCAGTGGTTACAAATGGCCCGGTATAGTGGTATCAGTATTTGATACACTTGACGGTCAACGCAGAGTTGTTGTAGAATGTACTACTCCAGAAGTAGCAGGTGCTTTGCACATCTATAACGAAGGTCAATTAAGAATTTCTTTGGAGTAAATCATGGTAAAAGTAGTTAAAAGTGAATGGCATCAAGTTGAGAAACGTTATGGCATTGAAATTGATGCCGACATGCTAACTGAAATTTATCCTGAATTGGATGAAGATGAGATTGAAGCAAAACTTGCTCAACTAGAATCAGGTGAAGAAGATGTTGAAGAAGTTATCAACGAAGCATGGAACAACAACGTAGACATTGATTGGGATTATCTCAATGAAGATGATTGGTGGACTGACCGCAAAGGCGGGTATGAAGTTACTTACAAAGTAGAAGAATGGAAAGTACATGAAGATTATGTATCACCCATCACTCACAAATGTACTAATTGCAAATGGACTGGTTCACAGTATGATGCTGCATGGTCTTGGGTAGATAGTGAAGGTAAAGAATTAGACGAGGCAATTAAGATTTGCCCAATGTGTGATAGTGCTACTGAATTAACAGAAGTGGGTGTTGAAGAGGCTGCAAAAGATGCTGCTAATAAAGCTAAATGGGCTAATATTGAAGAAAATGAAGTGGAAGAAGATGATGAAAACGTCGGTACTCCACCAAGCGATGAAGAAATGAAAGAACAATTAGAAGCACTTGTAACTGAACAAGTAGCTAAATGGCCCTTTGATAAAGAAGCGGTAACTGAAGCAGCAGATTTACTTCCAAACTATCCAGCTGGTGAATATACTATTCGTATCTGGGGTCGTACCCGTGAAATTGGTGTAGGTAAGATTAGTAAACAACAATACGAACATTGGAGTCACGAGGATCATAATAGTGACCTTTCTGACGCTATGAATGAGTCATATGATTATGACGAGAACGACACTCCAGAGAAAGCACGATTCGATAGTGCTTACTATGAGTACCAAGATGTACATTCATTCTGGGGCTTTGATGAAGATGATACTCATATGACTATCACTGATGAAAGTGGCGAAGAAATCTATGACGGCACATTAGATGGATTCATTGGTGAAGCACACGGAGATAATGATAGTCGTTGGGACGCCACAGAAGAAGTAGAAGAACTATATCCTCACTATTTAGGCAAAGGTTACTTTGTAGTATGGACACAGGGTGGAAAGGGTAGTTGTATTCAAACTACTGTTGATACTGAAAGTGAAGAGTTTGATCCTCGCAAACTAAAGTATACTACTTGGGATATTGAAGGTAGTTCGTGTGTCAATCGTTTGAAATATGATGATGTTGAACTTGATGACTATGGTATGGATAGTGAACATGATAATTGGCGTGGACAATGGTCACAGTTTGATGTTTATCACAACAAGAAATAAGGATTAATATGCCATACGTATACAAAGAAGTTGAAGTAGATATTGATTTGAGTGACTTTGAAACCGATGACCTAATTGAAGAATTAGAAAGTCGCGGGGAGTTATCTTCACGTACTGGATCTGGTCCATATGATAGTAACGAAATATTAGAACAGATTTGGATGCGTAGACGTAACGGTAAAGACTATCAAAACCTCTTGGATAATTTAATTTATCAAGTTACTGGTCATATAGTATGACACATCCACTAGTAGGTAAATCATATACCTTTGAAGATGGCAATCGTATGGAGATAATTCAAGTAAGAGAAGTAGATGAACTACGAGGTGGGTCTAGTGTTACTTATTTGGCTTATCAAGGGCCTGGCATTCCGCAAAAATTAATACTAAATTTAGAACAATTTATAGATATCTACGGTCAGCTATTTGAATGACTATTTAGGTAGTCTATTGTAGACTAAATACAAAATGCTTAAAAGAATATTCAGTTTTTCCAACCTCACCTTATTAGTAGCATTAACATTAAGCACTATTGCCGCATGGTATAGTATTATTGGTTTGACTACTATTTTTGCCGGAGCAGTAGTTCCAGTTATCATCATGGGTTCAGCACTTGAACTCGCTAAGATTGTAACAACCGTTTGGTTGCGTAAGTATTGGCATCGTGCTGGATTGTTAATCAAACTCTACTTGGTGCCAGCTGTAATGGCTATTGCATTGATTACAAGTATGGGTATCTTTGGCTTTTTAAGTAAAGCGCACATGGATCAAGGAGTTACCTCAGGTGATGTACAAGCCAAGATAGCAATATATGATGAAAAAATCAAAACCGAAAAAGAGAATATTGAAGCAAACCGCAAGGCGCTTAAACAGATGGATGAGGGAGTGGACCAAGTACTGGGCCGCTCAACAACAGAAACGGGTGCCGAAAAAGCTGTGGCTATGCGAAAGTCCCAGCAGAAAGAACGTACTCGCCTTCAAAATGAAATACTACAGTCGCAGAAGTCTATCCAAGGACTTAACAATGAACGTGCGCCTATTGCCGCCGAGGTACGAAAAGTGGAGGCAGAGGTTGGACCAATAAAATATATCGCAGCATTACTATATGGTGATAACCCTGATGCTAACATATTAGAACGTGCTGTACGTTGGGTTATTATTTTACTTGTTATTGTATTTGATCCATTAGCATTGATGTTAGTGTTAGCTGCTAATCAGAGTAAAGACTGGGATGATGAAGATGAACCTGCATATGAACCTGATGATGGTCCTATCAATGAAGAAGTTTTAGAAGCATTACGTGAACAAGCAAAAGAAGAACTACCTACAGGTGAATTAATTTCCAAAGAAAATTTATTCCCTGAAGAAGTTGTAGCAGAAAAAGAATTTGATATCAAGGATCATCCATACTTGTTTACACCTGCAGGCAGTGATACCCCTCCTGGAATTAAACCAGTCGGTCCTCAAGTATATAAACCAGAACCAAGTGATGATACACTGGATCCTTGCTATAAATGCGGAACACCATTGATGATTGCTCCTGGCATTGGACCGTTCTGCCCAAATAAAAAGTGTGATGTATCCGACAATACAAATGGTGTAGAACCTATTGAAATAACATATATTCCAACTAAGCCAATGGTTGAAGATGCCCCAAACTTTGAAGCAATTAAAGTTGATGGAAAATGGGTACAGACTGGTCCTTCTTTTATAGAGATACTCAAAACTGATTTACCTGACACTATAGAATCTAATACCATCCCCTATCAGGAATTGGAAGGCGGTTATGTAATGTTTGACAACAAGCATATGCATAAAGATGTGTTATTGGGTATGCGTCCGGATATGTTAAAACTTGTTGCTGATTCAGGAAGATCAACTAACACTAGTTTTGGAACATCGTTTCCAGCTTTAGCATCAAAGGGTGATACCTTTGTGCGTGTTGATACCTTACCTAATAAGGTTTATAAATTTGACGGGTTAAGATGGATTGTTGTTAACAAGGCACAATCAACCAGCTATCTTTATGACCAAGAATATATTAAGTATTTGGTCACGAAGATAGAATCAGGCGAGTACGATATTGAATTATTATCTGATACTGAAAAGCAACAAATTGAAGAATACTTGACCAAAAAAGATTGACTCTTTATCCCAACTAGTGTATAATACTAGTATCATTAACTAACTGGAGTTATCCATGAAACTTAAACTTGCTACTATTGCGATTGCTATCATACTTACTGGCTGTGCCTCAACTAAAAGTGAAGGTGAAGGTGCTGTAAAAACACAGAAACTTTCTACATCATTTGCAGGCGAGAAAATTAAAATTGAAACAAATTGTACATGGCATGTGTTTAGACCAAATGAATGTGAAGTCGTTGCGATTGAATCTACTGCAACTGCTACTTCATTTGGCAATACTGCAAACAATCGTAAAAATGCACTTACTGTAGCTGAGATGCGGGCTAATTCTCAAGTAGCAGAATTTATTGCCAAAGATATTTCTACTACACGAGTAACAAATACTCTTGCCAAAAATCTTGAAAAAGCAAATGATAAGATTAAGTCAGGCAATAGTGATGGTTCTATTGTAGAAATGTCAGATAAGGAAGCTGCTACTATTAGTTTGCGTGAAAATAATAACGAAACAGTACACAATCTTACTGAAACTATTCGCACAAGTTCACAAGCTATTCTCAGAGGATTTATTAAAATCAATCAGGAAGTAGTAGGTAATCAGGAAGTATTGGTTATTATTCGTTGGGACAAAGACTCTGAACGTGCTGCCGAAACATTGCGTAGAAAATTTACTACTAGTTCAAACTAAAACATGTTACGGCTACTTTGCATAGTAGCATGTTTCTTAGTTAACAATGTAGTTGCAGCCGAGAAATACATTCGTGTTACCGGAGAGGCTACTACTATTGAACAAGCAAAAGAAAATGCTTTCCGTACTGCTGTTCAACAACGAGCAGGTGCTATTGTACTAAGTGAACGTGAGGCTAGAATGTCCTCACTAACTAAAGACAATATATCTGTGTTTAGCGCAGGATACATCAATGACTTCAAAATTATTGATATCAATCAAACTGGTTCTACTATCAGAATCACTATGGATGTATTAGTTGTTGAAAGTAAATTACTTAACCAAGTACTTACTACTGGTAGAACTGAACAAGGTATCGACGGCAATCGTGCAGGTATAGCAGTAAGCACTTATTTGGAGCAAAAACAAAAAGGTGATCAGATGTTAGATATGGTGTTAAACACCTATCCACAGAATGCCTTTACTATTCAACAAAAGCCGTTTGTTATTTCTATAGATAGTTATCGCAATACTGTATTACAAGTTCCCTATACCATTCAATGGAATAAAGATTATATATATGCACTAAACGAAGCACTAACTTTACTTGAAGATAACATTAGTTTTTTTCAAGAGGCTCCTGCTAAAATCGTAATAGGTGACAAAGATCCAATTAGTGCGTATACGGGTAAATGGCAACATAAATTCAACGATCTAATAACCTATAATAAAATCGTAAATTCAATGAAAAATGATCGTGCTGCACGATTTCAATTAGAGATATATGATAATAGTGGATTATTATTGTATCAAGTGTGTTATGTAATGCCAATGTTCTATTCTGTACAATTTAAACAACTAATGTTTGTAACTTCCAAAATAGAAACATCATATTTACAAGCAACCATTGATAATAAACATAGATATGTTATAGATCGGGCAAGCAGGATTGAGGTATCGTCAGTGCCGGATAGTAAATGCTATTGATAAAAATAACTGACAAATAATAAAAAGATAAATTAATATATGACCAACGAATCTAAAATAAACCATTGTTCTTTTTGTGAGTTACACAAAGATAAAGTTAAGAAATTAATAGTAAGTGAAGGAGTTGCTATATGTAGCGACTGCATCGAATTATGCACCAACCTTATTGAAGATGATAGTTTAATTGTTGAAGATAAACCCAAAGAAGAAATAAAATATGATCCATCTAGTATCAAAGAATACTTAGATGTTCATGTTGTTGGGCAGGATAATGCCAAAACTGTATTAAGTGTGGCTATTGCTAATCACTATAAACGTATCACATATCCACCAAAAGATTTAGAAATTGCTAAGGGCAATGTTTTATTGATTGGACCTACTGGTAGTGGTAAAACATTGCTTGCCAAGACGGTAGCAAAATATCTCAAAGTGCCCTTTGTTGTTGCTGATGCTACAAGTTTGACAGAAGCTGGATATGTCGGCGACGATGTTGAATCAATGATTAGTATGCTACTAAATGCTGCTGGCGGAGACCCTAGGTTAGCAGAACGCGGTATTGTGTTTGTTGATGAGATTGACAAGATTGCACGCCGTAGTGAATCAACAAGTATTACCCGTGATGTATCGGGCGAGGGTGTTCAACAAGCATTACTTAAGTTAGTTGAAGGTACAGTTTGTCGTATCCCAGCTGGTGGCGGACGTAAACACCCCGGCGGTGATATGATGGAAATTGATACGAAAAATATTCTATTCATATCAGGTGGTGCCTTTGTTGGGTTGAAAGATTTGATTGGTAATCGTAAGAATGGCTCTACTATTGGATTTGGTGCGGATATCAAAGACAAAAAAGTAGAAGGTGATTTGACTGAAGTTACTCCAGATGACTTAACCAAATATGGAATGATTCCAGAGTTTATTGGACGTTTCACTACTACAGTTAGTATTGGGGAATTGAACAAGGAAGAATTGTTGCGGGTATTGACGGAAGTTAAAAACAACTATATTGCCCAATATACATATCTATTGAGTATTGACAATATTAACTTAACCTTTGCGGATGAGGCATTGGAACAAATTGTTGATAATTGCTTGACACTAAAGACCGGGGCACGTGGATTACATACTGAAATTGAGCGTTGTTTGATGCCACATATGTTCAATACCAAAAAGTACAGAGAAAATAACGTAACTGAGATAAATATAACAAGGGAGCAAGTTTTAGAACCAAAATCACTAATATGAGTATAAAAGGAAGACGAGTTATTGTTACTGACGGAAACGTTGATAAAGCATTACGTAAATTTAAAAAGAAGATAACAGACCAAAATCTGTTACAGGAATTGCGTGATCGGGAACAATATGTCAAACCCTCTATACAGCGTAAAGTAGATAAAGGTTTAGCCAAACGTAGATGGCAAAAATACTTGCGTGACCAGAGTCTTCCCAAAAAACTATTTTAACCTAAATAGTAGAATTTTTTACACATTTCTGTTAGAATAAATATATGTTGAGTGCCGATAGTCGGGCTCACATATTAGTCACTTGCTTATATAAGGAGAAAACTATGACTAGAAATACATTAACCCTTCGTTCCCTTGACATTCCACAACTACACAAATTTGGTATCGGTTTTGATACTATGTTTGATGAGTTGCACAGAATGCATTCACAACAAACCAACACAAACTATCCCCCATATAATGTCGTACAGATTACCGACGATGAATATATGATTAGTATGGCTGTGGCTGGGTTTGGTCTTGATAATCTTTCAGTAACAAAAGATAAAAACTTTTTGATTATTGAAGGCAAGAACACAATCAAGGAAGAAGAAACTGACATTAACTATCTACACAAGGGCATTAGCGCAAGAGATTTCCGTCGTGAATTCAAACTTGCTGACTTTGTAGAGATTGAAAATGCTCATTTAGAATTGGGAATTCTTAATGTTCACTTAAAACGTGAAATACCTGAAGAACAAAAGCCCAAGTCTATTGCTATTACCTATACTAAATAGTATAATAGCATCATGTGTGTAGTCGCGGTGACTACACACTTTTATAACTAACAATATAAACTACTATGTCTAAAACAGAAACAAAAATTAAAATCAAGCCTAATCTTGCATTATCCGAGCCTCCATTGTACAAAATCATTTATATCAATGATAATGTAACTAGCATGGAGTTTGTCGTAGGTAGTTTAATTGATTACTTTAATTACAACCAAGACACCGCACAATCTATTACACATAATATCCATGAAGAGGGTAGTGCAATTGTTGCTGTTTTGCCCTATGAAATTGCAGAGCAAAAGGGAATTGAGGTTACACTTGATGCACGTAGTCAAGGATTCCCATTACAAGTTAAAGTAGAAGCAGAAGCCTAAACTGTAACTTCTATTCGTTTAGCCCAATAGGGGTTTCTTTTGAAACTACTATTATTAATGTAGTTGATATCATTTATATTGGTATCAACTACTTTTTTATATGTGCCATATAACCAATGCGATACTTTACTTTCTGTATCTGCTAGTAGTGAAATACTTAAATTAAGTTGAGTATCTATTGTTGAGGGATGTTCTCCAAAGTATAAATCTATACTGGGAACTGAGTTAGAGACTACTACAATACGTTTAACATCTAAATGTTTTTGTAGTCGTTCAATTGTATTTTTGAGATATAATATATCCTCATTGCGATGAACCTCTATGATGCTAGCGGTTTCATCTTCATATACAGTATTGCCATACCAGCCATTGGCGCCAATTACTGCTATACCATCGATGACAACCACATGATGGTGCATCAATGCTAGGTTACGAATATTGCGACATGCTTTATGGATTTCTTCTGTTCTTTTTATAACATCACCTGTATTGTGATATTCTAGTGAGCCTAGAGTATAGAATATACCCTGATAGAATTTAGATAAATGCGATAAAGTTTGCTTAATCGTGCGTAAATCTTCACTAATATTTCCTGCTATTATACAGTATAAACTAGTTGCTTTTCCTTCCCAATCAAAACTATCATCGGGAGATAGATTTAGGTCACTAATTAAGTCAAACCCTATCGTGGTCATTTATTTTGCAATGCTAATTTTAGGCTTTTTAGGTGCAGCAGGTGCTTTCGCTTTTGCTGGCGCTTTTTCTGCTTTTGGCTTAGCAGGTGCTTTAGCAGCGGCAGGCTTTGCGGCCTTTGGCTTAGCAGGTGCTTTAGCTTTAGCAGGAGCCTTTTCAGCTACAACTGGAGCAGCTACAGGGGCAGGAGTAACTACAGCTGGTGCTGTAGTTGGTGCTTCTACTTTGTAGGATGCAGCAGGTGCTGCTGTCTCGGGTGTTGCTACCGGGGCTGGGGATTCAATCCCGAGTAGACTTTTTAGAAATTTGATCATAATTTTCTCCTTCATTGTATTTACTATCGGTTAAGAATTTTATATTTTTTTCTATAGATAAATACTAGACTATGCGTGAATTTATTAATATCATTGAACAACTAACTGAAAGCACTGGACTAGCCGGTCGTAAACCCGGTGACGTTTTTAAAAACGAAAACGGTGAGGAGGCAATATTTAATGATATTAAATTCTTCCCCGAAGGTGGAGGCAAATATTCACCCGAGGAACTGGATCAGGCTGTAGGTGAAATCGAACAACAAGTTCCGGGAATTATTTGGCAAAACAGTCGTTCTGGGCGTACAGGTGGATTTGCAATAATCTCATTTGGTAACTTTGTTATTGGACAATATCTACAAGAAGTTAAACCATCAAAAACGGATAACAAAGTATCAAATACATTTACAGTAGATGGTGCAACTTATAAGTTTGGTGGCAAGGCTGCTGCTAAAGCTGATGCAGGATTAAGTCCACAAGATTTGTTAACGGATAAACTTGATTTAACTATTCCAAAGATAATGAATCAACTTGCTAGCAGTTTGGGAACTGATAACTCATTATACGCTTTAGCACATAATATCGCAATGGGACAACCATTGCCCATAACATTTGATGCTCCAGAGGGAATTAGCTTTACTGCGTTCCGTGATTACTTCTGTGAAATATTACAACCAATAGCATTGCAAAAAGGTCAATACACTGGTAACGCAGGTGAGGCTGCAAATAAGTTTTTAGGTGGATCATTCCAAAAAACATTAATCAGTTTTGATGATAGCAAAACCGCAGGATTAAGCGATAGTGTTATGTCTACTACTGATGGACGTAGCGTACTAGTCAGCACTAAAGGTGGCAAGGGTGCTACTGCTAGCGCAAGTAATTTAATTGACCAAATTGATAAGATAGCAGAAACTCCTGATGGTGGAAAATTCTTAAACAAGCACAAAGAAGTAGTTGACTTATTACGTGAGATACAAGATGCAGGGCAAGCAGGTGCTCCATTAATGTTAGGTGTACGTTATGGCATCATTACTCCAGATGATGCTGATATGATTAAGGCATTTAAAAAGCTAAGTCCAGTTAGTTTAGACAATCTTGGTCAACTTGGACTTAGTAAGAATTTAATAAAATTAGCACAATCACGCAATACCGATGACCCAGACAATGTAAACTTATTTTATCACTTGACGGCGGCAGTAGCACATAAGGCAGCAGAAGAAGTTAATGACAAAACAAAATTTAGTTCCGCAGCGGCTGATATATTAAACAACGGTGCATTAGTGCAAATGTATACCAAAGCAAATGAGGGTAAAGGTAAATGGACCTTGCAAGAATTTAATACAGTTTATCCCGGGACAAGTATCAAAGGTGTTTATCTATCAGCAGGCAAAACATATTACAGCACTGGCATAAAGGGTAACTATACATTCAAAATTGACAAAGGTTTAGGCAAACCTAAAGATGATGAAGAAACAACTAGCACACCTGCTACT
>Ga0208613_1000529_pt1 | contig 12579 bp, 8 predicted proteins | sample CryBogmetaGMA6M_FD_184543 | JGI IMG/M metagenome (GOLD analysis project Ga0208613, IMG submission 184543) | Freshwater microbial communities from Crystal Bog, Wisconsin, USA - MA6M (SPAdes) | ecosystem: Environmental > Aquatic > Freshwater > Lake | place: Crystal Bog, Wisconsin, USA | collected... | reverse complement strand
ATAATCATTATGGTCCGTAGAACCATAACCCATGATCCCACCCTTAACCTCAACCACCATGATCCCCAGCCTCGACAAGATCACAAAATCACATTCCCCCGACATCTGCACCCGGTGATATCGCGATGAAATACGCAAACTATGAAGCACATGAATAGGCACATCCTCCATGTTCCCCCTCAGCATCAACTGCCTGTCAGCCTCACGCTCGCCGTCATTCGTAATTTGCCAGGGATTATATAACCGTTGGATCATGAAACGAAGTTAATCAATAACCGCTTTACATGAGGTTCATTTCATTAGCTTCAATGCAAATCTCACCAAAGATATCTCCGTAAATTTATAATCCGCAAGGCCGATGCCCTCCGGGTGCCGTCATTTTTTTTCATTGTATATCTTCTGGGGTAAAAAAATGACCGGCAGCCTTGCGTATTAAAATTTACTCCGCTGTTTGGTGCTTACGATTTGCATTTTATGCATTAAACCATTTGTAAAACTTAAAAGCGGAGGTTTGTATGTCAACAACAATCAATCATTCATCAAATCAGGTTATCCATGATTTAGCCTGTGATTATCATGTCAATGAAAATGGTCAGGTCATCCTGCACCATAATGGCCAGCCGGTCAGGTGGTCGTCCACAATCAAGATCACCTTGTTTTCTCCAACCGGTAAAGAGGCCGCACGGTTCAGGTTCCTCAATATCCATGAGGCCATGAACTTCATCCGCCTCAACGAACCGCCCAGGTACATGATCTGGGGGTGATCTTCCTGGTCTTAATATCTCGGGTTTCCCTGCGGGTACCAAAACCTGCAGGGAAATTTATGCTCCCTGGGGAACGTAAAAGCGATACTTTGAATACCAGGGAATAGGATTTAACCTCTGAGAAACCTCGAAGCCAGGTTCAAAAATACTGGTTGACCTTAAAAGGGAAGAAAATAAATGAGAAACGCCCCTTTCGGAGCGTCGGACCGAAGATGCTATCTTCGGTGATGTTTCAGTAACGCAAAGATAATAAAGTATTCCAGTTCAATTATAGTCCACAATATTTTTGCAGAATTTTATCACATCCCTCTTTCAAAAAACAATATTGTAATCCAAAGCCTTGATGTGTACTTTCATGTGTACTAATGAAAAAAGCCACCTACTTTTTTACTTGTAAGTGGCTGATTTTAAGGGTGGGAGCAACAGGATTCGAACCTGTGACCCTCTGCTTGTAAGGCAGATGCTCTGAACCGGCTGAGCTATGCTCCCTTCATTGGAGGGTGCAAAAGTACGCTTTTTTTATCTTATCCCCAAAGCCATTGGGATAATTTTCGATCTATCTTAATTCTGCTTACTTTTGTTTGCCATTCCTAATCTGCATTTCATTGAAGTCATTACAAACCAGTTCGTGGATTTGTTTCTTTTGTCTGCTCGTAATGCTTTCGGCTTGCAAGGTCACCAAAAACTTAGGACCTAAAGAATATCTCCTGGTCAAGAACAGGTTCCATATCAATACTGCAAAGGTGACTTCGGATGACCTGAGCGGGTACCTCCAGCAGCAACCGAATAAAAAACTCTTCGGGCTCTTCAGGACAAATATTGCCTTGTACAACTGGGGCTGCAAAGGCAAAGACACGAAGTTCAAAAAATGGCTCAGAAATACTGCCGGAGCGGCGCCTGTAATTCTCGATACCAGCCTTGGCATGATCGCCTGCAAACAAATGACCCTATACCTGGCCAATAAAGGTTACTTCAATTCAACGGTGAAGGATTCCGTCGTCATTAAAAAGAAGAAAGCTACCGTTCATTATCATGTCAAAACCACAACTCCATATAAGATAAGGAAAATCGAATATGCCATCCCCGATACCTCTGTGGAAAGATTTGTTCTGGCCGATACAACAAAATCACTGGTAAAAAAAGGAACTAACTACGATGCCTATAAATTTGATGAGGAACGGACACGTATTTCCACAAACCTCAACAACAAGGGCTATTACGGGTTTGCAACAAACTTTATTATTTACAAGGTTGACAGCACCCTGGGGCTGCATAAAATGGACATAACGCTTGAGATTACTAACCCAGTTGAGCCCTCCATTGGCAATCAGGCTCCCACAGTCGCCGGTCCGCATAAGCAATATTATATTAACAAACTTTATATTTATCCTGAATACGATCATCTTGCAGGGGATTCAACGCGTTACGACACTCTTCTGATCCAGCTTGAAGGCCCGAAGAAAGAGAAATCACGGTACAGCTATTATTTTCTCTATGACCGTAAAATGTCAATAAAACCCAGGACCATCACCCAAAGCATCTTTGTAAATCCCGGGAGTAAATTCAACCTGAATGATGTAAACCAGACTTTTACAAGTCTCACAGGATTGCAGGTGTTCAAATATGTCAACCTGAAGTTTACAATGCCTGATAATCAGAAAGACCTGATAAAAAAGAATGTTTACCCTCTTGATTGCAGAGTTCAGCTTTCACGGTCAGCCGGACAATCATTCACTGTTTCCACCGACGGAACAAACTCAGCAGGCGCATTCGGGTTGCAGGGCGGGCTGACCTACTCAAACCGGAATATTTTCAGGGGTGCCCAGTTGCTGAGGATAGGCGTGAATGTATCGGCCCAGACCCAGCCTCCTCTGGCTGATCAGCCAAAAAAGATATTCAATGTGTTTGAGATCGGGGTCAATGCGAGCCTTACTTTCCCGCAGTTCCTTTTCCCGATCAAGCCTGAAAAGTTGCCAAAGCATATGAAACCCAAGACTACGGTAACTATTGGATATGACTACCAGAGGCAGGTCGACTATGAGAGGCATATCACCAATACAAGTTTCGGTTATACCTGGCTCCAGAATAACCGGCTGAGCCAGACTATCAACCCGGTTGAAATTTCCCTTGTTAAAGTCAACGGGGATGACTACTTCAACCTTTATATTGAAAGCCTTACCGATCAGCGTTTAAAGTACCAGTATTCAAATCACCTGGTTGCAGGTTTAAGATATACGATCCAATACACCAGCCAGCAGCTCAACCGTCTGAATGACTATATCTATATGAGGTCGAATTTTGAAACCGGGGGTAACCTGTTATATGCGATTGACAATATCTTCAAACCTGCGAAAAACGAGGATGGCTATTATACCCTGTTAAACATCCAGTATGCACAATATGTAAGGCCTGATTTCGATTTTCGCTATTATGAAAAGTTTGGGAAGCAGCAAACTCTGGTCTATCGGTTCTATGCCGGGATTGGTATTGCTTACGGAAATTCGATAGCCCTGCCTTTTGAAAAAGCATTCTTCGCAGGAGGGGCAAATGACCTGAGAGGATGGAAGCTGGGCTTTGTGGGACCAGGAAGTTATCATAATGATACCATTGAGGGTAATTATAACCAGTTCGGGGATATGCAGCTTGAAGCCAATATTGAATACCGCTTCCCGATATATAAGGTGCTCAAGGGCGCATTCTTCCTTGACGTGGGAAATGTATGGCTGCTCAAACCCTCTTCTGACCTTCCCGGCGGAGCGATAACACTTACTGATTTCATTCCCGACATTGCTGTCAGTTCAGGTTTCGGAATCAGGCTCGACTTCAACTTCTTTATGATCAGGCTTGATCCGGCCATACCCTTGAGAGTACCATGGTATCCGCAGGGTAACCGGTGGTATTTCAACAAAATGCAGCTGGGAGATATTGTATGGAATTTCGGGATAGGTTATCCGTTCTGAAAAATAGATTATTATTGCACTCTTAAAATTCGAAGAATGGCAGATGGGGTCAATACTTATCTAAGGTATGTTAAGGAATATGTAAAGCATAAGGAATATGGATTTCTTATGAATGCCATTGGTTACATGCTCTTCCATCTCCCGGCACTTAAATCCTCATATTATACCAGCAGCCTCGGGAAGTTTTACATAAGAAAAGGAACTATTGATTTTCAGTTTGCCAATTACGCCTATGAATGGGGTGTAAAAAAGTTCTTTTTAGAGCATTGCAACGACTATACCATGTTTATTGACATCGGCTCGAACATCGGTATATACAGCATCATGATGGCCCGTAAGGGTCTTAAATGCCATGCTTTTGAACCCATGCCCGAGAATTACAAGGCCTTGCTTCAGAATATCAAATTAAATGACCTGGAGAATGAAATCCAGGCTCATAATATTGCCCTGGGAAGTGAAGAAAGCAGCAGTGAGTTCATTTACGAGAAGATCAACACCGGGGCATCGAGGCTTGCGGTTTTCAAATCAGATTTTAAAAGTCCCGAGCATGCCAAAAGCATAGTGATTTCAAAGGTGAGTCGATTTGATGTCCTTGCGGCCGGCCTCTCAATTCCTTCCACCGAGAAAGTGCTGATCAAGATCGATGCCGAAGGGATGGAACATATGATCCTTGTCGGAGCTATTGACTTTTTAAAATCACACAGGAATATCATGCTGGTAATGGAAAAAAAGTACCAATCCATCAAGCGTTTTGACGAGCTGCTTGCCCTTACCGGCAAGTACGAAAGCCTGCCCGTTGACAATGAAAATATAGCCTACCGCAAGATCTGAGCAACAGCTCAGGGGAATAATCATATTCCCGCAAACGCAAAGAGGGCAGCCTTGCGGGCCGCCCTCTTCAAACCATCAATCAATTTTTATTACTGGATAACAACCTTCTGGGTTGATACCTGTCCGTTAGCTTCGATCTTCAGGAAGTAAATTCCCGGGTTGATCCCGCTGAGACTCAGCTGGTATGAAGAACCGTCAACCGGTTTCTGAGCAACCACCTGGCCAACAATATTCAGCAGAGAAACTCTGTCGATATTCCGATCAGCAACGATCTTCAGATAATCATGTGCAGGATTCGGATATATAGTTGTGGCTATGGCTGAATTATCATTAACACCTGCCGGTCCCTTTACAACATTAAACTGGGTGAATCTACCGTCACCACCAGGATACGTTGTTCCAAAGTAATAGTATGTACTGGCGGAATTCTGGACAGGACTGAGGCTTAATGAATATTCCAAATTCCTCATGGAATCCCAGTACCTGAGAGTAACAGGATCTCCAACATGATATCCGTCACCACTTCCTAATTGTATAAAGGTAGGGATGCTGTTTTGCCAGGTATCGGTTGTGGAACTAATCTTTCCGGCACCGACCATAACCCCTGCATCGTATGCAGCGATTTCATCACCAACATTCATTCCGGTTCCGTTTACATATATGGTGTATACTGCATTCGCTGCATTACCACCACCAAAAACGAAATGCTGGAGGTTATCCTCACCTGAAATTTCCGCACCTGATTTTGAAGTTGGGTAGACCAATGTTGCAGGAGCAGACATATATAACTGGTATCCTTCACCTGGCTTCATATTACCAATGTTATTAACCCAGGTGCCAGCAATTTTACGAAGGGTTTTCCCTGCTGAATTCTTGGCCCAGATTAATGATGCTTTTATACCATCCAGCGCATGGGAAGCATCCATCTGGCCCTGCGGGAAATAGCTGACCATCAAGAATGCCGGGAAAGTAACTCCTCCGTTAGCATCATGTGTAAGATCAATTGGTGTGGTAACCGGCACGTTTGTCCCGGCAACTGAGAATGTGGTGGCAGAATTCATGTTGAATACATAGGCCTGGTGATAGTCCCAGGTATGAATGCCATCCACAAATGCAGCACCATTCCACTGATACATGCTGCCATTCTGAGCCTTTATAGATTCTAGCAAGGCATTATTGTTCCACGGTCCATTGCCATTATGAGCGGCTTCAATCATTGATCCTGCACCTGCAAAATTATTATTGGTCGGGTTCAAATAGGTTGATACAAACTGGAAGCCCTGGACAAGTGCAATATCCTGATAACCAGCAACTGCGACTCCATCATTGAAATTCACTGTTGCAGATCCTCCTATTGCCAAAACAACACCTGCATGGGGAGAACTGGCGAAAGTATAACCCGAAAGTGTTACTTTAACAGAATATGTACCTGCAGTAAGCCCTGTAATGGAATATGTGCCGGCGGGTCCTGTAACGGCAGAGCCAATAACAGTTGCTCCCTGTTTTGCTTCAACCAAAACACCGGCTAAAGCTACAGGAACAACGCTATTATCGGTGACTGTTCCATTAATGGATCCTGGTGTGATGGTAAAACCAAGTGAAACCAGGCTGTAATCATCGCTAAATGTAGGCGGGAAAACAATGCCAGTAAAAGCATTTCCTCCATCGGCAGCCATGCCAATTCCTGCAGCACCTGCGGTCAGAGAGAGCTCAAGACCTAAACTTTGACTGTAGCATTTGAAAATATAAGTATGTCCCGGTACATATCCCGGAGCTGGTGCCTGTTTTTCGAAAGCAACCATTTCATGCTGGGTGGTTGCACCCGGGGTAAGTGGAACGTCAAGAACATACGATCCAACAATTGTTGCTCCGTCAAAAACGGCAATTTCATCATCGGTTGTAAGATCAGTTGCATTGATACTGGCAGATGACAAATACACACTCCAGGTTGAACTCGGATTCCCGGCAACTGTGGGGAAATGAGGGGTTGTGGCGGTAAGGGTAACATTCTTCACAGTAGCGCCTGCAACCACTACACCGGCATCGGTATGAGTGAGATAGTGTGCCTTTGAAACAACCAAATCATTAGTTCCAGGCTGAACACTTAAATCATAATTTCCTGAACCGTTGGTGGTGGTTGTATAGCTGCCCCATGTGACGGTTGCCCCGCTCACAGCTCCTGCCGAAGTAACCGAACCGGTTAAATGGACCGGGGGAACCGATGAGAAAGTAAGCTGGGTTTTGCCATAACTTCCCCAACCTGAGGGGAAAGCACTGCCACTGTATGTTTCAGGCGCTGATGGATCATGGTACGCTGAGCAGGAAACACTTTCTGTACTTGTTGCATAAGAATAACATTTAAATGTAGGCGCATTACCAGCAGTATAGCCTACTGCCGAAGGATTCAGTAACTGGCTGAATGATTTAAGATTATACTTAGCCTGGTAATAATTTATTGCTGGGCCAGGGGCAGGTATAGCCTCAGAAAGGACAAGTAACCCCACGCATACGCCTCCATCATAAATTGCGATTTCATCGTCGGCTGCAAGACCAGTCCCATCAAACTTTGCTAGTGAAATGAATTGCTCCCAAAGTGGAGCTCCACCATCACCTGTTGTAAAGAGAAAATGTGTCGGTTTCATATATTGTGTACCGATTGCAGAGTTGGTTCCTCCGCTAGTAACAACATAATTACCTGCTACATATATGGTGTGATAGGCAGCAAATGTAATCGCCACATTCGAATAGGTTTCAGGGGCACAGGTGATATCAAAATTCCCTGACACATCAGTGGTAGCCGTAACCGTACTATAGGTTGACGATGTCGCCGTGACAACAGCCCCGGCTATGGCCGTGCCAGGACCTGGATAGGTCTTCACAGTACCGGTAAGATGCCCGTTAGCTGCAAAGGCCTGGCTCATGAGAAAGACTGAGAAGAGGATCCCCAGTACTTTCAGAAAACGTAATTGATTTTTCATATGATTGATGGTTTTAAAATTACAATTTCAATTTAGAAATCGGACATGGCTTTTTTCCATTATACAAATATAAGGCACGGTATTATAATACACAAGTATCTGTGCATATAAATTTAGTAAGTGTAGCTTTTTTTAAGGTAAGTGTAACTTTACGATTGTCTGACAGTCGAAGCTGCCACATTGATCATAGCCAGTGCAATGAAAAAAGATTGAGAACTCTATTAATAACCAGGAAAACTCTTTGCAATAAATGAACGCAATTCGCTTGATATCTGGTGATTCACCTTTTGTCGTTCAATGGATTACTCTTAACATCAAGGCCCCTTGTTTCTTTCAATTTCCTTGCCTTAATACCAGCCTCCTCATATTGGGGATTGATTTCCAGGGACTTATTATAAAAGTAGGAAGCCACTTCATACCGGCCTAGCCACTCATAAATAATTCCAAGATTTTTATAACTCTTATAGGACTTGGGGTCCATTTCAATTGACCGGTTAAAACAATAAATGGCCGAATCAAGGATACTGTTTTCCCGGGTACTACCAAGCTTGAGTTCATATGCATAACCAAGTTTGAACAAAATTTCGGGAGAATCAGGAACAATCAGGGCTGCCTGCCTCAGGTAAAAGATCCCCCTGTCAATATCGGCAAGTTTTTCAATCTGATCATGCTCCTGGTATGCACCTGACAACCAGTAATTTCCAAGATGTAAATGATTCTGGGCACTGTTAACTCCGGTTATAATATCAGTCTGATATAAAGTGCCCGAATCTTTCCAGGTGTTATTCCTGGAAATACATTTTGCAGAGGCAATGAAAAACAACAACAGACTGATTACGAATATGACACGATATGGTTTAACGCCCATGGAATTAATCGTAAGCATTTTATTAAAATCTGTCTTTGTGATGAATCCAAGAAAGATAATGATCACAATACAGAACCCGAGAGATGGTGCAAATAATGACCGTTCAACAAATATCCCTCCCCGTAAAAGAATAAATCCGAAAGCAGGGATCAGGGTGATATAAAAGAACGCTATGGCGAGGCCTAACTCTGATCGCTTTATAACCTGGATCATACCTAAAATTAATATAACAACGAAAGTGAGTAGTCCGGCAACTGCAAAAAAGTCATTCCAATGTACCGCAGGTATCTGATTATAAGAGTATTCATAACGAAGGGGATGGGGAAATATAAGGATCCGGATCTCAAAAAGGAAGATCATAAAGGCCGAAGAAAACCTGACACCCGGATAGCTGTAAGGATAATTCAAAAGATCCCGGGGGATTAACGCATCCTCAGTTTCAAATAACAACTTCTTCTGAATGAAGAAGATCAAAATTATAATAAGGTATGCAGATGTGGTTTTCAGGATTTTTTTGAGATCCCCTCTATTATAATAATATATTACCAGTGGGATAAGCAATATTCCGGTCAACGCACTTTCCTTTGATAAAAGAGCCAGGTAAAAAAACACAAGGCTCAGGATAAAGTACTTTCTCAGGTTCTCCTGTAAAAACCTGATAATGAAGTGCAATGTCAGGATTAAATTTAAAAAACTAAGCAGTTCATCCCTGCCTTTAATATTTGCGACTACTTCGGTATGAATGGGATGGGCCACAAACAAAAGACAGACCAGGAAGGCCCAGAGAGGATTTATTTTATCGAACAACCGGCTCAGGAAAACAAAGACAAAATATATTAAGGTACAGAATAACAGAACATTAATAAGGTGACTGACCTGGGGATTGAGACCAAAAAACTGGTATTCGATGGCAAAGCTGATTAGCGACAAAGGACGGTAATATCCCATTCTCAGCCCGGCGAAATGCCAGAAATCGATGGTAAGAAGTTTGGGGATGCCGGCAAATCCTTCCTGTACATATTTATTGTCAGTCACTGCTGCAACATCATCCAAAGCATAACCATGACCAATTGTATTCGCATAGACTAAGAACGCCATTGCAGAGACCACAAAACCAAAAAGATAGTTTACTTCAAAGCCTGCCTCTTTCTTTTTTGGTGAAAACCCATGCTGTACACCCTTGACAGAATTGGACTTTGGTTTATTTTTGAGTTGTTGCTTTTTCTTTTGAGGCTGCACAAATTTGAGTTTGATCTGGAGCAAAGATAAGGAATCGAGATTATCATGATGTGTTGATGTCGTGTTGACGGATTTTCAGAGCATATGAAAGAGAAATATTTGTTTTCGGATAAGTTTGTTACATTTATGGCCCTAAATGCACCTGCAAAGTCATGCTGTCAAACAAGAGGATCATAGACGTTTTACCCACTTTCAATGCAGAGAAGCCCCTCTACCAAACCTATACCGGAATCCCCTTTGACATTGTCGATGAGGTGTTACATGTGGATGATTCCGGAAGTGATAAAACCCTTGCACTAACCAGGCCGATCTGGATCATGAATATCATTGAGCATAAAAACAACAAAGTGTACGGAGGCACCCGGAAATCCTGTTATGATAAAGCTCTGGCGCTGGGAGCCGACATTGATAGACGGATAAAAGACGGCAAACAAGCGAACCAATGAAATGATAAAATGCAGACAAAGAGGTTTCGGTGTATAATTTGGCAATAAGGGAGTCTCTTAAAAAATCGGAAAAGATGTTTAAAGATTTAATTTTATAATCCCTCAAGATCATTACGTTTAGTAGCTAAAGTGAAAAGATTGAAATTATTGGGTGGATGAGAGATGAAAATGCGAATCTCTATATTTATAAACAAACTTAAGGCAAGCAACCACGTAAATGAAAAACAATACACATCTAAGGCATTCAAATAACTGGGAAATAATCTGGATGTTAGCAAAAACCGACTTAAAAATGCGATATCAGGGTTCCTGGTTAGGTATTATATGGGTGTTTTTAAAGCCATTCTGTTTGTTCTTGATTTTGAATTTTGTTTTCTCACATCTGTTCTTTAAAGATACGCCAACCTATTCAATTCGTCTTCTCGTTGGATTGGTATTGTGGTCTTTTTTCGCTGAAGCATCAATGAATGGGATGATTAGCCTCCTGGCTAAAGCTCATATATTAAAAAAGATATATATGCCTAAATGGCTTATTATCGTTTCCTCAAGCATACACAGTAGTCTTGCATTCTTTTTCAACCTTATTATTTTATTCATCTTCCTGTTTTTTTACTATCACATTTATCCAAGTTTGTTACATATCCTTGCATTTCTTCTTTATGTCTCTCTTATTTATGGAATATCATTGGTCTTTTCTTTTTTTACTGCAACTTTATATGTCAAGTTAAGGGACTTAAATCAAATTTGGGAACTTTTATTACAGGTCCTTTTCTACGCTTCTCCAATTATTTACCCATTCACAGCGGTACCTGCAAATGTTCGATCACTATTGTACTTAAACCCCATGACTCTATTAATAGAACACTCACGAATTGCACTAATAGACAATGGTATCGCACGTTTGGATCACTTACTTATATTTATTTGCATTTTCATTCCATGTTTACTTGTAAGTATTTGGTTTATGAATAAAACTTCAAGGAAAATTATTGAAATAATGTAACTGATTATGAACGATCAAATAGCTATAGGAGCCTATAAATTATCCAAGACTTTTAAAATTCCTCATGAGCATAACGATACATTTAAAGAACGTTTAGTTAGTTTAGGTAAAAGCATGACTTATGAAACATTCATCGCGTTAGATGAAGTTTCATTTGAGATTGCCAAAGGTGAATTTTTCGGTATAATTGGCAGAAATGGTTCTGGCAAATCAACATTATTAAAAATTCTTGCAGGTATTTATACAGCAGACAAAGGAACAATTATATTAAATGGGTCTATTGCTCCCTTCTTAGAACTTGGGGTTGGATTTAATCCTGAACTTTCAGGTAAGGATAATATTTATCTTAATGGAACAATTCTGGGCCTTTCGAGTAAAGAAATAGATAAAAAATATAAAAGCATTCTTGAATTTTCCGAGTTAGAAAGATTCATTCATATGAAACTAAAAAATCTTTCAAGTGGCATGCAAGTGAGATTAGCCTTTGCAACTTCTATTAATGCAGACCGAGAGATTTTACTGCTTGATGAGGTATTAGCGGTTGGAGATTTAGGTTTTCAAAAGAAATGTTTTGATGTTTTTCACAATTTTATAAAGAATGGGAAGACAATTGTTTTTGTTTCACATAATATTGATGCTGTTAGGAAATACTCTAATCGTGTATTATATCTTGAAACAGGAAGAATCTTGCATTTGGGTGATCCAATAACTGTATGCAATCAATATTTAACACAATACTAGCATGAATGACCTTTTTGAAGAATATAAAACCCAACAAACTCACATTACTGGGAATATAAAAAACAATACAATTCAAAGAATCGATCAGAATACTTCAGATGAAGAATTACTTGAGTTTTACTCCTTACGCTATGAAGATGTTGATGTAGAGAACTTTCTCAATGAGCATAGAAAAGAAAGGTTTAACGGACTTGTTAATCTGGTTGAGGCTAAGGAGTTTTATATAGACATAGGCTGTGCCAATGGAGGCCATATGCAAAAGTTATTCGAAAAAGGAATTTTTGGCAATGGCATCGACATTTCAATCCCAAATATAATTAAAGGTCTTAAAGATAAACCTCATTTGAAATTCATCCACGGATTTGCAGAGGACATTCCGTTTCAGGATGATTTTTTTGATATTGCCATCTTAGGGGATGTACTTGAACACTTTAGAGATCAAGAACAAACGTTAGCGGAAATTCTTAGAGTTGTGAAAAACGGGTTTGTTATTTGTTTTCCCAATGATACTACAATAACAGAAGAGCATGTTAATCCTTTGAATCTTGCTACCTTTTTAAAGTTATGTGATCATTTTAAACTCAAGGCCACATTTTTTACTCATGAGGGGGAACCAGTGGATCAGTCAATTAATACTGACTTTTATTGGATCTTTTCCAGAGTAATTAAAGGAGATGAAACTAATAAAATATTAAAAACATATCATAATAAACAAAAACATCATAACAATGACATACAAAGGGTTATAG
>Ga0208613_1000528_pt1 | contig 12602 bp, 8 predicted proteins | sample CryBogmetaGMA6M_FD_184543 | JGI IMG/M metagenome (GOLD analysis project Ga0208613, IMG submission 184543) | Freshwater microbial communities from Crystal Bog, Wisconsin, USA - MA6M (SPAdes) | ecosystem: Environmental > Aquatic > Freshwater > Lake | place: Crystal Bog, Wisconsin, USA | collected... | reverse complement strand
TGAATCCAGTTGCCGAGCAATTGACCGGATGGAGCGAACCGGAAGCGCACGGCAAACCACTTGAAGAGGTGTTTTGCATTATTAATGAAAAGACCCGCGCCAAGATTGACAATCCGGTGACATTGGTATTGAATGGCGGCCGTAACGTAGCAATGATGGTGCAGACCGTACTGATTGCCCGCGATGGCACTGAACGCCCGATTGGCGATAGCGCCGCGCCGATCTTCGACCAAGCTCACCAGCTAACCGGTGTTGTGCTGGTCTTCCGTGACTTGACCAAAGCAAGGGCAGCGGAGGAAGTAATCCTCGATCAATTAGCCATCATTGAAACATACCAGGGCTTGGTGGCGCTTGCCGACATGGACGGCAAACTGATTTATATCAATGCGGGCGGGACAAAGCTGCTCGGAGCCACTCAAGCCAAAGAGATATTGGTCAAAAACATGACTGATTTTCTTGAGCCGACAGACTTCAAACGCGTCACAGATGAAACGCTCCCGGTTGCCGTCAAGGACAGGGTATGGAATGGCGAACATACCCTGAAGCGCATCGACGACACCCGCATTCCGGTTTCCCAAACAGTATTCCCGATCCGCGATGCAGAGGGCAACCACAGGCATATTGGGATGATAATAATGGACATTTCAGTACAGAAAGCCATGCAGGACAAATTACTGATTTCTGAAAAACTGGCGGTGATGGGCCGGCTCGTGGCGGATGTGTCCCATGAGCTCAACAACCCCCTCGCGGTCATCATCGGCAGGACTCAACTCATGCTTAGCCATTGTGACGGGCAGCAACTGCCGTTAAAAAGCCAACTTGAAACAGTATTGCAAAACGCCGAACGCTGCAAAACCATTTTAAGCAATCTGCTCACCTATAGCAGAACCATCGGCAAGCAAGAAGCCGCTGTCAATCTGACTGATTTAATCAAGGAGGCGGTTGATGCGGTGACCTATCAATATGACATGAGCACCATTGAAGTGGCCGTGGCTTGCAATTTGCCGGCCTACACTAAAATCACCGGCAACAAGGACGCACTGCTCTCCGTCTTTGTCAATCTTATCCGCAATGCGCGGCAAGCGATGGCGCAAACAGGCAAGCTGACCATCACGGTCGCCAAGGAAAATGAAAGCCAACTCCGCATCGAAATTCATGACACCGGCATCGGTATCAGCAAGGAGCGGTTAGAAAAAATATTTCAGCCATTCAACTCCGGATGGCAACAAGACAAAGGCACCGGACTGGGTCTGGTCACCAGCTTGGGTATTATTGAGACCCACGGTGGCAAGCTGTGGGCTGAAAGCGCAGGCGAGGGGCAAGGCGCAAAATTTATCATTCTGCTTCCGCACAGAAATAGAAAAGGAGAAAAACTCAGGCTATTAACGGATTGGAGGACTAGAAAATGAAAAATGCATTGACGAAGCGGAAAATACTCCTGATTGATGACGAGCCTGATCTGTTGGATCTGATTAAAGAAATGCTGGAACAAGAAGGCTATCAGATTTTTTGCGCCACCAATGGCGCCGATGGCATTTTGCTTAATGAGCAGGAGAATCCGGATTTAATTGTTCTTGACCTGCGGATGCCTGAAATGGATGGTATTGAAACGTTGCAACATATCCGTAAAACCGATGACCAAGTCATTGTTGTCATCCTGACCGGTTATGGCTGTCCTGATACCATCAGGGATGCGGTCGATCTTAATGTCAGCGAATATTTAAGCAAACCTTTTGAAAACAAACATTTGGTAAGCGTTATCGGCAAGGCGCTTGATCTCTAAATAAAGGAGCTGAAAAACAATGGAAGATCTCAAAAGACTTATCTATGTGCCTATCCTGCATGCACAGGACGATGCGAAACACAAAGCGTCAAGCTTGCCAAAGAATCAAAAAATTGCTGAAGAGTTATCAGCCGTTGATGAAATGTGGGCGGGAATTGCAGCCAAAATAGAAGGGCTCAACTTGCCCTGGAAGCAGACGCGCATTTATCAGGATGGTACGCCGGTGTGCGGTAATGAACTGAGCTTGGCTAAGCGACTTGCCGAGAGTGGCAGCCCCAATTTCTCGTTTATTTTGGACTTGATAAACAAGGGCGCGACACTTGAGGGCACGGAAAACATGGATTTACTCATAGAGGAATACGATCTGCTTAATAAATTGCTAATGAAAAGTTCGGGTACACATCAGCAAACCAAGAATGCGGAATACCAGACTAAAAGCCGTGAACTACTTGCCTTGAGGGATCAATTCATCTTAAACCGCATTACCGACACCCTTAAAAAAGACGAATTGCCCATCGTGTTTATGGGCGTTATGCACCGTTTGGATAAAATGCTCGAAAAGGATTTCCTGGTTTCTTATGTTATTTATCGTCTTCCATTTCGCAGTATTGGAACCATTTATAACGCCTAAAGTGGAATAATATGCATCGACAATCATCATTGTTATTCGCCAGTCCCATCCTGTTTTCACCCATTTACCTTAATGCGGAAAATGTTTCTACCGAAAAGTTACTGGCTCTTTATCGCTTTGCGAATCTTTTTTTTCCGAAAATGGGTTCCAATCTGGTGAATACCCTGTTGGACATGGAAAAGCACAGTGAACGGTTGACGACGAATAGTTCTCCGGAAGACAGGCGCAAACTGATCCGTGAAATGAAGGGCCTGAGCATGAAAATGCAATGCTCAATCAATGATGAAGAGGAAAACATGATGGACATTTCAGTTAACATCGTTCCCAGCGAAGTGCTTGAACGGGTACAACAAGGACGGAATGATTTAATTCAGTATCAAAAATTGAGCAAAGACCTTGATGAATTAATTGGCCAACTCATTACCAAAGAAATCATGCGACGCTTCACGGACAAAGTGACGAATTACTTTAAGGGTTTTTGGAAAAGCCAACAAGTGCCGTCTTTTATCACCCAATTGCTTGACATGGGCTGGATTGACCGCAATGGACAATTGCTGAAAGGCGCCTCTATTGATGAGTTGCTGACCGGAAAATATCATGAACAATTTGAGCAATTGATGCCCGAAGAACTCCTGCAAGAGGGTATGCAAATCCGCGAAACCATCAAGACCTGTTTTGCGATCAGCCAAGAGGATACCGACTCCCTGATTTTGGATGCCAAAAAACGTCATGCCCTGCTTGAAATTACAATTCGGGAAGCCAACAAGCGATAAATCGTCGGTGATTCACAAGCAATAAACCGCCACAGATTCCGCCTGTTTCCGATGCCCCAGCGTTGAAATTCATTGGCCACAGGCGGAAAACAAGAATCGGTCATCGTAGATTCATTGAGTTTTAGAAGGTTCCAGTTTAAGGCGAAGTCGGCTACCCACTTTAGGATGGGACAAGCAAAAAGGCTTAACCGTCAATACGGTTAACTTAATGATAAAGCATCAAAAGAGACCGTTCGCTGAGCGGAGTCGAAGCGAATTGTCGGCTTCGACTCCGCTCAGCGAACGGTTTAACCTTAAATTGTCTCGCCTTAAGTAGGTAGCCGTGAAGTCCAACTTTCCAACAGTCAATGTAGAGGCGTCAAATTTTTCCACCTAATATCCCTACTAAAATAGGAATATACATTATTCGCGTACCCGACTCACTGCAAAGAGTGCCAGTGCCAAAACAGTCAAGCTGGGAATAAAGGCTATTAAGGGCGGATTTAAATCATAAATCAAGCCGAGATGTCCAACAATCTTGTCGAAAATATTAAAGCCCATGCCAATGACGATGCCTATCATCATCCTTGCACCGACACTAACGCCTCGTTTAACGCCGATAACAAAGGGGGCAGATAACAGCAACATGATAAAGGTGACTAAAGGATTGACAATGCGCCCCCAATAAGCAAGCTCAAATGACTGGGATTTTTGATGATTTTTCTTTAAAAAATCGATGTAATCGCCCAAGTCGAGCAGCGAGAGATTACTGGGATTAACAACGACAATTTTGAGTAAGTTGGGCGCAATGGCTGACTTTAAGATTTGGCTGTCTTCTGTACCGGCAAGCATCTGTTCTGTTGAAATTATTGATTGCTTGATGTTTTTGAGATTCCATTGCTGGTTACCCAAAAAAACGGCCTGATCAGCGTGTAGAGTCTGGTGTAGATGTTGCTGATCATCCAGCTCATAAATACTGATATCGGCCAGGTTATCGTCATCCACTATTTGCCGCACATTGACAAATCTCTTGCCTTCACGTAGCCAGAGTCCGTATTTAACGTCCATAAGAACCTGTTGATTACGGGCAGACACTCTAACCATTTTCGCCATGTGCTCGGTGACGGGAGCAACAAATTCACCAATCAGTGTTGAAATAAAAACCAAAATGGCACCTGCCACCATAACCGCTTTAATAATGCCGAAAATAGATAATCCCGCAGCCCGCATGGCAATAAGCTCACGATTATTACCCATCGCGCCCAAAATAAACAAACTGCCTAATAATGCCGAAGCAGGAACCAGTTCATAAAAAACAGTGGGCGACGTCAAGGCCAGATAATAGAAAATATGTTTTAAGTCATACCCTCCCCCCACATCATTTAATTCATCACTAAAGGTAAATAAATTAAACAAGGTCAATAATAATATCACCGCAATAAAAGAGCCTTTTAGAATTTCCCTGACGATATAGCCTGTTAATACATTCACTTAAGACACCTTGCCTCTGATTTTCAGGATCAGCCACTGCCATCCATATAATCTTGCCAATAAAAAACTGCCAATCAACAACAACAGTACATTAACGCTTGTACCACCCAGCCAAGCAGGAATAGCACCGGTCATTACCCAGCTTTGACTGACACGAACAAGATTTCCATAACTGAAATAGATTAAAAAGCCCACCAGCATATTCCCGTAAACCCCGCCGCGAGGTGAAATTTGAGCCAAAGGGACGGCAATAAAACTTAATAACAACGCGCCTAAAGGAACGGAAAATCGACGCTGCAATTCAGCAATGTAGGCTTTCACTTTAGATCCCCATAATAAATCAACGGCAAGCGCTTGCCGATTAAGGTCAACTACCGATTCTTTTGTTTCCAGTCTTACCGCGTATTCGACGAACTGTTCAATCACATAATTTAAAGTACCCGGCTGTCCTCGTACTTGTTCACCGTTCTCAAAAATGATGTAGCGTCCGTCAGCCAAATCCTCTATTCGGGCCGCCTCAGCATTAATAATATCCATGTTTCCGTTTTGCCTGTTTTGCACAAAAACATTGTGCATCTTTTTATCGTCGCTGATTTTTTCTACATAAAAAACCAGATCACCCTGGCTATATTCACTAAACTTGCCTGCGGCAATCCCTCTCAGGTCGGCTGATTCTTCGCCCTGTTTCATTATCTGATCCACGTTGGCTTCCGCCCATGGCGAGACATACAACGATAAACCCAAGGACAGCACACTTAAGGGAACAACCAACAAAAATACCGCTCGATAAAGCGTTCCGGCACCACCACCCGCTGAAGCAACTGCCGACATTTCCTGATCCCGGTACATTCTGCCCATCACCATTAATACCGCCATAAATAGTGCTACAGGCAAAAATTCTACCGTGGCTGAAATCGTTTTTAGCCCCAAGATACTCAGTAACGTTTCATTTGATACTTGCCCTGATATAGCTTCGTCAAGAATCCTGATAAATTTCCGACTGACGATAATGACCACAATCACTGTCAACACTGACAGCAGTGTTTTTAGTAAATCGTGGATAATCATTTTATCCAGAACGGTAACCAGTTTACGCCGCCCCATTTTATAACCTTCCGGCCAATCTGCTTCCAAGCCTGTCTCCCCCAGTCAAAATAAAAAAATTTATATTTTATTACCTTAGCCTCAACGCCAGGCATTTTGAAAATTTTACCACATCATTGCTTTCGTCATACATAACCTGTTTGTAAGTGCCTACAACCCGGTGATTGTTACCCTTAAGACCTTCAGTCAGCGGTACAAAGCTGCCACCTAAAACCGTCACTGCCATTAAGTTAAGCCGTTCGCTGAGCGGAGTCGAAGCGATTTTGCTGGCTTCGGCTCCGCTCAGCCAACGGTTTATCTTGCCAAGAGTCGCTTAACTTAATGGCAGTGACCTAAAACCGTCCAAATTTCGATTCCGCCACGGTGCAAATAAACCGCTGACAGGTTTTTTTGCACCAGTCTCACTTTTTACTTCCGACTACCTTATTGAAAAATAGCCTCATACCATCATAAAATCAGCGCGTTACAAAATCACAGTCAGTTGGTTCAATAATTGCATGCATTAAAGTATAAACACTATTATCAATAACGAGGATTTATATGAGTGAAGCTTCATTAGCTGTATTACCCAAAACGGGCCTGGCTGGTTTAAAGGAAAACTGGCGTAGCGATTTGCTGTCAGGATTTCTGGTCTTTCTTATCGCTTTGCCGTTGTGTCTGGGTATATCAATGGCTTCGGGTTTTCCCCCGTCAGCGGGTATTATCACCGCTATTATCGGAGGCATGCTGGTTTCTCGTGTTAGCGGTTCGTTTATAACCATCAATGGCCCTGCTGCCGGTTTGATTGTGGTGGTGCTCAGTGCTGTGCAAGAACTGGGTGAAGGCGATGCGATGGCCGGTTATCGTTTTGCCTTGGCTGCCATTGTGGTTGCCAGTGTATTACAAATCTTAATGGGCGTATTTAAAGCCGGGCGACTGAGTTCTTTTTTTCCGGCATCGGTGATACATGGCATGTTGGCGGCGATTGGCATCATTATTATGGCCAAACAAATTCATGTCATGCTGGGCACTACCCCGGAGAAAGGCAGTAGTTTGTTTTCGACTATCGCTCAAATTCCGCACAGCATTATGAACCTTAATCATGAAATTGCCATTATCGGTTTTACCGGACTGGCAATATTGATTATTTGGGCACTGTTAAAAAACCCTGTTTTAAAGATGATTCCGGCACCACTGATTGTGGTGTTGGCAGGAATAGGTTTGGCGAAATATTTTGATCTGGATCATGAGCACATGTATTTATTTCTGCCGGATGCGCATTTTCTGGCGCATCATGAGGAAACTGTCGGGCCTAAATTCTTGGTCGCCATTTCTGACAATTTCATGTCCAGCTTTTATTTTCCTGACTTTTCAAAAATTGCCACGCCAGAGTTTTGGGAAGCTGTTATCAGCATCAGCCTGGTCGGTAGCTTGGAAAGTTTGCTTAGCGCGATGGCGGTAGACAAACTTGACCCGTATAAACGCCATTCCAATCTTGACCGTGATTTAACCGCCGTCGGTGCAGGTAATCTGGTGGCCGGATTAATCGGCGGCTTGCCGATGATAGCCGAGATCGTAAGAAGTTCGGCTAATGTAAACAATGGTGCCAAAACCCAGTGGGCCAACTTTTTTCACGGTACATTTCTGCTGTTGTTCGTGGTATTGTTTCCACGTTTGATTCATAGCATTCCGCTTGCGGCTTTAGCGGCATTACTGGTATTTACCGGTTTTCGTCTGGCTTCTCCGAAATCATTTGCAAACGTTTTACACATCGGCAAAGAACAGTTGTTTATGTTTGTGGTAACGATTATCGGTGTATTGGCAACCGATTTACTCATTGGTGTCGCTATCGGTATTGCAACCAAGTTTGCTATCCACCTGCTGCGCGGCGTCAGACTCAATAATCTGTTCAAAATCCACTTTGTTATTAAGCCTAAAGACGCTGATTCCGTTATAGTCTCGATAGTGGGGGCTGCTATTTTCTCCAATTTTATGTCTTTAAAGACGGCATTGGCTAATCTCGAAAACGGAAAAACGGTCATCTTTCAATTGAATAATGCGTATCTGATTGATCATACAGTCATGGAATTTATTCATGACTTTCAGCATAACTATGAAGGGCAAGGCGGAAAATGTGTATTTATCGGGATGGAATATCATGATACTTTTTCAGCCCATCCTTTGGCGGTGCGCAGAATGAAACCAGGCAATATGAGTCGTCGCAAAAGTGACCATTTGGGCTTGTAATACACCGGTCGATTAATGAGTTAGTTAACAGAGTTATTGGCTTCTGCAAAACCTGTTGAAGGGTTATGCAGAAATCATTACCAGACGTAGCGTAACCTGACAACTGTGACAGTTTTGCGGTGAGCGCACCCATCGCGCTGTGTGGTGGTATAGTGGTTGGCTGAGCAGCATGCAAACTCACACTCTACTACACTAAACGAGGACTTTTATGAACAAATTATCCCTGTCGACGATGCCAAAAACCGGACTGGCCGGTTTAAAAGAAAACTGGCTTAGCGACTTAGCCGCCGGATTTTTGGTTTTTCTTATCGCCTTGCCGCTATGCCTCGGTATAGCAGTGGCTTCAGGATTTCCGCCATCGGCCGGTATTATTACCGCTATTATCGGTGGCGTATTGGTATCGCGCATTAGCGGTTCTTACCTGACTATCAATGGGCCGGCGGCCGGTTTGATTGTGGTGATTTTGGCGGCTGTACAAGCCTTGGGTGAAGGCGATGCGCTGGCAGGTTACCGTTATACCTTGGCCGCGATTGTAATCGCCAGTGTTTTACAGATTTTGATGGGGCGGTTTAAACTGGGGCAATTGAGTTCATTTTTTCCTACATCGGTGATTCATGGGATGCTGGCTGCGATTGGCATTATTATTATCGCCACACAAACTCACGTTATGTTGGGCGTTACGCCGGAGCCCGGCAGTCTGTTTTCAATCATTGCACAAATTCCGCACAGCTTGCTTGGCATGAATCTGGATTGTGTTCTGATCAGTTTTTTAGGCTTGCTAATATTGGTTATTTGGCCTTTAAGCGAAAGCAAAATTCCCGCTCCGGTTATTGTCGTGTTAATGGGCATCGTCTTCGCTTGGCATTTTGGTTTTCAGGGAGCGGCTATCAGCGGCTCACACTATCTGGTGGCAATTCCTGATAATTTTATGGCCGGTTTTTATTTTCCCGACTTTTCAAAAATAACGACAATGGCTTTCTGGGAAACCGTGCTAAGTATCAGCTTGGTAGGCAGTCTTGAAAGTTTACTCAGTGCGACAGCGGTGGACAAACTTGACCCGTATAAGCGAACGTCTGACCTTGATCGTGATTTAACAGCGATTGGTATAGGCAATCTGGTCGCCGGTATGATTGGCGGCTTGCCAATGATTGCTGAAATTGTACGTAGCTCGGCAAATATCAATAACGGCGCAAAGACCGCTTGGGCCAACTTCTTTCATGGCTTGATATTACTGCTGTTTGTCGTCTTTTTTACCGGTTTTATACAACGTATTCCTTTGGCTGCTTTAGCCGCCTTACTGGTTTATACCGGTTATCGTTTAGCGTCGCCTAAAACATTCACCCAAGCATTGGATGTCGGTAAAGAACAGTTATTATTGTTTGTAGTCACGCTTATTAGTATATTGGCGACCGATTTATTAATAGGCGTCATCTTGGGTATTGTTGTCAAATTGGCCATTACCTTGGCAAGAGGCGTTTGGCTTGGCAACCTGTTCAAGATTCACTTTACGATTAAACAATCCGATACCAATACGCGGGTGATCAAGTTATTAGGCTCCGCCCTCTTTTCAAACATCTTGCCCTTAAAAAAAGCACTGGCCGAACTGGAACAAGGTAAAACACTTATTTTTGATTTTTCAGACGGTTACCTGATTGATCATACGGTGATGACGTTTATCCATGATTTCCAACAAAACTATGAAGCTCAGGGTGGGCACTGTCAGCAAGTGGGTAGCGCGTTGGAAACGTTTTCAGATCATGCGCTTGCCGCGCGGCTAATGACGGCGGATGACAGGAAATAGGACTCAGGCAAAGGGCAAAGGGTGAGCGTATTGAAGATTTGTTTTTTTCGCCTTTCGCCTTTCGCCTTTATTTTTTTATTTTAGCTTCAACATGATAGTGAGAATTTCATGATCCTTTTATCAGCTTATTGTGCGGTACTTCTAAGCTTTGCTTCCGGTTTGCTGGCACTGATGATGCATCAGCGGCAAACCCTGTCAGCAGTTAGTGAGTATGGTTTTAACACATTCTTTACCGGCAATGTCCATTGCCGGAGCTGGATTAATAAAAATCTTGAAGAACGGCATTTTCCGGTTTTTTTAAGACAAGCCGTGTTTGTTTTATTGGGTTTGTCCGGTGTCTTTGCCGTTATCGCCGGGTTGGCGGTGCTACTCGGCAAAGGGGTTATTACCGACCAGATTGCTTTGGGTTTGCCCTGGCTACCTTGGCATATCCGTTTTGACGGTTTGTCCGGTTTCTTCTTTTTAATTATCGGCATTGCGGTTTGTGCAGTCAGTCTTTATGGCCCCGGTTATGTCAGTAGCTATAAAGAAAACGAACATCCTTTTGCCGCCCTGGGTTTATTTACCGGCTTGTTTGTTACCGGCATGTTGTTGGTGCTATTGGCGGATGATGCTTTTATGTTCATGATTGCTTGGGAATTGATGTCGGTCGCCAGCTATTTTCTGGTGGCATTTCAGCATGAAAATTCAGCCAATCGCCGCGCCGCTTTTCTTTATTTATTAATGGCAGAAGTCGGTGCCTTGTCGATTATTTTAGGGTTTGGCGTGCTGGCCAGTTTTTCTACCGGCTTTACCTTTGATGCCCTGCGTGAAGCCAACTTATCAAGCACTTGGGCAAGTATTGCTTTCGTATTGGCCCTGTTGGGTTTTGGCATGAAAGCCGGGATAGTGCCGGTTCACGTCTGGTTGCCGGAAGCCCATCCGGTAGCGCCCTCGCATATTTCAGCACTGATGAGTGGCGTCATGCTTAAAGTGGCCCTGTATGGCTTGATCCGTTTTTGTTTTGATTTGCTCGGCGATGTACAGTGGCAATGGGGAGTGGTGCTGTTAATTCTGGGTACGGTTTCAGCGCTGGGCGGCATTCTGTATGCCCTGATGCAACCCAATTTAAAACGCCTGTTAGCGTACAGTTCCGTTGAAAACATCGGTATTATTTTTATGGTGCTGGGCTTGTCCATGATCTTTATGGCAAACGGTCATCCGCAACTGGCCGCTTTGGGTTTTCTGGCAGCCCTGTTTCATGCCTTTAATCATGCCTTGTTCAAGAATTTATTGTTCTTGGGTGCCGGCATTATTCATCACCAAACCCATGAATTAAATATCGACATGATGGGTGGACTGATTAAAAAAATGCCCCAAACCAGCGCATTGTTTTTGGTCGGCTGTATGAGTATTTCTTCATTGCCCCTGTTTAACGGCTTTGTTTCAGAATGGTTGGCTTTTCAGACTGCGCTACAAGTTGATGTGCTGGACAATGGCGTGTTGCGCAGTTTAATTCCGGTGGCTGCGGCGGCTTTGGCATTGACAGCGGCGTTGGCGGCGGCATGTTTTGTTAAAGTGTTCGGGTTGATATTTCTGGGGCAAGCACGCTCACGAAACAGTGAAAAAGCGCATGAAGTACGTGACAAAGGTATGCTGGCCGGCCCTGCTTTGTTGGCCGGTTTGTGTTTTTTTATCGGGATTTTTCCTGGCGTGATTATTCATTTAATCAACAATGTTTCAGGTCAATTATTAGGACATACCTTACCGAATGATTCCGCTTTAGGTTGGTTATGGCTGGCTCCGGTTTCTGCCGAGCAGGCATCTTACTCGCCGCCACTGGTGCTGATTGGCGCACTGATTGCGGCCGGTGTTTGTTATTGGTATTTACGGCGCAGTCCTTTGACCATCATGCGAAGAGCAGATACTTGGGATTGTGGTTTTGGCGGCTTGACACCGCGTATGCAATATACCTCCAGTTCCTTTACCATGCCTTTCCGGCGAATTTTCGCCAAAACCTGGATTATAGACGAGCAGATTAAAAAAGACCTGCAAGGCGCAATGAACCAGGATGTGGCCGCTGTGCATTATCAACTGCATATTCAGGATCATAGCTGGCCACGTCTGTATCAACCGATAGCACAAGGCGTAAACAACTTGGCCAGGCAGGTAGGGCGCATTCAAACCGGCAATATCCGAACCTATCTGGGATACTCGTTTGCCACCTTGGTACTCCTGCTATGGGTGATTAGCTGATGGATAAAAATGCAGTGGCGACAGTCGCCTCGTATAACAAAAAGCCCCAACCGTCTGGAGAGCCACAATGAACTGGTTAATCGCCATTTTACAAACTACGTTATTTGTCGTACTTGCACCGTTATTGGCGGGTTGGCTAAAAATGTGTAAATGCCGTTTACAAAACCGCAAAGCGCCTTCCCTGTTCCAGCCTTACCGGGATTTACTTAAATTAACGCATAAACAGCCGGTAGTCTCGGAACAAGCATCCTGGCTATTTATAACCGCACCTTACCTTATATTTTCTGCCACGGTACTGGCGGCAAGCGTAGTGCCGTTAATCGCGGTTAATCTGCCCACCTCGGCCAGTGCAGATGTGATTGTGATGGTGGGATTTTTTGCCTTTGCCCGTTTTTTTCTGGCCTTGGCCGGGCTGGATATAGGCACCGCATTTGGTGGTATGGGTTCATCTCGAGAAATGACTATTTCTTCGCTGGCAGAACCGGCCATGTTAATGGCTATTTTTACCCTGACCATGACGGCGTCCACTACCAATTTATCAGGTGCCATTGCGCATGTATTAAATGAGGGGCTTATATT
>Ga0208613_1000526_pt1 | contig 12621 bp, 12 predicted proteins | sample CryBogmetaGMA6M_FD_184543 | JGI IMG/M metagenome (GOLD analysis project Ga0208613, IMG submission 184543) | Freshwater microbial communities from Crystal Bog, Wisconsin, USA - MA6M (SPAdes) | ecosystem: Environmental > Aquatic > Freshwater > Lake | place: Crystal Bog, Wisconsin, USA | collected... | reverse complement strand
TGTTCTGAAATCTTTTTCTACTGCATCTAAAGCTTCTGGAAAATATTTTTTTGCTTGCTCTTCTGCCTTTACTTTTACACCTGCTTTTATGAGTTCTGCTTTTATGACTGGTAAAAACTGTCCTGCAATATCTTTATGAACAAGCAAGGTCTCCATAGCATTACAAGTCGATGGCCTTTGTATCTTAGCGTTCATTGAAACTTTAACCGCCATGCTTATATCCGCTACTTTATCTACATAGGTATGGCATATTCCAGCATCATGGTATATGACAGGTATCATCGTATTTCCTGCAACAAAATCCACAAGCCCTTTTCCACCGCGTGGTATTATGACATCCACATATTCTTTTTGTTTGAGTAATATAGCCACGCTTTCTCTGTCTGTATTGTCAATAACTTCCACAGCACCTTCAGGCAAACCTGCTTTTATAATTGCTTCCTTGATAATTTTTCCTATACAGCTGTTTGAATAATGTGCATCAGAACCACCGCGAAGTATTACACTATTTCCTGATTTTAATGTTAGAGAAGATGCCTCAACTGCTACATTTGGACGGGATTCAAATATTATACCCACCACACCAAGCGGCATTCTCATTTTTGAAACTTTCATTCCATTTGGTCTTATCCACTCTTGTGTTATTTCTCCTACAGGATCTTTAAGTTCCACAACATCATGAAGGGATTTAATCATATCATCTATGCTTTTATCATTTAAAGTAAGTCTGTCTATAAAAGCCATTGAAAGACCTTTAGCCAAACCGGCTTCAATATCTTTTTTATTTTCCAATTTTATAAGCGTCCTGTTTTTATCCAGTTGCTCAGCCATAATTTTTAAAGCATTATTTTTTAAGTGTGTAGAAGTTTTCATCATGACATAGGACGCTTCTTTAGCTTGTTTTGCCTGTTTTATGACTATATCCTTTATTTCCATTTTAAATAGTTCCTTCCTTCTTTTACGATTTAAAAAAACTGCTGTATTATTTCATTTGAAATCAAAAAACCCTTACGCGTGAGAGCTAAAGCATTATTTTCATTTTCAGCAAGACCTTCTGCTTTTATTTTATCTATCATATTACTATATTTAGCCGAAAAATCAAATTTAAAAATTTTCTCAAACTCCTGATAAATCAAGCCCTCTTTTGTTCGCAATCTCATCATAATGTAATCTTTTTTTTCTTTTTCTTCATCAATTCTTTCCTTAAACTCAACCGCATCCAATCCGTCTTTTATTTTTTTCATATATATTGCTGGTGTTGAAAAATTAGTATATCTTTCTTTTTTATAATACGAAGATGCAGAAGAACCTATTCCTATATATTCTCCAGGCTTCCAATAATTTAAGTTATGCTTGCACTGCTTTCCCGCCATAGCAAAGTTTGATATCTCATATTGCTTATATCCTGCTTTTTCTAAGGCCTGCGCACCTCTTTCATACATATGTTCAATAATTTCATCATGAGGAAGATTTAGGTCCCCTGCTTCCGCCAATCTTCCAAATTCTGTGTGGTTATAAACGGTAAGCATATAAAATGATACATGTTCTGGCTTTAGCTTAACTATTTCTTCAATATTATGGAGGACATCCACAGTGGACTGTCCTTCTATACCGTACATAAGGTCAAAGTTAATGTTTTTAATATTATTTTCTCTCAAAATTTCATAGGCCTGATATATAGTTCTCACACTGTGTATTCTACATAGTTTTTCCAAAAACTTATCTTGAAAACTCTGGCAGCCTAAACTTACCCTATTAACATTAGCTTCAAGGATTTTTGCCTTTTTATCAGTTATTGTTTCTGGATTTACTTCTATTGTTATTTCTTTTAGTTTTTTTCTTTCCACCAAACTGTATATCCCAGCAAAAAGCCGCTCTAACTGTTTTTCTGTAAGTGTAGTTGGCGTTCCTCCTCCAATGAAAAGCGTATCATATTCTATATCAATTTTTTTCTTATAATTTGTAAGTTCTGTTAAAACACTCTCTATATAATCATCCGCAAGATTTATGATATCATCAAAAGATGAAAAATCGCAGTAAGGACATTTCTTGACACAAAAAGGTATATGTATGTATAGACCTGCCATTTTTTCTCCATTCTTAAAGATAGTAATAATATATGTTTTATAAGCCCAAAAAGCAAGTAAAATGAGTTAAACCTTAGTTTTATGGGTTTTTGCATACACCTTATTAGCTATAAAATCAGTTATTATATATAAATTTAAAACCGACCATAAATACTAATAGGTCAATTATCCATAAAGTTCCTTTAAAATCACACGAAACCTAACTTTTCAATTGACAATATTATCCAATGGTGTTATAAATACAAGACTTCAAAAATCCAGCAAAATTACTATTTTGCTTTTATGGGGTATTTTTGCCAAAATGAGATATGAAGAAGCTCGGGATTCACTTAAAAAATTGGGCCAGACTATTTTATCCCCTTTGCTCGTTCTTTTACATAAAGCAGGTGTGACGCCAAACCTTATTACTTGGGTAGGCTTCTTACTACTTTTGCCTGCAGTATATTTTCTTACCGTAGGTCGTTTTGTCCCAGCCGCTCTAATAATTATCTTTGCTTCATTATTTGATATGTTAGATGGTGCTTTAGCAAGAAAAATGGGTAAAATAACCAAGTTTGGCGGTTTTTTGGATTCTACAATCGACAGGTTTTCTGAAGGAGTTTTATATCTCGGTATTTTAACTTACTATAGTGGAACTAATAATTCTAATGGAATAATACTGAGTTATCTAACCCTTCTTTTTTCATTTTTAGTAAGCTACATTAGGGCGAGAGCAAGTGGCTTAAAAATTGATTGTGAAATTGGGATTTTTACAAGACCTGAAAGACTTATTGCCTTAATAATTGGTCTGCTCATTAACAGAGTTATTGAGATCATGATTTTAATATCGTTCTTTTCATTTATTACTGTTATACAAAGAATGTGGCTTGTTTATAAAGAAGCCAAGAAATTGGATAAATAACATTATGAGGAGGAAATACTAAAAATGGAAAAGAAAATAAGATTAGCAATTGCTGGAGTTGGAAACTGTGCCTGGTCATTGATACAAGGACTGGAATATTATAAAAATGTGTCAGATGATGCTCAGATACAAGGACTTATGCACGCAAATCTCGGTGGCTACAGAATAAAAGATATTGAACTTGTTGCCGCTTTTGATGTAGATGAAAATAAAGTTGGAAAAGATGTGAAAGATGCACTTCAATCATTTCCAAATAATACAATAGAATTTGCTAAGATTAATAAAACCGGAATTAAAGTTATGAAAGGTAGAACTTTAGACGGCCTCGGTAAATATTACCAGACCGTGGTTAAAGAATCAAAAGTTAAATCCGTTGATGTCGCAGCTGTTTTGAAAAAAACAAAAGCAGATGTTTTTGTTTCCTATCTACCTGTAGGTTCGGAAATGGCAGTTCAGTATTATGCTATGGAAGCACTTAAAGCCAAAACTGCTTTTATTAATGCCATACCTGTATTTGTGGCTTCAACTCCAGCATGGGCTGCTAAATTTAAAAAAGCTGGCGTGCCTATTATAGGAGATGATATTAAATCGCAAGTCGGTGCCACAATAGTTCACAGAGTACTTACAAAACTTTTCGGTGACAGAGGCTGCAAAATATATAGAACCTACCAGCTGAATTTCGGTGGTAATATGGATTTTATGAATATGTTAGAACGCGAAAGACTTCACTCAAAGAAAATTTCTAAAACTAACTCTGTACTTAGCCAAATGCAAAATCCTATAAACGCTGCAGAAGATGTTCATGTAGGACCAAGCGATTATATACCATGGCTTAAAGACAGAAAATGGTGCTATATACGCATAGAAGGCGCAAACTTCGGTGAAGTACCAATAAATCTTGAACTCAAGCTTGAAGTGTGGGATTCTCCAAATTCTGCAGGTGTCATAATAGATGCTGTGAGATGTGCCAAAATTGCTTTAGATAGAAAAATTGGTGGTATTTTAGAAGGTCCTTCAGCTTACTTCATGAAGACACCTCCAAAACAATACAGTGACTCTGTCGCTAAAAAAATGGTAGAAGATTTCATAAAAGGAAACTAAAGTGTTTTACCTGCTTAAAATAATAGAGGTAATTTTTAAAAATGTCCCGCAAAAAGCGGGATATTTTTTTTCTGATATTTTTTCATATATTTCTTTTCTTCTCCCAAGCCAAAGAAAAATCAATTTAAAAATCAATCTTGAAGCGGTCGTAGGAAAAGTTAACGACGACATGTTATTAGCTGTGTATAAAAATTACGGCCGTTACTACTTTGACACTTTTGGTGGTAATATTAAGTTTCCACAATGCTCAGATCCAAAAGCAGACGAAATTTTCAAAACAGAATATGTTCCAAAAATAAAAAGTTATCTCACCCCAAATAAGGGTTTTATCTTTGTATCTATGCACTTAGGAAACTGGGATGCCGCGGGAACTTATGCCTCTACATATTTCCCTGGTAAAATAAATATAGTAGTTGAACAGCTCTCCCCTGCTATGTTCAAATGGTTTAAACAAGCAAGAGAAAAAATGGGCATGAAAATAATCAGCCATTCAGACATAAAACAAATGATAAAAATACTAAATAATGGAGAAATTCTTGTTTTGGCCTCAGACAGAGATATTGAAAAAAACGGCTTTCAAATGGATATGTTTGGAAAAAAGGCCTACATACCAAGCGGGCCTGCTAAGCTTGCCCTACTTACAGGCGTGCCTGTCCTTGTAGGTTCTTTTCCAAGAAATAAAGAAGATATTTCAAAATTCGCTGTTAAAGTTCATCCTGTTTTTTTAAATACCGATAACAAAGAACGCACAAAAGAAAACATTGAACAACTGACAAAAGACATTATAATAGAAATGGCAGAACTCATAAAACAGGATCCACTTCAATGGTGTATGCTTCAAAAATTTTTTGTTGAGTAGAAATCAATCAATTTATTAGGAGCATTTTACTTTGCGAGTTAAAAAAACATTAAAAAAAATTGCCATAGTCACCCCTTACTACTACCCTTTGTATGGTGGAGTTCAGGAATATGTTTATCACTTAAAGGAAGAGTATAAGAAGCTTGGTTATTTTGTGCGTGTTATTACCGGTAAATTTAAAAAAGAACCAAGTCAGGATGAGAAAGATGTCATAAGAATAGGCAGTGGTATTCCTTTTATGATTAATGGTTCCACAGGTCGTATCATAGTCGTGAGAAAAATTAAAGATGTTAAAAAAACTTTTTTAAAACATAAATTTGACATAATACACTATCAGGAACCTTTTGTTCCTTTTTTATCACATGCTATACTCAATAATTCGAATTCCGTAAATATTGCAACTTTCCACGCAAATTTTGATAAAAATGCCTTTTATAAATATGGTGGTTCGTTTTTAAAACCTCTGTGGAAAAAAATACACGGAAGAATAGCAGTTTCTCCTTCAGCTAAAGCCAGCATAACACGATATTTTTCAGATCGTCAGGTAGAAATAATACCAAATGGAGTTGACATTAATAGGTTTTCTCCTAAAAACAAGCCACTGGAACAGTTTTCAGATGGTAAATTAAACATACTTTTTACAGGAAGAATTGAAGAACGAAAAGGTTTGATATATCTTATACAAGCATATAAGCTTTTAAAGAAAAAATATCCAAACATAAGACTTATTGTAGTAGGTCGTGGACCACTTTTAAAAAACCACAGAAAATATATTATAAAAAACCGCATACGAGGTATTCATTTTGAGGGCTTTGTTTCTTCTCAGATACTTCCGAGGTATTTTGCTTCTGCCGATATATTTTGTTCTCCTGCCCTGTTTGGAGAATCATTTGGTATAGTACTTTTGGAAGCTATGGCCTCAGGCAAACCAGTAGTCGCCTTTGATATAAGCGGTTATAGAGATGTAGTGGATAATAATACAAACGGCTTATTAGCTGTCCCAAAAAGTGTTAAGAGCTTATATAAAAAGCTTGAAATCCTTATAAAAAGCAAGACACTAAGACAAAAATTAGGGAAAAACGGCTTGTTAAAAACCCGTAATTTCACTTGGAAAAAAATAGCAGCAAGAAATCTTAGTTTTTATAAAAAAATAATGAATACAAGAAAGAAGGTATAAATGTATTATATACTTCGTTTTGCACAGTTTTTAATATCCTTAATTCCTATCAAAATACTTTATGCGATAGCTGGATTTATTACTAAACTTGTCTTCTCTCTTTGGAAAGAAAAACGAGAGAATGTTTATAGAAACTATTCTTTAGTACTGGCAAAAAAATTCGGTCGTATAGCCACTCCAGCAGAAATCAAAAAAACAATGAATGACAATTTTTTTAACTATGGAAAGTTTAATGTAGAATTTTTATACATACATAAACTTGTACGCATGTCCAACTTGCCTGAAGTCAAACATCCTGAAAGAATAGAAAATGGTTTAAAAAATGGTAAAGGTCTTATGATATGTACACTTCACTTTGCAAATTGGGATATAGCAGGTGCTATTATCTCTGGTCATTACAATAAAAAATACGGAGTATGGGCCATAGCAGATGATTTGGGTGGTGGTTATTCAAAGTTTGTGCAAGAGTCACGCGCCCGTTACGGAATAAAAGTAGTTTTACCAAATAAAAATTTAAAAGATGCCTATGAGTGCTTAAAAAATAATGGTATATTAAATGTTCTTATAGACCGACCACTACCACGCACTGACAAGAGTGGTGTGGAAGTGGATTTTTTTGGTAAGAAGGCATATGTGGCTTCAGCCGCGGCAAGAATAGTTTTAAAGACAGGGGCGGCGCTTCTCGTGGGATGTTCTGGCAGAGAGGGTGATACATTTTTTGGACAGCCTGGTGAATTAATTACTTACACTACCACAGGAAACAAAGAAACAGATATTCAAATAGTCACACAGGCCTTAATGACAGAAGCAGAAAAACTGATTATGGCTAATCCGGAACAGTGGTATATGTTCCGTAATTTTTGGAATTAAAAAAGCGAGGTTATTATTATTAAAACTACACACATTTCAAAAGTTCCAAAAGGTTTTGGCAAAGCAGACTATCACTTACATACTTCTGTAGGAGATGCTGTTTGCACTCCTGAAGCTATAGTGGACCATGTAGAAAAAAATACTGACTTAAATGTAATAGCCATTACCGACCATGACCAAATTAAAGGTGGCATTATTGCCCGCGAATATGCCTTAAAAAAGAAGTACAAAGTTAATGTCATAGTAGGCGAAGAAGTTAGCACCCTAAAAGGACACTTAATAGGCCTGTTTATGAAGAAACGCATTCGTCGTTACACAGGACTCATAGATACCATAAAAGCCATGCACGATCAAGGCGCTATAGTTATAGTTCCCCATCCATTGTCATATCTGACAACAAGCGTAGGTGAAATGTCTTTTAGAAAAGTGATGGAACATAAAGATGAAGATGTTTATTTTGATGCTGTAGAACTTATCAACCCCGCAATTGCAGGTAGGGTAACAGACCCTAAAGCCATAAGACTAAATAATTCATATTGGAAGCTTCCAGCAACTGGCGGCTCTGATTCTCATTCGTTAGATAATATAGGTGATGCTTATACAATTTTTAAAGGTAAAACAGAGCAAGATTTTAGAAAAGCAATTTTAAATGGACAAACCACATACGCAGGAAGATACTGGAACTTTAAAGAACACTGGGATTTGTTTGTTAAAAAATTTAAAATGATGAAGGTATTTTAGTTTAATTCTTTTATCATTTTAAAAAAATAACCGTTTACTATGCAGGCTTATTTTTATCCAGAACATCCAACTCGGTTACCAACTTTTCTAAATCTTTATAACCCTTATCTAATTCCTGCTGATGTTTATGACTTTCTATCTGCATAGCCTGTATTTCAGGACCACTTAAAGTTGCAGTCTTTTCTGCTATCTTTAAATTATTTTTTTCAAGGAGTGATTCTGCTTCATCTATGAGATTTTCTATTTTTACCATAATTGCGTCTTTATCTTTTCTTGGTTTCTTCGCTTCAGTTTCCCAGCCAACCCTATCAAGAAAATCCTGATATGAACCTTCAAAAACAAATGCCTTGTCTTCGTTAAATACTATTAACCTGTTTGCAAGGTGGTGTAGGAACATTTCACTATGGGTAACTATAACAACCGCTCCAGGAAAATTATCAAGCGCCATTATCATGGAATCACAGGATTCCATGTCCAAATGGTTTGTAGGCTCATCAAGAAGCAAGAGATTTGTAGGATTAAGCAATATCTTACCTAACGATACGCGGCTTTTTTCGCCTCCAGATAACACTGATACAAGTTTTAAAGCATTATCTCCAGAAAACATCATAGCACCACATACTTTGCGTATGTCAGTATATGCCATTTCTGGCCGTACCTGCTGTAGCTCCTTATCCACCGTAAGATTCGGATTCAAACGCTCTATATTTGTTTGTCCAAAATATCCCATTGCGCATTGAGGATGTTTATATATTTTTCCTATTGTGGGTTCAATCTCCCCAGCCATAAGTTTTAACAAGGTTGATTTTCCTTTACCATTCTTTCCTATTACACATATTCTGTCATCCTTGCTTATATCCAATGAAAGATTTTCAAAAAGTATTCTGTCTGGTGTGTAACCGAAAGAAAGTTTTTCCAACTTCATAGGATAATGTGCCTCAAATTCTGCAGCATTAAATTTAAATCCTAATTCAGCTTCTTTTGTAAGCTCTTCCCTTTTTCCCATTTTTGCCAACGCTTTAACTCTGGATTGCACCAGCGTTGCTCGCGCAGCCAAAGCACGGAATCGGTTTATAAATTCTTCAGTTTCTTTACGAACCTTTTCATCCTTTAATCTTGTCTTCTCATATACTTCTTCTTCCACTGCTATCTGTTCAAAAAGTTTTATGGTATCACCCTGTATTTTTTTCACGCCTTTTCGGTGAATGGCCATAGTATGTGTGGTGATAGCGTTCATAAAGTCACGATCATGGGTGATTATCATTAACTCGTTTTCCCTGCGTTGTAAAAAACGCGCGAGCCATTTTAAAGATACTATATCCATGTAGTTGGTAGGTTCATCCAAAAGTAATAAATGTGGTTCCGCGAGTAGTACTTTTGCCAGATTTAAGCGTACCTGAAATCCGCCAGAAAATTCAAGCGGTGATTTATTAAGTTCTTCTTCAGTAAAACCAAGCCCAGCAAGTATTTTTTCTGCCTTCCATATTTGATCTTTTTCTTCTTCCTGAAGTCCTAAGCATGCTTCTTCCAAAAGTGTAGGTTGGTTGAATTTCAGATGCTGTTTCAAATATCCTATGGTATAGTTCTTTGGAACTAAAATTCTGCCATCGTCCTGATGTAACTCTCCTGTCAGGATTTTAAACAAAGTGGTCTTACCAGACCCATTACGGCCTACAAGACCTATGCGTTCTCCACCATGTATGTTAAAGCTAATATCTTTTAATACCTGTTGACCTGAAAACGAAATTGATAAATCATTAATCTGTAACATTTGCCATCCTTTAATTTGTATGGTTTTAAGTCAGAACATCTTAGGAGTTATGACTTTACATTAGGGTTAGATTATACGCTTTTTGTCTTTTAAAGGTCAACAGATTTTTATGCTAAATATCATTTTTTGGCCTTAATAAAGGATTTTATTTGCATTTTTATCTTTAATTTCTTATAATACAACCATAAAATACAAAGTGAGGTGATATATGGCCGATAAACAAGAAGACAATATAGATTTTATCAATTTGATTCTTATGCTTAATCAAAATGCCTTAATATCTTTAGGTGAGGCCTCTCGTTTTGCTGGAGGAAAGAAAACAGAAAATCTCCCTCATGCCAGACAAACCATAAATATGATTAAGGCTATTCAAGAAAGAACAAAAAATAATCTAACTGTTGGAGAAATGAAATTATTATTCAAGCTCTTAGGTGATTTGCAAGGCAAATATGTAAAGGCAGCTGGTCTTGATAAACCAGGTGAAGTAAAATCATCTAATCCCCGCAAAGATAAGCTCGATGCAGCTTTGGATAAGCTTTCCAGTTCTGACCTTGCCAAAATACTTTCTGATTTAGGAAAAAAAGATGCGGGAAATAAATAATATATCCAAAATCGGCATTATTTCTGATACCCATATAATCAATGCCAGCGAATCATTACCTAAAAAAGTGCATTCTAATTTTAAAAATACAGATCTTATTATTCATTGTGGGGATATTGTTTCACCTCATGTAATCACAGAACTTGAAGCTTATGCTCCAGTTATAGTAGTAAAAGGAAATATGGATACACAAATGCTTGAGCTGCCTACCGATGAAATTATTTTAATTAATGGTACTCATACAATTTGCGTTTCTCATGGCAGTGGCTCTCCTTTTGGACTTACGCATAAGCTTTATAAGCAATTTGTCCAATACAATCCTTCAATTATTTTATTTGGGCATACCCACATAGCCGGTGACTTTGAATATAATGGAGTCCGTCTTTTTAATCCTGGCAGTCCAACTACTCGTGCGGACTATTATTCTATTGGTTTAATACATATTAAAGGTAAGACTTTAACCACGAATGTTATTGTCATCTAACTTTGTACTTTTAATGTTCATTATTCTAAGACATATATAATTAACTAAATAATATGACAATAAAATATGGGTTTTTTATTGCTGATAGAATTATGAGGTTTGTTGGTAAAAGGTGGATAACTACGAAATCTTACGAAACAAACTCAAGTTTTATGTATTAATTCTCAGTATAGATAGCTTTTCAAGCTCTTCTTTTGATTCAAGTTCCATAATCAATTCACCGTATTGTTTTGTATAAGTATGCTTTGCTCCATTCAAACTTTGTATTCCTACAATTTTCACATCAAATTGTTTCCATGAAGGTGTCAAAATTTGGATAATATCTCCTACATTCATAGTTTTTTTAACTTCTACTGCAATACTATAAATATTCTCAGAGATTTTATTGCCCTTTTCTTTAATATGCCCTGCATATTTACTTCCCGTTATATATGCTGAAGACTTTACATTTTGAGTTATTACTTTATCAGGAAAATAAAAAGCATCTGTAAATTCTCTGTGTGATACCTTTGAAAGCTCTTCATAAAGCGCTTGATCAGGTATGTATGTTTTTGGATTTTTCATATACTGTTCTACCGCTTTATTATAAACTCCTGCTGTCACAGCCACATAATGTGGACTTTTCATTCTGCCTTCAATTTTAAAACTATCTATTCCTATTTCAATAAATTTGTGAAGATCAAAAAAAGCACATAAATCTTTTGAATTATAAAGATAAGTTCCTTTATTATCTTCTTCTACATCAAAATATTCTCCTGGCCTTTGTTCCTCTTCTAAACGATATTTCCATCTACAGCCTTGTGTACACTCCCCATGATTTGCATCTCTTCCGGACAAATACTGACTAATTAAACATCTTCCAGAATAAGATACGCATATTGCACCATGGACAAATATTTCCAATTCCATATCAGGACACTTTTCTCTTATTTCTTTTATATCTTCAAAAGAAATTTCTCTTGCGAGCACTATCCTTGAAGCTCCCATTTGTTGCCAAGTCTTCACAGCAGCATAATTTAGGTTATTTGCTTGAACTGAAATGTGTATAGGTATATTAGGAGCCATTATTTTTGCAACAGAAAAAGCCCCCAAATCAGAAATTATTATTCCATCAGGTTTTATTGTATTTAAAAAAGAAAAGTATTCTTCCATAGGTTTGATATCACTGTTATAAGGAAATATGTTTGCAGTAATATATATTTTTTTCCCCAACGAGTGTGCAAGACTTACTGCACTGGCAAGCTCTTCATCAGAAAAATTCCCAGCAGATTCCCTAAGTCCAAAACTCCGTCCTGCCGCATATACGGCATCAGCGCCATATTGAAAAGCAAATTGCAATTTTTCCATATTACCTGCAGGTGATAGAATCTCTGGTTTTTTCATTTTATATTTCTTTTCTTTCTATGATTGCTTGCCCGAGGGTTATCTCGTCAGCATACCTTATATCTGAACCAGTAGGCAGCCCTTTAGCTAACCTTGTAATTTTTATAGTATGCCCATAATCTTTTGCCAGCGCTGAAATATACAAAGAAGTGGCATCGCCTTCGACAGAATGATTTATAGCCAATATGATTTCTTGTACTAAACCCTTTTTATTTTTCAATCTATCTAATAGCTCTTTTATTCTCAGATTGTCTGGTAATAAATTATTTAAAGGATTGATAAGACCTTGGAGGACATGATAGTAACCATTGTACTTGCCAGTTCTTTCTACTGTTATCACTTCTTCTGCAGATTCTACAACACACAAGAGTTTTTTATCACGATCGCCATCAGCACAAATTGCGCATAAATCAAAATCACTTACATTAAAACATTCTTTGCAATAAGTTAGCCCTTTTGATTCCTGCAAAACAGAACTAAAATTATCTATGTATTCATATTCTTTTTTTATGATATGAAGTCCTATGCGCTCTGCCATTTTTGGCCCAACGCCAGGAAGCTTAGACACTTCATTGATAAGCTTTAATAGTTTGTGTGGGTAATTATACAAGTTTTTTCCTTAAAATAACCCCGGCATATTCATGCC
>Ga0208613_1000525_pt1 | contig 12630 bp, 10 predicted proteins | sample CryBogmetaGMA6M_FD_184543 | JGI IMG/M metagenome (GOLD analysis project Ga0208613, IMG submission 184543) | Freshwater microbial communities from Crystal Bog, Wisconsin, USA - MA6M (SPAdes) | ecosystem: Environmental > Aquatic > Freshwater > Lake | place: Crystal Bog, Wisconsin, USA | collected... | reverse complement strand
GTTTAGCAGGTGATTTACAGCCAAAACACGGAGAAGTGAAATGGGCTGAAAAGGCCAATATCGGCTACTTTGCGCAAGATCACGAATATGAATTTGAGCAAGGTGAAGAGTTATTTGAATGGATGTCTCATTATCGTCAACCCGGCGATGATGACCAAGTGGTGCGTAGCATGCTAGGTCGCTTGTTATTTGGTGGCGACGATACCAAGAAGTCTGTCAAAGTCTTATCTGGTGGCGAAAAAGGCCGCATGCTCTACGGAAAAATGATGCTGGCTCGCACTAATGTGATGCTAATGGATGAGCCGACCAACCATATGGACATGGAATCAATTGAAGCACTCAATACTGCGCTGGATAAATACAAAGGCACACTATTTTTTGTCAGTCATGACCGTGAATTTGTGAGCTCAATTGCCACCCGTATTATTGAAATAAAAGCCGATAAAATCATCGACTTTACAGGCAACTATGAAGACTACTTATTGAGTCAAGGCGTAGAATAAAGGTCCTCAGCCAGAGTCACTTAAAAAGGGGTGCACAACTGTGCACCCCTTTTTTTATTAATAAACACATATTAAGGCTGTTTGATGTAAGTCAACGCAGTATATTCATGAAAAGTTCATATTAACAAGATCCTCTGCAATGACGCAGATAGTTATTTATTGTTTAAGGAACTTGATCATGAAATTACTTACTAACCTACTCTCTACCGACTATGGATTGACCAGTTTGGCTGTTATTGCTTTTGTACTCGTGATGTCCATCTGGTTTTTTAACTACTTTAAACGAAAAATGAATGAAGACGCTAAAGCAGCAGGCGAAGAATAAGCACTGAATCTAAATGTAGAAGTTAAACATCATCATCATTGTGATTAAATTTATCAGACATAAATAGATACAAATTAACAGTTGCTTGCATGGTCTTCAATCTGATATAAAATAACCAGATTAAAAATAAATAGACTATGCTTAAAAAAACTCCCACCCTCTTTTGCAGGCTTTCTCTAATTGCCTATGCATGCTTGATGTTATGCCCTGTGGCAAATGCCAAAGATAGCCTTTGGTATAAGACTGACGATCCACTTAAAACTGAGTCGGCATTACCCCCTGCCATTCCTGATGGTTACCTAGAAAGTGCCGCGTGTAATGCAATTAACTACAACGAATCACTTAATTTAAGCCAGGTGGTTGAAGCTGCGTTATGTAATAACCCGCAAACACAACAAGCCTATGCCTCAGCCCGCGCACAAGCAGCACAACTAGGTATCGCAAAATCAGCCTACTTGCCTACATTGGACGATAAGATTGGCACTAACGTCAATGTAAACACACCTGAATTAGCTACGCGCAGCAACCCCTACGGCAATTTAACCAACAGTCTTGTGGCCTCGTACTTGTTATATGACTTTGGCAGTCGAGACGCCAATCTAGAGAACGCACGTCAGTTATTGCAAGCCGCAAGTGCCACGCAAAGTAGTATCGTGCAAACCGTATTGTTGAATGCTGTTCAGGCTTTCTATCAAGTCCAGGCAAACATTGCCACACTGACAGCAGCCAACGAGTCTGAGCGCGCAAGTGAAGAAAGTTTCAAAGCTGCGCAAGCACGTTATCTCGCAGGCGTTTCAACGCCTGCTGATAAATTACAAGCACAGACATTATTCGCACAAAACACGCTCACGCGTATTACGGCTGAAGGGGCACTTAAAAACTCCTATGGCACCTTAGCCAACGTGATGGGATTAGCCGCCAATAAAACACTTAAACTAGTTTCTAGCCTCATCGTGCAGCCGCTAGATTCTATTGATCAAGATATCAATATTCTAATAGAGCAAGCGAGAAACCGCCGCCCTGACTTGCTGGCTAGTGAAGCGCAATTAAAAGCAGCCCAAGCTGCCATAGACGCCTCACGTGCCGCATCTAAACCTACGGTTACAGTTTCACTGTCTAACAGCTTCAGTGATGGAAGCCGCATTTCTAATGCTGACAACTCAGCTATAGGACTTAGCGTAAGCATTCCCATCTTTGGTGGCTATGCTCCAACCTATAGAATCCGTGCCGCTGAAGCCAATGCTGATTTACGTAGCGCCGTGCGTGATCAATTACGCTTACAGGTTTCACTAGACGTATGGACTGCATACCAAAACTTGCGCACCGCAAATGAATCGATACGCGCAGCCGCAGTGCTGGTTAGTAGCGCAGAAGAATCTTCACGGGTCGCCTTGGGGCGCTATAAGGCTGGTGTGGGTAACATCATTGATACATTAAATGCGCAGAGCGCTTTGGCTAGTGCCCGCCAACAGAAAATTCAAGCTAATTTGAATTGGAATATTGCGCGTAGCACCCTAGCGCAATCCATAGGGACTCTGGATAACGCGATGATTCAATCTCTACCTAACAGCAACACCACCGGTTTAAACACAAGCACACAAGAAAGGCAGCCATGAGCCGCATTGTTAAAAAAAGCATCCCACTCCTGATACTGCTGACTCTAATCGGCGGCGGCGTCTACTTCTACCAGAAAAGCAAAGTATTGTCGCCCGAACAAATGTATCGACTTCAACCTATCAGTCAGGGGGATGTAGTGCAAACAGTATCTGCTAATGGCACACTTAATCCAGTGACCTTAATTAACGTAGGTGCCCAAGTATCAGGACGTGTGAACAAACTGTTCGTAGACTTCAATGATCATGTTGAAAAAAATCAAATATTATTAACGCTAGAACCAGAATTATTTGACGCACAAATTGGCCAATCACAAGGCAATGTGCGCAATGCGCAGGCCTCAGTTGAGCTAGCCATCGCTAATGAAGCGCGCATGCGTACACTATTTACGCAGGACTACGCCTCTAAACAAGATTTAGACCAAGCAGTACAAGCATTAAAATCTGCTAGGGCGCAACTTGAAACTGCACGAGGACAATTACTGCGCGATAACACTAATCTTAGCTACTCTATCATTCGATCGCCAGTGTCAGGTGTAGTGGTCGATCGCGTAGTGGATGTAGGTCAAACCGTCGCTGCCAGCTTTCAAACACCGACGCTAATTAAAATTGCGCAAGATTTATCCAAAATGCAGATCGACACTAGCTTTGCCGAAGCCGATATCGGCAATATAAAAGTGGGGCAAAAAGCTAAATTCAGTGTTGATGCATTTCAAAATCGTACTTTTGAAGGAACGGTAAAACAGCTAAGACTCAACCCAACAGTGATTACGAACGTGGTCACCTACGACGTGGTGATATCAGTCGATAATTCAGAAAAAATCTTACTGCCGGGCATGACTGCTTACGTCAATATTATGGTAGCCAAGCATGATAATGTGATACTCACCCCTAATGCGGCTTTACGCTTTAAACCCAAACAGGATGAAAGCCAAACTAGCACTGGGTCTAGTGCTGATGCTAAAAACCACGGTCAACATGGGGGCAAGAAAAAACCTGGGCAAGAGGACCTTTCAAGCGGGAAAGTTTATGTCATACGTGATGGTAAACTAACCCCTATTCGCATTAGCTTGGGCATTTCAGATGGGCGTTTTACTGAGTTTACTAGCAAAGATATTAAGTTGAATGATCAAGTCATCGTCGGTGAAAACCAAGCGAATGACACTAATTCACCTTCTGCTAGCAGCATGAAATTTAGGATGTTTTAATGGCGCAAAGCCTAGCAAAAAAAATAAATAAAAATCTAGTCGATGTCCGTGATCTACATAAAGACTATTACACCGTAGCAGGCACCATTAGCGTGCTTAAACAGGTAAATTTCTCTATGGATACTGGCGACTACGTTGCCATCATGGGTCCTTCCGGTTCGGGTAAATCTACTTTTATGAACATTTTAGGTTGCTTAGATCAGCCAACCAGTGGTGAGTACGCACTTGATGGCAATCAGGTGGCCAAGCTTAGCGCCAATGCGCTAGCTCAAACCCGCAACCAAACTATAGGTTTTGTTTTTCAAGGTTTTAATCTACTTTCACGCGTTAATCTTATTGATAACGTAGCCCTGCCCTTAGTTTATGCGGGTGTAGAAAAAACTGAGCGCCAAGCACGTGCAAAAGTCTTATTGAAAAAAGTGGGCTTAGAACTTCATATGCAGTCTATGCCCAATCAAATATCAGGTGGTCAGCAGCAACGTGTCGCCATCGCACGCGCCTTAATCAACAATCCTCGCTTGATTCTAGCTGACGAGCCTACAGGCAACCTAGATAGCAGCACTAGCGAAGAAATTATGGCGTTATTTTCAGAACTTAATCAAGATGGTATTAGTATTATTCTCGTTACGCATGAAACTGAAATTGCCGCGCACGCCAGCCGGCAGGTGCGATTTTTGGATGGCCGCATCGTGCAAGATGAACGTAGTAAAGAAATTACTAGCAGATTAAGCATGGAGGCTAGCTAATGTTTTCTGCCATGTTAGGTGAAGCTTGGCGTGCCATGGGTGCGAACCGTCTACGTACTTTTTTAACCATGCTAGGCATGGTGATTGGCGTTGCTTCTGTTGTGCTCATGATGGCAGTAGGTCAAGGCGCTCAAGAGTCTGTTAAGCAATCGATAAACGCCATGGGTAGCAATCTTTTTATTGTGCTTTCAGGATCCTTTACCGCTGGTGGCGTCAGATCCGGAAGCGGAAACAGCAGCACACTCACTGTAGTTGATGCCAACGCGATAAGCGAGTTAGATGGCGTCGCTAATGTAGCACCCATTAGCACAGGAGGTGGGCAAGCGGTGTTTGGAAGCAATAACTGGAGTACCACCATTACAGGAACCACACCCGCTTATTTAAATATCCGCTCTTGGGAATTAGAGGATGGCTTTGTATTCTCTGCCTCAGATATGCGCTCCGCGACACGTGTGGCGCTTGTTGGCAAAACCGTGGTCGATAATATCTTTGGTGATATAGACCCCATAGGAAAAACCATACGGATTAAACAAAATCCATTTATAGTTCTAGGGGTCTTGAAAAGTAAAGGCCAAAGCCTAGATGGCCGAGACCAAGATGACACCATAGTTATTCCACTAACAACTGCACAGCGTAAGATTTTAGGCAATCAGTTTGCTGGTAGTGTTCGTCAAATAATCGTGCAAGCTACCACACCTGAAATGATGCCAATGGTAGAGCAAAACATTAATGCCTTGCTGCATCAACGCCACAAAATACGAGATGGTGCTGATAGCGACTTTTTTGTGCGTAACCTTACAGCGGTTGCCAACTCAGCAGCTGAAACCACACGCACGATGTCACTATTGCTAGGCGCAATTGCTTCAGTATCGCTACTGGTAGGTGGCATTGGTATTATGAACATCATGTTAGTATCGGTCACAGAACGCACGCGTGAGATCGGCATCCGCATGGCTATTGGCGCTCGTGAGCGGGATATCCTACTGCAATTCTTACTAGAGGCCATTGTAATTTCGGTAATTGGCTGTCTTATCGGCTTGGCGCTTGGCATCTCAGGTGCCATGCTGGTCAATAAACTAGCGCAAGCAGCTGTGGTAATCTCCGGAAACTCTGTACTGATTGCATTTGGTGTTGCGGCAAGTGTTGGCGTTTTCTTTGGCTACTATCCTGCGAGAAAAGCAGCACGCCTTAACCCGATTGAGGCGCTGCGCTTCCAATAACAAAAACCTCCAAATTAGACCAAACCACTTCACTTGCTTCAGACACTATTATGTCTCTGATGCAAATGACAACTAATTATATTTATACTGTATGTGTGTATTGCTACTATTTTAGAAATTATACGAATAAAATTTCATAGCAGCAGACGTTAAAATCTTCACTATCGGCCCTAAGCAAACGGTCACGAGCTAATAAATTTATTTAGAAATGAAGAATGTTAGAGGTGTTGTTTAAGGTGGGTACATGAGGTGCATTTACTAATTACCGCCATTTCTTGCAAGGTAGTTACACCCAATAAAACCATTACTCTTGCTTTGACTACCTTGACCGTAATTTCAGCAAGCTCAAGATGCTTTGCTATATCCTTGACCATCATTCCACTACTCAATAAATCGAATATCACCCGCTGCTTTTTAGTTAACAATGTTAATTTCTGAGCATAGATTTGAACGAGTTGAGCTTGGTCCATTTCCAATAATGGAATGTCTTTGATTGAAATAATGCTAGAAGTTCTCATGGATAAGTTGGTATTCAAATTGATAATAATTAACTATATACCTAAATACATTTATATCAAGCTATTAATATATTTATCAAAAACTGCGGCTCCAGAAGCAGACACATAACGAAGTAACTTCCGACCCTAAACGGGTATTCAAGTGACAAAAAAATAGCAGGCAAAGAAAAGGGCGGATAACCGCCCTTAGTGACATTAACCTCAACTTTAAAGGTCTGTGTCAGAAGTTATTTTGTTGTTGGTTTAGCCATTTCAACTTTTTTAGTGGCTGCTTTTTTGACCTTAGCTACGTGTTTCTTGGCTTTAACTGGTGCCGCTTTAGCCTCTTCAACCGGTTTAGCTGCTTCAACTTTAACTTCTTTTGTCGCTGCAGCAGCTACTGGCGCTTTTGCCGCCTCAACTGGTTTAGCCGCGTCTGCTGCAAATGCTACTGAGCCTAAAGATAATGTAAAGGCGCCAGCTAATAATATTGCTAATAATTTGTTCATTTTAATCTCCAAAAATAAGTAAGTATTGCGTTAACAAAGCTGGTTAAGAAGTTTGTTTCGTCTTTCACCATGGATGTCATCGTAAGCCTCTTAACTGACGCAAACCTTACAAATTTCTTGATGTATAAAATTTATTACAGCGCCTAACGCTTAAAACAGGCCCTTAATAAAAATGACTTCCGACCAAAATAAATGACTGACTCTTAGTCGCATGTCACAAAAGTATTTATTGGGCTTGCAGGTATTGCGCTATTGCCTCAATATCATTTTCTGACAAGCCTTTAACCACCTCGTGCATAACTACTGCTGCGGGACGCTCATTGCCATAAAAGACCTTGAGTTGCCTTTTCAGGTAAACCTCATGTTGACCGCCGAGTCTAGGGGTAGATTCTTTGCCTTCCCCCCTTTCCCCATGGCAAGCCATGCAAGGTGGAACACCTTTATCAAGATGGCCTTTTGTAAAAATATCTTTACCCAAGTCATACTTTACTTGATCTGATATTTTACCAAGATGAGCGGGTGTTTTAGTTTCATAAAAAGAGGCCAACTGCTCAATATCTTGATCCGAAAGCCTAGAAGAAATGCCCCACATAAATCTCTGTGCATTCTCTTCTGAACGCGACTTGTCCCTAAATGCTTTCATTTGGGCAATAAAATAAGGCGCGGGCTGCCCAGCAAGCTGAGGGAAAAGCTCTGAGCTGGTTGTGCCGCCACGCCCATGGCAAACGGAACAGAGCTGGCTTTCAAGCTTAGCACCAGACTCTGCGGCAAAAGCAGAGGAAACCACAGCTAAGCTGATTAATCCCAGAGACAGCAATATACGATAATTCATCATTATTCTCCGCTAAGATTAAAAAGCAAACCAAGTGCTGAGGAACAGTGTATTTCTATCCCTTGGCTTGAAACCTGCCAAGTCAACTTCCCTAGAACCATCAAACTTGATATAGCCTGTATATTGCAAAGAAACTCTAGCAAATGTCCAAGGATTGTAATCAAGTTGCATGACGTAGCTTTGAGTGTCGGGCTTAGTTACAGTATTATTCCCGCTATTAAATGCGACTGCATCGTTACTCCCCGTAGTATCAAAGTATGCAAAAGAGGCACCATATTTTCTGTCGTATAAATAACTCGCTTTAGCCTTGAATGTGTTCAAGTGATTCTGGGGATTACATGGCCCATTTGCGCAAGTCGAGTCATAACTAGCCCTGTTATCCTGCTTCTCATGCAGAAAAGTAGTCTGCACCGTGACGATATGAGGGTCAGACAAAAACTGATATTGAGCATCTAGAGCAGTATCAGTGAACCTGTCCGTTGGGCCATAGGGACTTAATGGATCAGGGAATTTATCTACTTGCATACCATACGTACCAAACATCAGCGAGTGAGCACCCCAATCTTCGTTCCATGCCAAGCGCCAATATGGGTTATTCCTCCCATCTATTCTAGTTACAGAGCCATCATTCCAGTTCTGCCCAGCACTTAAAATACGGAATGCCTTATTCGCATTTCCATAGAATGACAGTTCACCATATAAATGACGGTCATACCAAACATAAGCGCCCAGACCAGCCACCTGCTGACTAAGGCCACCTTCTATAATAGAACTAGTAAAGCTTGGGCCTGGAACGCCAGGTAAATTGGGGCCATTAAATGGAAATCCCCAAGCAGGCGTAGTGTTCCATACATCCTGCACAGAAGGGTTGTTGTTTAAATTCAAACCAAAGACTGTATTTTTCCCAAAAACATCATGCGTCATAACCAATCTGAGGTCAGTGTTATCCAGACCACTATGCCCAACGAGTTTACCGTCACTATTTATGATGCCATTGTTTGAGTAAGTCCATTGCACAAACATCCCTGCATAATCGCTCAACTTGCCTGCGGCGAAAAGTCCTAACACATCAAATTGCGGGTCATTCTGATGAGGCATCAATTGCGCACCAAAATTATCATGATTTTTAGCGACATTGGTCACAGAAAATTGCATCATGGCAGCTATTGGAAATAACTGCTGCTCACCCAAGGTATATCCATTCAACTTAAATTCCCTACCAAAAGGCGTAAGTTCTGGAAAGCTGGTGTGGCATGCCGCGCAGTTCATCCCAGTCTGCCTTGCGTATGCTGGAACAGCAAAGCTGGTAATTGGTGAAAGCGTTATTACGACCGCTGATAGGAATAGAAGTTTTCTTAGAGAATTTATCATTTTATCAATCCCTTAAAATAGCAAGGTAACGCTAATACTACGAATATAAATTTCTTTGTATGCTCTCGTTTGATTTATATCAAGTTTTAAGTCATTGCTTGCTGGGATTGTTAAAAAAGAAAACTGTATGGTTAGCTGGATCTTTGGAATATTTAGTTGGTGTGATTTATTTTCTGATGGTTTTCTTGTATTTCTGTAACGATAAAACTACGACCTACAACGAGCGCTTCTGGCCCATAACAAACTAACGGCATATTAATTGAGTTGCTTAAAAGCAGGCGGCAGATATATTTTAACTCCTGAATTTTATAACTTTGCGCTTCAGACAATAAAAAACCCAGCGCTAGGCTGGGTTTTTGTAATCAATTACATACGTTGCGTAATCTTATTTACCTGAACGTTTACGCTCATTTTCTGTTAAGTAACGTTTACGGATACGGATGGTTTTCGGTGTAATTTCAACCAATTCATCATCATCAATAAACTCAACAGCTGACTCTAATGATAAAGCGATTGGGGTAATCAAACGCACCGCTTCATCAGTACCTGATGAACGCACGTTAGTCAGTTGCTTACCTTTAATCGGGTTAACTACCAAATCGTTATCACGACTGTGTATACCAATAACCATACCTTCATACAATTTGTCGCCAGGTACAGAGAACATTTTACCGCGATCTTGCAGTTTCCATAGGGCGTAGGCAACAGCCTCGCCATGCTCAGCTGAAATCAATACGCCGTTACGACGACCTGGCATATCTGCTTTCACTGGCGCGTATTCATCAAACACATGACCCATTAAGCCAGTACCGCGCGTCATAGTTAAGAACTCGCCTTGGAAACCAATCAAGCCACGTGCTGGAATTCTGTATTCCAAACGCGTACGGCCATTACCATCAGATTCCATGTTTTGCATTTCACCACGACGACGACCCAACTCCTCCATCGCAGCACCTTGATGCTCATCTTCCACATCAACGGTAAGAATTTCATATGGCTCACATTTTTGGCCATTAATTTCACGGTATACAACTTTTGGTTTACCTACAGCCATTTCAAAGCCTTCACGACGCATATTCTCTAACAAAATAGTTAAATGCAATTCGCCACGGCCTGAAACACGGAATACATCAGCATCTTCAGTTTCATCAACACGTAAAGCTACGTTAACTAACAATTCTTTAGTTAAACGATCGCGAATTTGACGTGAAGTAACAAACTTACCTTCAGTACCGGCTAAAGGTGAAGTGTTCACCATAAAGTCCATTGTCAATGTTGGCTCATCTACACCTAGATGTGGCAGGCCAACTGGATTTTCACGATCACATATGGTGAAGCCAATACCGATATCATCTAAACCAGAAATAATCACGATATCGCCTGCTTCAGCTTCGTCAACTAGCACACGCTCTAAACCACGGAAACCCAATACTTGGTTAATTTTACCAACGGCTATTTGTTTGCTTTCGTTCATTACTGCAACAGCTTGGCCAGGTTTGATACGACCGTTAGTGATACGACCAACGCCTAGGCGACCAGTATATGTAGAGTAATCTAAAGCTGATACTTGCAATTGCAATGGTGCATTGCTGTCGCCTGATGGTGGTGCAACATGGCTTAAAATAGTTTCAAATAAAGCGCGCATGTTATCTGAAGGTGTCTTCATATCTAACATGGCATAGCCATTAATCGCTGATGCGTAGACAACTGGGAAATCTAACTGCTCATCGGTTGCACCTAAATTAGCGAACAGATCAAACGTTTGGTTAACTACCCAGTCTGTACGAGCACCAGGACGATCCACCTTGTTAATCACAACGATAGGTTTTAAACCTAAGGCTAGCGCTTTCTTTGTTACAAAACGCGTTTGCGGCATAGGGCCTTCAACCGCATCTACTAAAAGAACAACACCATCTACCATACCTAATACGCGTTCTACTTCACCACCAAAGTCCGCATGGCCTGGTGTGTCCACGATATTAATATGTGTACCTTCGTAGTTCAAGGCAGTATTTTTTGCCAAGATGGTAATACCACGTTCTTTTTCAATATCACCACTATCCATTACACGCTCAGACACGACCTGATGCCCTGTAAATGTACCGGCTTGATGTAAAAGCTTGTCTACCATAGTAGTTTTACCATGGTCAACGTGGGCAATAATTGCGATATTTCTTAAATTACGTAACATGTTGTTGCTGCCATATCATTGAAAGACGCGGATTTTAACACAGATAGCGCCTATTTAAGTTTGCGGATTGAATTAATAATTTGACTTTAAGTTTTAAATGGATATACTGCGCACTTCATTCGCGTTACAGGTTTTATTTGTAATGCTTGAATCATTGCCCTGACCCTTCTGTTGCTCGTGAAATTTTGAAGCAACTATCAAGAAATCGAACTTTTGATTTTTACTGGTTAGCGGCTGTGCCCGTGCGCTGGTAAAGATTATATGAGTTGGTTTACATTAAGTTTACTTTTACAGTAATAAACACTGCGGTCGATTACTCGGTCCAGCGACTTAATTAAGTCCCATACAAATATTCTCTGCGTTTATATTGCCCTTGAACCTAAGCTTAACTAATTGCTTGGTTTCAAATGATATGGCCGTTTTTACTTGGCGCCCTTTTTGTTTTTATTGAAAGGGACTATCTTGTCTTTTGAATCGTTAAACCTTGCTACTGAATTACTTCGTGCTATCGAAGAATCAGGCTATACAACTCCTACTGCCATCCAGGCGCAGGCAATTCCTGTTGTGACCGCTGGTCATGACTTAATGGCTTCTGCTCAAACTGGTACAGGTAAAACTGCAGCATTTATGTTGCCAGCTTTAAACCTATTGGCTACACCGCATGAATTAAAAAGCCGCGGTCCACGTATCTTGGTATTAGTACCAACACGTGAACTTGCAACTCAAGTCAACGAAGCTGCGCGTAAGTACGGTAAATTTATCCGTGCACGTACTGTCAGTATCGTAGGCGGCATGCCTTATCCACTACAAAACAAATTACTATCACAACCGCTTGATATCTTAGTGGCTACACCAGGCCGCTTATTGGATCATATGGAACGTGGTCGTATCGACTTATCACGCTTGCAAATGCTGATCTTAGATGAAGCAGACCGTATGTTAGACATGGGTTTCTTGCCTGATGTTGAGCGTATCTGTAGCCAATTGACTGCTGAACGCCAAACTTTATTGTTCTCAGCTACTTTAGATGGTGACATTGCACGCATCGCAAAACAAATTCTTAAGAACCCAAAAACAATTCAAGTTGCGGGCCAAAAAGAAAAACATGCGAACATTGAGCAGCGCTTGCACTATGTAGATGACATGACACATAAAAACAAACTACTTGAGCATCTATTGATTGCTCCTGAAGTGAACCAAGTCATTATCTTTACAAGCACTAAGCGTCACGCTGATGTATTAGCTGAAGATTTGTATGCTGCTGGTCACAAAACTGCAGCTTTACATGGCGATATGACACAAGGTGCGCGTAACCGTACATTGACTAAATTACGCCAAGGCGAAGTTAAAGTATTAGTAGCGACTGACGTTGCTGCCCGTGGTATTGATGTGCAAGGTATTAGCCATGTCATCAACTACGATCTACCTAAATTTGCCGAAGATTATGTGCATCGTATCGGCCGTACTGGCCGTGCTGGTAACACTGGCACTGCAATTTCTTTTGCATCAAATATGGATCGTCATATTTTACGTAAAATTGAACAGTTCACTGGCAATCGCATGGATCCAACGACCGTTGAAGGCTTTGAGCCTAAACGTGCCATGAAAATGGATG
>Ga0208613_1000524_pt1 | contig 12657 bp, 10 predicted proteins | sample CryBogmetaGMA6M_FD_184543 | JGI IMG/M metagenome (GOLD analysis project Ga0208613, IMG submission 184543) | Freshwater microbial communities from Crystal Bog, Wisconsin, USA - MA6M (SPAdes) | ecosystem: Environmental > Aquatic > Freshwater > Lake | place: Crystal Bog, Wisconsin, USA | collected... | reverse complement strand
CTGGCGGTGATTTTTTTATCATCTTCCCGAAGCAGAAAAATTGGCTCATCTCTCAGTGAACTCAAATTTTGTTTTTGCAACTTTAATTCAGCGGCGGTTTGCTGAGCGGCTTCTTCGGTTGTTTCAACGGCCTGATTTTGGTGCTGAAGACAGTCCTCGGTTTTTACTTTTAACAAGGTGGTTGCTTCCTGCAAAGCCCGTTCCAAAATCTGCCTATTGGTTTTCTGTTCGTTCAACCAGGCTTCATCGTGTTTAAGCAAGTCGGTTAACTGCTCAAGAGTAATCGCATGTTTTTCCAGTGCCTGATTCAGTGTGCTTAAAGCGGCTTCCCGGTTATTTTGTCTGCGCGTAGTCTCAAGCTGCCAATGTTGTTGCTGTTGTTGAAGACTTGCCAGCTCTTTTTCAAGTTGCGTGCTGGCGTTAACGGCTTGTTGATGAGCCGCTTTTGCGGTGAGCACGGCTTGGTTGATGTGTTGTTCATAATTATCCGCTGACACCGCCTCTCCTGAAGCCAAGCTTGGCAACACCGCATCCCGCTCGGTTGACAAGCTTAGTTTTTCTTCTGTTTTACGCCGGATTTCAGTTTGTTTGTCTTGATAATGTTGCAGGCATTGTTCCAACGTCTGCGCTGCCAGTTTTTCCTCATGCTTGATGTCAACCAACGCGGTTGTTGCGCTGGCAAGTGCCTGTTCGGTTTGCTGAAATTTTTGCACGCTGGCCTTAAGTTCGGCAAACGAACCGTGTAAATAAACCGGCCAATTTTCCAGTTGCGCAAACGGTATTTCTAACACCTCGACAATGGCTTGCAGTTGTTTTTCCTGCTGCAAAACAGTGGTGTTGCTATGTTCCAGATCGGCTTTATGCTTGGCGAGTTGCTTGTCCAGTTCGGTATAGTCGTTAGCTAATTGCTCTGTTTTTAACTGGGTCGCGTCAAACAACGCTTGTGCGGTTTTTAGCTGTTTTTGTAATTCAAGCGCCGCTTTTTCTTGGGTTTTGATAAGCGCCAACGCACTCAGCAATTTTTCATTGCGCGTGTTGAGTAAAGGTAAAAGAGCAGTATCGGTCAGTAAGCAATCCGGTTTCTCGGGCAGGGCTAAAGCACGCCAGTCCTTTTCTAATGATTCCAGTTTTGCCTGCGCTTGCGGTAAAGACGCTGCATAATCCCGCCGGGTCTCCAAGGCATCACTAAGCGTTTTGTTTAATTCCGCACTGTTTTTAATCAGCGTTTCTTTCAGGCTTTGCAGTTCTTTAACCCGGCCAGATTGGGCGGTTATCTGCTCATTAAAAAAAGCAGGCAGGTCGGTGCCAGAATTATCGTCGTCTTTAAAGGGATGTTCAAGCGCACCACAAACCGGACACGGTTGATCTTTGCTTAATAATTGACGAAATTGTTCGGCGTTTTTATGGGTGGTTGCCTGAAGCAAATCCAGAGCTTTTTTGGCTTCCTCAAGAATAAGCTCGTTACCGAGTTGTTGCTGAGTTGCTGTTTGCAATTGTTCCGTCGCACTACTAATAAGCTGTTCGGTAGCGGTGAGTTTTTCCGTGTCTTGTTTTATCAGCTGTTGCAGTTCCAGCGCCTGAGTAGCCAAATTTAAAGCACCATTCACTGCTTTTACACTGGCTTCAAGCGTGTCTTTTTCTTGATACAAAACCTCCAGCGGCTGTTGACTGCCCTGCCCTTTCAGTTGCTCAAGCAGGATTTGCTGTTGCTCTTGAAGTTGATGGTTTTCATCAATCGTTGTTTTTAAGCCGGCTAAAACCGGTTTAGCTTTATTAACCAATGCCTTAAGATTTTCGGACTGTAAAGCATTCGCTGTTTTTTGGATATTAAGCTGTTGATAGCGTTCCAGCTCACCTTCCCAGCGATTCCACTCAGCCGCAATGGGCTTAAGGGCTTGATTGCTTTCCAGCCAAGTCGTTAGCTGTGCAAGAGTTGCGGTCTTTTCGGTTTGTTGCTGTAGTAAAGATTGGTGTCGTTGCCGGTCAGTTTGTAGCGTCTTATTGAGATTTAGTTCTTCGGCAGTCAACGTATTAATAGCTTGTTGAATAACATCAAGACGGGTATCCAAATCCCGTGCTGTTTTTAATACCGACTGGGCTTGCAGTTGCTGCTGTTCAGCGGTTTGCAGTTGGTCAAACAAAACCGTCAATTGGGCTTTGACGGCTTCCAAAGCACTTTCAGCGGTTAGTTGTAATTGGCTGCTATTATTGAGCGTTTTTTCTGCCACCCAATAATCATCGTTTGCGACTTTATAATGACTTAACAATGGCTGTAACGGCTGTACGGCTTCAATTTTTTGAATCAACATCCGCTCAGCTTCAGCGGCATCCCACGCCTGTTGCCGGATCAGGTGTGCCTCATTAGCTAATTGCTGAGCTTGCTGGCGTTTTTTAAGCTCGCTATACCAATCGATTATTTTTTGATTACCACTTATTTGCAGGTCAACTTCCGTTAATTGCTGACCCAATTGATCCCGTTCCTGTTCCAGATTTAAACGGGCATCATTGTCCAAGGGAATCAAATTCTGCATCAGACCGGTAATCCGACTTAAGGCTTCTTTTTCTGTTCTCGCACGCTCGAACGCTTCCATAGACAACTCGGAATAAATATCCGTACCGGTTATGCGCTCCAACAGACTGGAGCGTTCATCTTTTTTTGCTTTCAAAAACGCGGCAAAATCGCCTTGCGCCAAGAGTACAGAGCGACGAAACTGATCAAAATTAAGGTCAATCAATTCACTGATCGCTTCCAGCGTATTTTTTTTGCCCTGACCAATCCGCTGGCCGCTATCAATCTTGCTGAGTATTATTTCCTGCGCCTGCAACCTGCCGCTCGCTTTACCTCTGGCTTTACTCACTTCCCAGCGTGCCCGATAGTGGTGTTTATCTTTACCGATAAAATCGACTTCAGCATAAGCTGTGCTGGTGCCACGACGCAAGATAGAGCGCACATCATTACTAGTAACGCGTAAATTTTCATCTTCATCCTTGTGCCCTACCGCAAAACCGTGACCATCCGGCAAGCGCGGCATTTTGTCATAGAGCGCCAGACACAAGGCATCCAAAATCGTGCTTTTACCTGCACCGGTAGCGCCGGTAATCGCGAACAAACCGGCTTGTTGCAGGGGGCCTTCAGTTAACAAAATCTCAAAAGGTTCAGCCAGACTGGCCAGGTTTTTTCCTCTAATCGCTAAAATACGCATTTATTGCTTTGCCCTTAGATTTTCCAACAATTCATTAAATAACGTATTCATGTTTTCCGGTGCTTCCTGGTCAAATTTGTTTTGATAACAGCGCTGAAACACATCCAGCGGTTGCAACTCTTCCAGCCGCTCTTCCATTGTCACATCGGCCAGACTTTTGCTGCTGCCACTGTAAGCGGTCGATATTTTTAATAAACGCACCGGTAATTTAGAAATCACTTCTTCAACTTGTTGACGCAAACCAGGCTCCGGTTTTTCAAGTTTGATTCTTAATTCAACAAAAGGCCGTTGCTCTGGCGGCAAGTCATCATCGAAAACCATCTGTTCCAATTGCTCAAGCACGTCCAACAGTCCGGCAAAATCTTTACTGTTAGGGATTCTTAACAAATCAATACTGCGGGGAATTTTAAGGGCCAGGGTTTCCACCGGCTGACCTTTTTTAATATCCACTTGCAGGACTTGATGCAGATAATGACTTTCATCAAAGGACAACGGAATCGGCGAACCGCTGTAGCGAATGTGCTCATTGGCACCGACGGTTTGCGCCAAATGTAAATGGCCTAAAGCCACGTAAGCAATGTCTTCCGGAAATAATTCAACCGGCAAGGCATGTTGATTACCGCCCAGTATTTTGCGCTCACTCAGTTCTGACACACAGCCATTCACCATATAGCAATGTCCCGTTAAAATCAGCGCTTCATCCTGCGTTGCCTTGGCCTGCAACTCACCAAACAATTGCGCATAAAGCGCTTTAACACCGGAGATTAAAGGCTCGTCATCCTGCTCAGCGGGTTGAATCGGTTCCATACCGCTTGCGACACTCCTGACCTCCATGGATGGAGGAAATGCCGACGACTGCCGGGAGCAGTCGCGGTCGCCATCCCTGGCAGTCGGTAAATCGGCATTTCGCAAAAACGGCATGGCACCGCACCACACTTTAATTTCACCGGTTGCATTCGTCAGCGGCACCAACAATCTATCCCAGTTAATAGCGCCGTCCTCACGCACCAAGCCACCGACAACAGTAACACCCAGCGCATTAAGAATGGATGACGGCGCATCCAGACGACTGGCAGAATCATGATTGCCGCCAATCAAAACAATATTCAAAGCGGGTAGCTGTGTTCTGGCTTTAACCAAAAACTCGTACAATTGGGTCTGGGCAGCGGCTGATGGATTGGCTGAATCAAAAATATCACCGGCAACAATCAACGCATCCGCCTGTTTATTTTGCAGCTCCAACAGCAACCAGTCCAAAAACCGCTGATGCTCCAGTTGCCGCGATACGCCATGTAAACAATGGCCTAAATGCCAATCAGCGGTATGAAATAGTCTTAACATGGTCTTCCTGGTGTGGGTATCAATAGATAGCGTGGAAAATTAATTTTATTGGGTAAGGGCAGATAACAGTAGCACTTGATATAGGCAACCCATCAAGCGAAACGCCCTAATCTTGATTAATGTAGATTTTCAGATAAATAATTTCGGTTACCCGCTTTAGTCAGGACGAAAATACCGAAGTTAGACCTGGCAGGTTTATAAAACCTGCCAAGTCTGTTCCATATTAAGTTGATAGCCCAATCTTAAGCAGAATATCCCCATTGCTTAAACTGATCTTGTAAATCCGGATCTTCTTTGAAGGCAAGATAGAATAAATATTCAGAAGCTAAATCTATTTCATTAGGCCAAACAAGGGTGCTATGTTCGACCTTGAAATCTTTGAAGTTAGATTCCTCTTTTAACTCAGAAAAAATCGGTCTTTTATCGTGAAAAATAGTTTCTTTTAGATTTACGATACCTTTCCTGCCGTTATTGAACGTAACGCTAATGCAGTAATCACCGGAATATTTCGCTTCATTTACAGCCAACATTTTTTTACCTCTTTAGACCAAAGGTTCAATTTTGTGATAATTTCCTGATTCCTTGATACTATTCCAATTTTCAAGCAAGTCTTCTTGATGTTCTTGTGCCCACTCAACAACTAAGCTCATGACTTTTGATGGTAATTTCCCTTCAATCAGTCCCAAATTATTAATAGCAATCGATGCCTTAAAATCATTGTATTCAGCATGAAAGTAAGGAGGATTGTGTTCATTGAAATACATGTAAATTACAATTCCAAGAAACCTGCTTATTTACGGCATGATGTTTTCTCTATTGACTATCAAACGTAGAGCTAACCGAGCACTGAACGGAAAGCTGAAAAAAAAGATTATAACCTCGTTTTGGTTGGGCGCAATGTGAGGATTTTAGAATTGACCGAATAAATCAATACTTTCCAATTGCTTACGGCGACTAATAAATTCTCTTAACGCAGTAACAACCGTATCTTCCTTGGCTTTAAAATGTCCCGCTGTTAAAGCCTGTTACTTTCCACAATCACAAGACTTTTCGCCTGCAACCAACCGCGCCAACGGCACTCGGTATTTTGCAAACACTTTATAAATCAAATCAAACAAGGGTTTTAATAGCGGCCAACCGGTAGCTGCCATTATCCATCCCAAACCCACTGCTTTATAGGTTTCACGAAAGACACCCATACCTTTAATAAGCTGGCCATCAGGATAAACCCCGTGAATTTCAGCCATTAATTCAGCTTGCGTTTTACCATAAACAGCCGGATCAAAACCTACGTCATTAATATCTTGAAACCCAAGCTTCTCCTGTTTATTTCTGCGGTATAGCCAAGCCACTTCTTTACTGCAAAGTGGGCATAGGCCATCATAAAGCAAGGTAAATTCTATTTTATCGTGGGGGTTTTTCATTGTATCTCCGTAGCGACAGATGGATTAACTTGCCAGTAAATTTTTTTAACTCGCTCACCACGAAGCAAGCGAAGAATTCTGTTTTTCTTTGCATATCGTAGTTAAATGAGATACTTTTGTTATTTAATTTTTTGTTAAAATATTTAATTGAAGTATTAATCTTACCCAGCATTTTCCAGTGAACCGGCCACATAAGCAAAAGTCTCTTAATTGTTGTATAAAATACCAGTTCTATTTATTTTGTGCAGTTTTATCTCAGGTGGTAGCGTGTTAAAAGTTAGAACTCTATTTTTTACAGGTCTCTTGTTGTCTGGAGTGCTTTCTGAGTGCCTTGCAAGCCCGCTCGCAGAACAATGGGCAAAAGTGACTCGACCGACTTATGCCATTAGCTCTCAGAGCATTGGCACTTATAACGCGGGTTGCATAAGCGGCGCGGTTTCTGTACCGGCTAACGGCACAGGGTATCAACTGATGCGCTTATCAAGAAATCGGGCTTATGGTCATCCGGACTTAAAACAGTTTATTGAAAGCTTGGGGCAAACTGCCGCCCAACAGCATTTAGGATCTTTGTTAATTGGTGATTTAGGACAACCCCGAGGTGGCCCGACGTTAAGCGGGCATCGTAGCCATCAAACCGGACTGGATGTGGATATTTGGTTTTTGCTATCAAAACAAGCCGCCAGTCGCACCCTGGCTTTAAATGAACGCGAAACCTGGAATGCACCTTCCGTGCTTGCCGCCCAATCGGATGCGATAAATTACACGCAGTGGTCGTTAGCGAATGAAAAGGTACTTGAAGCGGCGGCACGTATGCCTGAAGTCGACCGGATTTTTGTTAATGCCAGTGTTAAACGTGAACTGTGTATCCGACATACTGCGCAAGGCTGGTTGAGAAAAATTCGTCCCTGGTGGAAACATGACGATCATTTTCACGTTCGGCTTAAGTGTCCAAAAGACAATAAGTATTGTCAGGGACAAGACGCCCTGCCGCAAGGTGATGGCTGCGATGCCGAACTAAATTGGTGGTTTTCAGAAGAAGCCAAACACCCTGTCACTCCCAAAGCACCACCGAAAGAATTGCCACTGCCTGCTTTGTGCGATGGTATATTAAAAGAGTGATCTGGTTAGATAGTGAAACGATGTAGACGGAATAATCTTTCGCTCCAATAAGCTTATTCCGGCTACTTACTTGGCTTTTTCTTCGAGGTGCGATGCCTTAAAAACGGAGCCGCAGACGTAGCCGGAATAAGGCTTTTCAAGCGTAAGCGAGAACAAGCGTTTCCGGCTAACTGAACGAGTGAGCCGGAAACGCAACCACGCGCTACGCTTGGGTGGCCTTATTCCGGCTACGTCTATTTTTTCATCACGAAGACACGAAGTTTTCTTTCTTCGTGTCCTTCGTGTCTTCGTGTCTTCGTGGTGAAAATATTTTAAGGTTTTTGAAGACTTACCCGGATTATCGATTAATTATTCATCCCCCCGTATCTTTCGACTTTACCAACCCGAATGACTCCAACAGCATTAAAACAACACCCAAGGTAATCGCGGAATCGGCAATATTAAACGCCGGCCAATGCCAGGTTTGGTAATAAACATCCAGAAAATCGATGACGTATCCATAAGCCAACCGGTCAATCAGATTACCAATCGCGCCGCCCAACACCAGCGCCAAAGCCACGGCCAGCAAAGTCTCATGCTGCTTGAGACGAGCCAGCCAAACGGCTATAACACAGCTAATAGCCAAGGCAAGTCCTGCAAAAAACCAGCGTTGCCAGCCGCCCGCTTCACTTAAAAAACTAAACGCCGCACCGGTATTATGTACGTAGGTCAATTTAAAAAACGGCAAAACCGGAATCGATTGATAAAGCTTCATGGAGCTGTCGATAGCCAGCTTGGTTCCCTGATCCAACAATATTGCAAATAACGATAACCCCAACCATTTCAACATACTAAAATTACGCATAATGTCGGTGTTCACCCGCGCCTGCTACGTTTTCGATGCAGCGACCACATAACTCGGGATGTTCGGCGTGTTCAGCCACGTCATAGCGTTGATGCCAGCAGCGTACACATTTTTGATGTTTGGAAACAAGCACCTTCAATTTAACGCCTTCAAGCTCAGTCTGAATGGCATCGTCAGGAGTGAACTGTTCCGCGATAAGAAACGCATTGGAGGTGATAAAAATAAAATGCAGTTCATCGGCCAACTGCTTTAAGGCATCAAAAAACCCGGCATTACAATACAGTTCGACTTCAGCATTTAGAGAAGAACCTATATCACCTTTACCGCGACTTTTTTCCAGTTCTTTACTAACGGCAGTTTTTACGGACATGACTTTTTGCCAGAATTCGCGATTCATCGGCGCACTGTCATCCAGCTTAACCAAGCCTTGATACCAGGTTTCCAGAAATACCGATTCACTGCGCTCACCCGGCATATACTGCCAGATTTCATCGGCGGTATAACTGATAATGGGTGCCAACCAACGCGTCAAGGCTTCCAACACATGATACATTGCGGTTTGTGCAGAGCGTCGTGCCAAGCCATCGGCTTTTGCAGTGTATTGACGGTCTTTAATAATATCCAGATAAAATCCGCCCAGATCAATCACGCAAAAATGATGTACTTTTTGAAAGAGTTGTTGAAACTGATAGGTTTCGTAAGCGGCTTTAACCTCTTCCTGCAAGGCGTAAGCCCTGTCAATTACCCAGCGATCCAAGGCCAATAAATCAGCGGTATCAACCAAATCCTGTGCAGGATTAAAGTCATCCAGGTTGGATAACAAGAACCGTGCAGTATTTCTTAAGCGGCGGTAACCGTCAGACGTACGTTCCAGAATTTCATCAGACACGCGCATTTCGCTACGATAATCAGTCGAAGCAATCCATAAGCGCAATACGTCTGCGCCCAGGTTTTTCATGACGGCTTGTGGCGGAATAACATTGCCTTTGGATTTGGACATTTTTTCGCCGTTCTTGTCAACGGTAAACCCATGCGTCAAAACGGCTTTGTAAGGCGCTACATCGTTCATGGCGGTTGATGCCAATAATGACGATTGAAACCAGCCGCGATGTTGGTCAGAGCCTTCCAGATACAAATCGGCAGGAAACGTCAATTGCTCGCGTTTATCCAGTACGCAGGCATGAGTCACGCCTGAATCAAACCAGACATCCAGGGTATCGGTCATTTTTTCGTAATCAGCCGCTTCTGCACCGAGCAACTCTTCTTTCTCCAGTTCAAACCACGCTTCGATGCCTTTTTCTTCAATCCGTTTGGCAACTTGTTCAATCAATTCACCGGTACGGGGATGCAGTTCGCGGGTTTCTTTATGGATAAAAAACGTAATCGGCACGCCCCAAGTGCGTTGGCGCGAAATACACCAATCCGGGCGACCTTCTATCATGCTTTCTATACGCGCCTGACCCCATTCGGGAACCCAGTTGACACGCTTGACTTCAGCCAAGGCTTGCTCGCGCAATTTGTTTTGATTCATGGAGATAAACCATTGCGGTGTCGCTCTAAAAATAATCGGTGTTTTATGACGCCAGCAATGCGGATAACTGTGCAAAATAGCTTGTTGATGAACCAGTTTACCCAAGGTTTCCAGCACTTCCAAAACATGGGCATTGGCATTAAAGACATGCTCACCGGCAAAGATTTCTGTATTGGGCAAAAATACGCCATCAGCACCGACCGGATTATCAATAGGCAAGCCGTATTTCTGACCGACGATATAGTCGTCCTGACCATGACCTGGCGCAGTATGTACCGCGCCGGTACCGGCTTCTGTGGTAACGTGATCACCCAGAATAACAGGCACTTGCCGATCATAAAAAGGATGTTGTAATAACTGGTGTTCCCAGGCAGAACCTTTGCAGTAACCTATCACATGATAATCATTAATGCCATAACGGAGCATGGTGTCTTTAAGCAAGGCTTCAGCAACGACCAGGCGCTCTGTTTCACATTGCACGACGGCGTATTCCAAATCGGGATTTAAGGCCACCCCCTGATTGGCTGGCAACGTCCAGGGTGTTGTCGTCCAAATAACGACCGATAACACGCCCCGCCCTTCATGCTCGGGTGCATGATGACACAAGCCCATAAAGCCGTCCTCATCAACGACCTGAAAACGCACATCGATAGCGGGCGAATGTTTGTCTTCATATTCAACCTCGGCTTCTGCCAAGGCAGAACCGCAATCGGTACACCAGTGTACGGGCTTGGCACCGGCGACGACATGACCTTTTTGGGTGATTTTTCCCAACGAACGCACGATGTTCGCTTCAAAAGCATAATCCATGGTTAAGTAAGGATTGTCCCAATCACCTAAAATACCCAAGCGGACAAACGCTTCTTTTTGTATGTTGACTTGCTTGCCCGCGTATTCACGACAGGCTTTGCGAAAAACGGCAGGCGATACCTTAATGCCTGCTTTACCGATTTTCTTTTCCACCATTAATTCAATAGGCAAACCGTGACAATCCCAACCGGGTACATAAGGCGCGTCAAAACCGCTCAAGGTTTTTGATTTAACAATAATGTCTTTTAAGACCTTATTAACCGCATGACCGATATGAATCTCGCCATTGGCATAAGGAGGGCCGTCATGCAGGATAAACTTCGGGCGTCCGGTAAAGGCTTGCCTGATTTTATGATACAAGTCGGCTTCGTTCCATTTTTTTAACCGTTCCGGCTCGCGTTGCGCCAGATTGCCTTTCATGGGGAAAGCGGTATTAGGTAAATTTAGTGTTTTTTTATAATCCATTGTCATAATTTTTTAATCTCAGCAAAAATATTTTTAGCCTCAGCGACATCTTTTTCGATCCGGGCTTTCATTTTTTAATAAACGTCATCGTGTGTACCGATAGCAATCAACAATACCTTGTTAGGTAACTCGCAATAAATAACCCCCGCACTATCGTTCCCACGCTCCGGCGTGGGAATGCCGACAGTGACGCTCCCGCGTCACGCAACGCTGGAGCGTTGCCGAATGAATTTCCACGCTGGAGCGTGGGAACTAGACGATTCAATCATCTGTAATTGCCGCAAAAAGATCATCGACGCTACCCGTCATGACCTGCTTCCGGGTGAACGACAATTCAGCTTCTGCGGCCCTGTCAATAAGCCGGTTTCTTTGCATTTCATGGAGACGATGATTAACAATATCAGCAATATAACTTTGCTCATCTAAAGATAAATTAGAAATACTGTTTAATATCTCATTAACGTGTGTTGTCTGATTCATTGCCTGCCCACCTGCTTACTCTGTACAAAAATATTTTTAGCCTCAGCCACATCTTTTTCGATCCGGGCTTTCAGTTGTTCCAACGATTGAAAACGTATTTCGTCCCTGATTTTTTGTTTAAAACGCACTTCCACATAACGTCCGTAGATTTCCTTATCAAAATCGAATAAATAAGTTTCAAGCACCACTTTGGAACCGCCATCAACCGTGGGCCTTGTGCCTACATTAGCCACGCCTTCCAATTCCAAACCATCAATTCCCGTCATGGTAACGGCAAATACGCCGTTAACAGGCGTATTTTTTCTAAACATTTTTATATTGGCGGTAGGATAGCCAATCGTCCGACCGAGTTTTTCACCGTGAGCCACCCGTCCGCACACCGAATAACAGTGTCCCAACAATTTTTCGGCCTGTATCAAATCACCTGCACCCAGCGCATCCCTGATAAGGGTGCTACTGATACGCAGTCCCTCTACTTGGCAGGAACCGGTATCTTCAACATTAAAACCGTAGAGTTTGCCCTTTTCCTTAAGCATGGCAAAATTACCCCGCCTTGCCTTGCCAAAATGAAAATCATCCCCGATCACGAGATGCTTGACGTTTAATTTATTGATTAAAATATCATCAATAAACTGCTCGGCGTCACAGTTGGCAAAATAGCGATTAAAGCGCACCATTAATAAGTTATCAACCGGTAACTTGGTAAACTCAATGACTTTTTCACGCAAACACATCAAGCGCGAAGGCGCATTATCGCCCAGAAAATATTCCAGCGGCTGCGGCTCAAAAGTCATAATCACCACCGGCAACCCCAGTGCTTCGCCTCGTTCAGCCAGTTTTTTTATCACCGCCCGATGACCTAAATGCAAGCCGTCAAAATTACCTATGGACAGAACGCAACCGTTTTTGAACGGCTCTAAATGGGATAATCCTCTAATTAAATGCATGATCCTTTTGATGATACAAAAACTTTTATTCTATCATGTGAAACGGTTAAACAGTGGCAGTCATCAATAATGGACAATCGATAACACCGTTTGTAAGCTTAGGTAACGGGTAGGGTTTTAGTTTCGCCTTTGCCTTGACCGACTGTCAAATGTCGTAATCGCAACCCCGTCAGCACTAATGTCACCGTGTAAATAACCAGCCCTATCAATATCCACTTAAGCAAATTTATAACCCGCTCACCCGAACTCCACTGATTCCACCAGTTTGCGTCAACCCAATAATACAAGGTAGCAGACATCGCGGCACTCGCCAGCAACACGCGGATAAAAAACAGCCCCCACCCACTGACAGGTTGATAGACTTTTTCTTGCCATAATTTTTTCAGTAGTAAAGCCGCATTAAAAAAAGCCCCCAGCGAGGTAGCCAAAGCCAGCCCTGCATGAGCCAAAGGAAAAACCAGCACACCATTTAAAACCAGGCTGACTATCATAG
>Ga0208613_1000520_pt1 | contig 12739 bp, 10 predicted proteins | sample CryBogmetaGMA6M_FD_184543 | JGI IMG/M metagenome (GOLD analysis project Ga0208613, IMG submission 184543) | Freshwater microbial communities from Crystal Bog, Wisconsin, USA - MA6M (SPAdes) | ecosystem: Environmental > Aquatic > Freshwater > Lake | place: Crystal Bog, Wisconsin, USA | collected... | reverse complement strand
TCGAGGTTTATTAGCAAGCGATGATCGATTATTAGCAACTCGTTGGATTGAAGATTATTTATATCATGCTGTGTTGAGCCAACATTTTGCTACTGTAAAAGATATTATTGAGGATTTTATAGGTTCTGAAGACGATACCGTAAAAGCGGTGGGTGCCAGACAGGCCTGTGTAGCTGGCTTGAATAATGAAGATGCAAAAACTTTAGTTGAACAGTGTTTACAAGGCGATAAAGCCATGAGACTGGGAGCAGCTGAAGTATTTTCCTATAATGTAACTTCAGATATTCATCGTTCAAGCTGTATTGAACGGTTAACACAACTATTTAATGATGAAGACCAAGAAGTAAGAAATAAGGCAGCCAGTTGTTTTTGGCATATTAAAGATGATGACTTATCAAGCTATCAGTCTTTAATTGATTCCTTTATGAGATCAACTGCGATTCAAAATATTCCATCTAAATTAATACAATTGCTTGAACAAGCCGTTAATCGTTTACCAGATACAGTTATAGACCTCATTGAATGCTATACAAAAAAACAAGGACAGAATACCAACTATGTTTTCTATGAAATTAATCGCTTGCTGATAAGGTTATACGCACAATCAAAAGATCCAGCTATTCAGAAGCGCTGCTTGGATGCCTTGGATTTAATAGTAGGCTATGGCGCTATAGGATTAAGTACTGAATTACTATCATTTGATAGGTAGGAACTGGTGAATTCAATTAATCTTCCAATAACCTCCCTTGAGATTTATCACTGTGATAACAACACAGACAATGGATATGAAATGTAATTGACCTAAGACTAAATGGACTTCCCCTGATCACATCTATTTCCAATAGCGAACTAATGTGCGTTTACGTAAACACCAAGGCTATTATTAAAAAAACTGATCGCGATTGCGATAGAGACGGGGTCAATGACTGACTCTATCCGGTGAAATGCCGGTTTTTCAGGGTGAATGGCGGCGATGACGGGTATTAAAGCAACTCGCAATAAATAACCTCTGCCAAATACTCCAAAATACTTTTTAAAATTGTTGTATGCTACCGACATAATTTTACTCATTGACACCCAATCATGGTCAACTTATTAGCACCCCACATCAAAACAATCAAAGATGCCGCTAATAAATTAACTCGCGAGAAAAGACGGGTATTTCAAGCACAAGTGGCTATTGATTGCTTGAATTCAAAACCTTACCCGGCCGAAAAAATGTTTGGCTGGGATCGCAGAACCGTTGAGCTTGGATTAAATGAGCTATGCACCGGATTGGTTTGCTTTAACGACTTTAAGGCACCCAGCAACAAGAAAGCAGAGACCAAAAAACCACAACTGGAGATTGACATCGTTGCTTTGGCAGAACCTGAAAGCTAGATTGACCCCAAGTTTCAGACGCTGTTTAGATTTACACGCATAACAGCCAGGGCTATGCTAGAGGCTTTAATAACCCAAAAAGGCTGGACAGATGAGCTACCTTGTGAAAAATCCATCAGTAATATCCGTGACTTCATTGTCGGTTACCTTGGAATGGGCAAAAAACCATGACATGGAAAGGCGTGTGCCCTGTTGTGAAACTGCTGGAAACTACTTACCAAAAAGGTGTAAAGCTGTGTAGAAAAACATTTTTAGCTATGAGCAACCGGATAGACAGAGACTCATCACTACCGAAATACTATGTGACTATCCAACCTCAAACCTAAGGAAGACAACTGGGGGTGTTTTTTGCTAGTTACCTAACTACCATTCAATCTAATAAAAATGACAAAACCTTTTAACGATAATTCAGAAGTAACAGCTATTAGCACGCAAATAGAAATACTTAAAAAGCATTTTCCGTTCTATAATTAACACACTAACATTTTCGAGAGAATGTAATTATGAATAAAATAGTCATCACCCTACTAAGTACCTTGGTCGTATCTGGATGTGCAACTTACGGAGGTTATACACCAGCTATTGACGATAGTATCTACAATCAACCGCAACAACCTTATCAAAATCAAACGTCTCCACCGCCTCAACAACTCTATCAGCAACAGCCTGTGCTTGATAAAAAAGGCCGACCTGTTAAAGATCAATACGGTAACCCCGTTTATAAACAGGTTCCTGTTGTAGATCAGTACGGGCAACCTGTTTATCAGCAAGCGCCACCACCACCGCCACAATCTTATCAGCCTCAGCAGCAGGGTCCCCGTAACTCTGCGAACCAGGATGGAGCAGAATGCCAGCAAATCGCAAGAAATGCCTCAAATACAGCGACAGAAGCGGTAACGGGCGGCTTAGTGGGTGGACTCGTAGGAGCCGCCGGGGGCGCAGCACTCGGGGCGATTATGGGTAATGCTGGAACGGGTGCGGCTATTGGTGCAGCAACAGGTGGTATTGGTGGCGGAGCCTATACGGGAATATCTGCTGATCAAAAGTTTAAACAAGCGTTTAACAACTGTATGAGAAGTCGTGGTCATAACGTAGTTAATTAAAAAAACCAAGCGTATGAGTAAACAAAAATTATCGTTACAGGAACAATTACTAAAGTCCGGTTTGGTAAGTAGTGCAAAGGCTAAAAGTGTTAAATCTGACAAACGAAAGCAAGAGCAACAGCAGCGTAATAATAATTTAGTGGTTGTAGATGAAGCGAAAGAATTAGCTAAAAAAGCCCATGCTGAACAGGTAGAAAGAGACCGGGCGCTTAATCAATTAAAGCAGCAGCAGGAAGAGCAAAAACAGTTAATTGCTCAGATAAAGCAACTGATTGAGCTTAACAAACAGCCTAAAGATGAGGAGGGTATAGCGTATCGTTTTGATGATCATCATAAAGTAAAGACTATTTATATCTCTGAAAGCATGCGTGAACAGCTTATTCGTGGGCGTTTAGCGATTGTAAAGCTGGGCGAAAGTTATGAAGTTGTTTCTGCTGAGGTCGCAAAGAAAATAAGCTTACGTGATCCGTCTTATGTGATGGTGGATAATTCGCAACCGGTTGAGGAAAACGATAAAAAAGATGACCCTTATGCAGACTATCAGATACCTGATGACTTAATGTGGTAAATGAGTGTTCAATTAAAAGGGAGGCGATGAACACCTCCCTTTTTTGGCTACTTTTTAGCGATTTCTTGCGTAATTAGTTTGTTTATAACTGCTATCATGTTTTCATGAGAGCCTGCCAAGGTGCCGTTGGTTTTATATTTACCATTAATAATAATGGCGGGTACCCCGGTAATGCCATATTTAGCACCCATTTGTGGAGCTTGTCGCATTTTTGTATCGACAATAAATGAACTATAAGCTTCATGGAACTGTGTTTCATTAACACCGTGTTCTACAAAGAATTTGGCTAATGAGGCTTCTGTATCAAGATCCTGTTTTTTATTTTGGATAGCGTCGAAGAAGTCAGCATGGACTTTGTCAACGACACCTAATGCCTCGGCTGTAAAATAGGCTTTAGCATGTTTGCTCCAGGTTTCATTAAAGGCGGCAGGTTGGCGGATAAACTCAACGTTTTTTGGTAAGCTCTTGGCCCATTTTTCTATTAGGGGTTCAAAAGCATAGCAATGTGGGCAGCCGTACCAAAAAAATTCAATAATCTCAATTTTATCGGGATGTTGTGTGGGTTGTGCGGGAGAAATTATTTCATAGCCTTGCTCATCTGCGGTAGATGCCAACGAAAAGAGGGATAAAAACATGATTAGGGTGAGTCGGGCGATGTTTTTAAACATAGATTGGATTCTCAACGGGGGGTAGTAGAGTATAAAAATTGCAGATAATACCCCATTAAGATATTATCTACTCAGTTTAATTTAATTTAATTTATTTCATCATTGAAATGCGATAAGAAACGGCTTTGATTTCTTCAATAGTCATTTTCTTGGCAATCATGTGCATCATATTTTCTGGATTATTGCTGCGAGTATCGTTTTTAAAATCAGTCAATGTTTGTATTAAATAATCGGCGTGTTGCGATCTAATCGCTGGGAATGCTGCTGGCTTGTTACCTTCGCCCAGTGGTCCATGGCAGGCTATACAGGCAGAAACTTCGCGAGCCAAGTCTCCATTACGATACAAATCACTGCCTTGAGCAATAAGATCTTGAATAGTTTCTTTTTTACCAGCCGTTTTTTCAGCCTCTTCTTCATCGTCATCTAAAATGGACAAGGTGTTTGCTGAAATTTCTTGTTTAGCGTAGTAAGCGGCAAGATTAGATATGTCTTTAGGGCTTAATCCGGCGGCAATAGCGTTCATCAATGGATTTTTACGAGTGCCGTTTTTGAAGGCCTCTAATTGCTTGGTGAAGTATGACGGATTCTGTCCTGCAAGCTTTGGAAAGGTTGAAACCAGGCTATTGCCATGCTCGCCATGGCAACTAACACATGACTCGGCTTTTTCTTTTCCTGCGTTAATAGAGCTTTCTGCATGTAGAATACCTGAAGTACTGGTAAACGCCAAGGCTAGTGAAAGTGCTAGCAGTTTTTTTTTCATCGGGATCCCCTTTGTAATAAATTAGTTGTTGTGCGCTAGCCTTATAATACTTATATGTTGGCTGCTGTGTGTGGCCTGATTTTACCCTAATTAGTCAGCTTAAGCGAGGCAACGATGAACCCAGTTTATCATCAAGCAAAATTTATTAACAGTTCGCCTGATCTTAGGGATACACCTCAAGATCAAGGAAGAGAAATAGCGTTCGCTGGACGCTCTAATGCCGGCAAGTCGAGTGCGATTAATACACTGACCAGACAAACCGGTTTAGCGAGAATTAGTAAGACACCGGGTAGAACTCAGATGCTTAATTTCTTTGAAATTAATGCTCAGCAACGTTTTGTTGATTTACCGGGTTATGGTTATGCTAAAGTACCGGTCGCGGTGAAAAAGAAATGGCACGAGTTGATGGAAAAATATTTAACGCAGCGAAAATCCCTGTGTGCCATTATTTTGGTGATGGATGTACGGCATCCGTTAACTGAATTTGATTGGCAAATGGTGGAATGGTGTCGACATACCGGCTTGGCATTACATATTTTATTGACGAAAGCCGATAAGCTAACCTATGGAGCGGCTAAAAATACTTTATTTCAGGTTCAAAAAGAATTAAACGATATTAACTTTCCCTTGTCGATACAAACTTTTTCAGCATTAAAGAAGACCGGGATTGATGAGTTACATCAGGCTTTAGATGATTTGTTTAATCAGGAAGAGATGTTTGAATTTGAATCTGAGTCTGAATAAAAGGACGTACAAAAAAATACCCCAATGATTTATCATCTTGGGGTATCTAAGAGAAATCAGCCGATCAATGAAAAAGAGGGGGCGACTGATTTAATGCCAAGGCATTTCGCCCGTTGAGACTTAAGACATTAAAAAAGTTTCCAGATAACAGAATTAGTTAATGCGCTTCATCCCAATTATTACCTATACCTATGTCAACCAGTAGCGGCACATTAAGTTTCACTGCTGAACACATCAAGTTTCTAATTTGCGTGCAGGACGTATCAAGCTGAGCTTCTGCCACTTCAAACACCAGCTCATCATGCACTTGCATAATTATTTTGGCATCCGGTTTTTCTTTAAGTAGCCATTGATCGGTGCTGATCATAGCTAGTTTAATAATATCCGCCGCAGTGCCTTGCATAGGTGCGTTAATTGCTGTACGTTCTGCATATTGACGGCGGGCAGCATTTTTAGATTTTATTTCGGGTAAGTACAGGCGACGCCCCAACACTGTTTCAACAAAGCCCTGTTCTCGCGCTTGTTCTTTGATGGTATCCATGTAGTTTTTAACACCTGGGTAACGAGCGAAATAGAGATCAATATAAGATTGAGCCTGGCCTCGCGTTAATCCCAATTGATTGGCCAGACCGAAAGATGACATACCGTAAATGAGGCCAAAGTTAATGGCTTTTGCCGAGCGGCGTAAGTCAGTGGTAACTTGGTCAAGGGCGACGCCAAACACTTCCGCAGCAGTTGCTTTGTGTATATCTTCACCGGCGCTAAAGGCTTTTAGTAAGCCAGCATCAGCGGATAAATGCGCCATAATCCGCAATTCAATTTGTGAATAATCAGCGGCAACTATCTTATAGCCAGGTGGAGCTATAAAGGCTTGGCGTATCTTACGACCTTCGGCGCTGCGAATGGGTATGTTTTGTAAATTAGGGTCAGAAGACGATAATCGTCCAGTCGCGGCAACCGCTTGATGATAAGAGGTGTGTACGCGCCCTGTTTTATCATCGACTTGCTGAGGTAATTTATCGGTATAAGTTGATTTTAACTTGCTTAAACTACGGTGTTCCAAGATAAGTTTGGGTAGCGGATATTCAAGTGCTAGCTCTTGTAAAACAGACTCTTCGGTAGAAGGCTGACCTTTGGGGGTTTTCTTTAAGATAGGTAGCTTTTGTTGATCGTAGAGAATCGTTTGAATTTGTTTGGGTGAACCCAGATTAAACGTATGACCTGCCAAATCATGTGCCTGTTGCTCAAGGGCGGAAATATGACTGGCAAGTTCTAAGCTTTGTTGTGCAAGCATTGACGTATCAATGAGTACACCATTGCTTTCAATACGGGTCAGTACAGTGAGCAAAGGGATTTCTATTTCTGCGTATAACTTGAGTAACGAAGGCTGCGCTTTTAGTTTTGCTATGAGAGTCTGATGCAATTGCAGGGTAATATCCGCATCTTCTGCGGCGTAAGGCCCTGCTTGCTCTAAAGGGACTTCTTGAAAAGGAATTTGCTTGGCTCCTTTACCGGTAATATCTTCATAAGTGATAGTGGTAACACCTAAATATTCTTTAGCGAGATCATCCATGTTATGTTTGGTAAGCGTGCTGTTTAATACATAAGATTCCAGCATGGTATCGTGGGCAATTCCCCTCAAAGTGATGCCGTGGTTCGCTAAGACATGTGCATCATATTTGAGGTTTTGGCCCAGTTTGGTTTGGTTTGGGTTCTCAAGTAGAGGACGGAGCTTTTCTAGAATCTCGTCTCGCTTTAACTGCTCGGGCGCATCTGAATAATTATGACTAAAGGGAACGTAGGCGGCCTTGCCTGAAGTGACAGCAAAAGAGACCCCTACAATTTGGGCTTTGCGGTAATCAAGACTGGTTGTTTCAGTGTCAAATGCAAATAGTTCGGCTGATTCAAGTTGTCTTAGCCATTGTTCAAATTTTGCATCAGTTAATATTGTTTCATAGCTTGATTCAATGGCCGTGGGTTTCTCTTCAGCCATCACGGGTTCTACCACGTTGTCCAGCAGTTTTACCCAAGACATAAAACCTAATTGGGTTAACAGTTCCTTGAGTTCTCCGGTATTAATGGGTTGACGTTTTAAATCAGCGATACTGTAAGGTAGACCAAGATCACATTTGATGGTGGTTAGTTGTTTGGCTAAGGGCAGTTGCTCTAGACTGGCACGTAAGTTTTCACCAATCTTTCCGGTAATCTTATCAGCATTGACCATTAAGTTTTCTAAGGTGTGATACTGCTCTAACCATTTAGCCGCTGTTTTGGGTCCCACCTTAGGTACTCCCGGTATGTTGTCACTGGTGTCACCCATTAAGGCGAGATAATCAATAATCTGCTCAGGTTTAACGCCAAATTTATCAAACACACCTTGGATATCCATACGGGTATTGGACATGGTGTTTTCTAAAATAATTTGATCCGTGACTAATTGAGCCATGTCTTTATCTCCAGTAGAGATAATTACTTTAAAGCCTTGTTGAGCGGCATGTTGGGCTAAAGCCCCTAAAACATCATCCGCTTCGACACCGCTTTCCATGATTAAGGGTAAGCCCATAGCCCTAATCAGTCGATGTAAAGGTTCTATTTGCACTCGCAGATCATCTGGCATCGGGGGTCTGTGCGACTTATATTCTGAATAAAGATCATTGCGAAAGGTCTTGCCGGGAGCATCAAATACAACGGTGATGTAATCGGTTTGATAATCGGCTATTAATTTGCGTAACATATTGGAAACGCCGTAAATGGCATTCGTGGGTTCACCTTTTGAATTGGTTAAGGGTGGAACCGCATGATAAGCACGAAATAAAAAAGACGAGCCGTCGATGAGAACCAGATTCTTTAAGTTGTTTTGTGGCATAGGTTTAGTGACAAGTAAGAGCGATAAGGAGTAGCTTAGCCTTCCAGGCTTTAGCTGGAGCGTCGATTAAGTTTTACGTTTCACTTCCATTATATTGGGGGCACAGCTAATCTTGTTAAGAATTTGGCTTAATTGATTGGTATCTTCAACTTGAATGGTTAAGTTTAATGTTGCAGAAAAATCAGGATGGGTATCAAGTGCAGCGTTATAGATATGAATTTTAGCTTGTGCAAGTATTTGAGAGACATTATTCAGTAAGTTTTCGGCACTAAAGGCTTGCACAATAACCGGTACGGCATGGCTGGCTTTTTTCTCGCCCCAAGACACAGTGATCAGTTGGAGCTTTTTTTCTATGGGCAGTTGGGTAATGTTTTTACAATTTACCCGGTGAATTGTAATGCCGCTATGGTGAGAAATATAGCCAACAATGTCATCACCTGCAACGGGTGAACAGCAATGTGCTAATGAGGTGTGGACATTATCAATCCCTGCCACTGAGATGCTTGATTTAGTCGATGCTTCCTTCTGGCGTGCATTCGGTATGCTTTCAAGTTCAGGTATCTTTAGATAGCCAGCAATCTGCCGATTATTAATATCACTGCGTCCAATCGCTTCAAGTAAAGCATCAGTGTTGGGCTGTTTAAAATGACTTAGCATATCAACCCAATTCAGGGTTTTTATGCCCAAGCGCTTACTTTCTTTTTCTAAAAGTTGTTTTCCCCGGGCAATATTCTCTATTTGTTGTTGATCACGAAACCAGTTTTTTACTTTGGTAATCGCGCGTGTGGTTTTTAAATAGCCAAGATTGGGATCTATCCAGTTATGATTAGGAGCGCTTTCTTTTGCAGTTAATATTTCTATTTGTTCACCGGATTTTAGGGTATAAGTCAAGGGAACGATTCTGCCATTCACTTTTGCGCCTCGGCAACGATGACCAATTTCTGTGTGAACGGCGTAAGCAAAATCCAACGGTGTGGAGCCTTTGACTAAATCAACGAGTTTACCCGCTGGGGTAAGAACATAGACGCGGTCGTTAAAGAGTTCGCTACGAAAGTCCTCGCTTAATACTTCTTCATTGTTTTTTTCTGCGAGTAATTTTCGTAGACTGGCTACGCCTTTTTCAATAGCGGCAGATTGTCTGCCACCTTCTTTGTAGGCCCAGTGTGCGGCCACCCCCAGTTCTGCATAATCGTGCATGTGTTGAGTACGAATTTGTACTTCAATACGATTACCTTGTGGGTCTAATATCACGGTATGTAAGGATTGATAGCCATTTTCTTTGGGGTTTGCAATATAGTCATCAAACTCTTTAGGGATGTATTGCCATAAGCTGTGGACAATGCCCAACACGGTATAGCATTGTGTTAAGTTATCGACAATAACGCGCACCGCTAATAAGTCGTAGAGCTCGGTAAAGTCTAATTGTTTACGCTGCATCTTCTTCCAGATGCTATAAATATGCTTAGGACGGCCATAGCAGGTGCTGTTAATATTTTCGCTGGTCAGGTGTTCTTGTAAAAGCTCAACAAAACCATTAATGCAGTTTTCACGTTGTATTCGGTTGTTGGCAAGGGACTTTGCAATGCTCCGGTAGGCTTGGGGTTCTAAATACCTGAAAGCCATATCTTCAAGTTCCCACTTAAACTGATGAATACCCAGTCGATTGGCAATGGGCGCATAGATATCCAGTGTTTCTTGAGAAATGAAGTGACGTAGCTCGTAGGTTTCTTTGGCTAAGTTCCGTAAGCGATGAACCCGATAAGCCAGTTTAATTAACACAGCTCTGACATCGTGTGTCATCGATAAAAGCATCCTGCGGAGTGTTTCTGCCTCATCCGGTTTTTTCTTCATGTCCTGGGAATAAACGGTTAATTTATTCAGCCAGTTAACATCACCAACGATGGCAGCAATCGTTTCACCAAACAAGGCTTTAATATCAGGCTGTGGATTTAATTGAGCCAGGCGAGGATCGCTTAATATAGCGGCAAGCAGGGTTTTAAAATCAACTCGATACTCTTTCAGTATGGTTGCGACATCAATACCTTTAGGTCGGTGGTAATGCGGATCATCAGGAATACGACCAACAATTTCTAAGGCAAGCTCAAGTTCATTAGTCTCACTGTCTGAAAAGTCGCTGGAAAGTGGTTGAGTGTGATCTTTTGTTTTTTGCATGGAGGAAGTGAGTACTAAATTTTTTCTTCAGCTGAGCAGTCGCTATACATACTCACTCTCAGGAAACCAGGAATCCTCCCTCCTTCAGACGGGGAGGATATCAAAACTTCTTATTTATAATTACTTTATCATCGATAATTAATTCAGACACGCCACCCAAAGCCGTTAGTAACTTACAGGATGCTTTTTTGAAACCACCTGTTTTAACGTTTTCACCTAACCAGATTAAAGTAATGTAAGATTCACGATCAGTTTTTGTTTCTGATGGAAAGTAGACTTGCTCATTAGTGGCTTCTTTAATTAATATGGGGCATTTATCCCCTGCCATTTTTTGGATGGCAACGTAATTGTTAAAACTGGCTTGTATTTCTTTTTGCGCATTAGACGGTTCTTCCTTGCTTAAACCGACCAGGATAAAGCCCGTGACAATAACTCCAAAAATGGCGAAGATGACTTTTGTTGTTTCAGACATTTTATTTCCTCTTAATGTGTTAGGTCCAGTCGTATGACTGAACACGTAAAAACTCCTCAATTCTATGCGAATTAAAGCCTCTCAGCAATCAAAGTTCTTCATAGTGCACTATAAATAAGTTTTAAGCCGTTATTTCGTGTGCTTAGCTAGTTCAGTTACTTCTGGATAGTTTACTTTTCCAGTCATTAAAGTTGGAATGGCATCCACGATTAATATTTTTTTAGGTAAATTTAAATTAGAAACACCGGGTAATGCGGCGACCAGATCGTGAATAGTTGCTTGTTTTTCGGTAGTGACCAAGATAATTTGCTCACCTTTTTTTAGATCGGGAATGCTGACGACAGCATGGTGAGCATCTGGCCAAGTATTAGTCGCTAATTGCTCCACAGCCACCAGGGAAACCATTTCTCCACCAATTTTAGCAAAGCGTTTGCTACGGCCACGAATACTGATAAAACCTTCCGCATCGACATGTACAATGTCGCCAGTGTCATGCCAACCTTTACCATACATTGATTCAGAAGGAATCAGTGTGCCTGGATTATTGGCTAAAATATAGCCCAGCATGATATTGGGGCCGCTCACATGCAGTTGCCCTCCGTCATTAATGCCTTGAATAGGTTCTAATTGATATTTCATACCTGGCATAAATCGACCAACAGTTCCTGCTTTATGATACATGGGCGTATTAACTGAGGTAATTGGCGAGGTTTCAGTAGCGCCATAACCTTCTAAAATTCGAATGCCGAATTTATCTGCCCAGAGTTGGCGGGTGTTTTCTTGAAGTTTTTCAGCACCCGCAACCACATAACGCAAGTTATAAAAGTCGTAAGCGTGGGCTTTTTTAGCATAAGCGGCAAAAAATGTATTGGTGCCAAACATGATAGTCGCATGGGTTTCATAGGCAATTTCAGGAATAACGCTGAAATGCAATGGGGTTGGGTAGAAAAAAGTTCTCATCCCACTGATAATAGGCAGTATTGTTCCCACGGTAAAGCCGAATGAATGAAACATGGGTAAAAAATTCAGCACGATATCGCGGGCATTAAAGCTGATGCAGGCTTCCAACTGTTTGAGATTGCCAACGATATTAGAATGCGAAAGAACAACCCCTTTAGGTGTGCCCTCTGAGCCAGACGTAAACAGAACGACCGCAGGACTGTCCGGGTTAATCAGGTTTGGATTATACCAAAGATTAGTCGTGGCAGACTTTAGTGCGGCCATTAACTTATTGAAGGGGGATATGTTTTTTGCTATATCTTCCAGGAAGATTAAAGAACCGTGTTTTTCTAATTGACTGGCTTCATCTTGCAAGTGACCGAGTTCTATAAAGCGGCGAGAGGTTATGATGGTCTTCACTTTTGCCGTTTGACAGGCAGAGACGATGTTTGCCGCTCCCATTGAATAATTTAACATGGCTGGAACGCGGCCATGTAGTTGTAAGCCCAGGATAGACACTAGCGTTTTATAAGAATTGGGCAGGAAAACGCCTATGTTTTCACCTGGTGTAGTGATATGACTTAATTCATGACCAAGGGCTATGCTACGGGTAATCAGGTCATTGTAGGAGAGCGTAGACCGATCAAGATCTTCTACTATGATGTGTTGTCCGCCATGAATTTTTCGAGCCTCAAGTAAACTGGAAAAAATAGGTTGTCGATAATGACTGGTTTCAAACATCATAGTGGACATGATGTCAGCCAATAAATGACCGCAATAGGCGCGACGTTCTTTACCCTTAAGATTTTCAGGCGCTGATATATGGGTTGGTTTTGAAATATGAATGCTAATTTGTGGGAATAAGCGTAATCGGACTATTTTGTGTAGCTTTGAGAAATGTGTATACTGAGCGCCTGCTATACGGATAGGTAAGATCGTGGCCTGTGTTTTGTCTGCGACCATGCCTGTGCCATCGTAAACCTTCATCAGCGCACCCGTCACTGAGATTCGACCTTCAGGAAATATCACTGTACGCGTGTCATTTTCAAGATGGTGAATTAAATCCT
>Ga0208613_1000515_pt1 | contig 12811 bp, 9 predicted proteins | sample CryBogmetaGMA6M_FD_184543 | JGI IMG/M metagenome (GOLD analysis project Ga0208613, IMG submission 184543) | Freshwater microbial communities from Crystal Bog, Wisconsin, USA - MA6M (SPAdes) | ecosystem: Environmental > Aquatic > Freshwater > Lake | place: Crystal Bog, Wisconsin, USA | collected... | reverse complement strand
TATTTGCGGGCCGTATTCCTGGTTTTGTCGTTCCTGTTCCTGTTCGAATTCGGCCGGCGCAACGTGGTCTGGTCGGGAGGACGCAGGGCGGGATGGTGGGCCTATGTGCCGCCTCTGCTGCTGCTACTGGGCGTGGATTGGAGCTTCGGTCATCCGGGGGCACTTTCGGCGGCCCGCTATCTCCTGGCTTTCCCGGGCGGCCTGCTGGCCTCCATGGCGCTGTGGCAATGGGGAACGCCGCCCCAGGGGGTAAAGCGGTATTACCGTCATGTAATCGCTCCCTTTGCCATGATTGCCTATGCGGTTCTGTCGGGGTTGGTGGTGCCGAAGACGGACTTCGGGATGGCCGTCTTCTTCAACGTGGATTCCTTTCTTACTGTCACCGGCGTTCCTGTCCAGTTGTTCAGATGTGCTGTGGCCTGCACCATCGCGCTGGTCATCTGGTATGAACATTTTGTCTGGCGCTTGAATCATTTTTCCGGCTCGGCCATGAAGTGGATCATCCGGGTGGAGTTGGGCGCCGCGGCTTTTTTCATGGCCATCCTGATTGGCGGTTTTGTCTCGATCAACCGGGTTCAGCAGCTCGCCGAGACTGATGCCCGGGAGGGATTGGTGCGCATGATCCGGTTGATTGTCGCGTCCATCAATCCGGATCGTGTGACGTGCCTGACGGCAAGCCGGGCGGACATGACAGACCCGGCGTATGAGAAATTGGTCAGCCAGTGCCAGCGTATCATAGATTCGAGTGCGGATGCCCGGCATCTGTACATTCTCCGGCGGCATTCAGGCGAATGGCGTTTTCTGGTTGATGTTGAGCCTCGCCAGTACCCCGGGGGCGGGGCAAAGCCCGCGGCGCAGCCTGGTGATGTTTATCGTGATGCCCCCTCCGAAATTATCAGTGTTTATATGAGGGGAAAAGCCATGGTCTCACAGCCCTGTTCGGACAGGTGGGGACGGTTTGTCTCCGCTTACGCGCCGATTATTGCATCGGCGACGGGGCGGGTGGAAGCGGTAATCGGGTTGGACCTGTCGGCCTCACAATTCAACAAGGCTCTTCTTCAAAAGAGACTGGCCCCTCTTCTAATCACCGCTTTGGTTGTCCTTCTGATCATGATGTTCATCGTCATCTGGCTGCAAATCGGGGAGGACGCTGAACTCAAGCACTTTGCCATGGTGCGCGTCCAGCATCAGCAGGAAGTGCTGTGGAAATTGGCCACCTCCGCAACCTTCAAGGAGGGGAGTGTTTTTGTGGCCTGGCATGAGATTTCAGAGGAGGCTGGCCGGGTCATGGGTGTCGACCGGGTCGGAATTTTTTCCTATGTGCCGGACAAGTCGGAATTCCATTGCGAGGACCTCTATGATATTTCGCGGGATAGTCATACTGCCGGAGAGGTGTATTCCGGGGAGAAAATCTGCCTCCTGAAGGCATTGTTTGAGGAAGGGCGCACACTGGCGGTGGATGACTCTACCTCCGACTCCCGTTTCAAGGATCTGAATGTCATCGACAACGGGCAGGGAATGAGGGCGGCCATCCTGGCCCCGTTCCGGGCGTTTGGAAAGATCGGGGGACTGATTATCTTTTCGCATAAAGGGGCAAGCCGCAAATGGCAGGACGATGAGGTCCGGTTCGCGGCGGAGGTGGCGGACCTCGTGTCGCACGGCTTGATGAATCGAGAGAGGGATCGGGCGGAAAAGGCACTCAGCAAAGCCCATGAGGAGCTTGAGCAGCGCGTTCGTGAGCGGACGGAGGAGTTGTTCCAGAGGAACTCGCAGCTTAAACTTGAAATTCAGGAGCGGCAAAGGGTCGAGGCTGAGCGGGAAAAACTTGAAGCCCAGGTCCGGCAGACCCAGAAATTGGAAAGCTTGGGCGTCATGGCGGGCGGTATCGCCCATGATTTCAACAATATCCTGATGGCGATCCTGGGTAACGCGGAGCTGGCCAAACTGGAGACAACCCCGGGAAGCCCGGTGTTCGGTTATATCCAGGATATCGAGACGGCGGCTTCCCGCGCGGTTGCCCTGTCCCGCCAGATGCTGGCATATTCGGGCCGGGGACACAGCCAGGTTCAAGCCATTGACTTGAATGCCATGGTCCGGGAAATGGTTGGGATGCTGGAGGTGTCGGTCAGCAAAAAAGTAACCATCATGTATAATCTTGAGGAGTCCCTGAAGACGCTCGACGGGGATGCCGCACAGATCGGCCAGATCGTGATGAATCTGGTGATAAATGCCGCGGAGGCGATCGGGGACGAGGTTGGCGTGATTACCATCCAGACGGGGACCATCTGGTGTGATGCCAGCATGCTCGTTTCCATGTGGATGAACGAAAAACTCCCTGAAGGGGAGTACGTATATTTTGAAGTCCAGGATACCGGCTGTGGCATGGAGTCAGGGACGTTGTCCCGGATCTTTGACCCATTTTTCACCACCAAGTTCACAGGGCGGGGGCTTGGTCTGGCGGCTGTGCTGGGGATTGTTCGGGGGCACCACGGGACTATTGACGTCTGCAGCGAGAAGGGGTATGGAACCACATTCCGTGTCCTTTTCCCGGTCGGGCAGATGGCCCTCAAACAAGCGCTACCCCGGCATATGCAGGCGGAGAGCGTTCCGGGCGAGGGGGTGATCCTCCTTGTGGATGATGAGGAGCCTGTCCGGTCCCTGGGACGGAAATTCATCGAGCGGATGGGGTTCAAGGCTCTTGTGGCATCGGATGGACTGGATGCCATCACGAAGTTCCGGGAACACCAGGCCGAGATCCGCTGTGTCCTCATGGACCTGACCATGCCGGAGTATGACGGCCATGAGGCGGTGGCGGAACTCCGGAAACTGGATCCGAAGGTCAAGGTGATCATTTGCAGCGGCTATACCCAGGAGGATGTCTCGGCCCGGTTCGTTGATTGGAAAGTGGTCGGATTCCTGCAGAAACCCTATAGTTATGAGACGCTTTCGGCGCAGCTGGATGCAACGTTGAATCTGGCTGCGGGGGAGGGTTGACGGGGCGGCGCATGGTCTCAAACCGTGCTGATTAAAGTGTAGATTCAGGCAAGCCTGTGTGGTAATTTTCGAATTGGAAGGAGATCACGTTATGTCAAAGGATACAAGCGACCCCAGCGAAATCCGCGATTCCGACATCGTATTCAACTGCCCTTTCTGCGAGAAGAGCCTGGCGATAGACTGTCGGGGAGCAGGATTGACCATAGCGTGCCCTGATTGCGGCAATAAGATTGCCGTACCTGTCCCGGAGAACATGGAAGTATCCGACATCGACAGCTCAGATGAAGACAAGGCGGTTCGTATTATCCACATGAGGGAAGTGATTTCCTCCTCCCAGAACCGGCTTATGGAGCTCGAGACCGAACTCAAGGACATGACGCTCCGGCGTGACGGGCTGGAGTCCATCCGGACCGAGAATGCGATCCGCTTCGAGGTGATCCAGCGGGAGGTTGAATCCATCCAGAGATCCCTTTTGCGCATCCAGGAAGTGCTGTCGAGTGCGACCGAAACCCCGAAAAAATAGACATGAACGGGTTCAAGGTCATTGTGTTACAGGCGGCACTCGCGGTGGTGCCTTTTTGGGGTGCAAATTCCCAGGGCGTGTTGATCCCGGTGAAGGGGGTGCTGCCTGTTAAACCGCATGACTTCGAGCCTATGGGTGCCACGTGCAACGGTTGCCACGAGGTGCGGTCAGATTCCACGAACAGTGTGATGCCCGTTATTGATGGCGGCCAGGATAGACCTTTAGCAGAGCCTTGAGCAACCTGCTCTCCACCGATACCCACGCGTATTCTGTCTGGACATAACGTTGCCCTGACTTCCCCATGGCCTTGCGCACGGCAGGGTATTCCAGCAGGAGGGACAGGCCCTCCTCGAATTCAGGATAGTTACGGAACCACAGTCCCCCGTTGGACTTCCGGCAGTGGGAGGGCATGACATCCCCGGCGGCATGAACCAGCACGGGCGTTTCCGCCAACCACGACTCCAGAATGACAATGCTGAAACTCTCGTTGACGGACGGGTGGCAGAAGGCGACCGCCCCGGCCATGGCATCATGTTTTTCCTGTTCGGTGACAAACCCCAGATCGATGATATGGGGCGCCAGCCGGGTGGGAGGATCATAGGGGCCACTGCCGGTCAGCACGAGCTTGATGTCCCTGCCTGTCCGTTCCCTGAACATGTCGAGATAGTCCAGCAACAGCGGGGTCCCCTTCATCGGCTCACGCCGGCCTGAGTAGATGATATAAGGGGCTGTCAGGCCATGACTGCGCCGGAAGTGATCGGGATCTGCCTGAAAGCCGTCAATGCCCATGCCCACGACCTCGGACCGCGATAGATCCAGACCGTATAACTGTGCGGCCAGGTCGCGCTCCGGTTCGGTGTTGAACAACCAGCCCGAGACGTTCAGGAACATCTCCCGGATGGTCTTCAGGTAGGCAAAACATTCATTGTGCAGACAGGGTAGAAGCAGGGTCCGTTCCGGGTGGATCTGGCTGGCGAAATAGATGAGGGCAAAGAGGTAGGGGCCCATGACAATCTTTTCATACCGGTGTCCCTCAGCCCGAAGGTAATCGTAGAGCGCCGTGCTGTTAACATTGTTGCGATGCCAGGTCAGTTCCTCGTCGCGGGAGACTTCCACTGAGCGGCTGATACGGTTCTGGACGTCGATAAAAGCGCCGAGGTCACGGCCGGAATCCACGGGAAAATAGCGGACGGTGATCCCGGCGATAACCTTTTCGCCGGGATCAATTTCATTTTCCCAGGTAAAATGATTTCGCGCGCAGGTGGTCAGGAAGTCAACCTGCCAGCCGGCGGCAACGAGCCGTTCAGCCAGTTTCCTGAGCAGTGTTTCCGCCCCGCCGATGGTGGGGCCCTCGGAAAACCGGGGTGAGACAAAGGCTATGCGGTGAGGGGATGCCATCAGGCGGGGGGGAGCCTGGACTCCAGCTTGGCGATGCGTTCTTCGAGGGTCTTGATCTTGTCGCGGTATTTCCGGTCAACTTCCTCGGTGGCTGAGAGCAGGAGTCCATTGACCTGGTTCTGTTGTGACCAGAGCCGGTAGGTGTAGAACTTCAACAGGCTCCAGAGTGTTTTCTTGAAGCGGACCAGCAGGGGAGCCAATCCCGCCCTGCGCTCCCGGATCTCGAAGTCGTTGATATCCACATACACGGCTTCCCGGAGGCTCTCCATGTAAAACTCGAAGAAGTTCTCGTCCTTCTTGAGGTTCATCAGGTTGAAGCGCTCCGCCCGGGCCAGTTGGGCCCCGGCATAAGCACCGGACTTCATCTTGGCCGCCACCGTGTCGCGGATGTCAGCGTTGATCCGCTCGACATCCACGCCGTCGGCGCCAATTTCAAAGGGTCCGGTACTCATGTCGTGCAGCGGGCTGCCTACAGTTTCTGGATGCTGACCATCGGCTCGTCCTTCTTGACCGGGGTGCCGTGGGTGACGTTCATCTTCACGATCTTGCAGCGGTAGGGGGCCTTGATCGGGTTGAACAGCTTCATGGCCTCAACGATGCAGACCGTGGCGCCCTCGGCGACTTCATCGCCTTCCTTGCAGAACTCCGGCTTACCCGGGCCGGGCGACCGGTAGAAAGTTCCGTTCAGGGGTGCATTGATGCTGGGTCCCGTGGGTGCCGCCGCCGGGGCGGGTGCCGCGGGCTTGGCGGCGGGAGCCGGTTGGGCTGAACCCGCGACCGGAGCGGCCACCAGGGGTCCCGATGTGACGCCTGCGCCGTTAATACTGATCGTGCTTCCCGCATGCTGGATGGTGATCTGAGAGAAATTCAGCGCGCTGATCTTGTCGACCAGCTGGCTGATGGAGTCATAGTCGGTCTGCGACAGGAACGGGGTGGCCGACTTGGCCGCGACTTCCACGGGCTTGTTCGCATCCGCCTGCTTCTTCAGCTCCACATCCGCAGGGATCGGAGGACGCTGGTCGGCGGGAAGGGCGCGCCACTTGAAGTAGTCCATGGCGACCTCCGGGAAGAGGCAGTAGGAGATGATGTCCTCCTCCTTCTTGATCAGCTTGGGATCCACGCCCTCGGTGGCATCGGGCAGCATCGGCTTGAGGAGATCCGCGGGGCGGCCGCTGATGGGCTTTTCGGAGCCCAGGATCTTCTTCATGACCGCCTTGTCCATCGGGGCCGGTGAGCGGCCGTAGAGGCCTAGGGCGTAGTCCTTGACTTCCTGCGACACGAGGGAATAGCGGTCGCCGGAGATGACGTTCATGACCGCCTGAATACCGATGATCTGGCTGGTCGGGGTGACGAGGGGAGGGAACCCGAGGTCCTCGCGGACCCGCGGCAGTTCCTCGAATACCTGGTCGATCTTGTCCAGGGCACCCTGCTGGGCGAGCTGGCCGCGCAGGTTCGAGATCATGCCGCCCGGGATGTGGTGCAGCAGCACTTCCGGGTCAATGATGTTATCCGCCTGGTGGGCATTGAGCTGCCGGGAGGGGGACAGGTCGAGGAAGAACTTGCACACCTGCCGGAGCGCTTCCTGGTCGAGATTGGCGTGGTAGTGGGTTTCCGAGAAAATGGCCAGCATGGTCTCCACCGGTGGCTGGGAGGAGAACCCGGCCATGGGCGAGATCGCGCAGTCGATGGCGCCGGCGCCGGCGCGGACGGCTTCCACATAGGTGGCGGAGGCCATGCCGCTGGTGGCGTGCGAGTGCACCTGGATCGGGATCTTGGTTTCCCGGACCAGGGCGGAGACCAGGCGTTCGGCCGCTATGGGCGACAGGATGCCAGCCATATCCTTGATACACAGGGAGTCGATGCCCATGGCGATCTGCTCCTTGGCAACGCGGACATATTCGTTCACCGTATGCACCGGGCTGACGGTGTAGCTGATGGTGCCCTGTGCATGGCCGCCGTACTTCTTGACGCACTTGATCGCCATCTCAAGGTTACGGGTGTCGTTCAAGGCATCGAAAATACGGAAGATATCCACGCCATTCTCGATCGCCAGCGCAATGAAGCGTTCCACGACATCGTCCGGGTAGTTCTTGTACCCGAGAATGTTCTGGCCGCGGAGGAGCATCTGCAGGGGGGTCTTTCTGGCGCGTGACTTGATCTGGCGCAGGCGCTCCCAGGGATCTTCCCGGAGAAACCGCAGGCAGACGTCGAAGGTGGCTCCGCCCCAGACTTCCAGGGAGTAGTAGCCGACGTTGTCGACGACATCGATGATTTTCATGATGTCGGCGGTCCGCATCCGTGTTGCCCAGAGAGATTGATGGGCGTCACGGAGCGTGGTGTCGGTGATGCGCAACGGGATGTGGTTAATGCTGTCGCGAACGATATCCTGTGGTTTTGTCGATGTTTTCTTAGCCATAACCGGTCCTTTCTGAAAAATGATTACTTGAATCGTCCCATGGCGGCAAATTTGTCGAATCGCCTTGCCGTGAGCTTCCTGGCGGAAATCTTCTCCAAGCTCTCCAGATGCTTGAGAAGGGTCTTCTTGGTCGCCTTCATGGTTCCCGCATAGTCGCGGTGGGCGCCGCCCACGGGTTCGGGGATGATCTCGTCGATGATTTTGAGCTGCAGGAGCGACTTGGCCGTGATTTTCAGGGCGTTGGCCGCTTCGGCAGCCTTCGTGCCGTCGCGCCAGAGGATGGAGGCGCATCCCTCGGGGGAGATGACGGAGTAAACGGAGTTGGAAAGCATGAGGACTACGTCGCCAACACCGATCCCGATGGCGCCGCCGCTACCGCCTTCGCCGGTTACCAGGGCAACGATGGGCGTCTTCAGGGCCGCCATTTCCAGGAGGTTGCGGGCGATGGCCTCGGCCTGGCCGCGCTCTTCGGCGTCACGGCCGGGAAACGCCCCGGGCGTGTCGATGAAGGTCACGACGGGCATGTGGAACTTCTCCGCCAGCTTCATCAGTCGGAGCGCCTTGCGATAGCCTTCCGGGCAGGCCTGCCCGAAGTTGCACTTGATCTTCTCGTCCAGATCCTTGCCCTTCTGGTGGCCGATGACCATGACGCGGTGTTTGTCGATCATGGCGAACCCGCCGATCATGCCGCGGTCGTCCCCGAAAAGGCGGTCGCCGTGAAGCTCTATGAATTCCGAGCAGATCCCGCTGATGAAGTCGCGGATCAAGGGGCGTTCCGGGTGGCGGGCCACCTGGACGGTCTGCCAGGGTGTCAGGCCGGCGTAGATTTCCTTCAGCTTGTCGGCCCGCTCGGTCTCCAGGCGGTTGAGTTCCTTGACCAGTGTGCCGGTAGGTTCGGGATTCTTAGACTTGAACTCCTCGATCCGGCTCTCAATCTCGGCCACTTCTTTTTCAAAATCCAGGCTCATCGTTGCTCCATCCGTTGGGGGTTCGAGTGTTCCTCGTGTTGGCGTGAGTCGCACTTAGCGGCAGCCGGCGTACTTCAAAATCTTGAAAAGCATGTCCTTCATATCCTTGCGGTGGACAATCATGTCCACGAACCCGTGGTCTACGAGGTATTCCGCAGTCTGGAAGTCATCGGGCAGTTTCTGCTTGATGGTCTCCTCGATCACGCGGCGCCCGGCGAACCCGATCAGGCTGCGTGGTTCGGCAATGTGGATGTCGCCCACCATGGCATAACTGGCGGAAACCCCGCCCGTGGTCGGGTCGGTCATGATGGAGATATAAGGCAGGTTCGCTTCCCTCAACTGGGCCAGCGCGGCGCAGGTCTTGGGCATCTGCATCAGGGAGACGATACCCTCGTGCATGCGGGCGCCACCGGAGGCGGAGATGATGATGTAGGGGAGCTTATGCTTGACTGCGTACATGGCGGTCTGGAGGATCTTTTCCCCCGTACCGCTGGCCAGGCTGCCGCCCATGAATCGGAAGTCCATGACGGCAATCGCCGCCTTGATCCCCTTGATTTTACCCGTTCCGGTGGCGACCGACTCCTTCATGCCTGTTTTTTCGCAGTTTTCAACCGCTTTATCGGCATAGGGGCCCTTCGAGTCCGAGAACTTCAGGGGGTCATTCCAGCTGACCTTGGTATTTAATTCCACGAAGCTACCCTCATCCATGAGAATATCAACGCGTTCCTTCCAGGTCAGTCGTTCATGAAAATGGCAACGGTCGCATACCTTCAGGTTTTTCTCCCACTCTTCCTTGTAAATGTGGGCTTTGCATGATGGACACTGTATCCAGATATCCTCTTTCTTGGGGGATTCTGGTTTGGCGGCTATTTCTTTTGATTTGTGGAACCAGCCCATGAGCCGTCAGGCCTCCTTATTAGGTGTTTCTTTTGCGAACAACGCGCGCAATCATTATCATGGGGTGTGTGGCTTCTTCAAGAAAAAACAACCCCACCTACTGGCAGGGTTGTTTCAGGATTTATGGCAAGCCGGCTTAGAAATGGAAACTGCAGCTGGCACCCATTCCCATGGCGTCAAATTTCTGGACTTCCAGCTTGAAGGATATGTTCGGGTTGGGGTTGAGCTGCAGACCGCCAATGATGCCGAAGGCCTGATCCTCGCTCCGGTTGTCGAGCGAAAGGGTTGAAATAGCCGGGCCGAAGTAGAACCCGAGCCGGTCCCACAGGCCGTATTTATCGTTCTTGGAATAGAAACTCATGGTAAGGGAGGCGAAAAACTCAGAAAGATCCTTTGATGAGGAACTCCAGGTGTCGTCCACCGTGGTGTTCCGGTAGAAGGAGTTGATGTCCACGCCCACGCAGTACTGGTCAATATCGTTCCAAGGTTCCAGAACCATGTAATCCAGCGCGCGGATGGTGCCGCCGACCAGCCATTCAAAATTGGAGCTTTTATTGACATTGGGCGTGCTGTAGTCCGCCGCGCCTGCGCCGCCGTACAGGGTAAGCCACTTGGTGACATCCACGCCCAGGGTTCCGGTGAGATGGTTGATCTTGATGTCGGTGGTCCCGAAATCGGATTGCATGGCGCGCTTCTGCTGTTGTATCCCGATGCCGACACTGAGCAGGCGGGGGCCGCCACTGTGCACAGTGTCGTAGAATTTTGTGGAGTCGCCATTAAACAGGGCGCCCTGATAAGCCGACGAATCAGCCCCGGAGGCCATCACGGAACTGCTGATCGCCATGAAGGAAATAACGGTCAAGAGGGATGCATAGGTTTTCATGGAGTCAGATACTAGCGATTCGATGCTAAACCTTTCAAGGTCAAATTTTTACCTTTCTGAGGCGCAGGGCGTTGGCGATCACGGAGACAGAACTGAAGCTCATGGCGGCGGCCGCCAGCATCGGGCTCATCAGGAGTCCGATTACCGGGTAAAGGGCACCCGCCGCGACCGGAACCCCCATCATATTATAGAAGAAAGCCCAGAACAGGTTCTGGCGGATATTCCGCATAACGGCCCGGCTGAGGATGATCGCCCGGGCAATTCCCTGGAGATCCCCCTTGACCAGAACCGCGCCTGCGCTCTCCATGGCCACATCGGTTCCCGTGCCCATGGCGATTCCCACATCCGCTGCTGCCAGCGCGGGGGCATCGTTGACCCCATCGCCAGCCATAGCCACGCGGCGCCCGTTCGCCTTCAGCGCCTTGATGATGTCCCACTTTTCGTCCGGCATCACCCCGGCACGGACCTCATCAATGCCCAATTGGCGGGCGACGGCCTTGGCGGCCTCCGGATGATCCCCGGTCAGCATGATCACCCTCAATCCCATGGCGTGCAGGGTCTTTACTGCGGCCGGTGTGGTGTCCCTGATCCGGTCGGTCAGGGCAATACTACCGAGGAGAATCCCGTCGACCGACACAGACACGAGGCTGGACGGCACGGATGCCATCCCGGCGGCTTTCTCCACGCGAACCCGTTTGCCTGCCACAAGCCCGGAAACTCCTTCGCCAGCCGTGGATTCAAACTCCAAGGCGGGCTCAGGCGTGATCCCGCGTTCCCCCGCATAACGCACAATGGCCCTCCCGATGGGATGTTCACTGTGAATTTCCACCGCCGCCGCCCAGCGGAGGATGTCCGCCTCCCCTGTTAAGCCCCGAACCTCGCTCACTCCCGGTTTTCCCTCGGTCAACGTACCGGTCTTGTCCACTACCACGGTATCGACCCGGCCCAATAGTTCCAGGACTTCCGCGTTCCGGATAAGGATGCCGACCCGGGCTCCGCGGCCCATGCCCACCATGACTGCCATCGGGGTTGCCAAGCCCAGGGCGCAGGGACAGGCGACAATCAGGACCGACACGAGACTGACGAGGGCGTGTGCAAGTTTCGGTTCCGGGCCCAGCCACAGCCAGGCGAGGGCCGAGATCAGGGCGGTGGCCGCCACCACGGGGACGAATATGGCGGCCGCGCGGTCGGCCGCATGCTGGATCGGGGCCCGGCTGCGCTGCGCATCGGCGACCATCCGGATGATGCGAGCAAAGAGGGTGTTGGCGCCCACTTTTTCAGCCCGCATCACGAAGGCGCCTGAGAGGTTGATGGTGCCCGCTGCCACCGTCATTCCCGGGGCACCCTCCACCGGCAGGGACTCCCCGGTTAAGAGTGACATGTCGAGGGAGCCGCGCCCTTCAAGAATGGTGCCATCTACCGGCACCTTGCCGCCGGGCTTCACCCGGATCAGGTCGCCGGGATGCACCTTGTCCAGCTGGACCTCGGTTTCCCCGCCGTTGCGGATGACATAGGCGGTGGCGGGGGCCAGCTTGAGCAGTTCCCGGATCGCGGCGCCGGTTTTCCGGCGGGCGCGCAGTTCCATGATTTGCCCCAGCAGGACCAGTATGATGATGGTGGAGGCGGCCTCGAAATAGACCGGGACTTCGCCCTGATGCCGGAATGAATCCGGAAACATTCCCGGCGCAAGGAGGGCCAGCAGACTGGTCGCGAAGGCGGTGGCCGTGCCCAGCCCGATGAGTGTGAACATATTCAGGTGGCCCGACCTCAGCGATTGCCACGCCCTTTGGAAGAAGGGCCAGCCGCACCCGATGACCACGGGGGTGGCCAGGATCAACTCGAGCCAGCGGGTTAAGCCCGCCGGGATTGCATGGTGCAGGGCGGGGACGGCCATGGGCCCCATGGCCAGCAGGAAGACCGGAAGCCCGAGGGCGAGTCCGATCCAGAACCGGCGGGTCATGTCATCGAGCTCGGTGGTGTCCTCCTCAACTGCCGGCCCACTGCGATCAAGGGCCATGCCGCATTTCGGGCAGATGCCAGGGGTCCGACTTTCCACCCCCTCGCACATGGGGCAGAAATAGGGCAGGGTTGCCGGACGGTTGATTTTCGGGGCAGGAGGAAGCCTGAGAAATTTACGCCGGCACGCCTCGCAGCAGAAGTAATGGGTTGAGCCGTCTTTGACGGCCGGTAGTGCCGTCTGCTCGTCCACCGTCATGCCGCATATGGGATCGATTGCCATGACAAAAAACAACGCCGCGCGGTGTCATTAAGAGTGTTCAATGTAAAGCTTCAGGACGGATTCGCCGGTTTCCCACCGTTGTAGCCGTTTCAGGTCGGTGGTCAATAGAGAGGCTTGCGCCATTTTATCGTCGCGGATCTGTTCTTCCGTGGCCTCCTGTGATTCGCGTTCCAGTACGGCGCGGCGGCGCTGCAGTTCCGCCTTCCAGAAACCGAGGATCAGGCTTTCCACAACCTCCTTGTGGGAACCGTCCACGCCGGTCTTGGAGGGGGCGCTCAGGACCTGGGCGGCAAATCCCGCCAGCGATCGGTCCTCGTCGTCACGCTCGCCCAGCAGCTGCATGAGTTCCACTCCGTCACGGAAACTGTCACGGATGGCCTCGATGAAGCGCAGGCACATCGGGTCGGTGATAAAGTTCAACGGCAGGTAGAGTTCAACGAGGGCAATCAGGTCCGGGGAGGCGCCCAGGTGTTCGATCAGCATGATCTCGAGG
>Ga0208613_1000513_pt1 | contig 12862 bp, 27 predicted proteins | sample CryBogmetaGMA6M_FD_184543 | JGI IMG/M metagenome (GOLD analysis project Ga0208613, IMG submission 184543) | Freshwater microbial communities from Crystal Bog, Wisconsin, USA - MA6M (SPAdes) | ecosystem: Environmental > Aquatic > Freshwater > Lake | place: Crystal Bog, Wisconsin, USA | collected... | reverse complement strand
CTCTCCGCAGTATTAGCAGCCAACACCCGCGCATCAATATACGGGCTATACATAATCACGCCCTGCGCCGGGAACCGATCAGCGTCCTTCGTCACCTTGAACCTAGACATAGCCATTAGTAGTCTCCCTCGGCGTTACCCGGTTTTCGTGCGCCTACCCGCGCGTTAATGAACCGCTTTCTCTTCTCTTCTGTAGCGTTGTCCACACAAGACAACGCGATCTCTCCAAGTTCGCCGGACGCACCCCTACCCCCATAAGGAGAAGCCGCTTAAGCGAACACATTTCCCGCACCACGAATTATCGGACCTACCTGTACCGCCTGGCCTTCCGGGAGTCCCTCACGGGCGGCTACACTGGACAGCGTGTAGCATCTTTGCAATGCTTCCCTAACGAAGGTGTCCGTTTATCCATTACGCCAGTGTGTGCTGGCCGATTGGCGTCCGGGGGTCGTGACGCCGTGGTGCTTAGTCTTAACAGCGGATACAATATATGGATGTTGCGTTACGTCAAACAGCCCGCTACATTAATCGCAGATGGCCCTTTTTATTTTTCCGCGCAAAATTTCGGAATGCGAATCAGCCAGGAAAGGCATGGGGGTAGTCGAAATGTGGAGTGGTGTGCAGAGTGTGGCTGTGTAGTTAAATTACAGCGAGGCCGGGGCGGAACCACGCGGCCATCCAGCCACGACAAGCCTACCCAGTGGGCCTCGTCCTCGATTCGATTCCTAGACAGGACCCCACATCGCTACGCCAACGTGCTGTTATCGCTTGTCATCGTGTGCGTCATTGCCGTGTGTTGTCCGGTTAGTTGTCCGGTCTGCGGGTATGCTGACCTGTATCATGCTGCTACTCGGCACTACCTCGATGGCCTTGGCTACCTGGCTGCTACCGATAGCAGAGGTGAGAAGCTGGCCGTCTATGATGACCTGAATGCCAGTGTTAAGCGTCTGTTCTTGCTGATCTCTGTAGCCGCAGACGTTCTTCAGGTAGAAGATGCTGCCCACGGTAGACAGGCTGTTATCAAGCATTCCGGTGCTGACAACCTCCTCGATCTGTGACCTCGCGCGTTTGATAACGCTGGAAAATCCTTCATGTCCCGAACTATCCCGCGCTTCATACTCGTACAACGCGTTCCTATCCTCGAACCCAAGGTGCCTGCACAGTCCTGCGATGGTTGGTGGTATGCGCTCAATGACCTTCACGACTTCCTGTCGCTTCTTGTCGTAGCGTTCCCGCTCCTGTCCGACCATGCACTCATCGAAGTACAGCTCAATCTCTGCTGCCATGTCGAGGCAGTTATTATATAGTCGTGGCCTGCCCGGTGAACGTTTGATAACGGGCAGTTCTTCGGTGGTCATATTCTGCGAATCCTATGCGCTTGCGCGTGGTTTGTTCGCTAGTGCGTGGAATAGTTGGAAATGAGTTTTACGCTTGAGTGAAAATAATTGTTGACATGCTCTCTTCTCAGGGATAGAACATAGTCAACGAGGCAGTGAACCGCTAACCGAAGGAGCAGGACATGAGCGCAATGAGCAGAAGCAACGGCGAAACCCTTACTGTGAACGTGTCCACTACTGGTAGTTCCCGTGAACTTCGCAACTGGGCTATCAATGGCCGCAGTGCACTTTCCGAGATGCGCGCATACTGCCGGAACAATGGCGTTGCTGGTGCTATCCGCGCAGACGGCAGCTACCTCATGCTTTACATCCCACGTGGCGAGTCCACCATCCGGCAGCGCACTTGGGGCCGCGTGTCCATCATCAATCGCAACTGGTAGCCGAAACGCCCTTCGGGGCGTCTACCGGGCGTCACCCGGTACTAATGAGGCAGACACTAACCGTCAACAATAGGGAGAAAGACAATGAGCGCGAACAACATCACCATCGACAGCGTGTATCAGGCCATCATCACCAAGTACCACGGCCCTACCAACACTCGCGGCTCCCGTATCTCCGCAACGTCTGCTAGTGGTCTGCGCGTCAGTGTCCCGTATCGCAGCGAGTTGAACACCGAGGACAACCACCGCGCCGCTGCTACTGCCCTTTGCGCCAAGTACGAATGGGCTACCCGTCCGAGCCAGCAGCTTGTCTCTGGTGGCCTCAAGGACGGTTACGCCTGGGTTATTATCAACGTCACCGCCGCCTAACCCCTAACCCAAAGGACAACGCCATGACACATACGCCGGGGCCGTGGGAGATAGACGAAAACCATGTACACGCCAAGGATATCCACCGCATTGCGCTGTGCGACAAGGCATATTATGTCCGCGCACCGGGGCAGCCCCTTGTGGACTATGGACAGACAGAGTCTAACGCCCGCCTCATAGCCGCCGCGCCGGAGTTGCTTGAGGCGCTGGAGGGGCTGGAGGGGCTGTATGACGAGGTGATAGCCATTTGCAACGATGGCACACTAGATGGCAGTTTCGTTGAAACTCGTCGCTCAATAATCGCCACAAGGCGGGCGATTGCAAAGGCAAAGGGGGAGTAATATGCAGGTTCAAAATTGCACCAGGCACAACACGCCGCGCCAGGGCGAAGAATGTCCAAGGTGTATTATAGACATCCTCCGCGATGAAAACTCGGAACTACTCGCGGCCCTGGAGGCCATTGTGCGCCAATGGGACACACCAAATTGGAAGCTCGCAGAACATACAGGCGTATTCATCGCGCAAGCCCGCGCCGCAATCGCTAAGGCCAAGGGGGTTTAAGATGAACGCAACCTACACCCGCACTGCCGTTGACGATCTCAAGGTTGGAGATGTTATTGAAACGTGGTGGACTCCCGGAAGGGACATCATCACGCACCTTGAACCCTATCTTGGGAATATTGACTTTCTGCGCGGAGCGCGGATTGCCCGGTTCGCCCTAAACAACACGGGTATGACCCTTGAAGCAGGACGGACAGAAAATGTTTTGTGTCAACCATAGACCCCAATCACTTTACACAACGCCGATGTGCCAATAATGCTGCACCGTTGCGTATGTAACTGGTATGTGACTAGAAACAAAAAACGGGAGTGGAAAATGGAAAAGTTTACCACATGGATAGACAAAATAGAGACCGAGAATGGCGCTAGCGCAGTCGTACGGTTCAGCCCAAGTGGTATGCAACAGCGCATCGACTTATTGGACTCTGAATGTGTGCTTCTGTACGCCGAGGTGTGCGACCTTAAAGAAAAAAACATTGCCCTACGTAACCGCGTTGCTGTGTTAGAAAAACTTAGGGAGGAGACGAAGCGGCTAACTTGGACATATTCACAGTATCAACTTGAGCGCGTAGCGGATGCACTAAAGAGGTGTGAGCCATGCTAACCGGAGTCCAAGCCGCCGCCATCCTGCGGGTACACAAGTCCCGCGTCTATCAGTTCATCCGCTCTGGTCGCCTCAAGGCTACGCGGCATGGCAGGGCGTGGGTGATCGATGTGGATGACTTGCGGGAATTCATGGCCGTGGAACGTGTGCCGTGCAAAAAGATAAATCCGGCCCGGTGATTCTGCCGGAAGTTCGGGGTTGTCGGACAAAACACAGGGGGTAAATAGACATGGAACTCAAGCCGTCAGACTACATGAAGCACAACCTTGTCCCAACATCTTTGCACAACGCTATGGCTGGCATGATGGGCAGACACATACAGGACACTCCAGAAGAGATCGTGCGCCTAGCGCAGAACACCGGACCCCGTAAGTGGTGGGGTGTAGAGAAGGCGCGTCAACTCAAGGTGCTAGACGTACTTATTAGCCAACTCACGGATGAACAGTTCAACGCCGCTATTGAGATACTGAACCCTGAATAGTGCATATATGACCTCTAGCGGTGGGCTAGTGGGGCATTTATGCCCTATTTCCCCTTATGCGCATCGGCCATGTTCTCGCGCATCCACCTAATGTCAGACCGCATACCCTCGATGCACACGGCCATCTTCTGCACCTCGTTTATGGTTATTTCGTGGCGTGTATCCGTGCGCTCAAGCTCACCCACGCGGGATTCCATGCGGACAAGCCAGCCGACAACGGCAACGGCGTGAATCAATAGGGCGAGGATGAAGCCAAGGGAAATCTTGCGGTCAATGACCCAACAGCCGCCTGACTTGCTAATTTCTGCTGCTGTCATTGCGTCACTCCCTTCGCCTTCTCGTAGCTTCTGGCCCCCGCGTAACCAACGTAGCCAACGCCGAAAAGGGTCAGCATACTGTCTGGGATAGCGGCAAGCCATGACTTGAAGCCAAGTACCACCTGGCCCGCTACGGACGGCGAGAAGGCAAACAGGATGCTAAATGGAAGCGCACCAAGGATGAGTGCATAAATGACATACATGAATGAGGGGCGGGCGCGGCTTGTCCACGGGTCCGCGCTAGTGGCTTCGGCTATGATCGCGCCGTAACGCTTTTCAAGCTCTGCTAACTCTCCTGACTGCTGAAGCTGTAAAAGGGCAATCTTGGCCTTATCGGCTGCGTCCTTATCGGGGAAAATCTTGTCAAGAATCTTCCCGCCAAGGTCAGCGATAGAACCGAGTCCGGTTAGGTCAAGAGCACCCATAGCATTTACCCGCGCACAATCCAGCCGATGACAAATCCAACGGCAAGGGCGATAACGTCAAAGCTAGCGTAGTGCGAGGACCACCAGTTGCGGGCCTTGTTATACTCAAGGTCAAACGCATGTTCCACGTACTTGATCTCGGCAGCGGCCTTGGCTTCATCTGTAGTTACTTCAGCCTTAATTGTATCCAGGATGCCCATATCTACCTCGTTACGCGCAATGAGTTAAGGAAAACGGAAAACAGGCCGATGACCACGGCCACAGTACCAACGCCAGCGAGGAAGCCCCATGCAAACATGCTCATGTTACAACCCCACGAAGCGGTAGAGTTTTGACCAGGAGTTAGCAAACGAAATAGCCCACGGGCGCGGGCATTTGATGCCGCGAAGTAGGCAATAAATGTGGAGAGGATTGGCTACGTGCTGAAGCCGTGATCTCATCGTTTCCATTTCTGCGCCGTGCCTTTAGCGTAGCAGCATGGGCAATCCTTAGAAGATGCAGCACCGTGAAAGGTGACATTACATGCGGAACAGAAGAACGCTACTCCGCCAGGCTGCACACTGTTGTCCGAGCAATCGCGGTTGTCATACTCACACTCGACGGGATGGATAAATTGCCTGTCGTTCTCGTCCAGTACGCAGCGCAAGTCTCGTTCCATCCGTTCCCCTTCGCTATGATTCATGTCAGCACAATACTTATAAACGTGTGCATGTCAAACAGCGGGCTTCATTTTCTTTCACGGTGGGTAACTTTTACAACGCGCACGAACCTGTCCTCCCACTCCTCGACTCTCCCGCACCTGACGCACCTACGATACCGCACATAAATGCGCTCGTCATCGTCAATCAGCACGGGCCGGAAGTAGTGGAGCCTGCCACCGCAGGGGCAAAGACTCATACGCCGTATGCACTGTGCCCACGGCGGCACTTGCGCTCTTTACGCACAGCCTCAAGCGCGACTTGCACATGGTCTACCCCGTGATCGTGGATGCCCTTGGCCTTCAGCTGCTTCGCCTTCCGCAGTAACGCGACAAGGTAGACCTCTGCGGCGTCTAGTGCCTCGTAGTTCATCGCAGACCACACTCCCAAGATTCAGGGAAAACAAGAGGGGTACTTCCAAAAGTCATGAAAAATTCACGTTCTGGACGGTAAATAAACTTCGCGCACTCAGCCCCGAAACACTCAAGCGGGCCTTCTGGGTTCGACATACTCATGGGGCACACGTATTTCTTCGCCTGTTCGGACATCGTTTCCATGCTCATCACGCCACCTCCTTCCGCAGTGCAGCGGTACGGTTAAACCAGCCCTTGCGGAACTTCTCTTGTGTGGCATCCTTGGCAATCAGTAGCGTGTAGTGCGCCTCCCTTGCGTCCAGCACCTCGCCCACAAGGTAATCCCCCTCGCCGCGCATATCGTGGTCGTGGACGGCCTCAAGCGTCCGTGGCCCGATCTTCCCGTCAGCACCGACCATCAACGTGGATTGCAGCCACTTCGCCGCCCTGGTGCAGCCGCAGTTGACCGCTCCGTCGAACATTACCAGCGCGAGGCGTTCCGGCATGTCATCGCAGCGCAGCGGTTCCCAGAACTCGGTGCGGTAGAAGTCCTCAACGTCTGTCATTAACAGATCATGCTGCACCAGCGTGGGTAGTTGTTTCGTTGCCTCAAGCGCGTGCCACCCCTCCCAATCCGGGTGCATGACGCGGCTGATACCGCAGTAGGTTTCGCCGCCTTTGTCGCCGGGAGTGCGTGAGTAGCCACCTTCCCAGGAGAGCGTGAAGGCTAGTGCGCGTTCAAATGCGGTCATACTGCACTCTCGCTAAAAACATAGGCCGGGACTTTGCGCCAAACACCAGAAATATCCTGTATGCTTTTCCTCACTGCTCTGCATCTCCCTGATGCCACGGCCATTTGCACACTACGGCGGGCGATATCTCTAGATAGTCTGGCATGGGATATAATTTCTCCCATAGTCATTCCTTCTGATGTTGCGCGTGACTGTGCAGCAAGTTCCGCAAAGAGGCTTTCAATATCGTGCGTTACAGTTTCAACAGAACTGGCTTTGCGGCCTGTTGCCGTAGCAAGTGGGCTTCCCATGTGTACTTACCTCCCGGTAAAACATCAAAGTGAACGAAACCAAAGTCCACGATACCGCTGCACTGACGAACACCGTAGCGGCTACCAAGCCCCTGCAAAGCTGGCAGAGTCATTCCAAGCCAGGTAGGGCCTCCGCAATAGTTGAAATAGTGGACATGCCCGCGAAGGATAATATCCGCGCTGTGCGCTCCGTCACGATCTGCCCACAAACGATTCCACAACTTCTCTTTAGCTATTGCCGTGTGCCTACCGTGGGGAATACCAGAGCCACCGACCTTGTGCTTGATGTCAAATACTACCCCGTGCGCCTCGGACCACTCGTGCCCTCCGATTGTGGCGTGTAGTTCCTTTGCAATGAGCGTTTCAAAATCTTCTTCATCCCCGGTATGGTATGGAGTACCGCAGACCATAACGAATTGCTTTGCATCAATCTCGCGCAAACACTGCGCGGCAATCTCTGCCTGTTCAATCATATCCGTTGTGTACTGCTCAATTCCGCCCTGTCTCTTACCCTTTCCGTCGATTGCGTCACCAAGGCAGAGAACAGCGTCAACCTTACCAAGTGCCCTCACTTCTCGCTCATACCAATTCCACAACTCACGCTGTACACAACGCACGGCCTCTTTCTGGTGCCATTGTCCGGGAGGTGTCAGGCCGACTACGCTACCGCAGTGTAGGTCTGTAACAGCAACAATTCTTTTCATCAAAACACCGCCAGCGGTTTGCGCGAGTCCATAAACAGCTTCCCATCCTCGCAGTCTTTGCAGAACGCCTTGCTAATCCCGTCCTGGCGGCACACATCGCACCCGCGTATTTCTCTCTGTACTGGGTCCGTAAGCGCGGCTTCCTTCAGTTGCGGCAAGAGGATGTCCCGGTAGAGTTTCCATGCCATAGCGGCAACGTGGGTAATCTCCGTGGCCTGCTCATCAAGCGTACCGTGCCGAGATGCCTCAATGAACTCGTCGAACTCTTCGCGCAGCACTTCCACCGCATGGGCAAGCGTGGGGTGCTGACCGTGAATGTAGTCGCCGCGTTTAAGTTCCTCGCGCACAGCATCTTCAAGATTCATGGCTACTCCTGCCGCATCCCGGCAATTCTATTCCACTCGTCAGCCGCGCACTGTTTGTTCGTTTCCACGGGGCCAGCCGCGCCACACTCGGGGCAGAACACTCCCCACGCGGTATCATCGTCTACCGTGTCCATCATCGCTTCAGACCAGCACCACGGGCACTTGAGTATGCGGATTGTGTCGTTCACGGCTTTCCCCTCCACTTCGCGTTAGCGTATGTCTCCACCTGAATTGCCCGTTGTGTCGCGCTCCATGCTGCTTCTTCAGCGTCAACCTTGCGGAAGTACAAGTACACGGTGAGCAGCAGCAGTGCGGAGATTGTGGCCGCAAAGATTAAGTCTTTCATTCCTACTTCCTCCCATTCGGGTCAGTCTGTGCCGCGTAGTACGCAATAAGAAGTGCGTCAGCGCGTCCGTCATGGCACTTGCAGTCAAGGGCAACACTAGGGAACAGGCGGCGGGCTACGGCGAGAGAGGGGGCATCCTTGCCCTTTTCCTTGCCGCCGATTGAGTAGCAAGCCTGCCACTTCTTCGGCTCCACAAGTTGACAGGGTAATCTCATGGCCTCAAGGATACCGCGCCACCATCCGAAGTTGTCACCGAAGGCGAACATGGACTTGCCGCTGTTACCCGGCTGCGAATGGACGCGCTCAAGGTAGACAAGCTGGATGCGGTAATTGAGGGCCAGTTCTTCGATTGCCTTAAAGGTGGTCGCGGGGTTGAAATCCCAGGCATACACAACGTCCGCGCTATAGAGAGCGAAAGCACCCTTTGCGCCAGGGTCAATGCCGATATATCCAGCCTTCGCCCTCATTTCACCTTCCCCCTGTACGGACATTCCCTGCCCATCAGCGCGTACCCGCATCCCTCTTGTCCGCGGTCATGCCGCTTCTGCGACCATGCGGCACAGTGAGCGCAGGCGGGGTAGATCATGGGTGCGCCCAGTAATCCTCTCCACCGAGGGCGATGTAAGCCATTCTCAACTCTTCTCTTAACATTGGGATGCTTTCTCTCAATATGCCCATGTGAACATCAGCGGGCATCGGCAAGTCCATTGCAGCACGAATGTTGTCAAGGCTGTCTATTACCCCTGCGATTCTGTCCATAATTTCCCCCATTGTTCTGCCATTGCGTCCGCTATGCCCTGATACGTTTCGCTTCTGATCTTCCACCTGTCTGCACTCGGCGGCAATTTCCACATGCGCTGCTCCCTGCCCTTGGCGTACTGTGTTGGCTTGAGTGGGTAGAGTCCCTTGAGCCACAGGCACGTTGTCTTGACCTCGCCGTGTCCAAACTGCCACGGTTGTATAATCTGGTCCGGCGGACGTATGACCTTGCTGATGATGCCAACGGGGTTCTCAATGGCTATGCGAAGTATCGGCGCGTCCATGAGGTACTGGAAAAACTGGATGCTCTCGCGCTGCTCGTTCTTCTTCGCGGTCCACCACCTGGCCCCGCTGCTGCACAGGTAGGTGCAGGGTGGGTGCGCTATCATCAAGTCCCACTTATGCCCCCCCCCGATAATTTCCCGCACATCGCCCTGATAGTGCGGGCCTGGAGCATCATTCGGCAGCAAGTCGCAACTCATGGCATCATGCCCACGGGCAATGAACGCATCGCGGACTCTGCCGCTGTATTCACACGCCACAAGAACTTTCATAGCCATTCTGGACCGTCCTCGCTCACCTCGCCCGTCTGCCCATCGCCAATTAAGAACGCCTCTTTATCCTTCCACGCCTTCCGCACCTCAACGGGAACATATTCCTTCTCTGCGCGGTACTCGCACATGAGCGCGTCAAGGCATGGCATGTCCTGGCACGTAGCGATTGCGTTCAGGAGTTGAGACTTGTTTAGCATGGGTGCGGCTCCAAACAGTTCCAAGCGTGTGTTGACGGCAAGTCGTTCATGTAGTCCATGCGGTCAGCACTGTACGGGTCTGTTATGGTCTTGATATCACGTACTACAGAATCGTGCATAGTGCTTGAATTAAATTTTTGCACACTTTTTCTATACGCCCTCAGGGAATACTCTGCGTTCTTAATGACCCTGCGCTTTAGGCTGCACGGTTTTGAGCAGCAAATGTGCCTGTGATTGTCAGGCTCAAATGACCTAGAACAAATAACGCAGTTGCGATTGTCCAGTTTCATACGTTTACCCCGAATGCCAACCCGCACCGTTCTGTATGGTCATAGTCGGACAGAAATTCTATTTGCTGCACATAGCCCCCCTTCGCCCTCTTTACAGTCCAGCACTCGTCGCAACGGTAATTCCTGGTGGGCTTCTTACAGTCAACGCACTTGAGCATCGGGATTTGTCCGTACTTCGTATATTCCTGTGCCACATTAAAACTCCCCAAAGTTGTTCTTGAATGTGTCGAGCGCACGTTCACGCTCGTACTGCTTCCACACAGTTTCGCGGTCTTTCTTGGTCAGGTAACGCCACACATGGACAATTTCCGTGCCCCCGGTGGGACTGAATTTGAAATCAAGCTCCGCACCTTCCGGATTCGGGTGCTTCGTCGGCATCTTGAGCTTATCTATTTTTATGGAGTTTATCCCGTGCATGGCGTTTAGGGACAGCGATAGAGCGGGCTTGTACTGCGTAAAGCTGCCACCAAGGGCTAACTCTGCGCCCTTCTTCTTCTGCATGAACACGACAACGCAGCCAGTTCCGATGTTCTCCGGGTCAATCATGCGCTCAAGGTACTTGCCAACGTCATAGAAATTGTCAGTGAGATGCAAATAGTCGATTATCGTCAGGCCGTCTTTGAGCAGTGCCATGTGGAAATCTTTAGAACGGCTCCGCACATCAAGACCATCCCATGACGATTGGTCGGCGTCGATACGCGCTGCGTTCTCGTTAATCACTGGCGCAACCGTTTCAGAATTCAGGAACCGCACAGTGCGGTGCTGCCCACCGTTCTGCGCTAGATTCATGTGCCCTATGAGCATGGAAAAGTAGGACTTTCCGCCGTTAGTCTCGCCGCCCACGAACACCAGGCCGCCAGGGTTGACACGGGCCATGCGGTCAAGACCAAAAGGAAGGCGCAGTGGAAAGTATTCGATCTTTGCATTGCGCCAATCAATCACCGGGGCCGAGCGGTCCACCCTGCGGTACTCGCCGTTTCTGCGCCCTGTGGCCTCGCACTCGCCAAGGCTGCACAGGTCGGCCATGATGGAATCCCGCGCTTCCGCGTCCGGCACTCCGATATCCTTCGCCATTGCCGTGCTGCTAAAGTCACCCGTGCAGGCGGCTACCCATTCGCGGGCACGTTCCGTGAGCATTGCCAAGCTCATGCTGCCCTCTTTTGCTGGCGATACTGCCAAGCGATAAATTTCTTGATGCTACCCAACTCACGAACCCCACCTAAAAACGTCACAGGATGCCACCAGAGCGCGGAAAGACGCTCGGCGGTACCCAGGTGCCACCCGCGCCTTAAAAGCTCGTTAAAAACGCAAAGTGGGGTAGTTGCGCCTGAACGGACGGCGCGATAGACGGCGATGTAGAAGCCGCCCGGTGAGTCGAACAGGTGGGCCGTGCAGGTCTTGGCAAGCTGCGGGAACTTCAGGACTGCCGCGCAGGCCGTGTACTGCATCTCGTCCAGCCAGGATGCGACTTCTAGCGGGTCACGCAGAATTGCCGCTAGGTGGGCGCGCTCCGCGTCTGTCAGGCGGACGGCCATTACGCCACATCCCGGCGCATGGATGCCAGCACGTTGGCGTACTTCGTTTCGCCGTTGCTGCCGATCTTGGTCAGGCTGGCGAGGCTGCGAACGTTGTCGCACCAGAAAGAGTCCGTGATAGCCCAGGCGAGGACCGCCTGTATTTCCTGTGAGTCAATGCCGCGAATGCGAACCAGCGCGTCCAAGGCCCGCGCACCGTCGATTACTTTCTTTTTCGTGAAAGGAGCGATTGCGCCGAGGACCGCGCTTCTGTCTTCGTGGAACTTCCGTGAGAAGGAAACGTACTTTTCCCACTTCTCGGGGGGGCACTGGTTCGGGCGGTCTTGCTTCTCCTTTTTGGTCTTCACTGCCGAGGGCAATTTTTTGTCCTCGGAATCTTCAAGAACAGGAGAAGGTACAGGAACAGGAGAAGGTACAGTATAGCATCCATTCGCATGCGTTTGCATGCATTCGCATGCGTTCGCATCCCAACGCATGCGAGCAGACTTGGAAGCCTTCTCGCATCTTTTAAGGTACTTATCGTTCTCCCTGTCCATTGTTCTCTGGATAAATGAGAACGCCATAGCCACAACCGGGTCCAGTGTGGGCATACACTCGCCACGCTGATAAATGAAAATCGCGTCGAGAAGTTGCCCCTTCTGTTCGCCAGTAAGCAAACGCATGCTATCGTATGCGTCCGCATAAAGTACGAAGCTCAAACTCACGGCTACTTCCCCCGCAGCTTCGCGCAGATGACACGCAACCACATGGGAATGCGCTCAAGCTCCTTCAACGCTGCCTGGTGCTGCTTGTCGAGGTCAGCGGCCAGCGTCTTGTACGAGGTGCGCCCTGCCGGGGTGCGGTAGCTTTTCCTGGGAACCATAGACCCTCCTTTTTGAGAGATTGTCTTGATAAACCCTACAACTGCGTAGTTTCCTAGCCCAAACCTTCGGTTTAATCAGCCTGTTACGGCTATCCCGTGCGGCCCACGGTGCCACCAAAGGCATAGATTGTCAACCCATAAAATATACGAAAAAAGAAAATGTGCATTGCCCCATTTTTTTATATTGACATTTACTTTCGGGTCAAGTAGGTATTGTTTCACGAACAACAGGGAGCGACCAGAACGGTTTCACCCGACCCCCGGCGAGGGTGGCTTAGTAAGTAGCTAGAACGAAGTTCGTAATCGCAAGACGGTCATAAAAAGGAGGTTTGGGGATGAGTAAGAAATACGAGCTGACAAGCGACAAGGTTGCCGTGATGGGACACGACCTTTATCGCATCAGGGCACTAATCGACATTCCCGGAGTTTCCGTGGGCGATATCGGCGGGTACGTGGAATCGGAGAAAAACCTTGCGCAGGTCTCCGGCAATGCGTGGGTCTCCGGCAATGCGCAGGTCTACGGCAATGCGCGGGTCTCCGGCGATGCGCGGGTCTCCGGCGATGCGCAGGTCTACGGCAATGCGCGGGTCTCCGGCGATGCGCGGGTCTACGGCACTGCGCTGG
>Ga0208613_1000512_pt1 | contig 12871 bp, 9 predicted proteins | sample CryBogmetaGMA6M_FD_184543 | JGI IMG/M metagenome (GOLD analysis project Ga0208613, IMG submission 184543) | Freshwater microbial communities from Crystal Bog, Wisconsin, USA - MA6M (SPAdes) | ecosystem: Environmental > Aquatic > Freshwater > Lake | place: Crystal Bog, Wisconsin, USA | collected... | reverse complement strand
AGTGTATGTCAAAGAATGTCCATGAAAGATATGTGGTTTTTTATATGCCCCAAGATAAAAAATTGGTTTTTTATAATTTATGCTTTTCCGTTTTGACTTTGCAATTAAGCTACCTGTTTCATAAGTTAAATAACCTGCAAGATAATTACCTTTGGCATTAAATTTTTCAGCTTTTATAAGAAGTGATTCAATATCAGCAGCATAATTACACCTTATTTCTGCTACTGGATTTAGAAAAAGATAACTTGCGGCCTTATCATCAGTATTAGTATATAAGAATACACCTTTACTCTTGCCTCGAAGAAACTCACTTAATATAGACAGGCCTTCTTTTTTCAATGTATTTCTTTCCTTAAAGGGATTTAAGCCTTTAGTATCTGGTCTCTTTCAGGTCCTACTGATACCATGGAAACTTTAACGCCTGTATATTGCTCTATGAATTTGATATATGTTTTGGCTTCCTTAGGAAGATCAGAGTATTTTCTTGCTTTTGTTAGATCTGTTTTCCAGCCCTTTAAATTTTTATAAACTGGTTTTACTGTATATAGCTCTTCTCCATCAGACACAAAGTCACGCGTTTTCTTACCCTTGTAAATATAGTGCGTGCAGACTTTTAATTGTGGCAAGATAGATAGTACATCTATTTTTGTAAGCAAGATATCACTTAAACCATTAAGCTCGCAGACATATTTTAAAGCAACTAAATCCAACCAACCGCATCTGCGTGGTCTCCCTGTAGTAGCTCCATATTCTCCGCCTGCTTCTCTTACTACTGAACCAAGCTTGTCATCTAATTCTGTTGGGAAAGGACCGTTACCGACTCTGGTCTGGTATGCTTTGGTAATTCCCCATACTTTATCAATATATCTATGAGATACGCCCGCTCCGGTTAATACTCCACCAATTGTCGGATTTGAAGAAGTCACATAAGGATATGTTCCAAAATCAATATCCAAAAGAGCTCCCTGCGCTCCTTCAAAAAGTACTTTTTTGCCTTTTTTCAACAAATCATTTAAAACGCTTATCGTATTTTTCATATATGGCTTTAAAATTTTCGCATATTTTTTTGCTTCAGTAATTACCTGCTTAGCAATCAATTCTTTTTCAGAATAAAGATTCTTCAATAAATAATTTTTTTCCTCAAGATTTTCTTCAACTTTTGCTAACAAGACTGAATCATTAAACATATCACGAAGTCTGACGCCTATTCTCACATATTTATCTGTGTATGCTGGACCTATACCGCGACCAGTCGTTCCAATTTTTTTATCGCCCTTTTTCTTTGCCTCTTTTGCTTTATCAATTAGCTTATGGTAAGGCAGAACTATACTTACATTTTCGCTGATTAATAAATTTTTTGGGGTTATTGTGATACCGCGTTTTTGTAGACCTTTTATTTCTCCCACCAGTGATTCCATATCGAGAACCACTCCGTGACCTATAATATTTATTTTACTTTTATGAAGTACTCCTGAAGGTAGTAAATGCATTACATACTTTTCTTTTCCAACTATAACTGTATGTCCAGCATTAGCGCCTCCCTGATAACGGACTACAACATCATATTTTTCTGCGAAAAGATCCACTATTTTGCCCTTGCCCTCGTCGCCCCACTGAGCCCCTAAAATAACATCTGCGGACATAATTTTACCTCACTATTATAATTTTTAGCATTAGGGAAATTAAGAAATTGCCTTTCATGCCAAATAATATTATATCATTTTGCTATATTTTGCAATCAATAATATACCCATAAATAATAAAAAAGGCGGGCAAAAGCCCACCTTTTTACTATATAAATTGGTTGTTTTATTGCCTCTATTACAAAGTAATATATTTTACCTCTAATATATCTTCCATATTTTTGATTGAATCAATTACCGATTTAGGCACTTCATTGTCAACCATAACTACTCCAAGTGCCACTTTTTCTTCTTTATTACGCCCTAAAACAAAAGACGCAATATTAATATTATTTGAACCCAAAACTGTACCCATACGACCTATCACGCCTGGTTTGTCGCTATTTCTATACACTATGATATTTTTTTCTGGCGCTATTTCCACTTCAAACTTATCGACTTGTACTATTCTGGATTCTTTTTTAATTGTAAGACTTCCATAAACGCTACGCTTATCTGTTTCAGTCTCTATAGTCACACTCACTAAATTTGGAAAGTCAGTTGTAACTGTAGTCGTCTTCTCCACAACCGCTATTCCCCTTTCCTTTGCAATTGACATAGCGTTTACAAAGTTCACGCTATCACCCAAAGCAGGAAAAAGGAAACCTTTTACAGCACCTATGGTCAGATACTTCATATTATACTTTGTCGCATCTCCACTGTATTCAATAGTTATTGATTTTACATTTCCTGATACAAGCTGTGCTACAAATTTTCCGAGCTTGTCATTTAGAGTAAGATAAGGCTGCATTTCTTTTAATTGTTCTGGGTCCACAGCAGGTATGTTTAAAGCATTTTTTACCATACCTCCGCGCAATGTTTCTATAACTTGCTCTACTATGACCTTGCCCACATTTTCCTGAGCTTCTATAGTGGATGCTCCCAAATGCGGTGCCATAATAATAACACTGGGATCAACAGTAAAAAGGTCTGAATCAAAAGGTGGTTCATTATCATAAACATCAAGCGCCGCTCTTTTAATCTTTCCTGATTTTAATGCCTCGGCTAAGTCTTTTTCATTTACGATGCCGCCTCTTGCGCAATTTACTACCATTACGCCCTCTTTCATTGTTGCAATTTCTTTTGAAGTTATCATGTTAACGGTTTCTTTATTTTTTGGTACATGGAAAGTTATTATGTCCGCTTTTTTTATTACTTCTGCCACTGTCATTGTTTCAATTCCTAATTCTTCCGCTTTTTCCTTTGTAATAAAAGGATCATAACCTATAAGATTCATACCAAAAGATGCCATTCTTTTTGCTACTTCTGTGCCTATCCTACCAAGACCGATTATTCCTAAGGTTTTTCCATAAAGTTCAATTCCTGTAAACTTATTGCGTTCCCATTTTCTATTTTTTAAAGAAGCATCTGCCTGTGGAAGATTTCTTGCCATACCCATAATTAAAGTAATGGTCTGCTCAGCAGTAGATAAAGTATTAGCGTCAGGTGTATTCATTACTATCACACCTTTTGCTGTTGCAGCAGCCATATCTACATTATCCACTCCAACTCCAGCACGGCCTATGACTTTAAGCTTTTTCACTTTTTCTAAGGTCTTAGCAGTCACCTTAGAAGCACTCCTAATAATAAGTGCGTCATAGTTTGGAAGCTCTTCCGCTAACTGGTCTTCTGTCATTCCTGTCTTTACTGTGCACTCCACATCTTTTTCGTTTTTTATCATATTTATTGCATCTTCAGATAACTTATCGCTGACTAAAATTTTATACATTTTAAAACACCTCCGTTTTATTTGTAATTCTCTTCTATCAATACTTCCATTGCTCTCTTAACGCCTTTTCCGATTTCAATATTTGCTCCCATTTCTTTCAGAGCCATTTCAGCTGCAGCGACTCCCATAATAGCGTCAAACCTGTCAGTGTAACCAAGTGTTCCAATTCTCAGAAGTTTGCCTTCCATTTTTCCCTGTCCACCTGCCATAGATATTCCATATTCGTCTCTTATTTTTTTCATAAGAGCTTTTCCATCAATGCCGTCTGGAACTACAATAGAACATAATACCACTGCTGGATTTTCAGCAGCAAATAGTTTTAGCCCGAGTGCCAACATTGCCTCACGGACAGCACGGGAAAGTTTTCTATGACGATCCCATATATTTTCAATTCCTTCTTCTCTAATCATTTTCAATGCTACTGCCTGCTGACAAACTAAAGACACAGCAGATGTCCACGGAGTATCTGGCATTTTTTCTTTGGTTGCTGCCTTTTCATATTTTTTTAAATCAAAATAAAATTTCGGTGATTTATTTAAATCCACAACTTTCATGGCCTTTGGACTCGCAGCCAAATAAGCCAAACCAGGAGGAATCATAAGACCTTTTTGTGAACCAACAGCAATAATATCTACATTCCATTTATCCATATAAAACGGTTGAGCACCTATTCCTGAAATACCGTCCACAACAAGTATGGCTTTATGATTTAAAGTCAATTTTCCAAACTCTTCAATATCATTATAAACGCCTGTTGATGTTTCATTTAAAGTTGTAAAAACTGCCACGGCATCAGGATTTTCATCAAGGACTTTTTTGAGTTCGGCAGGTTTTACTGCATTACCCCACTCTGCTGCTATCTTAACGACATTTGCTCCCCAAGCTTTAGCAATTGATTCCCATCTATCGCCAAAGACACCTATGGTCGCGACAATAACTTTGTCACCTGCATTGACGGTATTTGACACTGCCATTTCCATAGCTCCAGTACCTGAAGAACCAATTACATAAACATTGTTTACAGTTCCGAGCACATACTTCATTCCCTCGACTACCTCTGTTAGAATCTTTCTGTACTGCGGTGTTCTGTGATGCATTACAGGTTTAGCTGCTTCTACTAAAACATCTGCTGGTACTTCTGTCGGACCAGGTGCCATAATGTATTTTTTCCTCATTTTACTGCCTCCCCATAAAAGTATGTGAAATTAAGAACTATCTTGCTATAATTTATAACAAATCAACCTTTATTTGTCAACATTTATTTTTATGATAAATGACACTTGCTTGTGAATTATTTCACACCATTGTTAATAAAAAAAACCCACTTGCTTTGGGTTTTAATTATTGTTTCTTTTCATATCTTTTACAATATATCCAAAACTACTGTTTTAAAGTTATTTTTTCTTTTTTGCTGTTTTTTTCTTTGCTACAACTTTTTTCTTAGGTGCTGGTTTAGCTGAATTACATCCACAACCACATCCACAATTTGCCATGATTCCCTCCTTAATTAATTTATAAATAACTTCTCTAATCTACTGCTCAACTGCTCCACTGTTCCACTGCTCATAAATTTTACTTCGTAAAATTTATGGTAGGCGCGATTGGATTCGAACCAACTACTTCCATCGTGTGAGGATGGCACTCTGAAATGCTATTGCGAGCTTCGCGAGCAAATTTTAATTAAGAGCTACCTTACATTTTGCCGGCACAAGTCGGCCACCAAATGAGTCAAAACATTTTCTATGAGTTCTGGTTGGCGCGATTGGATTCGAACCAACTACTTCCATCGTGTGAGGATGGCACTCTGAAATGCTATTGCGAGCTTCGCGAGCAAATTTTAATCAAGAGCTACCTTACATTTTGCCGGCACAGGCCGGCTACCAAATGAGTCAAAACCTTTTCTATGAGTGCTGGTAGACCAGATCAGATTTGAACTGATGACTTCCATCGTGTGAGGATGGCACTCTAACCACTGAGTTACTGGTCTTCTTTTTTGTCTTTCCATTTTACAACTTTTTTTTTAAACTTCAACATTAAAATACATTACACATTTACATAAAAGTTATGTATTTTACTCGCTCAGCCTGATTAACATTCCTGTCTTTTTTGCTTTTAAAAATGCGAGTTCAATCAACAACAATAATATTCCTATATAAATAGCCGACAAACCAAAGCCCTTAATCAAAGGGTGAGAAAAGTTCAAGGTAAAACCATAACCTGTTCTAAAATATTCCAAAAAGTAAGTGAGAGGTATGAACTGTGCTATCTTTCCTATAAACGCCGGCAAATAAGTCACAGGATAATAAATACCGCAAAGCATCATCATAAGCGCTGAAAGCATCCAGGCGATTATGTCTATCCTTTGTCCAAACATAAATATAAAAAATATTACAGTCATACCAGATATCATAGCAGTGAGATACACTCCTGCCAAAGAAATCCAAAGTGCCAAGGTACTTGGAAGCTGAAACTTAAAAAATATAGCAGCCAATCCTGCCAACATAAAAAATGTAATTATACCTCTGAGTGTTCCTATAATCCATGAACCTAAGATATAATCAATATTTCTCACAGGTGCTATGAAGGTCTGCTTAACACTTTTTGACCACACATCATAAAGAAATCCGTAAGCCACATCAAGCTGGGATGTTTGAAATACTCCAGCCATTATGGCACCTGTCAAAAGAAAAGATTTCATATTACCAGTTAAAGAAAGGAAGCCACCCATTAAACCAATGGAAAGTATTCCAATTATAGGCCAAAAAAGCATTTCTGCGAAAGTAAAAAAGTTTCTTACAGCAAATATGTAATTTCTGTATGCAAAAGCATATATTCTAATCAGTTGCGAGTTCAATGAAGGCCTCCTCCATATTTTTAGAAGATGTCATACGCTTTATTTTTTCTTTGGTACCAAGTGCAGCAATCTTTCCATCTTTTATAAAAGCTATACGACTACATAGCTCTTCTGCTTCCCTCATATAATGTGTAGTAAGCAGTATAGTTATTTTCAATTCAGAATGAAGCCGCTTGATTACTTTTCTAATTTTTCTTGAAATATTTGGATCCATTCCTGAGGTCGGCTCGTCTAATAAAAGTATTTTGGGATCATTCAATAATGATTTGGCAATTGAAGTTCTTTGTTTTGTACCAGTGGATAATTCATCAAACCTCGTATCTGCATATTTTTTAAGCTCCATAAGGTCTATGAGGTGGTCCACTTTCATAGACAGATTCTTCCCCCACAAACCGTAAAGCATCCCATAAAAATTAAGCGCTTCTCTTACTGTCAAAGCCCATGGATAATTCGGATTACCCGAACTCATATTCATTGTCTTCCTTATTTCTTGCGAGAACTTACCACAGTTTTTATTTCCGGCTATCATTACACAACCCTTATCAGGTGTGATTAAACCCATTATAACATTTAGTAAAGTGGTCTTTCCCGCGCCATTAGGGCCTAAAACCCCAAATAACTCTCCTTCATGTATTGCCAAATCAATACCCCTAAGCGCATGCGTGTAATGTGGTTTAAAAAAACCAGATTTATAATCCTTTATAATTCCCTGCACTTCTACAACAATGTCATTTTTTTTCATTTGTATTTTTCCTTTTTTTAAATAAATTGTTTAATTCCGTAGGGACAGCGCTCCCGCGCTGTCCGCATGTTGTCTGCTTTGTTTCATATTGTTCAGTTCCTTGCGGACAGCGCAGGAGCGCTGTCCCTACAAAACAAAAAAAATCACGCTTTTAACTTAACCACATATTTTTTTACCAAATGATCTGGATTATAAGATAACTTTGCCTTCCTTAAACCCTCGTCCCCACCATCTTGTTCCCTATTTACCCATTTGTATTTCGAAAGCATTCTTCCGCAGAACTCCGTATTTATGGTTTGATATATTCCTCTGATTTCTGGATTGCCTTTTTCAAAAAGCACTACTGCCGTATCCTTATTTAGTTCTGAAGCCGCAGTAAATGCCTGTATCTTTCCATTTATTTTTATTACAGCCCCAAATACATTTAATTCAAAAAAATTATCTAATACTTCCAAAACAGCAAGACTCTCATTTTGTAATGACAAATCATCACTACAACCACGAGCCATGCACCACTGAATCTGAAACTCTTTTATTTCAGGTATCATGTCCTTTGTTACTGGCAAAAACTCAAAATCATTATTTCTATAAAAGTTTTTCAAATGGTTACGCTTACCATCAAATTTTCTGCCAGATAAGTTTATCAAATCTTGAGAAGAATAAACATAATCAGCATTGTCCCTATCTTCTATTACCATTAATTTTCCAGTTTCTTCAGCTATGAGCGAATTATTACTATCAAATCCATAAAAGTACATTTCTTGTTTTTCTTTCAAAAATGATTCAAGAACTGCAACCATACTTTTACAAGAACAACTTTTCCCAAAAGGCGGATATAAATATTTTTTGCCATTTTTATTAAGTTGCACTAATATGCTACAATTATGTATTGATATTTGAGTATCCCTTATTGTATGCCAAGCAAATAATTCCGTAAAATTAAACTCGGAAATTTGCGGTTGTAGCTCTAAAAAATATTTTTCAAGTATTTCCCTGTGGCTTATGTCAAGCGGAGTAAATAATGGGAATCTTGCTATTTTGTCCATTTATAGTGCCTTTCTAATAGTATTTTTATCTAAGTGTATCAATTATACCACAAAACCCAGTTTTTTCTTGAAATTAAGGATATTTTTGATATACTGAAAACAAGTTAACTTTAGGGTATTTAAACCAAAAGGAGCAAATCATGAAAAAAGTACTTATAATACACGGACCAAATCTTAATCTTTTGGGTCAAAGAGAACCAGATGTTTATGGACATGTTTCTATGGCCGACATAAACGCTAATCTTGAAAAAAAAGCTAAAGTCCTCGGCATAGAGCTTAAAATTGTACAATCAAACCATGAAGGTGAGATAGTCACCTCTATACAACAGGCTATGGACTGGGCAGATTGCCTAATTATCAATCCAGCCGCTTACACTCACACTTCTGTTGCCATAAGAGACGCCATAGCCTCCATTAATATTCCTACCATAGAAGTACACCTTTCAAATATATATAAGAGAGAGGACTTCAGACAAAAATCATTTATTGCTCCGGTGGCAGTCGGACAAATATCTGGTTTTGGTGAAAACAGCTATTATCTTGCGCTTGAGGCTGCTGTAAATATTAAGAAATGACAGACAATCTGCTAAAAATAACAGATTCCGCAACTCTTATACTTTTAGGTTTTTTAACAGCGGCCTCTCTACTATTTCCTGTTTTTTCAAACCATGACTTAGGCATTATATATAAGAGTTGTATAGTCCTTGCTGGAATTTTCTTTATCTTAAGCAATAAGCTCCTGCAAGAAGAACTTAAAATAGAAACACCTATAGATATAAATCTCATACTTCTGTTTTTCTGGTATCTCATATCCGCAGTGACCAGTAGAAATATGTTCTCCGCTATTAATTCAGCAATCGCTTTTACGATTTTTCTACTGTTCTTCTACATTACTTATAATTACGCAAAAAAACATTTTACTGCTTTTCTTTTTTTTCTAATTGTAGTCGTCAGCTTAATGAGTATTTACGGCTTGTATCAATATATTTCTGGCTTCAGCGAGACATTCAAATATCTTTTACATAATCAAGTTCCTGATATCGAAGCGCTCAAACAAAGAATTTATTCCAAACGCATTTTTTCCACTTTGATTTATCCAAACGCCTTTGCTGGGCTGCTTATAATGGTTATACCTGTACTAATCGGACTAATAAAAGCAGAAAGAAAATACCGTTCATATTTAATTGCTGCCCTCGTACTCCTGCTTTCAAACCTTGTCCTCGCACGGTCAGTAGGAGCATTTATATGCCTAATCGTAGCATCTTTTATAATGCTTTTATTTGTATCAGATCCTGGCCTAAAAAACTTTCGACGACTTTTCTTCATATTTACCATTGTTGCAGCCGGCCTTTTAGCCTTCGTCATTTACCTCCGCGGGTTAAATACATTACTTCCTGAAATAAATATAAAAGCGGAAAGTTGGTTGAGAATTATTGACATTATTAAACATAATCCGATTTTCGGATCTGGACCTGGCAGTTTTGAAGCTACTTATAATGATCCTCTTTTTGGGAAAGCAGATTTTTTGAAATACGGACATAATTTCATTTTACAAGCCACCATGGAAACAGGACTCGTAGGTCTTTCCTTATTACTTTTTGCAGGTTATACCGCATATAACTCCATAATTAGAAATTTCTATTTTTTAAGAACTCCTAATAAAAAAATCCTTGTCTTTTCCATGCTCACTGGTCTCACAGCTTTTTTACTACACAACTTAGTTGATTTTGATATATACAATTTTGAAATCACTATAGTCTTCCTTGTTTTACTTGCCTCACTTATGAGTCAGGTCAATATAGGACTAATACAGCTTAAGAAAATCAAGCTTTCGTATCTATTAGGCATAAATCCAGGAAGAAGGCGCTCTATTATTTTTTATGTTATTTTACTGGTTTTATTACTTTGTGCTGTCACTGGAGGAAAACAAATATATTTTTATACAATCATTAATGTACTTATAACCGCTGGTTTTGCTATGTGGTCTGTTTCAAAAGAAGACATACGCAGGACTTCAGTGGACATCCCACTGATATTATTTTTAATTTGGTGTGGTATATCTCTATTTATCACTCCCAATATATATGTTGGAGTAAAAATATATACCCTGCTTGTCTCTGCGGCAGTTTTATATTACCTGTCATCTCAGTTTTTAAGGAACTTAAATTTCAGAGCCACCATAGCAAACTTTTTAATTTCCACAGGCACGCTGCTTGCTGCAGTTGCCTGTGCCCAGTATCTATATCGTTATGCCAATAATCTTCCGCTATACGCAGATGGCTTTTTTCCAAATCCAAGCTTGTTTTCTGCTTATATGAGTATCTCTTTTGCTTTTCTTCTTTCCAGACTTCTTCTTGAAAAGAATATAAGACTTCCACTCGCCAAAACAGCTGCACTTATACTAATAATTATTTCAAGTGCTCTTTCAGCTTCAAAAAGTGGCATGTTGACATTGATTTTTGTTTTTTTAGGAATAACCATTTACTATTTGAAATACTCGTCTTTTGTTAAAGATACTCCTTCACAAGCTTTGCTAAAAAAATGGCTATTAAGAATTTTATTTGTAATACTTATTGCTACAGCCTTCACTCCAATCACACCAGTTGGAGAAAAAATGGGCAAAGTCAGCGCTGATCCTTTTTACTTCAATCGTATGGACATCTACAATGCCGCGTATAAAATGGGAGCTGCTTCTCCTATATTTGGCTGGGGTATTGGCAGTTTCGAAAGTATCTTTCCTGCTTTCAATTTTCCTATAAAAGGCGTCGCGCGTTATCAGATGAATACCGCTTTTGCTCACAACGAATATCTTCAGGTTTTTGCAACTACTGGAATACCTGGAATAATAATAGTAGGTTTCTTTTTATTTTCACTCATGAAAAAAATTCCTGTTTATGAAGGGCATAAAAAACTTTGGTCAATAAAGACAGCCGCATATTTTGCTATAGGCGGTATTCTTTTCCATTCATTATTTTATTTCACACTTCACTTACCTGGCATATTATTAACCTGTGCCGTTCTTGCCTCTTTCATTGCCGAGGAACACTACTCTATTAGAACGGTATCAAAAGAAGCATTACTTTTTACTAAAATTTATTATTTACCTGCGCTTTTACTTTCCTTCATTCTTTTCTTTTTTGCCATAATACCAGCAGCAGCTTATTTCTTAAATACCAAATATGTACAACACGGGAACATAGATTTGCTCTACGATGCAGCACTGCTTGATCCACTTGACTCTTTATATCCTTTTGAAAAAGGGCTTTATTATGAGAAAAGTGGAGACTTAAGAGCCTCTATACCGCACTTTGAAAGAGCTTTTAAGCTCGACAGAAAAAATTATATTTACAGCCTGCATATTGGGCGTGCCAATGCTGGTATTGGTGACTACGAAGAAGCGCTAAAATACTACAATTTTTCCATAGCCGCTAATCCTTATAGAGTATTTTCATATTCTGAGCTGGCTGGCTTTTATTATAATTATTTAAACGAGGAAACAAAAGCCGAATATAATCTACAAAAATCCATTGAAATTGAACCGTATTTTCTTGAAGGTATGAATAACCTTGCGGCTATTTATTTTTCACAGAAAAAATACGCCTCTGCTCTTCTTGAATATGATAAAATGGAAGAAATAATACATACAAAAGTCGCTTCAAGCGACTATGAAAAAGAGCTTTTGGGAGTTTCTTACATATCAGTTTTACAAGGAAGGGCCTTAACATATCTAAAGAATGGCATGAAAAGTAAGGCATGTACTGAATATCAAAAAGCTCTTATTTTGGGAGGAGTAAATGCCAGAAATCCTGAACTTGAAAACAACTGCGGGAAGGTAATCCATAAATGAAATTACCTTTCAAAATACCAGCTACATTTAAACCTTATTACCCTTACATATATATATTATTATCCATAATAGTTTTCTTTGCCCCGTTGATATTTACATCAAGTAATTACTTTATTGGCGATACTTACACTCAGTTTTATCCTTGGAAATTTTTCTTGCAGCACTCACTTCAATCTGGCAGCGCTCCTTTTTGGAACTCACTTATTTCTTCTGGAGTTCCATTTGCAGCAGATATGCAAAAAGGTGTATTTTATCCCCTATCTATATTTTTTGTTTTCTTTGGATTTTCTACTGCTTTGAAAATATATATAATAATTCATTTTTTAATCATGGGATTTTCTGCTTTTGCTTTAATGCGCAAGTTTGGGTATTCAATTCTCCCTTCATATGCAGCAGTAATAGTTTTTATTTTTAACACCTTCACTCTATCAAAGATTTCTTTTTTAAGTGCCTTAGGTTCATATTCCTTAATACCACTAATTTTACTTTTTTTATTGAACTTCATTTCAAAAAAAGAAGTCACTTATTTAATATTATTCATTTTAAGCTTCTCATTAAGTATTCTTGCAGGGCACTTGCCAACAATTATTTACACCTTTATTCTCGCTTTCTTTTTCTTGATTTTTGAAATTTCAAACAAAAATGTGAAGTTCACACAAAAAAAAGCTATTGGATCTATACTACTTTTCTTGTTTTCAATATTCTGTATAATATTACTTGCACTACCACAACTCGGCCTTTTCAAAGAACTGCTCAACTTAACTTCCATTGGAACTGCTTCGACATATAGCACAACTGCCACCTCAATGTCCTTTAAGGACCTTTGGACTTTCATAATGCCTGCGGGTATAAACGGCTTTGCTACATTATTTCCAACCGATTACATTTTTTATGCCACTGGAATAATGAATTACTTTTCCGTAACAGCTATCTTTCTCATTTTTTTATCGTTTATGTATCCTAAAACAAGA
>Ga0208613_1000510_pt1 | contig 12901 bp, 15 predicted proteins | sample CryBogmetaGMA6M_FD_184543 | JGI IMG/M metagenome (GOLD analysis project Ga0208613, IMG submission 184543) | Freshwater microbial communities from Crystal Bog, Wisconsin, USA - MA6M (SPAdes) | ecosystem: Environmental > Aquatic > Freshwater > Lake | place: Crystal Bog, Wisconsin, USA | collected... | reverse complement strand
GTCATCGTCAGACGCCTTATAAAACAAAAAGCCCCAGGTGAAAACTTGGGGCTTTTTGTTTTAGTACCCTTAGATAATCTGACCTACTTGAACTTCATGCAAACTCGCAGTAGCTCGTTTTGGCGACTTTCCTAAATGATTTAAAAGGTTGGAGCCAAAGCAGAGCCTGCCCCGTACTTGATACGGGGTCATTCCCTTCGTTACACTGATGGAGCTACTAGCCATTCGACTAAGCCCGCAAGCGGGCAAGTCGCTGGTTATCGGGACAGGCTTATTTGCTTTGTGCAATACAATTCACTGTCTGACAGGCTGTAAAACAAAGAACCCAGCTCGCGGCTGGGTTCTGTTCTTTAATGTTTTCCGGTACTGCCGAAGCCGCCTGTGCCACGTTCACTCAAGGGAAAGTCTTCAACGATGTTAAATTGTGCCTGCATCACAGGTACGATCACCAGTTGTGCCATGCGTTCCATCGGCATCAGGGTAAAGGGCATCTGGCTACGGTTCCAGAGTGATACGAAAACCTGTCCCTGATAGTCTGAGTCGATCAGCCCCACCAGATTGCCCAGTACAATGCCGTGCTTATGTCCCAGGCCTGAGCGCGGCAATATCATCGCCGCGTAACCGGGATTAGCCAGATGGATTGCGATGCCGGCGGGGATAAGTTCACACTGTTTGGGTTGTATCACCAGCGCGTGATCGATACAAGCGCGCAAGTCGATCCCGGCGGAGCCTGAGGTCGCATAGGCGGGCATGTTGTCATGCAACCTGTGATCTAAAATCTTAACGTCTACTTTCGGTTGTTTCATTAAACAGTTCCTTTATAACGTTGGGCGATCTGCTGGATGAGTTGACGAGCCAATGTGAGCTTGTCGGCACGCGGTAGCGGATGCTCGCCATCTTTATCAAATAAAATCAATTCATTATCGTCACTGCCTATGGCATTCTGGGCTATGTTACCAACGAGCAGTGGTAAGCGCTTTTCTCGACGCTTTTTCTCCGCGTATTCCGCCAGGTTTTCACTCTCGGCGGCAAAGCCCACACAAAATGGCGGGTTAGGCAGGCTGGCGACTTGAGCCAGGATATCCGGATTGGGAATGAGTTCTAGCGTGAGCTGCGCGCTGCTTTTTTTGATTTTTTGAACGCTTTGCTGGGCGACACGATAGTCCGCCACTGCGGCTACGCTGATGAAAATATCGCAATCGGAAACGGCCTGCATCACCGCGCTATACATTTGTGCCGCGCTTTGCACGTCGATACGGCATGTTGCTAGCGGAGTAATAAGGGCGGTCGGGCCTGAGATCAGGGTGACTTCGGCACCGGCTTCGCTGGCAGCCTGTGCAATGGCATAGCCCATCTTGCCGGAGCTGCGATTGGTGATGCCGCGCACCGCATCTATCGCCTCATAAGTCGGCCCGGCGGTAATCAGGATTTTTTTCCCGGATAACAGTTTGGGTTGAAATGAGGCTATGACGTGCTGCGCCAGTCGTTCCGGTTCGAGCATGCGTCCCAGACCTTCTTCTCCGCATGCCTGGATGCCGCTGTCCGGCCCCAGCACTTGCACGCCATCCTTGATCAGTTGTGCGATATTGCGCTGTGTCGCCGGGTTTTGCCACATCTCGCGGTTCATCGCAGGAGCAATCAGCAACGGGCAGTTGCGCGCCAGACACAGGGTGGAGAGCAAATCATCCGCCATGCCATGTGCCAGTTTGGCAATATAGTCGGCGCTCGCCGGGGCAATCACGATCGCGTCGGCCTCACGGCTCAGGTTGATATGCGCCATGCTGTTGGGTGCACGTGCATCCCACTGGTCGATGAACACCGGCTTACCGGATAGACCCTGCATGGTAGTAGGCGTAATGAAGTGGCAGGCCGCTTCCGTCATGGCGACTTGGACGCTGCAACCCTGTTTCATTAATAGACGCAGCAATTCGGCAGACTTGTAAGCCGCAATGCCCCCGGTCAGACCTAAAACGAGATGTGGTTTCTTCATATGCCTATCTTACAAGAAAATGCCTGATAGCGACTACTGGCGCGTGTTACGTTGAGTCGGTTGAAGTGAGATTTTCCCCTGTTGCAAACAGCTCTGGTAGCGACTGTAAACGCGATGGGCAAACCATTCCGTGGTGAGTTTGCGTTTGATCTTCGGGCTCTTTAGGTCGATTTGTGGCAACACGACACGGGGTTGCGCACCTGATTGATCGGCTAGCGCAAATAGACGGTTATACAGTTGCGTGCTGATAAAACTGGATAGTTTTTCTAGTCTCAAATCACGCTGAATCTCGGCTTCGCTCATTTTGAGTTTTACGGCGATGGACAGCAAAGCATTCAAGGTGGAACTGGCTTCCGGGGAGATCGCACCATTCTTGTAACGCAAAAGATCCCCGTCGCTGGCCAGCGATTTGCCACTGATGCGCGACAATGCTAATTGGAACGCGGCGTTGCGGCAAGTGTAACGGCCTGCGTTAAAGTCTGCAAACACATACAGCATGTCGTTGTAAGGGATGGGATAGTCGAGCAGGATAGCGCTGCCGAAATAAAGGCCGCCGCGACGGCTGAAAACCTCGTTGCGCAGATTGCCGTGGATGGGGTAGGGGTAAGGGCGGGCTCTTACGTGACTCTCTGCAAAATCGACACTCACCTGCATCGGTCCACCTGTATGTACGGGATTGTAGTTCGGGAACAAGTCTTTGCCAGCCGGAACCATGTCAACGATCTCTTCGATCAGATCGCTCAGTTCCTTTTCTGTCTTGAGCACGTCGATGCGTTGATTAAAACTGCGACCGTTGCGGGATTTACTCTCCAGCATCCAGTCGACGACCTTCTGCGGGATGGAATATTTGTCACGTCGCTGTTCGATCTCGCGCCGCACGATGGCCGGTAAGCCGGGCACGACCGGATCGGCCTGAAAGGTAGACTCCTGGCCAATGATGGCAATGGCGGCGCAAAAATGTTCGCCATCCTGCGGTAATTGCAATGACTTGAAGGCTGATTGCAGATCATCCGCCCAGCCGTTTTTGTCTGCAAGTTGTGCGGGCAGCAGTTTGACTACCAGCGTACGGGATTTCTGATCGTTCAAAGTGGCGGCAGCCGGTGTAATGGCTTGCGGCGTGGCGGCAGGTTTGGATGTTACAGGTGATGACGAATGAGGGGCCGGCTTCACCGATGCGGGTAATATTTTGCTTGGCGTATCGGATACGGGAGGCGCTTCGTCTTGTTTGGGCGCAGTGGCACAGCCGGTGGTCAATGCGAGCAGTAACAGCAGAATGAGGAGTTTGAAATTTGTCACGTCGTCGCATTTTGGTAAGAGGTTTGGAGTAGCATAGGTGAGCCGTGATTAATCCGCAAGGCGATAATCTTTTGAATTATAAAATTACAAATAATCAATGGATTGTGATTTTGTAAAGTGAAAATGAGGTGGCGCATGAGTATCGTAGATTGGCCTGAAGGGGAGCGTCCGCGTGAAAAGTTATTGGCACGAGGTGCTACGGCTTTATCCGACGCGGAGCTGCTGGCAATCTTTCTGCGCACCGGGGTGGCGGGCATGAGTGCAGTGGATCTGGCGCGCGATCTGCTGGTCAAATATGGCAGCTTGACCGGCTTGTTTGCCGCAGATCAGGCTGGTTTTTGTGCGGTCAAGGGGGTGGGGGTGGCCAAGTACGCGCAGTTGCAGGCCGTGCTGGAAATGTCGCGACGCGCGATACAGGAAGAATTACAGCGTGGAGATGTGCTCAGTTCGCCACGCGCCGTGCGTGACTATCTGAAGTTGCTGCTGGCAGGACGGGGGCAGGAAGTGTTTATGGTGTTGTTTCTGGATACGCAACATCGCGTGATTGCGTTCGAAGAGCTATTTCAGGGCACATTAAGTCAGACCAGTGTCTATCCGCGTGAAGTCGTCAAACGCGCCCTGGCGCATAACGCAGCGGCGGTGATACTGGCGCATAATCATCCATCGGGTGTGACCGAGCCAAGTCAAGCCGACCAGTTACTCACCAGCGCGTTAAAACAGGCGCTGGCTCTGGTCGATGTCACCGTGCTCGATCACTTTGTGGTTGCCGCCGGACAAACGCTGTCCTTTGCGGAACGAGGATTGCTGTGATGTGAAAGTTGCGGAGCAGTTCGCTTGCATCCTCGCCCGCTTGCGGGAGAGGATTGTAGAGAGGGAAACGAGCATGGCTACGTAGCCATGCTCGTTAAATGCGTTTCGCCAGCTCTGCCGCTTTGCCGATGTAGGTTGCTGGTGACAATTGCAGCAGGCGCTGCTTTTCATCTTCAGGAATCGCCAGCGTCTGGATAAAGGCGGCGAGCGAGACACGGTTGATGCCACTCTGACCGCGCGTCAATTCCTTCAACTTGTCGTAGGCATTTTCAATGTTATAGCGGCGCATCACAGTCTGGATAGGTTCTGCCATTACTTCCCAACTCGCGTCGAGATCCGCTGTGACGCGTGGTGCATTCACTTCCAGCTTGTTCAAACCCTTCAAGCAGGATTCATAGGCCAGCAGGGTGTAACCCAGTGCGACACCCATGTTGCGCAATACGGTGGAGTCGGTCAGGTCGCGCTGCCAGCGTGAGACCGGCAATTTTTCGGACAAATGGCGCAGCATCGCGTTGGCCATCCCCAGATTGCCTTCGGAATTCTCGAAGTCGATCGGATTGACCTTGTGCGGCATGGTGGAAGAACCGACTTCGCCCTTGATGACCTTCTGCTTGAAATAGCCCATCGAGATATAACCCCAGATGTCGCGATTCAAATCGATCAAGATGGTGTTCACGCGTGCGAAGGCGTCGAACAATTCTGCCATGTAATCATGGGGTTCGATCTGGATGGTGTACGGGTTGAAGGTAATGCCGCGCGCGGTAACGAAATTATTCGCGAAGGTTTCCCAGTCTACATTCGGGTAAGCAGACAAATGCGCGTTGTAATTGCCGACCGCACCGTTGATCTTGCCTAAAATCTCAACAGATTCAATACGCTGTGTTGCGCGCTGCAAACGATGCACCACGTTGGCCATTTCTTTGCCCAGCGTGCTCGGTGTAGCGGTCTGACCGTGTGTGCGGCACAGCATAGGCAGGTCGGCCAGCTGGTGTGCCAGCTCGGTCAGTCTGTTCACGATCAGTTTCAGTGCGGGCAGCATCGCCGCATCGCGACCATTTTTCAGCATCAGCGCGTGAGACAGGTTGTTGATGTCTTCCGAGGTGCAGGCGAAGTGGATGAACTCCAGCACGCCGGCCGTTTCAGGATTGCCTGACAGCTGATCGCGCAACCAGTATTCGATCGCCTTAACGTCGTGGTTGGTGGTCCTTTCGATGTTCTTGATCGCCTGAGCGTCGGATTCGGAGAAGTTGGCGTTCAGCGCATCCAGTTTGGCGATGGTGTCAGCCGAGAACGGGCCAACTTCAGGGATGTCGGACTGCGCCGCCAGGGCTTTGAGCCATTCGATTTCGATCAGTACGCGGAAGCGGATCAGGCCGAATTCGCTGAAATAGCCGCGCAAGGCGTCAACTTTTCCGTGGTAACGTCCGTCCAGCGGGGAGAGTGCGGTGAGTTTGGTCAGTGTGGTCATGGCAGTGCCCGGCATCATAAAACGCGTATTTTACGCGAATCAGCCCCGCCTTTGGTGGTGAAGCGGCATGCTTTTAATCAGTAAGGTGATGGTGCTGCTATATCCATTTTTAAACCACAGTCTTAATGAATCGGGTTGAGATAATTTGCCAGGCCGCAGCAGGCGAGCAACACGCGTTCAACATTGCTCATTTCGGTCAAGGTTAATGTGGTTAAAGGTCCATCACCAAAGCGATTGCGATCCAGCGCGCGCAACTGTTCCGGCATAACGTAACAGGTTTTTTGCAAACGATCGCGAGGCAAAATTTCTACACGCAAGGCTGCCAGCTCTTTGAAAAACAGGCTGGTTAATGGTACGCACAGGATTGGGCTCATGCCCGTTGCCAGCAAAGCGTCGTCCAATAAAATGAGGACGGGGCGCACCTTTCCAGCCTCTGCGCCGACATTCGGATTGAGTCTGGCGACCCAGATTTCCCCGCGCCGCATTATTTCCACCACGTTTCATGCATGACGTGAGCGTCTTTGGCAAGATCCAGGGCTTCACTATCGGCAATCGCAAATTCGGCGGAAATCGTCATGCTCTCGGTACGCGCATCGGAGTTGCTTGCCAGAAATTTAGCCGATTCAACCATTCCTGCCATTAATTTTTCACGCTCCCTATCGCGTAAAAAACGCTCAAGCGCCGTACGAACCAGTTCCGAGCGGCTGCTATCGTCCAATTTGGCGAACATCGTCAAACGAGCATCCAATTGTTCGGGTAAGCGCAGTGTTAAAGTTCCCATGCTAATCACCTCTTGCTGCTATTTTGAGGTTTGTATTGTATTACGTTTTTGCTTGCATATTGTAGGGATGATTGGTATTTCTTCGCCGCTGACAGTACCATTTCATCCAGCAGTGTTGCAGGCGCGATGTCCTGCTCATGGAGCCAAGTGACCGTTTGCAATGAGGGACTGATGAGGGGGGGGGGAAATGGTGTGAACAGATTAGTTGTTTGATGTAATTATTTTTTAATTTCTCCTTCTGCCGGATAAGCCTTGCTAAAAGCTTGAATCACTTCGCGCACCACCTTGCGTTGCTGGGGGGGAAGACTGAGAAACGCCTCAAACACTTCGCGCTCCTGAAAGCCGATACCGTCGTCCCAGCGGGCGCGTTGCTCCTTCACGGTTTTGTTTATTTCAAGACCATAGGTCAACTCTTCAGGAGTTACACGCAACATCGCCGCTAGGGCGATGATCTTGTCATACGGTGGAATAGATTCTCCAATCAGCCATTTGCGCACGCCATGCAATGTGATCGACTTACCGAAGTAATGTTGATTGAAATTGCGCTCCAACACGGCTGGCTCAGGCTTGAGGCCTGCCTTCACCATTGCTTCCCGCAATCTACTGGCAAATTGTTGCTTTACGTTTTCCATGCCGACACGTTACTGATTTTATCAAGCGGTCACGTAATACAGAAAATAGTCACGTTATTTGTTAGACTAATAGTTACGCAAATTACGTAACTAATCACGATGTCAAAAAACCTGCTGGAACAACTCCCCGAAATCGTCGCCAATGGTCGCAAGACGTCTGCTCAAATTGGCAAAGCCCCTATCATTTTTTCATTTTTTTCTGGCGCAGGTTTTCTGGATCTCGGATTTGAAGACGCAGGTTACGTAATTGGGTATGTCAATGAAGTTCATAAGCCGTTTCTTGATGCGTACAAGTATTCTCGGCAGAAAATGGGCGTGATGCCGCCGATTCATGGTTATTTTGAAGGTGATATTGAATGTTGTTTTTCAGGTGATGAAGCCAAGCGTCTAACCGAATTAGTCAAAATAGCCAAAAAAGATAAACAATTGGTCGGTTTTATTGGAGGGCCTCCGTGCCCGGATTTCTCTGTTGGCGGGAAAAATCGCGGCCAGCATGGTGAAAACGGCAAGTTATCGAAAATCTACATTGATCTAATTTGTAAGCAAAAACCAGATTTTTTTGTGTTTGAAAATGTAAAAGGACTGTATCGCACCATACGGCACAGGCAGTTTTTCGATGGGTTGAAACGCCAGCTTGATGAGGCCGGTTATGCTTGTACTGAGCGGTTAATAAATTCGATTGAATATGGCGCTCCGCAAGATCGCGAGCGCATCATTCTTTTCGGTGTACGTCAGCCTCAAGCGAAAAAGAATCTGCCAAAATTCAATTGGCTTTCACACACGCTGCATCCAGAAGGAAAAGCGTTGAGTTATCCGTGGCCGGAGGCACAGCCAATCTTAATCACACGTCCTCAACCCGATAATATTCCGGTGGAATTGACTATTCAGCATTGGTTTGACAAGAACGATGTTGAGCATCATCCAAACGCGCATCATCAATTCAAGCCTAGGGCCGGCCTGGCAAAATTTCAAACCCTCAATGAGGGCGATGACAGCAAAAAATCATACAAGCGTTTGCACCGATGGCGTTACTCACCGACGGCAGCATATGGAAATAATGAAGTGCATATCCATCCCTATCTGCCACGCCGAATTTCTGTAGCCGAAGCCTTGGCAATTCAATCCTTGCCAAAAGAATTTGAACTACCACCCACCATGACGCTGAGCAATATGTTCAAAACGGTAGGCAATGGAGTGCCATTTCTGGCTGCTCGTGGTCTGGCGCTTACCATTCTTGAATTTCTGACAGGGACTGATAAATGAAACTGACTGCGAGCAATATCGTCAAGGCGATAATGAGCCTTCCAAAAGAGCAGTGGTTTGAATATATAAATGCCAAAACCAGATCGCAGGTTAGAGTTAAATCCGCTGCAGGCCCAGAAGGCCCAATCTACGTTGAAAGAAAAAACCCCACTAAAAAGGGTGGTGCCGTATCAAAGGCAACACTATCTTCACCCATGATTTGGAGAATCGCCAATGCGTATGCTCCAAATGTACCTATAAATTTTGATCGAGTTTTAGCTGGCAGCTACAACACCAGATCATTGCTTGAAGCCCTACTGGCCCATACCCCTGAGTTCTATTGGTGTGTGCCAGGGCGTATTGAGTTACTTAATAATTCTTCAGAAATAAAACGAGGACATAAACACATCGTGTGGATGCCCGAATCGCCGCACGAAAATGGTGTTCTCACCGAAAGTAAATTTGGAAGCGAACAGGCTATTTCGGAAATACCTACGCAGGCTATTATTTACGATTCATTGGCGATAACGAATACATCGTTGCCAGCCGAGATGGACATCGACGTTAAACGAAGGCATTTGCAAATTCAGATAGCACTTCTTGAAATTGGGAATCAGCTTGGATTTAGGACTTGGATTGCACATAACGACAAAGGCTTCATGTATGGCAAAAAGAGAGTGGGTGAGTTAGATGGTGTAATTGCCAAACTATCGGATGAGCGAGTGCTGGCATCTTATGAGGAGGCTAAAGTAGCAGCCAATCTTATTGATTGTATTTGGTTTAAGAATGGAAGGCTGATGCCGGCCGTAATGGAAGTTGAGCAAAGCACTGGTGTCACATCGGGACTTACGCGTATGAAAAAATTCCAGGACTTAGGCCCCCGTCTTGCAGATATTCGCTGGGTAATTGTTGCTGCGGATGAAGATCGTGCGGAAGTAATTCGAAAAGCAAACACTTTGCAATTTCAATCGCTGAATACAAAATATTTTTCATATTCGGCAGTTGAGGAGTTGTATAGCCTTTGCAAAAGGCGAAATCTCACAAATAAAGCAGTGAATGAAGAATTGTTGGATTGCTTTATGGAGCCGTGCCTGAGCGGGTTGCCGATTCATTAGGTCAAAATAGGAGGGTTATTACCTTACTTTTTGTTTCGGCCCCTTGCCTTGCGATTGCGTCGTTCATCTGCTCAATCGTAACGGGTGAAGCTGGCTTGTTCACCAGTCCTTTAAGTGCTTTTACGGATCGGGTGGCGGCCACCAATTCAAAATGTCCGGGTTCGGTCTGGACGAACTTCATCCTGTCTCCCGTGACAACACCTAATGCGGTCCGCACGATAGCGGGTATGGTGATTTGACCTTTGCTGGTCATGATCGCAGCTGACATAGGTAACTCCTCCCTAGCGTACAGAGCGGTTACTGGGGGTAGCCTAAAAAGTTATTGTCCTGCCTCGATGATTGCGCCACCTAAACACACTTCACCGTCATAGAAGACGACTGATTGTCCGGGGGTCACCGCCCATTGCGGTTGCTCAAAGGAAACTGAACATTGATCGCCCGATAAAGCGGTGATTAGGCATGGCGCATCCGCCTGACGATAACGCGTCTTGGCCGCATAAGGGTGATTCACTTCGGGCGCGCTACCACTGATCCAGTGGGCGTCGAGCGCGGTGAGGGCGGGCGAGAGCAGTGCCGGATGGTCGTGCCCCTGCACCACGATCAAGCGGTTGTTCACCATGTCCTTGGCGGCGACAAACCAGGGTTCGTGCTGGACTGACGCGTCCGGTTTCCCGGCGCCTTGTTCCTTGATGCCGCCTATGCCTAAGCCCTGGCGTTGTCCTAAGGTGTAGAACGACAGCCCCATATGTTTCCCGACCAATTTTCCTTCAGGAGTGCGCATCTCGCCAGGTGTGGTGGGCAGATAGCCGCTCAAAAATTCACGGAACGGGCGTTCGCCGATAAAGCAGATGCCGGTGCTGTCCTTTTTGGCGTGATTGCACAAGCCGTGCTGTTCGGCGATTTTGCGTATGTCGGATTTGAGTATCTTGCCCAGCGGGAACATGGCGCGCGAGAGTTGAGCCTGATTCAAACGGTGCAAAAAGTAGCTTTGATCCTTGCTTTGATCAGTCGCATTGAGTAATTGAAATAATCCATTATTTTCAATAACTTGCGCGTAATGTCCGGTGGCGATGGTGTCCGCGCCCAATTCGATGGCATGATCCAAAAACGCCTTGAACTTGATTTCCGCGTTGCAAAGAATGTCAGGGTTGGGGGTGCGACCCGCCTGATATTCGCGCAGAAATGAACTGAAAACGCGATCCTTGTATTCCTTGGCAAAATTGACCGCTTCGATGGGAATGCCTATGGTGTCGGCGACCGATACGGCATCGAGCAGATCCTGACGCGAGGAGCAGTATTCGCTGTTGTCGTCGTCTTCCCAGTTTTTCATAAACAGGCCGATCACGTCATAGCCTTGTTCCTTGAGCAGCAGGGCGGTGACGGAGGAATCCACGCCGCCGGACATGCCGACGACAACGCGTTTGTTTTTATTCATAGTGCACCAGCAAATCGAGTGGGTAGCGTTTTCCGGCCAGATAATCTTCTACGCAGCGCAAAATAAGCGGGCTGCGATGACGTTCTTGCGTGGCGCGAATTTCGTCGGGGGTTAGCCAGACGGCGCGCAGGATGCCGTCGTCAAGCTGGCGTCCCGGATGGTGATCGAGTAATTTGCCGCAAAAGGCAAAGCGTAAATAGGTCGTATCGGATTCCGGCGCGCGCCAGCGGTAAATGCCGGTTAAAAATTCAGGTTCGAAGTCGTAGGCGGATTCTTCCAGTGCTTCGCGTATGGTGCCTGCAATTAATGATTCGCCAGGTTCCCAGTGTCCTGCGGGTTGATTAAATCGTAAACCCTGAGAGGTCTCTTCTTCGACCAGCAAAAATTTGCCATCCCGTTCGATGACGGCGGCGACGGTGACGTTGGGTTTCCAGATCATTTTTATGGGGGAGGCGTTACAGGTCAGTGAATGGTATCACTTAGGTTGGCACAAAACAAAAAAGGCAGAGTTTCCTCTGCCTTTTATTCTTACACCGTGCCGATATTACTTGGCAGCTGGTGCAGCTTCAGCAGCAGCGGCTGCTTTTTTAGCGTGATGCTTTTTAGCGTGATGCTTTTTAGCAGCTGGAGCAGCAGCAGGAGCAGCGGCAGCAGCAGTTGGAGCTGCAGCAGGAGCAGCGTCAGCAGCAACAGCAGAGAAAGAAACAGCAGCGAATGCAGCAGCGATCAATACAGATAACAGTTTGCTCATTGTAAACTCCAATATTTAGTTGATGAATAATTCGTTAGGCTAGAAGCCGACACTCTGGTGTCGGAGCATACAACGTGCTGTCGTTGAGAATGGTTGACGTCATTTTCAATTTATTTTTAATTTATTTTGAAACGCAATAATTGCGGCAATGTTGTGCGGCAGGATGGACGTGTGTGTAGGAAGACTTTGTATTCGGGCATGAAAAAAGCCACTTAATAAAGTGGCTTTAGTTTAAATCTTGGTGCGGGGGGGGGAATCAAAAACCTATATTTTGCGGGGCATAGAGCGCAGAGCGTGCAAAGTTACTGCATTTGTTACTGCATTTTGATTTTGCGTCTCATCTAAAGCGGTCTATATAAGCAAACGCTGATACCCCTGTATCTGTCGTCGCTTTCGCGCAAAATTGGCTTCCTTACTGCTAAGTGGTGGCAGCTCAATGTTTAAGTTCTTAGCCACCACAGCACAGCAGACAACAAATAACCGCCTGCTAACATAGCCAGACGGTCGTTTACTGCGTTGCGGGTATGGTTAGGCGGTAGAGCTATTGCCAGCCTTGCTAGATTGCGGCCTTGCAAGCTGTGCGCGTGTCTGCTCGTTGGTTGGAGTCATTCGGGCTTGTTAATCGGCGCACTTCGGCTGTTATTTACAATGCACCACATTAAATCGCTGTGCGCGACGATCAGCCCCGAACTGTCGTAACTGCCGCTAGATGATTTTGTTGTGGTGGTTTGCGGTCGCCCGACTTCATACAAGAATGACCGTCAGCACGGTGGAAGTGTTTCATTGTGGCCAACGTGTAGCCGCACACCTGCGCAGCCCGATCAAAAATCACCACACTACGCTGGATGCACACATGCCACCGGAACACCAAGCCGTTGCCGGTTGGAATGGCCCGCGGTTGCTCGATTGGGCGCAGAAGATTGGTAACGCCACTGAATCCGTGGTTCGGGTCATGCTGGGCGCGCGCCGTCATCCACAACAAAGCTATCGCGCCTGCCTCGGCGTACTGGGGCTGGCCAAGGGCTTTGGCAATGATCGTTTAAATGCGGCGTGTGCTCGCGCTCTGAAACTGAACGCGGCGGGCTACCGCAGCATTCATTCAATACTCAAGAAAGGCCTGGACCGGCAACAGCCGACGATAGCCATTCAGGCATCCCTGCCATTGGACCACGCCAATGTGCGTGGCCCGGACTATTACCATTAACCACCACAGGAGAACCACCCATGCTCAATCATCCAACACACGATCAACTTCAGCAATTACGCCTGTTCGGGATGGCTCGCGCCTTCACCGAGCAACAGGCTATTCCCGATATTACGCATCTGGCCTTCGAGGAACGCCTCGGCCTATTGGTTGAACGCGAAATCACTGAGCGTGATT
>Ga0208613_1000509_pt1 | contig 12924 bp, 7 predicted proteins | sample CryBogmetaGMA6M_FD_184543 | JGI IMG/M metagenome (GOLD analysis project Ga0208613, IMG submission 184543) | Freshwater microbial communities from Crystal Bog, Wisconsin, USA - MA6M (SPAdes) | ecosystem: Environmental > Aquatic > Freshwater > Lake | place: Crystal Bog, Wisconsin, USA | collected... | reverse complement strand
TCTGCCAGAAGTTGCTGCGGATCTGCGCCGGATAATCATCCAAACCTGCGCTGCCAACGGCGGGCATCTGGCTCCCTCTCTCGGGGTCGTCGAGTTAACCATTGCCCTGCACAGGGTTTTTACGACTCCTACGGACAAGATCATGTGGGATGTGGGACACCAGGCCTATGCGCACAAGCTGCTGACCGGGCGGCTCGGCAGGTTCGACACGCTCCGTACCCTTGACGGGATCAGCGGGTTTCCCAAACGCCATGAATCTGTGCACGATATCTTTGACGCGGGTCACTCCTCTACCTCCATCTCGGCGGCTACCGGTTTTGCCGCCGCCCGCGACCTGGATGGACGCAGGAACAAGGTGCTGGCGGTTATCGGCGACGGCTCCATGACCGGCGGTATCGCCTATGAGGGGATCAACCATGCCGGGCACCTCAACAAGGACATGATCATAATCCTGAACGACAATGAGATGTCCATAGCTGAAAATGTCGGTGCCCTTTCCAACTTTCTTTCCCGCACCGCATCAAGCGAGTTTGTCCATCGTTTCAAGAAAAGTACCGAATCCTTCCTTAAACGTCTTGATGTCGGCAAAGGGGTTCTGCACATGGCCCGGAAGATGGAGGAGTCGTTCAAAGGACTTTTTACCCCCGGTATGCTGTTCGAGGCCTTCGGCTTTGAGTATATCGGACCGATAGACGGCCATGATCTTCCGGCACTCATGGAAACCCTTGAAAATGTGAAAAAATTTGATAACTCGGTGCTTATTCATGTTTTGACGACAAAAGGGAAAGGCTACAAGCCGGCGGAAGACAATCCGTCCCTGTTTCACGGAGTTGGGCCGTTTGATATCGAGACCGGTAAGGTACTGAAAGGGAAGGGGGGAGCCGCCTCCTATACCGCAGTCTTTGGCGCCGCACTCTGCAAACTGGCCGCTGAGGATGACCGGATTACCGCAATTACTGCAGCTATGCCGGACGGGACCGGCCTGACCGGGTTCTCCAAAGAGTTTCCTGAGCGCTTTTTTGACGTCGGCATAGCGGAACAGCATGGCGTTACGTTTGCCGCAGGTTTAGCGGCCGGTGGCTACCGGCCGGTGTTTGCAGTCTACTCCAGCTTCCTGCAGCGGGCCTACGATCAGGTGTGCCATGATGTCTGTCTGCAAAACCTCCCGGTCACGTTTGCCATCGACCGGGGTGGCGTTGTGGGCAGTGACGGCCCGACCCATCACGGTGCCTTTGATCTTTCCTATCTGCGCCATCTGCCTAATCTGACACTGATGGCTCCCAAGGACGAAAACGAGCTTCAGCATATGCTGGCCACCGCCATCAATCTGGGCAGTCCGGCAGCGGTCCGCTATCCCCGGGGCAACGGGTATGGGGTGGCGTTGGATCAAACGCTCAAAATACTTCCGATCGGCCGGGGCGAACTGCTGCGGGATGGAGACAGCGCCGTGATCTTTGCCCTCGGCACGATGGTCAACCCGGCACTGGAAGCTGCTGCTGTTCTGGATGCGGAAGGCATCGCCCTGACCGTCGTCAACGCCCGCTTTGTGAAGCCGCTTGACGAAGCGTTGATTCTTGAAAAAGCACAAAAATGCAAAGTTGTCATAACGATTGAAGAAAATGTCCTGCAGGGCGGTTTCGGTACTGCAATTCTGGAACTGTTTGAACAGCACGCTCTGGGCGGAATCAAGGTCCTCCGTCTCGGCTATCCCGATTCCTACATCCCCCAGGGGGAGCAGCAGGAACAGCGAGCCATGCTCGGTCTGGACAGCGCCGGAATTACGGCGTCGATCCGCACCTTTCTCGCCGGTCAATGAATCCCCTGAAAAAATCAATACCCTGGGTGCTCCGCGCTGTTGTCGGCGTGCTGCTGATAGTGTCACCGGTCATTGCCGGATCTGTTGACAGCAATACGGCCGCGCAGGTCGGCTCTGCCCGCGAGTTGCTGCAGCGTGGAGAGTACGAAAAGGGAATTGAACAACTTCGTGAGGCCTACCAGCTTTTCCCCTTCAACCCCACCTTTAAACGAAGTCTGGCCGAAGGTTATGCGGCATTCGGCAACCATCAATTCAAGCAGAAACGTTTTGAACAGGCGGATGAGAGCTTCAACAAGGTTCTGGAGCTGTACCCGGAAGATTCCGGCACTATTCTGATGCGCGGCATCTGCAACTACCATCTGAAAAAATATGATGTGGCACGTTACGAGCTTGAGCGGGCAAAGGCAATCAAACCGGATTCGGTGGAAGTGCTGTATTTTCTCGGGCTAGTTGAGATTGACACCGACCATATCCCACATGCTCTGGAATTACTGGAACAGGCTCTCAAGCGCGCTCCCGGACGTAAGGAAATCGCCGAACTCCTGGTAAAAACCCGCAAGGAAAATACCGTCGAGTCCGGAATGGATCGCGGACACAGTTCCCGTTTTGATCTCACATACGATCCGGGGGTTGACAGCGCATTTGCGCGGTCAATCCTCTCTGTACTGGAATCGGCCGCCAATGTGATCGGCGCCGAACTCGGACTGTTTCCGGAGGCCAGGATTCCGGTGCGCATCTACAAACGGGCAGATTACAAAACCGTCACCGATTCCCCCGATTGGTCGGGAGGATTTTATGACGGAAAAATCCGCCTGCCGTTTGGTGCCATGAATGAGGTAACTCCGGGGATCCGGGGTATTTTATTCCATGAGTACGCCCATGTGGTTGTATTCGAGTTGACGCGCGGCAACTGCCCACTCTGGCTGAACGAGGGGATAGCGGAAATGTTCGGGCGCACTCAGTATAATCGTGCGTTGCCGAAAATCGACAAAAGCAAGCTGGTTGGATTCAAAAAGCTGGAAACCAGTTTCAAGGATTTTTCTACTGCCAATGCAACGCTGGCGTACCAGCAGAGCTATTCCCTGGTTAACTATCTGGTTGAGACATACGGTTGGCACCGGGTCAAACAGATTTTGACCGGTCTGGGAGGGGGACTTTCGTTTGATGAGTCAATCGTGGCTGCGCTTAAAGACTACGATTTGAATTATGAAACTCTGGTGAAGGAGTGGCGGACTTCTCTGGAAAAGGAAAGTTCGGAAAAATAATTATTGTCTTGCTTCAGTGCCGGTGCCGTGCTATACAATCACTCTTTCGTCGGTGAGTAGCGCAGCCTGGTAGCGCACCTGCCTTGGGAGCAGGGGGTCGCTGGTTCGATTCCAGTCTCACCGACCAGCAAATTCAAGCACTTACAGTTAACTCTGTGAGTGCTTTTTTGTGGTTTTTTAAAAAGTGACCTGAAAAATGACCTCTAGACGTTGTGCTTGTCTGAAACGTTATGAGACAATCTGATTAGTACTGATCTCCCGCTGTTCAAGTTTTTCCCCCTTCAAGGGGGAGGCTAGGAGGGGGATGGGGGCCTTTCTTTGTCGACTCCATTAAAACCCCTATCCGAAACGTCCCATTCCCAATAACTGTCAGAAATGGTATCCCACCATTCAGAAGGTTAGCCGTCAACAAATTCGATGCGAGGATTTAATATTTTGAGGTAAGGCCAAAGACTCCTCGGTTGGCTCTCGATTGTCTTCCGGATTCGATAAAATCCTGAGATAGTGTTGACGGTGGTTCATTTTGGGTGGTATTGTCGCCCCGCTGAAATAGCAAATCCCTATCCCTAAAAATCAAAAGCATGGAGGAAGTGACATGAAATGGATAGCGAAGAATAAAAGGATTGCCTTGTTAGCAGTTGCGGTAAGCATCACCCTAATGTCATTTGTTGAATTCGCCTCAGCGGCCAGTAGTGAAGATTTATTCAGGGGAAAATGTTTAGGCTGCCACCTGAACGGCAAAAAACTGACTGGCATTACTAATCGTTTAATTATTATAAACAAAATCCGTAGCGGAGGTGCTGATATGCCGAAATTCCTCGCCAATACTATCTCCGATGACGATGCAAACCGTTTGGCCGATTTCATCATTTCCACCTTCCGTGTGGGTCAAATGAACGGTTTCTGTCGTCCATTCTGCCTGAACTGATATGTCTGTAAAGTAGTTGTCAATAGGAAATAGTCTCCCTGTCCTTGTTTTTAGGGTTTAATAGTGTTGACGGTGGTCCATTTTGGGTGGTATTGTTAAACCGTTAATAAAGTAAATTCCTCTCCTCTCCTCTCCCTTTTTATTCCTTGATAGCATACAAGGAGGCTCTCAATTGAAGAAATGCTCATCTGTCATAATTATCGTTTTGATCCTTGCTACAATTGCACTACCCGCCTGGGCGTATACCGTAACAGTAAACAATGGCTGCAAGATTCCTGTCACGGTTACGGTCTGGGGAGAGCACCTTTTTTGGAATCAGAAAGATTGTGAAGTTAACGTGGCAGCAGGTGCTAGTGGTTCATGCCGCACCCCTACAGGGATTTGTCCCAAATGGTTCAAATATGATGAGATCTATCAGGGTCGTACACGTACGATCGAATGCGGTCCAGGATTACCGATGTGTCGGAGTCTGGATGTAAAATTTGTTGATGCCTATGGTTATTGCAAAGTTGAAAACTGGTCAGATTGTCATGAGGTCTGGGTGGGATTATAAGAGGTGACTATTCCATGAGTAATAGTGGTTTTACGCTTTGCGGATGAATAGCTAGTATTCAGGTATTTTTTTGATTGCCTCCACGCACAAGGGGGGCGAATTTCTTCCTGTATTAAACAGTGCCAACAGAAAAGCCCCAGATGTTCGTGGGGCTTTTCTTGTTTGTGTGACGCGGGGTGAAGGGAAACCTAATCTGTCGGCAATATATCGACCAGGCATTTCAAGGGTTTACAGTTTATTCTATAGCCCCTTTTTTGTTTTTGTTGTTCGTGTAGCATCTTGTCCACTAATTCAAAGAAAACGTAACGGTTGGTGAGGGAATACTGCTGTCAGCTCCGTTTAGATCCCAAACAGAAAAGTTGCTCAGTCTAAAATCAGTTTCTATCGGGAAGGTTCCAGGTCGTGCGGAAAAATGAATACTCACATATTCAGTGCCGTTAAAACCGGTTAAATCATAGAGGTCCAGTTCCAGTGTGCCAATGCCGCCAGCGGGGGCCGGGGTGTATTTGATACTGCTAACAGTCCTAGCCGGGTCGGTCGCTCCTACCAGTTTGACTGCGTCAGCGGCGGGATCTGTAATAAAGATTCCGAAGGGAAAGCTGATGGTCATCTTCATCGAGCCATCTACGGTATTTCCAATGGGCAGGGGGGATGTCTTTAATAACATCCTAGTAGTGCCTTGGCTTTGGTTGCTATCACCACCACCACCACCACAACCAACCAAAAATATCACAAGCAGAATAAAAAACACTGCCCTGATACATGGTCTAAATAAATTGATATTCATGCCATCTTCTCCCTTTACCATGATACGAGACCAACTACCCGTCTCAACAGTACAAGTGTATCACCGTTATCGAGTACGCCATTCGGGGCCGGTACACCGTTAACCAGTGGCGCAACATCTCCATGCTTTAGCTGTTCGGGTGTTGCCGCCAAATTCCCTGAAGTAATCTGTAGCAGGATGAGGGCATCAGATAAAGTCGGCTGACCAGTATTGTTACTGTGTGATAAGACGCCATCCGAAAGCACGGTGCCGCTAAGCGCTGCCGAAATCGTCGGGCTGCCGGTCTCACTGGTTATGGCAGAAACCGTGGAACCTCGGCTTGCTCCGAACCTAATCAACGGTTTAAAAGTAACCTCAACGCTGCAAGCTGTGCCGGCCGTGAGAGTAAAAGGAGCATTCGTACAACTTCCACCTGTTATGGAATAATCGCCGGCACTGGTACCAGCAGAAGATAGGCTGCTCACAACAAGATCCATGGTTCCAATGTTAGATAGTGAAAAAGACTTGCTGCCGGAACTGGTGTTGATGATCTGGTCACCAAAGTCGGCCGTGGCTGGACCAATTGTCAGAAAAGACTGTTTCGGGGTTGTAGAGGCAGTCACGCCGGTAGAGACATTGCCCGCAGTATCAAGGGCACAGAGCCGGAAATTTATGAGCACATCATTTGCCAGGTTGGTAACAGGGTACGGTGATGAAGTAACCGTATTGCCGCCAACGCAGTTAGCAGGGACTGTGGTGGTAGAACTGATCAGCACATACGAAACGGCGTCTAAAAAACCATTCCAGATAAGAGTCGCCTGACCGTTGCCTGGCACCACAGTAAGGGTGCCATCGGTCGGAGCGCTAACAACAGATATACTGTTGCTGGCGGTTACCGAGTTGTAGTTGTTAGAATCGGTTGGAGTGAACTGGACTGAAAGCTGGTTGGTGCCGGCATTCAGTGGCGTGCTGGCGTCAGGTGTATAAATAAAAGAACCAGGGACTGAAGCGGTAGCATTCAACTGGGTGGCGGAAAGCACCGTACCATAATTGATAGCAGTAGGAGCTGCCCAAGTTATTGTTGGGGTGGCTTTGCTGATAACAAGTGGGCCGCTGGCGCTGCCGCTGTAATTAGTGTCATTGATCGTGCCGACGACGGCATAACTGCCTGCGTTGGTTGGGGCGGTTGTAGAACCGGCATAGGTATAATCAACTGTTAAACCTGTCGGGGTTGTTGTGGCCGTTGCTGCCTTGGCAGTGCCGTCATAGGTAGCGGTCAGTGAGCCAAGGACTGCTGTAGCAGCAGCCTTGCTAATAACCAGAGAGCCGCTGGCGCTGCCGCTGTAATTAGTGTCGTTGATCGTGCCGACGACGTCATAACTGCCTGCGTTGGTTGGAGCGGTCGAAGAGCCGGCATAGGTAAAAGCGACTGTTAAACCTGTCGGGGTTGTTGTGGCCGTTGCTGCCTTGGCAGTGCCGTCATAGGTAGCGGCAAGAGCACCGAGGTTTGCTGAAGCAGCAGCCTTGCTAATGACCAGTGTGTCGCTGGCACTGCCGCTGTAATTAGCGTCATTTATCGTACCGACGACGGCATAACTGCCTGCGTTGGTTGGAGCGGTTGTAGAACCGGCATAGGTATAATCAACTGTTAAACCTGTCGGGGTTGTTGTGGCCGTTGCTGCCTTGGCAGTGCCGTCATAGGTAGCGGCAAGAGCACCGAGGTTTGCTGAAGCAGCAGCCTTGCTAATGACCAGAGTGCCGTTGGCACTGCCGCTGTAATTAGTGTCGCTGATCGTACCGACGACGGCATAACTGCCTGCGTTGGTTGGAGCGGTTGTAGAACCGGCATAGGTAAAAGCGACTGTTAAACCTGTGGGGGTTGTTGTGGCCGTTGCTGCCTTGGCAGTACCGTCATAGGTAGCGGTAAGAGTGCCTAGGACTACTGAAGCAGCAGCCTTGCTAATAACCAGTGTGCCGCTGGCGCTGCCGCTGTAATTGACATTGTTGATCGTGCCGACGACGGCATAACTGCCTGCGTTGGTTGGGACATCCGGCAGACTATTATAGGTAAAATCAACTGCTAAACCTGGTGGAACCGTGGTTGCTGTAACCGCCTTTTGATTAGAGTCGTATGTCTGGGCAAGCCTAAAACTATCGAGGGTTATGGTCGCTGGAGTTTTAGGGGGAGTGGCAGATTCTGTGAGTCGCATCAGCATTACATCAGAAAAGGATGTTCCGGTCATGCCGGCTACTACGATTTTATTGTCACTCTGCACTGCAACAGCATTCCCGATTGCACCACTATTGGTAAGTCCGGCAAATACTCCTCCAGGACCGAAAGTCACATCAGGAGTGCCGTCAATATTGTATCTGAGTGCCAGCACTTCATTTTCGCTTCCACCAAAGGTATAGCCGGTTACGACGACTTTGCCATCTGGCTGTAGAGCGACAGCAGTGCCAACGGCAGAACCGATGCCATTGTTATAGATTACCTCTCCTCCAGCAAAACTGGCATCGAGGGAACCGCTACTTGTAAGCTGTAGCAGCAGCAGACTGCTTGTTGGCGGTCCCATATTATAACCAACCGCCACGATTCGATTGTCAGCCAAGGTTGTTACGGCGTTGCCAAAAGCATTTGGCCGAATATATAACCCATTGGCACCAAAAGAGAGATCAATGATCCCGTCTGCATACTGCCGCATTACATAAAGTGAAGTTTGACCTGTAGAAATATCGGCCATTTCACCGGTGGAAATGACACCACCGTTCTGTTGGACAGCGATGCTGTGACTGATCGGATTAGTAAACCCGTCGGGAGTTGTCACCAGAGAGCCGGTCGTATTAAAAGCGCTGTCTAAAGTGCCGTCACTGTTCAGGCGGGCGGTAAACATCTCTGAGATAGGGGGGGCAGGGAAAAACGGGGGAGGATCGGTAATCAGAGTACTGATCTGGGTGCCGGTTATCAGGTAGTAGCCATCTGGGTGAAGGGCAAGGCCGTTTATCAGGAGGTCAGAAGTACCGTTCAAACTGATGAACTTATACCCGGTACTATTAAAAGAGGTATCGAGCCTGCCATCTTCATTATATCGGATAAGTAGGCCGTCTTTTCTGCCGCTGACGTCATTAACTGAGTAGCCTGCAATTACAATCTTATTGTTCGGTTGGATAATAAGTGCGGTAGCACGGGCCATACCATTATTGTTCCAGTAGACGAAGCCATTACCACTAGCCCCGGGACCAATATCCCCGAAGGTAGTATCAGGAGTACCGTTACTGTTAAAGCGGGCGACAAAGATGTCATCAATTGGTGCACTACTTCTCCAGCCAGTCACCACTATCTTGACATCCGTCTGTACCGTCTGTAATGCCATAGCAGAAAGGTACCTTGTTGAAGAGGAATCCGCCGTATAGATGACGTAGCCATTTGTTGGTGGATTGCCAAAGGTTGTGTCAAGGCCAACCGATCCAAGTAAATCCGGAGTAAATGCCAACTGCAGCAGTAACAAAAGCAGTAAATAAGGCAGATATGTATTCAGACGAAATGAGTGCATATCGGCTCCTCCATCATGGTGTTATGGACAGGTTTGTCATGATGTTCTGTACTACTGCGGCATCCGTGTTGCTGATAGAGTTGCCGGAGATTATACCGCCAGAGTGGTTCGTGCGGTATGTGTCATATTCTCCGGCCATGCCGATGCCGCTTCCGGAAGCGGTAGTACCGAGCATCCGAATGTTGTTCAGTACATCAAGGTGTTCAACGCCGTTGGCAGTAACGCGCGGATACCAACCCCACGTGTGGTCGCTGAAAAGCAGTGATGTGCTTGTCAATGTCAGATAGTTTTTGTCAATCTGCCAGATAGTGCCGTTCATCAGGTCGGTGACATCCTTGGTCTTGTAGGAGGTGAAGACAGTGATGTCGGCTGTGCCGATGCTTAATGTGCCGCTGCCGGTGAGCGGGTCGACGGCAACGCTGGTGGCAAATTTGAACGTGGTCAGAGCGCTTGGTGGTACAATTTTCAGTAAGTACAGGTCACTTAGAATAAACGGGCTTCCGGCCGTATCGGCCAGGATGGTGCCGTTACTGACCGGCTGGTATAGGTAGCTGCCGAAGATATACGTTAGAATGCTCCCGGTGGTGGACGCCGCTGTGTCGCTTGCAGCGCGGCTCGCCAGGGCATATATGGTTGTGCCGTCTTTAGCGATGTCAAGGAAATGGTATTGGCCAAGAGTAGTTTGCAGGGCTGCTACCGGGTTGCTGCCAGCGTTACTGTTTTTGTTGAAGGTCCAGCTGGTTTCTGTTTTGCTGTATTCAGTGGCACTGCCGTTTCCGGAGGCCGGGTTGAGAGCACCAGTGGCATAGCTGCTGGCGTTGACAATGAAAAAACTGTCAAAACCGCCGTTTATTGACGGGAGGAACCAACCGGACAGCTTGCCGCCGCTGACGTCGCTGCCGGTAGCCACACCTGAAGCGCTGACGTTGTAGTTGAACGGAGTTGTTCCTCTCGCACCGCTCCAACTGCCGAATACGGCTGACAGTGACGTAGTTCCGCTTAAAGGGAGGCAGTTAATGGCAATTGTATTGGTGATTTTTGGGCGCAGAGTGGCATAATTCTGGCCGCCATAAATGGCGGTACCGTTCTGATCGTAGGCGATGATCCGGAACAGGTAGACCTCATCGTCGGTCATACCCGATAGAGTGTAACTGGTTGTACCTGCCAGTTTAAAGGCATCAAGCAGGTTAATCTGTGGAGGGTGAAAGCTGTCCGAATGAACCGGGATCGCGTCAAGGGTGAGGCGGACTATTCCGATAGAACTTATGTTGACATCCAATGCAGCAGACTTTCCAACGGTTTTTTTGTGAAACACCGCTTTAAGTTCCACCGAACCACTGCTGGAAGCACCGCTGCCGCTACCGCTGCAAGAGCATATCAGCGTGGCCACAATGGAGGTGATTATCAATACAGTTAGCTTTAGCATGCCTATACTCCACTTCAGCTTACTTACTTCTTGGGAAACTGGAAATTAATAGTCGCCGACGAGTTCGTGTTGCCCGAAACGACATTCCGGTACGGTTGCACTGTAACTCCCCCTTTTGTGTCAAGTACGAGCACTAGGCTGCTCGGATTGTTCGCTGCGTTCCCCGTAGAGAGGTTTGACGTGTCGCTTACTCCGAAGATCAGCGGATTTTTCATACTGTAGATTTTCAGCTTACCGCTCGTGTTAATAAAGGTGTAGTCAGTGATGCCGCTGTCACGGAAGATAGTCCCGCTGTGGCTTGAAGTCAGCGACCGGTTATATGTGAGAGAAACATAGATTTTGTTCTGCGCTGTAGTCATGTTGTTAATCGTGAAAAAGATTGAGATGTTATCGAAGAAGCTGAATTCTTTTCTCAAAGCCCTGTCCAGGTTAATCGGGTTACCGACAAAATCGCTGCTGACGTTTGCCATGAAAGCGGCCGCATTTTTGTCCTGATACGCCTGGACCAGTTCTCTCAATGTCTTGTTGAGTAGTTGCTGGACGTTTTGGGTCGAGAGCGAGATTTCGCGCAGAGTGCTGTCGACACCATTTGTCGCACCGCTTGAGTCGGTCACCCTGACATACATCCTGTAAGTGTTACCGACCGTTGGACGAAATGAATAGCTGAAACTCCCTTTCCCTTCAATCGGCAGGCTCTGCCAGATGCCTTTGCCGTCAAGGCTCACTTCGATCCGTGCAATAGGGTTCTTACCAGGGGTTGCTTTCCCTTTTAACTGTACTTCGCCATTTCGGAGCGTTTCCTGGTAAAAAGTAACCTTACGCGCTAGTTCGTCATAGGGAACGCCATTCAGCGTCATGGAGAGGCTCATTTCATCGCCTCTCGAGGTTTTAAACAGCCACCAGTCGCACCAGCCGGGTGTTATCAGTATCAGGTTAACAAGTATTGCGGCCGTTATGGCAACTATCGATTTCTTCATACGTTCCTCATTGACCTTAGAACTGGAAGTTTAATCCAATGGTGCTGCTATCTTCCCGAAAATTTTTCCCGGAGGTGGTAAAACTCATGCCGTTATAAGAGTACTTGACGTAGATCATTAACTCTTCCAGTTGTGCAGACTTCGCCAGTGCTTCAGGTTTCCAATTGATCGAAGCGGTGGCAAAGCTCTTTGACGAACTGTCACCAACTTCTTTCAGCATTCGGTTTTTGCCCCCCTTAAAATTGGAAGTGATTTTCATGGTGGGTATATTTATACCGACTCCGGCAGAGGTTTCGTAGGTTCGGTCTTCTGTGCCGGCCAGTTCGTTTTTCGAGTTGAATACCCCAAGCTGCGCCACCGGAGAGATTTCAAAGAGCTGAACGGTAAAGGTACTCCCCAAAAGGGTATTGGCCGTGATTTCATTGGTCCGGCCGGGGGAATCGGCACCCGCTTTGAAAGCGTTATAAGCGAAATTAGTATCCGAATCTATGAAGTAAAATTTGTCTTTATAGTTGGCGGTAAAAATGTTGTCATGCTTGACCATTGCGTTCATGCGCTCATTATAATCGATCTTGTAACCAAGCGACAGAGCGGCGGTTTTACGCCCGAGAAGTTCGGTAACGGTGACACCTATATCTGGCAGAAAGTAGTAAGTAGTGCCGGCCGTTTTCTGCCCTTCTAAATTGTCATGGAACCAGAGGAGCGTCATATTAGTGGTGACCTTGTCGGTGGCTTTGTAGGCCCATGTTGCCTTGACTTTTTCCCTGTCAGGACTGGCCGAGCCTACCAGAGTAAGGAAGAGGGGGCTAACGCGCTCGTATTCGAGGACAACTTTACTTGGGTCCTTGTCACCGGTGGCCTGAATGCGCTGGGCGTAGCCAGAACTATTAATCGGGTTGGCTTCCGCTGCCAGTGCGTTAAACGTTCGAGAAAAGGCTGTCTCACTAATGATGGTCAGACCCGGGATAGGCTTGTATTCCAGGTCAGTTGAATATACGTACGTATGGCCATATGCCTGGTCAGCTGGCGTTAGTTGGTTCCTGTCAAGAGTGCCGGTGGCGTTTAAGGCTACCTGGAGATTTTCAACTACCTCCTTACGGATTTTTGCACCCCAGACTTTCCGCTCTAACGCATAGTTGGTGCCATAACCAACACCAAATACATTGTCCCAACGAGGGTAGGCAATACCGTAGACGAGTGATATTTCAGGCAGGCTGCTTCCTTCGCGGGCAAAATTGTATGAGAGCCCTTTTAGTCCGGTGTTTAAAGTGTATTGTGATATTTCTTGCAAGGTATCACCAGCGTTTAAAAGATGATCTTTGCTTTTTACTTTGAAGTTCAGGTTGGTAATAGAGGCTTTCTTTAAGTCATTCATTGGATCGTCAGTCAATTTAAGACCAAAAACGCACGCGTAATTCCATGCACCACTGATAGGTCCGGAACATGTCGTGTTGAAGACGTCGAGGGAACGGAACCCTTCAGTCAGTTGGGATTGACTTTTCCCCGGTCCGGAGACGGCATTGTAGGTTCCGGTATATTCGTTGGTGCCATGGATCTGATGGGCCGGCGGCGGCGAAGTGGCTGCCGGGTCAACCGGGGGTGCGGAGGCGGGATCAGCTGCCGGTGCTGCGGGGTCGGGGAC
>Ga0208613_1000499_pt1 | contig 12991 bp, 12 predicted proteins | sample CryBogmetaGMA6M_FD_184543 | JGI IMG/M metagenome (GOLD analysis project Ga0208613, IMG submission 184543) | Freshwater microbial communities from Crystal Bog, Wisconsin, USA - MA6M (SPAdes) | ecosystem: Environmental > Aquatic > Freshwater > Lake | place: Crystal Bog, Wisconsin, USA | collected... | reverse complement strand
CGTCACGCACATCGCCTTGAATTAGCCTTACGCATCTGCCTTTTCTAACATCGATTGCTGGTATAATCTGCATATTATTCTCCCATGTAATAAAAATTTGAAACTTTTATAAAAACCGACAAATATTATATTCTATTTGTCTTTTCTTTGAATACAAATTTTGTAAAAATTTTTATATATTACCATTGCTGCTTCCGTACTTTTTTCTGGGTGGAACTGAAAACCAAAGACATTACCGAGTTCTACTGCTGAAGTAAAGATAATATTACCATACTGTGTTTTTGTCAATATGGCTTTTTTATTTAATGGCACACAATAATACGAGTGAACAAAATAAAAAAACTGTGAGTTTTTTATTCCTTTGAGTATCTTGCTACCTTTATTAACTATCACTGCTTCATTCCAACCTATATGCGGAACCTTCATTTTCAAATTAAATCTAACAACATTACCAGGCACAAAACCGAGTCCTTTGTGGCGTCCGAATTCGGATGAATACGAAAACAGCAATTGCATACCAAGACATATACCCAATAAGGGTTTGCCTTTAAGTACTTCTTCAATTAACACCTTCTTTAACTTTCTTTTTTCTATTTCTGCCATAGCATCCTGAAAAGCTCCAACACCAGGCAAAATTATACCACTACATTTTTTTATTACTTCAGGATTATCTGTCAAAACGGCTGGTATTTTTTCATATTGCAAAGCTTTCATTACACTGTGCAAGTTCCCCATACCATAATCTATTACTGCTATTTTATTCATTACTCCACCTTATTATAATTTTTGTTTAAAGAGTTCCTTTTGTGCTTGGCACATTCTTACCATTGATTGATATTGCTTCTCTAAGTGCCAAAGCAAATCCTTTAAATATGGCTTCTAATATATGATGTGTGTTTTTGCCTTTAAGTAAATCTATGTGTAAAGTCACATTTCCTCCACGCGTAAAACCATTAAAAAACTCTTCCACAAGTTCAGTGTCAAAAGTGCCAATCTTTTTAATTGCTAACTTAACATTATAATCAAGATAAGTCCGTCCAGATAAATCAATTACCACCCTACATAGGGCTTCATCAAGCACACCTGCTGAGCCAAAACGCTTAATCCCACTTTTATTGCCCAAGGCTTTGACTAAAACTTGTCCTAAGGTTATCCCTAAATCTTCGGTTAAGTGATGTGCATCTATCTGCGTATCGCCCTTAGCCGCAATCACCATATCTATGCCACTATGTTTAGAGAGTTGCTCAAGCATATGTGTCATAAACGGTTCGTTTGTTTTTATGGAATACTTTCCTGTTCCATCTAAATTAATACCAAATACTATATCAGTTTCATTTGTCTTTCTTGAAAACTCAGCAGTTCTTGTTTTTTTCATTTAAACACCCCGTTTGAGTATTTTTAAGGCAGCCATATTTTCATCAGGTGTGCCTATGGTAATTCTTAAAAAATTCTTTAATCGTCCTGTCTTAAACATTCTAACGGAAATACCGTTTTTTTCAAATAAATTCTTAACCTTATTTCCATTATTTACTTTTATCAGTAGAAAATTAGCATCACTTTTTACAACAAGATAATCTTTTTTTAACGAGGCATACAGCTTATCGCGATCTAAACGAATTTTCTTTACAACCTTTGTTATATTGGTCTTTGCCATTATACAAGCACATATCATCGAAACTGTATTTAAGTTATACGGCAATCTTACTTTATTTATCACTCTGATAATTTCTGGAGCTGCCAGCATATAACCTACTCTCATTGAAGCAAGCGAATAGGCCTTTGAAAAAGTCCTCAGTATTATTATTTTCTTATTTTTAGACATCATTTTTAAAAAAGATTTTCCAGAAAACTCAAAATATGCCTCATCTATCACAACAAAACAATCAACTGCCTTTATAATCCTGCGAATAATTTCCTCAGAAAAACAGTTACCAGTTGGATTATTTGGATAAGCCAAAAAGATAAATTTGGCATTTTTGGCAGCCAAAATCATTGCTTTTTCATCAAGATCAAAATTATCATTGAGTGGCACTATCACTGGTTTGGCACCATTGGTAAGCGCAAGTATTCTATACATGTCAAAAGAAGGTGCAGGTGCAACAATCTTATCATTTTTGTCAGTAAAGGCCTGCAATAGATAATGTATTAGCTCATCCGAACCATTGCCAATAACTATGTTATTAGGATTTACACCGTTTTTTTTTGCCAAAATTGAGCGCAACTTAGAAGAACCAGCTTCTGGATAGCGGTTGAAAGTGAGCTTTTTTAATTCGCTTAAGATTTTCTTTCTTGCCACAAGTGGTATATCATAACCATTCTCATTAGCATCGATTTTGTATCTATATTCTGCCAACAATTCAGGATTATATGGCACAAGTGCCTTCACAGTAGAGCGCTGAAGTGTTTCTATATTCAAACTTTTCTCCTTACCTGTATAGATTGCTTATGATTTACAAGCGTTTCTATTTCGGCGAGCATTTCAGCGTCCTTCCCATGCAGCTCCATACCTTTTTTAGTAGCTTTGACAATGTGTGTGTGCTTTAAAAAATCAAGCACTGACAACCCTGAGAAATATTTTGCTGTACCATTTGTTGGGAGAATATGATTTGCCCCTGCCATATAATCACCAAAAGCCACCGGTGTGTAATCCCCTTCAAATATCGCTGAAGCATTATTTATCTTTTTAATTAATTCACTGCTCTTTTTAACCATAACAGTTAAATGTTCTGGTGCCTTATAATTAGCTAAAAGAATTGCCTCTGACATATTTTTTACTACTATTATTGTAATATTTAATTTCAGTAATGATTTTTTAAGTTCAGCTTCTACTTTGTTTGCTATTGCTTCGCTATCAGTAATTAGAAGTCCTTGTCCATTGACATGTTCTGCCTGTGCTAAAAGATCGTATGTGATAAACATAGGATTAGCATTTTTATCAGCAATAATTGTAACTTCCGATGGGCCATTCAAAGAATCTATTCCTATTTTTCCAAATAAGTATTTTTTTGCCATTGTAGAATATATATTGCCTGGGCCAACAATTTTATCAACTTTATCAATTGACTTTGTCCCACACGCCAAAGCGGCTATGCCCTGTGCCCCACCGACTCTATAAATCTCTTTAATACCAAGCATGTCTGCTGCCACAAGGACATAAGGACCTACATCCCCATTATATCTTGGTGGCGATATCACAACTATTCTTTTTACTCCGGCTATTTTGGCAGGTATCCCAGCCATAAGCATAGTCGAAAAAAGTGGTGCCTGTCCGCCTGGAATATATATGCCAACCGAATCAAGGGGTTTATATTTCTGTTGTATTGTATAGCCCTTATTATCAAAAATAAAATCTTTAATATTATTTCTTTGCATAGTATGAAACTTCTTTATATTTTTTATGGCTTTTGCGATGGGAACAAAGATTTTTGGATTAACAATTGAGTAGGCAGCTTTTATTGTTTGAGCAGGAACTCTGAGTGTTTTAATCACTGCATTATCAAACTTTTTTGTGTATTTATTTATTGCTTTATCTCCATTTTTTTGAACATCTTTGATTACAGAAACGATCGCAGGAGTAGTTTCTAAATTAAAATTATTTAGTCTGTCAAGGCAAGCAAATACCTTTTTTTCATTATTTTTAGTATAATAGAGCTTCAGAAACATTATTCCTCCCATAACGACAAAAAAAATGCCGTTCAAAATAAATTTCTGGAATGTTCCATATATCTATGCCAATTTACTGTTATTAGCCAGCCAATACTATTACAAACGCTTTACTTATTTTGTTTTTCTGGTTCTAGTTCAAGTTTCAACGCTTCAAGATCTATTCTAACTATTATAACAGAAAAGCTATCACCTGTTTTAATTATTTTCTTTGATCTTTTAGCTATCGCAGCCTGCCTATACTGGTCAAAAACATAATACTCCTCAAGGGAATCGTAATTCACAAAACCCTCCACAGGATATTGCTTTAGCTCCATAACAAAACCATTTTTTGTAACTCTGGATACCACTGCCTCAAAAACATCACCTACTCTATCTTTCAAAAAATCAAGACAGTAAAGTCTAAAAGTATCATTTTCAGCTTTTTCAGCTTTTTCTTCGTTTGTTGAAATATCAAAGGCCACTTGCTTAAGATAAACCTTTTCAGTTTGTTTCATCGCTTCCACGCCTAAATAATTTTTTATCAATCTGTGGACTATGACATCCGCATACCGTCTAATCGGAGATGTAAAATGCGTGTATTTTTCCAAGCCAAGTCCGAAGTGTCCGAGATTATTTTCAGAATATCTTGCCAACTTCATTGAACGAAGTAGCTTTTTTTGCACGAGATTTTTCTTATCAGAATTTTTGACTTGCTCTAAGACATGTTGAAACTCTCTATTAGTACCTTTTTTTAGAGATACATCTATTCCCATACCACGCATATAAGAGTTGAACTCATCTATATCTTTTTGAAATGGCTTCTCATGTACTCTAAACATACCTGCTTTAGTATGTTTAGTAATAAAATCAGCAGCGCATACATTTGCAGATATCATAAAGTATTCTATGAGCTTGTGCGAGTCCAGTGACTCTTTCCTTACAATATCAGCAATACTCCAATCAGCCCTATACACAAAAACTGGTTCTCCCAAATCAAAATCAATACTCCCACCTAATCTAAAGTTTTCTTTCAACTTTTCTTTTAGCTCGTTCATAAGAAACAAAAGGTCTTTAAGTTTTTTGTCAGGACATTCAGCGCCTTTTAATATACCGTCCACTTGCTCATACGAAAAGCGTTTGTAATTTTTTATTATGCTTTCTTTTATCTCATAATTTTCTATTACACCATGTTCATCCATATTCATAAATATAGAGAAAGTCATTCTATCCATACCTTCGCGCAAGGAACAAATATCATTTGAAAGTTTTTCTGGCTGCATTGGAATAACAGAACCAGGCAGATAAACGCTGGTGCCCCTCAAAGAGGCCTCTAAATCCAAGGCAGAACCTTCCTTCATATAATGAGCCACATCTGCTATATGTACACCTAAACGATATTTACCGTTCTTTTTTTCTATGGAGATCGCATCATCAAAATCCTTTGCATCTATAGGATCCACAGTAATTATCATTTCATTTCTCAAATCTAATCGATTACCTATGTTTGAAGTATCTATGCCTATCTCCGCAGCTTGCGATAGAACTTCATCAGAAAACTCCTGTCGTATTTCATTTCTTGCAAGAATGAACTGTGTATATAGCTTCATGTCACTTTTATCATATAGATGCGATACTACTTCACCTGAAAGTTTCCCATTGTCGTATTCAGCTTTAACTAAGATAAGATCGCCTTCACCTAATGCTTCTGACGGATTTTTTATTTTAATTATAGGTCCTGGTTTAAAAGAAAGAACTGCAAAAAAATCATTTCCAAACTTTTTCACCCTACACATAACAGGCGCTTCTGTACGAGAAACTATTCTTTTGAGCTCCCCTTCTATACCACCTGCTCTGCTTACATGTGGATATACTTCTATAATATCCCCTGGCAATAGTTCTTCAGCACTGCTTCTGCCTACAAAAATGTCATTTCCATCAGGCATTACGAGAAAACCATAATCATTTCTTAAATCAATTTTTCCAGTGATTGTTTTAGAGGTCTTTTCACCAGAAAACTTCTTTCTTGCCATACTTATAGTCCCTTGTTTACTGAGCTTTTTCAAGATTTGTTTCACAGGTCCTCTGGCATTATTTGGCAGCTTTAATCTGTGCAATATGGTTTTTACATCAAGTGACTTACCTTCACTTTTAATCAGTTGTATTATTTCATCTCTATTTACAGCTTGAATTCGCTTATTATTGTTCATTGTTCTCCATTTCTACAATTTCATTTTATGCAATTATTTACTTAACTTCTGCTGTTGGCGTTACAGTTAAAGGAATCCCTAAAGTAGGATTTACCTGGGTCTGCCACGCAGTAGTTGCTGGAGCATTATTTGTGCCATTTAAAACATAATTAACTTTTACTACATATAACAGTTTATCTAATTTATTTAAGTTCATATTATTTGCATCTAAAAGTATTTCAATACCCAGGACTAAATTAAAATCATTATAAAACTTAACTACTGTCTGCGGTATTAAAGTGAGCACATACGAATTTCCAGATGTTCTTTGTGCTACTGAATAATTAATTTCCGCGAGCATATCAACCGACTGTTTTTCTGGATCATTAAAAAAATTAAAACCAAGTGATGCCGCTAAATCCATGCCATTCTGATAATCGGAAGGTCTTACTGCCTGTTCTGCAAGTGCTTGCAATGAATATTTGACAAACCATAAAGAACCTTTTTGATAAAGTCCTACTACGAGATTATGCATTTCATTTCTATTAATAAGCAAAGGATTATTTTCAAGCTTTAGTGCTAAAGGAATTCTATAACCCAAAATAACACCCAATCCCATGTCGAACTGCTTCCCAGCAAGTAATGTAATCATTTGCACATTATTATGGTCCAATAAAGCTTCAAGATTTTGAAAGACATAGTTTGCGTCAACCGAGACAAAGAAGCTATCTGGTAATCCCATGCGAAGTACGAAATCCTGATCCATACCACGGAGCATAATTCCAGTAGTAACAGCCCCATCATGATAAATAGTATTATATTCAAAATATTTTTCTTTGTATTCTGCTTGAACTTTCCAAGCTGCCAGCGAGTCGCCTGCCACATCACAATAGGTTAAGGCATACGCTGATGTTTTAAGAGCCAATATAATAATGACAAAAAATAGTAATTTTTTCACTCCTGCCCCTGCCTTATTCTCTTATTTTTGATTTTTGCTATATTGTGTTGTTCTAAAGTTTCAGAAAATGTATGTTCTCCATTTTCATAAAGCACGAAATATCTATATTTTGTTACTGCTGGTTTTAAAGCAGCAGTCATACTTGGAATTCCTGGATTGCATATAGGACCAGGTGGCAAACCTATTCTGATATAAGTGTTATATGGGTTTTCGACTCTTAAGTCCTTATATGTTATGATTCCCTTTTTCTTATTCAGTGCATACCTTACAGTGGCACAAGATTCAAGTCGTTTCTGATATGCCTCTGGGGACTTTAACCTATTATAAAAAACCGAAGAAACCAAAAAGCGTTCAACATCCAGCCGTGATTCCTTTTCTATTATAGAAGCCATAATCAGTACCTTATAACCAGTCGCTTTATAACCCTGAATATCATAAACGCGGTTTATATCTATAACAGTTTTTTCAATAAAGCGTTCATGCATAGTTTGTAAAATCTTTTCTGCAGTCTCGCCCCTAACTATGAAATAAGTATCTGGAAACAAAAGGCCCTCTGCGGATTGGTTGTCTATACCCATAGCTTTTAATAGACTTTTATCCGCTACTGCCTTTAAAACATCACCACTTTTAATCATTCCAGCGTCAGAAAGAATTCTATCTATATCACCTATGTCGGAACCTTCTGGCACCACAATCTGATGTTTTTTAACATCCCCTTTTACAAGTTTATTGGCAATATCTAATGCTGATTCACCAGCCGAAAACTCATACTCTCCAGCCTGAAACTTTTTATTTGAGCCTGTTGCCAAAGCATATATTTCAAAAGCGAGACTGTTTCTTATAAAACCATTTGAAGCAAGCATATTGGATATTTTTCTTAGGCCTGTGCCATAAGTTATGGAAACTTCTTTCAACTGTTTTTTATCAAAGGAAATAGGAATTATAAGAGACAGAAAAAGGCTTACCAAAATAGCGCATATTAAAATGGCAATAATAACTGGAAAATTCAATAGCGATATTTTCTTTTTTACAATAATTTTTTTATTATTCATTTCTTCCTTTCACGAGATTTGTCCAGATAATTTTGAAGAATAAGTACAGCTGCCAAAGCATCCACTTTTTTTTTCCTTTTTTTCCTACTTAAATCAGCTTCCAGCATTATATTATTTGCTTCCCAACTCGAAAGGCGTTCATCCCACATTATGATTTCCTTGTCAGGAAAAATGATTTTCAATCTATCTACTAACTGACCAACAAATGTATTATGGGGATTTCTTGTGCCATCCATATTGAAGGGTTCACCGACTATTATTTTACCAAATTCATTTTTTTCGCCAAGCTCTTTAAGTTGTCTATCCAAGCGTTCATCGTTTTTTATATTGCCTATAGGTCTCGCCAGATATTCAGTTTCATCACTGATTGAAACCCCGATTCTGACTGTTCCAGGATCAAAACAAATAATTCTCATAGCTTAACCTTTAACTGCTTTTTCTACTTCAAGCAGGGCTTCGTCTAACTTTGAGATATCCTTGCCTCCCGCTTCTGCCATGTTCTTTTTGCCACCACCGCCGCCACCACATATAGCAGCCGCGCGTTTTACTATTTTAGAAGCATCGTATTTGTCAGTTATATCATCTGTGACCATCGCAAGGAAGCTTATTTTATCATCTGCGGTACTTGCGATAACGATAACTGCTTTTTTCATTTTCTCTCGCAGTACATCACCTAACTGCCTCACTGCTTCTTTATCCGCCTCTGCAAATCTTATAGTTATTACTTTTACTCCATTAATTTCCTTTGCAGCACTTATATAGTCCTCGACATTTTTCATCATTCCAGCTTTTTTAACTTCATTAACTCTTTTGTCAAGTTCTTTAAATTCTTTTATCATTTTATTTATCTTGTCTTTCATTTCTGTTATGTCGCTTGTCTTAAATATGGCTTTCAATTCTTTTATAGTGTTTTCATTTTCTAAAACCATAGCATATGAGGCATTTCCTGTTATTGCTTCTATTCTTCTTATTCCAGCAGCTGTGGAAGCTGAAGAGAGTATCTTAAACAATCCAATCTCACCTATATTATGCAAATGAGTGCCTGCACATAGCTCTTTAGATATATTGCCCACTGACACCACCCGAACTTCTCCCTTATACTTTTCTTCAAATAAAGCCATCGCGCCTGTATTTTTAGCTGCCTCTACGCTCATAACTGCTACTTGCACAGGCACACTTTCTTGTATCCATTGATTTATCATTTTTTCTACAGCGCGTACTTCCTGCTCAGTGAGGGCTTCATAGTGAGTAAAATCAAATCTTAACCTGTCATCTCCGACATAAGACCCCGCCTGTTCTACATGCGAACCAAGTATAATTCTCAAAGCTGCTTGCAAAAGATGTGTGCCAGTATGATTTTTCATTATAGAAAAACGCTTGTCCATATCCACCATAGTTTTTACTACTGAGCCTTCTTTTATCGCACCTCTTGTTATTTTAGCCCTGTGTATATATCTATTGTCCGTTTTTTGAGTATCTATTACTTCAATTTCAAGCTCCTGTCCAATCATTAAGCCTTTATCACCTAATTGTCCTCCACCTTCACCATAAAAAGAACTCTTATCAAGGAAGATTGACACATCTTCGCCCTCTGTCGCAGATGAAACTTTTTTACCATGTTTTACTATTGCAATAACTTTACAATTTTCTTCATTAAATGAAGTGTATCCAGTGAAACTTGTAGAAACTATATTTTTAATTATTTCATCAGGAACGCCCTGATCATCAACACTCATACCCTTCCATGCTTTTTTTGCTGTCTCTCTTTGCGCTTCCATGCATAATTTAAATTTTTCCTTATCTGGATTTATATTGTGTTCTTTTAGTATTTCCTCAGTAATTTCAATAGGAAAACCGTAAGTGTCATATAGCTTAAATGCTATTTCTCCTTGCATTATGTTAATATTATTTTTCTTCATGGTATCTATTTCTGCATTCAAGATCTCTAAACCTTTGTCCATGGTTTCCTGAAACTTTTCTTCTTCAAGCTTAATAATTTGTGTTATGTAATCTTTCCTGTGTGCCGTTTCAGGATAAGCTTCACCCATCATGTGAAGTACTACAGGCACCACTTTATACAAAAAGGTTTCCTTAAAACCAAGTGTCCTTCCATGACGAACCGCTCTACGGATCAACCTGCGCAGTACATAACCACGACCTTCATTTGAAGGTAAAACTCCATCTCCGATTAAGAAAGTCACGGCTCTCGCATGGTCAGCAACTACTCGCAAAGAAATATCCATTTTTGCATCTTTGCCATAAAGGGTTTCTGCTTTTTCAGCAACATCTTTTATAATAGGCATAAAAAGGTCTGTTTCAAAATTTGAAAAAACACCTTGTGATACAGCGGCAAGTCTTTCAAGCCCCATACCAGTATCTATATTTTTTTGTTTTAATTCCCCAAGTGTACCATCAGCGCGTTTATCAAACTGAGTAAAAACAAGATTCCATACTTCAAGAAACCTATCATCATTTTTTTCTATATCTTCAGCAGTTACAATACCTTTTTTGCCACCTTCAAAATCAAAATATATTTCACTACAATAACCACACGGTCCTACAGTTCCCATTTCCCAGAAGTTAGTTTCTTTACCTAAACGAAATATCCTATCTGCTGGTATTTTCATTTTATTGTGCCATATATCATAGGCCTCGTTATCGTCCAGATATACGGTGACATAAAGTTTTTCTTTTGGTATTTTTACAACTTCAGTTAAAAACTCCCAGCCCCACTTTATAGTATCTTCCTTAAAATAATCGCCAAAAGAAAAGTTCCCAAGCATTTCGAAAAATGTATGATGCCTACGAGTTCTACCTACATTGTCTATATCATTTGTTCTGATACACTTTTGCGAGGAAGTTGCTCTGGTAAATAAGAGAGGTACCTTGGATAGGAAATAGTTTTTAAAAGGAACCATGCCTGCTACGGTAAATAATAAGGAAGCATCTTCAGGTATAAGAGATGACGAAGGTCTAACCGAATGTCCACGCTCTGCGAAAAACTGTAAATATAATTTTCTTAATTCATTACTATTCATAGTCCAAGTCTCCTTTTAACTCCTCGTTCAATATTTCAATAATTATATCATAATCAAACCCTTTTGCTTGTAAATAATTGGTAGCTTTTTGCCTTAATTTCATGGTATTTTCGGATTTTTTGATTGGTTTAAATTTCAATTGAAAGGCCTTCCTGGCAGTTGTTCTCTCGTCAATTACCTCCAAAAGCAATTCAAATTGTTCTTTCTTTAGACCTTTTAATTCTAAATAATTTTTTATAAACGCTTTGCTTGAAGGAGCTTTAATTGTGTATTTACTAATCAACTTACTTATATAAACAGCATCATTTATGAAGTTTTTTTGTTTTAATGAGTCCATCACAGGACTAATATCAGCCTCAGTATAGCCCTTAGCTTCCATTCTTAATCGTAATTCTGCTTCTCCATAATCTCTAATGGCAAGCAGTTTAAGTGCAAAATCTATGATTTTTTTCTTGTCCACAGCCATAACACTCTCCTAAGTATATATATAAGACATTTTACTTGTAAAAACAACAGTGTCAATGTCAAATAACAGAGTTCCAACTCTTTAGCAATTGACAAAGCTTTTAATTCATTTTATAATCATTTTATTAAATACTTAGGAGGTTTTCTAAAATGGAATCAAAAAATACTAAATCACAAGAGGTCTGGATAATTATCGGACTTGTATTACTTACGCTTATCATCGCCTATCTTATGGCTCGTTATGAAGTGGTAAAAAGAGCTCACCGCGAATACACAGAAGGTGAAAAATTTCTTGGATTTGAACGCAATCCAGATTCAAAAAAGTTATACTATGACAATAAGCTCCAAAAGAAAGAAATAACTGAAATTGAATACCAAATGCTTATGGAAGATAGTGCCTTAAAAAATGCTTATGTTCAATACCAGACAGTAGTGGACCTGTTTACTCCACCAGAATCACAGTGGGTAAAGAAATCACGCGAAAGATTAACAGAGATAACACCTGAATATAATACCTGGGTGGCAAAGCTCTCAGCAGAAGTACAAAAAGCATCAAACAAACCAATAAAAAAGAAATAAAAAAAACCGGCTTAAAGCCAGCTTTTTTTTAGTCGCTATATAACTTATCTGATTCTCATTATCTCTGTAATTCTTTCAAAATCTTCAGAATTATAATACTCTATAACGATAGTTCCTTTTTTGTAATTTCCTTTTATGCTTACTTTTGTACCAAAATGTAGTTTCATTTTATTCTCAACGCTTTTCATTTCAGCAGTGGTTTGCTGTTTAACTCCTGCTTTTTTTGAAGAAGTCTTTTGCAGTAAGGCTTCTATATCTCTGACAGACAAACCCTTTCTAACTGCTTGTTCAGCTAACAGGCGTTGTTTTGCTTTATCTTCAACTCCGAGCAGTACTTTAGCATGACCTAAAGAAAGCTCTTCATTAATAACATATTGCTGTATCTCAGGTGCCAGCTTTAACAATCTAACGATATTAGCTACGCTTACCCTATTTATCCCTATTCTGTCAGACAATTCTTCTTGAGTACATTTATAACTTTCCATAAGATTTTTAAAGGCCTTGGCTTCTTCAATAGGGTTCAAATCATGTCTCATTATATTCTCAACCAGACCTATTTCAAGCTGTTCGGCAGGTGAAACATTTTTTATTAACACAGGTACTGTTTTCAAACCTGCCCTCTGTGCTGCAATAAAACGCCTTTCACCTGCTATAATTTCATATTTATTGCCAACTTCCTTTACTATCAACGGTTCTATAACTCCAATACTTTTAACTGATTTTATCAGCTCTTCAAGCTTCTCAGGAGTAAATCTTTTCCTTGGCTGATTTGGATTTGCCCTTATGTCATTAATACTTATCTCCGCTGTTCCTTTTGCTGGTACAGATGTTGACTTAGATTTTGCTCCAGGAATTAATGCCTCAAGTCCTTTTCCAAGTGCTTGTCTTGCCATAATATATTACCCCTTTCCCGCAACGCTTTTGCGCACTTCTTTTATTCCTGTAATTTCTGCAGCCAAATTATCATAAGCTTTTGCACCTTTTGAATGTCCATCATACTTATCTATGGGTTGTCCAAAACTCGGTGCTTCTGAAAGCCTTACATTTCTCGGAATAACAGTATCATAT
>Ga0208613_1000496_pt1 | contig 13018 bp, 14 predicted proteins | sample CryBogmetaGMA6M_FD_184543 | JGI IMG/M metagenome (GOLD analysis project Ga0208613, IMG submission 184543) | Freshwater microbial communities from Crystal Bog, Wisconsin, USA - MA6M (SPAdes) | ecosystem: Environmental > Aquatic > Freshwater > Lake | place: Crystal Bog, Wisconsin, USA | collected... | reverse complement strand
TCCTTGTACACTGGATCCCGGCACAAATCTGTCTGGAACAGATTTGCATTTACCCGCAGGGCGACAGGCAGGATAGCCTGGCGTGAATCCATGCCGGGATGACGGCTTGAACGTTTTGAGCTATTTATAAGATTTGTGTTTATCGGTATTTTTTATTATTTACCCACTACGATTCACATAGAGCCATAAATTATTTATCTAACCTATCAATAGGTTACAAATATTTTAATGCAGTCGGAAATTCCGGCGGTTAGGGCTTAGAACCCCAGTATTGGATAATGCCGATAGTTGGTTAGGTAGCGAAGATAAAGTGTGATTTTAAAATCGCATGATATTTTTTGGCGTAAATTCAGAATATCAGGCATTATGTAGTTTTGCTTTAACTCAATTATTAGGTGAATAGCATGTCCAGCCAAGACGAACCTAACAAAAAAAATGACCAATTACTTCCCCTGTCTTCAATCGATTCAGACTCTACACTAGAGGCTACTACAAGTCCGCTTAAAGCAATGCTGGTAGGCATCTGTTTTTTAGGGTTGGTTTTTTCAATTTTTACATTATTACCCATGTTTTTTACCCTTTTATCAGACGGTGATTTTCGTGCTCCAGCAGAGATTCATCCAAATGATACTGCGGCAAGATTAAGCGCTAAATCAGGCAAGCCATACGCCAACAACCCACCTGCGCATATATCAAATGAAGACGAATATGGGCGTAAGATACCAATAAATTCACAGAATGCCACGAAAAGGTTTTCTAACAACGTGCAATGAATGGAAGTTCTGACTAACCCACAGATATTGTGAAAAATATGAAAAATGCGAGACGGCTTTGGACTCAACAGCCCAATGCTGGCTTAATGGCCTCTTTTTAGTCTTATTATGGGTACGTTTAAACAAACGACAGAATTGTCAAGCCTCTCCGAAAGTGCGTTGGATTTTCTGAAAAAATCCAGGAATACTTATTATAAACAATGAGTTGTGCGCAGAGCATGAAGAAAAAATTTTGTTTCTGTTCTATCTGCATTCAACCCATTGTTTTACTTTGAGTATTAAGTATTCGCCGAAGTTTATCAACGCACTTTCGGAGAGGCTTGCAGAATTGTTTCATAGGATTTCTTACAAAGGCATATCTGGCGTGGCTTTTGCCAACTATTAGACTTCCCGATTTTTGGTTCGTCATACTTTAAAATTATCCATTTACCTTAGAATAAGTTCCATGACTAATCCAGATAAGCTCAAGAGTTTAATTGAAAATGGTATCTATTACGAATATACGAAAGCCGCCGATCCTGTTGGGGCTGGAGTAATCTCTAAAATTCCGTTTGCAGAATTCGGTAGCGAGTTACATAAAACTGGCAGCACCCGAATTATTCCGCTTGATATAAGCAAAAAATTAAATTGCGAAGGGCCGGCGACCAGTCCCGCTCTTTGTGCCAACTTCGTGCGTATCTTGGCCGGAGAAGAATTGTCTACGAATTTTAATGCGACATCGCAGCTATTTTATGTCATGCATGGAAGTGGACGCACTGAATTTGATAGCATCGATATAGCATGGAAGACGGGTGATTTTGTAGTGTTGCCGATTGGTAAGGAAACACGCCATTTTGCTGATATCGATTCGGTATTTTACTTGATTCATGATGAGCCGCTTCTACGCTACCTAGGTGTTAAAGCTGATATTCCACGCTTTAAACCGACGCTATATACATCCGAAGATTCTCTGCGGGAATTAGATAAAGTGCGAAAAGAAGCGGATGCTGTGAACCGAAGCCGCATTAGTGTGCTGCTTGTCAACAAAGAAATGGATCAAACTTTAACGGTGACACACACACTTTGGGCTATGCTCGGGGTGCTGCCAAAGGCTGCTGTGCAATTACCGCACCGTCATCAATCAGTGGCACTGGATTTAATTTTAGATTGTGAACCTGGTTGCCATACACTGGTTGGAACGAGGATTTCTGCGAAAGGAGAAATAATAAACGCGACTCGAATAAATTGGAAACCGTACTCAGTTTTCATCACGCCTCCAGGTTACTGGCACGCTCATTATAATGAGTCTTCTAATGATGCTCATTTAATACCGATGCAAGACGCTGGATTGCAAACGTATTTGAGAACCTTGGACATCAAATTTGTGTTACCCAATGGAGAGACTTCTGCGCCATGAAATCAGCCTCGGACAGGACAGGAGTCGACATTCCACCCGATTAATTGCGATCTGGCGAATGGACAAAATAATAAATGGATCTAAGGTCTAAAAAATAAAGGTTTTCTGGAAGCCTTGGTTGCATCAATCCAGAATTTTGCCTTTAACCCGGGTTCCCAAGAGGTAATCGAACCATGGCCAAGTGACACACCAATTTGCACTAGTTCCGCCAAGATGATGTTCATAATGCCAAAGCAAATGCCGTCTGGCCCAAACCGGATCCAGGTGGGCTTTGCGATGCTTGTAATAATAAAGGGCTAGAGACGCATAGACCGCGCTGGTAAATGAGGGGAATATGAAGAACATTGGCACATGCAGCAGCACAATACCCGCTAGCACTACCAGTTCCTTACTTTGAGTATTCCAGGTTGTTAAGGTCAACTTTTGATAACCCGGATCGAGCATACTGTTACTGGTGCAAATAGCATGGTGTTCATGCAAATGATAAGCCCAGAAACTATGCCGTTTTTTCCCGAGTGCATGCAGAATATATTTATGCACCAGCCATTCACTTGCGTTGGCATAAAGCAAACCTAGAAAGAATTGAACGGCTAAGGTAAACATGGGGCATTGGAAAATATGTTCTTAGGTGTTAAATAATCAGGGTGCGTTGATAGCGTGAATGTCTAACATTTATTCCGTAATACCGCACTTGTCACGCACTGCATTGACTCGGCCTCTCATTTCCTTGCCTGGTTTGAAGTGAATCGCTACTTTAGCTGGTAAATTAACGGCTTCACCCGTTTTAGGATTACGCGCAATACGCGGAGGCCGACAATGTAGATCAAAACTACCAAAGCCCCTGATTTCAATTCGATTGCCCTGGACTAATTCATCTGCCATCAGTTTCAGGATGCAATTCAGCGCCAATTCCACATCGCGTTTGAGTAGATGCGGTTGCCGTTCAGTTAAGATACTAACAAGTTCCGATTTTGTCATTATAATTATGTAAATAGGATCATTACTTAATATTTAATTCTATAGCGTCGATGGTGTAAAGCCAAAAGGTATATAAGAGCCATAGAAATTATTTTCGGTGGGATAGGGAAAAAATACTGACTTAAGCTAAGAGAGTGACGCCTAATCCACAACACTTTTTATATTTTTTACCTGATCCGCAGGGACAGGGATCATTCCTGGCCACTTTTTGGCTTTTTTCCAGAGGAAGTGCTTTCAGGTAGTTGCTATATAGCAGTTTCAGGCGTTGATGACGTTGATGCACCAGGGCGTAAAAGTTATTGTATTTACTTTCCACAGCAGACCGGACTTCATTTGTGTCGAGGGAGTCAGTCTCCGGTTTGTCATCACGTACCCAAGTTTTTGACTGATAGTTGACGCGCATGGCAAATGCCAGGTCAACAGCTTCAACCTCAGTGTTCTCATCGGCCTCTTCATTGAGAAGGGGATAAAAACAAAGCAGGTTTTCCGTACATTGACATTTATTTTTGACGCAATAGTGATCATCTAAAAAATAGGACTTACCTTTAAACGTGACATCGAATCTGTTGGCATAAGGAAGAACCTCATTATATATGATCATGATGCCTCCCCGTTCTATATCATCTTTTGGGAATACAACTTTTAATTGTGTAAAGTCAGCCTTTTCGGAGCCGGATCGTTTATGCGACCAGTATATGTTTTTTAAAATTTTGAAATCGGTCTCATCCAACAGCGCGAAGACCTGATTAGCAAAGTCATCAATAGTTGAAACATTTCTTCGTTCAATTAACGTTCTTTCTTTAATATTAAAACCAACGTTATGAGTCTCGCCCAGCCGTTCAAATTTTAGAAATACATCATTACAATCACAAACCGGATTCAGGCACACCGTGGGTAAGCACTCGTAAACCTGAGTTGAATTATCAGTATGCAAAGAAGCTGTTATTTTTCCAGATTGTTGTTCGTAGTCAAATATCATTGTAAATTTACAGATTGATGGCTTGTCTGGCGACAATTACCGGGTGGAGGACGTAAGGATTGCTTTATAAAAATAAGCAAGATCGGTTATTTTACATTAGTTGTGTCTCAATCTTGTAAAGTAATGGTTCTATTTTTTTTTAATTATGGCGCTTAACATGGTCTAATTATTTTTATTTTCTGAAGTGACAGTATTTTACAATTGTTTGATCTGGTATTGTTGTTTTTTCAGGCCATTTGCTGACGGTAACTGTTCAACAAATGGAGGTTTGATGAACACCCAAAAAACTACCATTTTTGGATAGTGAAAGAGGGGTAAAATGTCAACATAGCGGTAAATCTATCAAAACAAGTAAAGTGTTCATGAATCAAAGATTAGTTACGCGAGAGTATCGACCGATGATCAATATTTTGACCTCCCAAACGATGTCTTAAAAATGGCGTCTGAAAGCCTGACAGAAAATTAAATTACAAATAGTGACCTGTGATACTGAAGGTAAAACAAATGTTCATTGGCACGAAAATTTATTGGCGTTGCTTGATCTGTGAAACATTTCCAAAACGCAAATGCTTGTCGGATCATTATTAGCAAAACTCATAACAACCAATCTTCCAGCTTTAAACCTGGAACTCTGGCAAATTCGCGGGTGTTATGAGTGACAACGGTTATATCGTAGGCAAGGGCAATAGCTGCAATCTGCAAATCATAAGGGCCGATCGGTGTGCCTTGACTTGCCAAATGGGCACGGATGTCGCCAAAGTGCTGCGTTGATTGACCCGCAAAAGGTAAACTTGGCAGCCACTCCAACAAGGTGAGCAAACGAGCACGATTCTGTTCTTTTCGATTGCTCTTGGCCACGCCAAACCATAACTCAGCTTCAACCGGTGCACAGACCCGCAATGTAGATCGGCCAGCACGGCGCACATTATTCAGCATCTGAGGATGCTCTTTAAGCAAGGCAATGGCTGCATTGGTATCAAGCAAATAGATCATCAGTCTAATGCCTCGCGCAGGGTATCAACACCCAAATCTTTATCGCTAATGTCATCAGGAAAATCTTCGCTCAAACCACCTGCTATGGCAGCGAGAAATGCCTCGGTATCGTTCTGCTGTTTTATATTATGCGGTACCGGCGCGTAACGTTGTTCCAGAAATTCGATGAAATCGAGAGCTTGACGGGCGGCGATTTCTGGGAGGTTAAGACTGTGTTGATAAATACTTTCGGCCAGGTTCATAGGGTATTCCTCAGCTAATTAAGGTGGATATCTTTATGGTATATCTTTTTGCCTAATCTAGCTGTCATTGTTGACCTAAAACCGAAGGAGCAACAGCTAGATTATTCATTTGTAAGGTGTATCTTTTCAATCAAAAATGCAGCAGACCAATACTGCTACCTTAAAATATTTACGAAAATAATCAATATGTTGTGATTTAAATAAGCGGAAAAATAAAACTCAAAAAGTGTTGAGAAGAACAGATTGCGATTCTATTTCTATTTAACTTGTTGATTTTCGTATATTGGTCGCTTTAAAAAGATCATGTTTTTGCATGCTTTTAACGTACAACCTGTTGATTATTAAATTAATTAATATTTAAGGTAGCAGTATTAGTATCTGAGGCCGTATGGCCAATCAAAGTCACAATTACTTCGTGACTGACCAAAGAGCGACCTCACATCTTATAAAGATGTATCAGTTATTTATTTACAGTGACTTAAGATTATTTTCACGCAATAAAAAATCAAGTGTCTTCACGGATTGTTAAATTCGTATTTGTTGGAAGTTTGGGATGCCCCAATTTAAGAAAATGAACACCATATTGGGTAATATATGGCTAATTATTTTTTACCAGACTTTTAAACCAGCTGAATAATTTGATTGAGCTGCTCGCAAACCTCAATAAAAAAGTCATCTTGCAATTTTCCTAAAGGATGTGGTTTTGCATCACGCATTCGCCAATCGAAAGATTTGGGTTGATGACAAAGTACGTAACTGGTTTTTTCAAGCTTACGACCACCTGACGCTTTACCGACGGCAACCGCAAAAGGATTATCGGCATTATAAGCGGCTGTGGTCATCGGTAAGCCAATAACCAAGGAGGTTTTGCTATTAAAAATTTGCGGTGATAACACTAAAAAGGGATGGATGTCGCGCATTTCTTGCCCGACTTGGGGGTTGCAATCAATCCAGATAATGTCTTGACGATCAGGTAACCAAGCGCCGGTTTTTTTTACCATTGTTCTGCGCCTAATCTTTCTTGTACCACCATGGCTTCACCACCGTGCCGTTCAGGGTCAAAAGCAGCCAAGCGCTGTTCCAGCGTCAACGGTTTATTGATTATTGGGGTAATAATAATTTGACCATCGACAACCGTTAAGCGCACGCTTTGATGGGCTTTTAGATGAGCCTCGCGGGCAAGGGCTACCGGCAAGCGCACCCCTAAATTATTACCCCACTGCTTTATATCCAACACAACTTCAATCATAACACGTACCTTAATAACATACATTTAAACATTAGTTTAAATGCATCCGGTTACTTTTTCAATAAATACTGCTACCAACTTGCCTTTACTGATAATAATTTGAAAAATATTGCAGACAAATAAGGCGTGTCGAATTGATCAACTTATTAAAGCTCATAGTCGTCATAAGTCTTTAACACGTCCTCTTGGGTAATCCCCAGATAGCGCAGCGTTGACGTGGTGTTCGAGTGATTCAGAACCTTGGCAATCTTTTCAACCGGCACGCCATCTTGGTACATAGCCATCCCCCGTGATTTGCGCATAGAGTGCGTATTGATGGTTAGCCCCAACAGCTCTCCGGCATCTTTAAAAACGCGACTGACGGAAACCCGACTCACCGGTTTGTATTTGGCGCGGTTGCTGTGGACTTGAAATAACCAGATATCGGCAGGATTTTCCTGTTGCCTTCTGACAATGACAGTAATCGCTGGAGCATTCAGGCGAATCATCTTCAGCTTCCCCGTTTTTGCTTCGGTCAGTTTTAAGGTGCGCTCCTCCAGATTTAAATCAGTGTACTTTAAAATGAGCAGGTCACCAATGCGCAGTGACAAATTGACCCCTACTTTCCAAATATCCGCATAAAGCGGTCCAAACTTGTTGTTCAGGACGGCATGCATCATGGCAATTTCGGCTTTGTTGGCGCGGCGTCGACAGCGTTCATTTTATGTGCTCTTTTTTGTTTATTGTAACTATGTCTTACATAGAGTAACCGTGTCGCACATAAAAGTAAATAAAATCAATTACTTGCTAAGTAACACAAGTAGCTTGTGTTACTTAGGAGTTCGTATTTTAACAATTTAAGTTAGCAGCGGATAATCTACCCATCAAATTTTCAGACGTCCAAATCCGACATATTTTTAGCGTCTATTTCTATTATTACGATTTGGATGGATTCTTGTTACGGGCGGTGGCTCAGGTTCATCGTCTTCATCTTCATAAGAATAATCAGATAGAATTGATTGTGATTCTGCCCAGGCATTGCCTATCCAGCTTTTTATTATTCCACCAAAAATAACAATAAGCGCAGTTGCCAGAATCGCAGCAGGAACCAGGGCATCGGCCAACTCGATGGTTGGAACGAAATAAATCATAAGGTTCGCTATACCAATGCACAGGCCAACTGCTATCAGGGCGACTATGAATATAACCAATAAAATAACAGCGATAAAAAAGATTACTTTAAACATGAAGATAGTCGTTAAAATGACGTAAAAAATGAGGTCATTTTAGCATTACTTGGCTTGAATCGATTCTTAACAGTAAAGAAATTGTCCTAAGATGAATAATTGACCCATGAGAATATAACTTGATAATCGTGAAAAGCAACTAATTCATGAATATTGGTACGCGGCATCTAAAGACATGCAAGCCCAATTACTGAATATGCGAAGAAAAACCATAGACATTGCGTATGAGGAACTTCAGGATTTAGTTGGCTATTTGGCAGCAGCGTGCAACCATTGTAGAAGTAAAAAGTTGGCTGCCGAGCTTGATGAGCTGTGTGACCGGTTAGAATGCGAACTTTAAAAGCTTATAGCCATTATGAACATCCCATTTAATCCCGGCATCTTGAATGCCGTTGTTGACCACTAAACTTACTAGGAAGACAATTTGCGCATGATCAAAAGGGGCCGTTATTCCAGAATGCCAAAAATATTTCTGATATCTTGGCGATAGTTATGGACAGAAGAACTCAAGAAAGCTGTCCGAGAATATGATACTCGAACGAGCGGCTCAGACAGAGTCGGTGCTGCCGTTAAGGTGTTACAGTGAATTGCCTGGGCCGTCATTTCTTTTTCGGATTTGAAATTCTTTTAAAATTTACAAGCCACTTGTGATACCGCCCTCTTCGTGGCTGTCGCCTCCTTTCATTTTGCAACAAAGCTAACTGCGCTTTCAAAACTCCGACGAATGGGTCACCCTCTCCAAATTTCTGCTCCAATCTCGGAATATCCGCTCTCAACAAGTCAATTTCTGAAATCATAGATCTTTCCCTCATATTGATTATGAAATACCAACCTTTATACTCGCGATAGGACAATATCTGCAGCAATTAAATCCAACGTTCTGCTTCAAAATTCATGTTTTTGTGTAAAGCTGAAAATGTGGTGAAGGGGTTTAAGGTGGAATTTTACGTCCTATAAAATATATTATAGGACGTAAAGCCGATGCTCAGAAAGACTTTAAAATGGCCCAAGGCACACGCTTTGGCTATGCAAAGCGGACACTGGAAATTAACTACATTAAGATTTTTGGTCGTCAGCTCACGGCCATCAAGAGACAGTCACCAATTTTCAGCGAAGGACAGGTAACTGGCTCATTGCTGTCAATGATTTGGCTTGGGTTAAAAATCCAACGGGCTTTTAGCTTCCTATTCAAAAAGCAGCGATGCGCTGGATGACCCAGAACATGGCCATACCGCCGATGGCATAGGGCGGGACGAGTTGCGCCCAGCGCGGAGCGCGGAGCTTCACGCGCACCGCCAAGGCGATGATCGACAAGACAAAGCCGATGAACAGGAAGTGTCCCACTTCCACGCCGATGCTGAAGAACAACAACGCCGTGGGAATATGTCCGTCGGGCAATCCAGCTTCGCTCAACCCGCTGGCAAAACCCAGGCCGTGCATCAGTCCGAAGCTGAACGCCACGATCCACGGTGCGCGCAGGGTGAGGCCCATGCGCCCCTGCCGGCTATGCAGAATTTCAGACGCCACAAACACGATGCTCAAAGCGATGACTGTCTCGACCGGTGCTTGTGGGACGTGGATGTAACCCAGCGCCGCCAGCGTAAGGGTGATGCTGTGGGAGATGGTGAAGGCAGTGACGGTTTTCAGGAGCGTCCAGTGACGGAAGTCGATGGACAGGTGCAAGGCCCTGACCTTGGTCGCGCGTCCCGTACCACCCGTTTCAAGGCAGATAAGAATCAGTGCAAGGATGAATAGTAGATGGTCAATGCCCGAGAGGATGTGCTCGACGCCCAGCACGGTGTAAGTGCGAGCCACCTCCAGCGCGCGTGGCGCAGCTTCGACGACAAAAGACGGAGCGGACGGCGTGAGGCGTGTGACTTGCGTGGTGCCGTCCAATCGTTCCAAACGCACGAGCACGTCGGTCATTGTCGAAGCCAGGCCGGCGATGTTGATCGTGCCGCCGGTCAGTCCGCCCGTACACTTCAAGGTCCAGCGTTCGGCGTAGGCGTTGTTGACCATCGTCGCGCGCGGCTCGGTGGCGTTCCTACAGCCCGCCGGAAGTTCGACGTAAATTCCGAGGCGCAAATTGTCGCCAAGACCCGGCACCTTCCACAGCGTGGCATAAGTTTCCGATTCAGTCTGGCGCAGTTCGAGATACGCGGGGCGCACCTCGTGGGCAAACGCGCTGCGGCCAGATATCGCTAGTAGAACCAAGAGGAGGAGCGCGCTTTTCATTTAGCTTCCGCCAATTTCTTCGGCTCTTTCGCTGGCTCCAGACCCTCGATGGTCACGGTGTAGCGCTGCAACAGATCCGTGTAAAACTTTGCGTTCCCTTCCAGTCGCCGGGCGTTCGACCACTCGCGACGCACCACGTCGCGCACATCCGCCAACTCGGGCTTGCGGCCTTCGGTGCGTTCGCTGATCCACACCAGATGCACGCCGTAGCCGGACTCAATGGGTCCCTGCCATTGGCCGGGCTTGACTTTGCCCAAAGCCGCCGCGAATTCTTCGCCGAACTGTTTGGCAACTTCGCCCGCCGGCACAGCCGCGAATTGATTCTCCAGCAACAGCGAATCCCCCATCGCCGAGACATCCGCCTTGTCGCCAGCCTGCTGTAACCGCGCCAGCACTTGCGCGGCGTCGCGCGCGAGATGATCGGCGTGCTTGGCGGGATTGAGATACACCTGGCGGAACGTGAACCGCGGCTCGACGTGAAAGGATTCGGGGTGCGCCTGCAAATAGGCGCTCAAGTCCGCGTCGTTCGGTTCGGTTTGGGCGGCGATGTCATCGGATACGAACTCCAGTTTCTGCCGCAAGCGACGGCGGATAACGGTGTCGTCCTTGTCCAGTCCCATCGCGATGGCTTCGCGCGAGGCGATTTCCTCGCGCACCCAATCGTCCACCAGACCCTTGATCTCCGCGTCGGTGGGCGGTCGCTGCCAGGTCTTTGCAAAGCCGGCCGCCAGATGCTCGACCTGCCCCACGGTTACGACAATCTTTTTCGGCGCACTGCTGTTGCCGGGTTTGGATACCAGGTCGTAGGTGATGAACAGCCCAGCCCCCATCAGGAGGAAGTGGAACAAAGGTTCTTTCAGGATTCGTTTCATGGCTCCTCATTAGAGTTCAGTGAGGAAACGGAGAGCAGAAATCTCTGTTCTTTCCGTTCCCTCGGGTTAAATCACGTCCCCGGCGTGTACCAGATTGGCGAGGTGTAGGCGCGCTCTTGCAGCGTCATGGGCACTTCCTTGGGCATCGCGATGCCGTAGCGCTTCTGCTCGTAGGCAGTCCAGCGCGGCGTCGGAATTTCGATGGCCCGCCCGTAGTAGAAGGCCTTGAGCGCCGGATCGAAGTCCGGATCTTTCCAAACTGAGATCAACTCGGGCGAGCCAATCGTGTTGGACCAGGTGGCGTTCGCTACGTCCACGGTGTTGCCCACCTCTGGCAGCTTGCCGTTGGCATCGGCTTTACGGTCGCCTGACCAGGCCACGTCATAGACTTTTTCGTGCAACTCGCCTTTTTTATCCATCCAGCCTTTGATGATTTGGTAGCGGTCGAGGTTGCCGCTCAGCGGGTCTTTTAGCGCGGCGACGAGGAAGGTGGGCGATTTCCCGGCGGGAGCTCGTTGAAGATCGCCGCCCATCGGCACACCCTTGGAATATCCCGCTTCGGCAGGCATCCGCGTCTGCGCATCTTTGGCTTCAAAGTCCCAGCCGCCGAAGAAGCGCACCGTCATCCGTGGGCCGGTGGTCGTGTAAGCCTCTTTGCGCTTGAGCGCGTCCCAAATAGACTCGCGCGTATTCTCGGTCGCCCAAACGCCCGTGTAACCGGCGGCGGCCATCTGCCAGCCGACGATGTTGACCTGGGGTGTCTTGATGACCGCATGTTCCCACCGATGAGCGGACGGTTCCACGCCCGTGTGCTTGCCGAAGAAGTTATCTTCCTCCGCCGTGGAAAGGCCGGTATGGGTGTCGGTTCCGCTGACGAAGCCGAACTTGAATGGATTAACACCGAGCTTCCCCTCGAGCTTCAGACCTTCCATGAGGGCCTGTCGCGCATACTCACGCTCGATCATGCCTGGCTTCTTCGGTACACCCGCGAGGTTGGCCTGATCCCATTTTTCAAAGTTCGAAAACTCATCGGTTGGCGAGAGTGACGGATGCGTTTCGCCGTCGCCCTTGATCTGGGTGATTTCGTACATCGGCTCCCACTTCGCGCGGTCCTCGGCCCACTTTTTGGTCAGGGGATTGCCCAGGAAGGTTGTCAGCGCGAACATCTTTCCATTGGAAAGGTTACCGTTGTGTGGGATGGCGAGCATCGAGCCACCGGTTTTTTCCTCCCACTTCGCCATCCACTTCCACAGGTCTTCGGGATTCTCACTGTCGAAGGTCGTCATGGGGATAGCTTGGTCCGCCTTGTCCTTGCCATCCCGGTAAATCACATTGCGATGCACGTTGTCGCCTCCGCCGGCATTGCTCGTCCACTCGTAACCGATAAAGGCGGTGAACCGTCCCGGCTCGTTGTATTTTTCCATGATGGACGTGTTCATCTGCCAGATGGACAGGGCCAGCTTGGGATCCTTCATCACCGCCGGGATATTGTTATTCGACTGGGCGGCGATCATCTCACTCGCCGCCTCCACTCCCTTCCCCTCGGTCATCATGTCGTGCCACTTCTTGGCCAGTGGATCGCGCATCAGGTTGGGATTGCCGTCCCTGATCTGGAAGATCACGCCGGCCGCATCGGAGTGGTCGGTGATCGCCACCCAATCAAGGGGGCGGCTCAGCTTCGCCGGTTCGCCGAGCGACGACGTGATCTGCTCGCCTCGGGCGAAGCGCACGGCCTCCTCTGGCCCGAGCGTGCAGCCGAATGCGCCCGCGTCCGCCGACCAGCCGGAATGCACATGCTGGTCGCCCCAGAGGACGCGCGTGGGGTAGTTGCGGTTCGCGTAGGGCGAGAAGCCGCGTTTCGGGAAGGCATGCGCCGTTACCTCAACGTTCATTTCTCCCTCGTCGGTGACCGACGGCTTGTCCTCCGCGAACGCCGGCAGCGAGTTAGCAGCCAGCACCAGCGCAATGCTGAGGGCGGCGAGCGCGGTTCTGTTTCTTGTTTTCATGGTTTCGCTCCTGTCATTTTGCTTCAAAAGTTTTGTTCTTTCGGAGCCCGGGTGCTTCGCATGTGAAGT
>Ga0208613_1000493_pt1 | contig 13075 bp, 13 predicted proteins | sample CryBogmetaGMA6M_FD_184543 | JGI IMG/M metagenome (GOLD analysis project Ga0208613, IMG submission 184543) | Freshwater microbial communities from Crystal Bog, Wisconsin, USA - MA6M (SPAdes) | ecosystem: Environmental > Aquatic > Freshwater > Lake | place: Crystal Bog, Wisconsin, USA | collected... | reverse complement strand
TTGTAAACGGGACACCATCTCATGACTGGTCAGGACTATTCTCGACATTCTTTCAAGGCCATGGGCACCGTATGCCAGGTTCAGTTCCAGGCTGCCTCCCATGCCGCCGGCGAAGCCTTCAAGAACACCGTCACCGAATGGGTCGCGAATTTTGAGAATCAATTTTCACGATTCATCCCCGGCAGCCTGATCTCCCGGATCAATTCCGCGGCGGGACGGGAGTGGGTGGATATCGACCCCGAGGCGGAAAGCCTGTTCATGTTATGTGACTGGTTCCACTGGTCCACCAAGGGCCTTTTTGATCCTGCCATACTCCCCCTGCTCCAACTCTGGGATTATCATGTCCCCCACGCAAAACTCCCCGGCGACGACGCCGTCCGCGACGCCCTCGCCAAGAGCGGGTGGAAAAAAGTGCAGCGCCGAAAGAATGGAATTTATTTACCCGAGGAAGGCATGGGAATCGACATCGGGGGGATCGGCAAGGAATACGCTGTGGACCGTGTCTTCGAGATGGCCGGCAACGTCGGCATCCGGAATATCCTCGTCAACTTCGGGCAGGACCTGCGGGTTCAGGGTGAACCCCCGGAAGGCGGCCCCTGGCGGATCGGACTGGAGGATCCCGGTGATACCGGCATGTGCTGGGCGGGCGTCGCGGTTCATAACCGGGCCGTCACGACATCCGGCGACTATGTGCGCAACATCACGATCGATGGGGAGAAGTTCGGCCATATCCTCGACCCCCGCACCGGCTACCCTGTTAAAAACGGCTGCCAGGCCGTCAGTGTCATCGCCCCCACCTGCACCGAGGCCGGGATCCTCTCCACCTCGGCATTCATCATGGGCGGGAGCGAGGGAATTCAATTTCTGGACGGTTATTACCAGGCTGAAGGCTGTATCAAGGAACAAAACAGGCAATACTGCACAAGGAGATTCAATGAATACCTCATTCGGGACTAGGCTGATAGGCATGCTGCTTCTCTCCGCCACGACTTCACTCGCGGCATGGGATACCGGGACGGCGCTCCCGGACCTGACAAAATTCAAACTGGAGGGAAAAGTTCCCGCTATCGCCGGAAAGGTGGTCCTGGTTGATTTCTGGGCCTCATGGTGCGGCCCCTGCAAGGCATCCTTCCCCGCACTCGACTCGCTCCAGAAGGATTATGGCGACAAGGGATTCATCATCCTGGCGGTGAACCAGGATAAAACCGGTGAGGCGATGAAGACCTTTCTGGCGGAACACCCTGTCTCAATTACGGCATTGCGCGATCCCGAAAACAAACTTGTTGCGGCCGCCGATGTCTCCTCCATGCCCTCCTCCTACCTGGTGGATCGCTCCGGCAAGATCCGCTACCTCCACCGCGGGTTCCACGGGGAGAAGACCCTGGCACAATACAGGAAGGAACTTGAACTCCTTCTCAGCGAGAAAGCAGGAGGCTCATGATGAAGACCTCTTTACTGTTGCTGGGCCTGTTTGTCGTCCTGCTCGGCTGCCTCACCGGCTGCGGCACGGTTCAACCGTGGGAACGGGGCACCCTTTCGGATTACACCATGAGGCCGGACCGGGACCCGGCAACCGACTCCTTCCGCGAGCACGTGTACTTCACCCGTGAAGCCGCCGCCGGCGGCCGGGGCGTGGGAGGCGGCGGCTGCGGATGTAATTGAGCCTTTTTTCATTGCTCCCCCTGCACTGCCTGTGACAAATTACGCCCCGATTTTCGAGGCGAATTTCATGCAGACACCAAGGAGTGCGGACAATGGCTAAAGGCAACATGTTGATCGGACAGAGCGGTGGCCCGACGGTAGTCATCAACCAGAGCCTCGTGGGCGCGATCCTGCAGGCGAAGCAGAGCAAGGAAATCGGAGCCATCTATGGCGCCCTGCACGGCATGAAGGGGATCCTCGAGGAAAACTTCATCGACCTGCGCAAGGAAAGCCTCTCCGAACTCGAACGCATCGCCAATACCCCCGCCTCGGCGCTGGGTTCAGCCCGCAAGAAGCCAACGGACGAGGAGTGCGCCAAGGTGTTCGAAATCCTGAAGAAGTACAACATCCGGTACTACTTCTACATCGGCGGCAATGACTCGGCAGAGTCCACCCACATCATCAACGAGCAGGCCAGGAAGTTCGGCTATGACCTGCGCTGCTACCACATCCCCAAGACGATCGACAACGACCTCAAGGAAAACGACCACACCCCCGGCTTCGGCAGCGCGGCCAAGTTCGTCGCCTGCGCCATCATGGGCGACAACCTCGACTGCCGCGCCCTGCCCGGCGTGAAGATCAACGTCATCATGGGCCGCAATGCAGGCTTCCTGACTGCTGCCGCGGCGCTGGCCCGCGTCTATCCGGATGACGGCCCCAACCTGATTTACCTTCCGGAACGGCCCTTCTCGCTGGACACGTTCGCCAAGGATGTCGAGTCCGTCTACAAGAAGCTCGGCCGCTGCGTGGTCGCGGTTTCCGAAGGCATCTCCGATGAGAACGGCACCGCCATTGCGGCGAAGTTCTCGAAGGAAGTGGACTCGCACGGCAATGTGCAGCTGAGCGGAACCGGCGCCCTTGGCGACCTGCTGGCCACGGAGATCAAGAAACGTACGACGATCACCCGGGTGCGTGCCGACACGTTCGGCTATCTGCAGCGGTCCTTCGCCGGCCTGGTCAGCGAGGTTGACGCCAAGGAAGCCCGCACGGTGGGTATGCTGGCGGTCAAGGAAGCGGTCAAGGGCAAGGAGCCCAGCGGCTCCATCGCCATTCGACGCAAGCCGGGCAAGAAGTATGCGGTCTATTTCGAACGCGTCCCCCTGGCCAACGTTTCAAAGGAAACCCGCCACGTGCCGGATAACTTTATTGCCAGGAGCGGCAACGACGTAACCCAGGCCTTCCTGGACTACGCCCGCCCGCTCGTCGGCAAGCTTCCGGTTATCGGCCGTCTCAAAGGCGTAAAAGTCGCCAAGAAGTGACACTCACCTTGAAATGGCCCGCATTTTTGGCTATAAATGATTGATTTCCGCAACCTTTATCAAGACTAGGAGAGCTTATGAGCAAACAAGTGAAAAAAGTGGGCATTTTAACGGCTGGTGGCCTTGCGCCGTGTTTGAGTTCCGCAATCGGCTACTTGATCGATGAGTACAGCCGGATCGCCCCCCAGGTTGAAATCATCGGCTATGTCAACGGCTACATGGGCCTCCTGAAAGGACAGAGCATCAAGATCACCCCGGCGGTCCGCAAGAATGCCCTGTTCCTGACCGAGCACGGTGGCAGCCCCATCGGCAACAGCCGCGTGAAGCTGACCAACGTCAAGGATTGCATCAAGCGCGGACTGGTCAAGGAAGGCCAGGATCCCCAACAAGTGGCCGCGGATCAGCTTGTGAAAGACGGCGTGGACGTACTGCACACCATCGGTGGTGACGACACCAACACGGCGGCGGCCGATCTGGCAGCTTTCCTCGCCCGCAACAATTACGGCCTGACCGTGGTCGGGTTGCCCAAGACCATCGACAATGATGTCTTTCCGATCCGCCAGAGCCTGGGGGCCTGGACAGCGGCCGACGAAGGCGCCCGGTTCTTCGCCAATGTCGTGAAGGAAAATACGGCCAACCCGCGCATGCTGATCGTGCACGAGGTCATGGGCCGCAACTGTGGCTGGCTGACCGCCGCAACGGCCCTCGCCTACCGCAAGCTGATGGACGGCCTCCACTATCTGCCCGAGTTCGGATTGACCCGTGACCGCGAGGAGGTTCACGCCGTCTACGTCCCCGAGATGGCCTTCGACGTCAAGGCCGAGGCCGCCCGGCTGCGCCTGGTGATGGACAAGAACGACTGCGTCAACATCTTCGTCTCCGAGGGCGCCTGCCTCGAGTCCATCATCGCCGAGCTGGAGGCCAAGGGCGAGGAAGTCCCGCGCGACGCCTTCGGCCATGCCCGGCTGGACAAGGTCAACGTGGGCAACTGGTTCGCCAAGCAGTTCGGCGACATGCTCGGCGCCGAAAAGACCATGGTCCAGAAGAGCGGCTACTACAGCCGGGCGGCTGCGCCGAACGCCAAGGACAAGACCCTGATCCAAACCTGCGCCAAGAAGGCTGTCGAATGCGCGTTAGCCGGTATCGGCGGAGTGATCGGCGAGGATGAGGATAAAAACAACGAACTGCGCGCCATCGAGTTCCCGCGCATCAAGGGCGGCAAGCCCTTCGACATCGCCACGCCCTGGTTCAAGGACCTTCTGGCCGCCATTGGCCAACCCATGGGCGCCAAGATGGCAGTAAAGCACTAAGAACCTCCCCCTTGAAAAAGCCGTGATGGATGCCCATCACGGCTTTTTCTTTTGCCTCGATCAACTCGATTTCCTGTCTCACCGATTCCTGCTTGTTATTCTATTAGTATATTATTAATACTAGCACACAAGAGTTTGTTTGCACAGGGAGGACGACTCATGACAAAGCTCAGGCCCAGTGGTGGTTACCGCGATCTGCGGAGTTTCCAGGCTGCCACCATAATCTACGACGCCACCTACTGGTTCTGCGAGCGCTACCTGGAACCCCGTTCCCGCATGAGCGACCAGATGGTTCAGGCGGCCCGGAGCGGGCGCCAGAATATCGCCGAAGGGAGCCGGGCCTCTGCCACCTCCTCGCAAACCGAACTGAGACTTGTCAATGTTGCCCGCTCCAGCCTGGAGGAACTTTTGCTAGACTACGAGGATTTCCTGCGCCACCGCCGTCTCAAGCTGTGGAAGCCCGATTCTCCCGAGGCCATGGACGTGCGAAACGTGGGGCGCAATCGCGCTGATCCGACTGATCCGTCCGATCCGACCGATCAATACGCGCTGTACGCCGAGTGGCTTGATCATGAGAACCCTGCCATTCGCGCAAATGCCCTGATCTGCCTGATTCACCAAACCAATACCTTGCTCGACCGGCAAATCGCGGCACTTGAGAAGGCATTCATAGACGATGGCGGCTACAGCGAACAACTCGCAACTGCTCGCCTGGCCGCCCGGCAGGGGCACAAGACAACCGATCCCGTTCCCGCCTGCAGCCAATGCGGCAAACCCATGGTGCTGCGCACCGCCAAGACCGGCAAGAACGCGGGCAAACAATTCTGGGGTTGCACCGGTTACCCTGACTGCAAGGGCGTGGCTCCCGTGTGATTGATCCGCCGGATCGGACAGATCGGTCGGATCCGACTGATCTGACCGATCAAATCTTCGGCACGATTTTCTTCTCGAAATCCCCGCAGGTATCGGTGGCTTCCACGAGCTTGCCGTGCTTGCCACAGCGCTGGAGGAACGGGTTCACCACGAAGTGCTTGCAGTGGCGGCAGAGGGTGTCGGCTTCGTTCTCCCGGAAGACTTTGATGGTCCGGGGGGCATCACTGGCGTCAAAGACTTTCGGGGCCGCCTTCTGCTTGAAGGGCACCTCCTCCTCGGAGGCGTATTCATGTCCGCAGGAGGCACAGGTCAGAGTCTCCCCAACCTTCTTGAACCCCTCATAACGGGACTCCCGCTTGAGGAGACTGTCCTGTCCGCACCCTGAACAAATGATTTCTACTGTCATTGTCGTCTGCCAGGACAGTGTTATCGGTTACAACAACTCCCTTGCCTTCTCCACCGCCTCGATAATCTTGCTGACATCGCGGCCACCGGCGTTCGCGAGTGCGGGCTGGCCGCCGCCGCCACCACCTGCAACCTTGGCCACTTCCTTGATGATCTTGCCGGCATGGACGCCCTTCTTCACCAGATCGGGACTGACCGCCACAATGAACTGGGCTTTGCCGGCATGGCTGGCGCCCAGCACCACCACCGCCGAGCCCGCCTTGGCGAGCGCCGCCTCGGCCAGACTTTTCAACGCCTCGGGTGAGACTTCGCCAATGGCCGACGCAACCAGTTTTATGCCCTTCACTTCGGTGGCCGCCGCCAGGATGCCGTCGAGCTTCTGCATGGCCGCCGCAGTCGCGGCGTCCCGCATCTGCTTCTCAAGTCCCTTCACCTGCTCACTCAGTGCCTCAATGCGGGCGGGCACTTCCGCCGCCGAGATGCTGAAGCGCTTGGCCAGCCCGTCGAGCATGGCGCGGTCGGCGCACATGGCCTCATAGGCGGGAAGCCCCGCGACGGCCTCGATGCGTCGAACACCGGAGGCAATGGAACTCTCGGAAAGAATCCGGAATAGCCCGATCGTCCCCGTGGCCGCCACATGGGTCCCGCCGCACAATTCACGACTGTAATCGCCGACCTTGACCACCCGGACGGTGTCGCCGTACTTCTCGTCGAAGATCGCGATGATTCCGGAGCCGTGGACATCCTTGAGCGCCATCTCGTTGGTGACAACCGCGTCATTGGAAACGATCATCTCGTTCACCCTGCGCTCGACCGCCGTGAGCTGCTCGGTCGTCAGGGCCTGGAAATAGTTGAAGTCGAAGCGCAACCGGTCCGGAGCGACCATGGACCCAGCCTGCTTGATGCTGTTACCCACAACTTCGCGAAGGGCATGCTGAAGCAGGTGTGTGGCCGTGTGATGGCGGGCCACCGCGGCACGGCGCTCATCGTTGACCTTGGCCGTCACGGAAGCCCCCGTCTCAATCGCCCCGCGGGTCATGCGCCCGATATGCAGCACAATACCCTCGGTAGGCTGGCGGGTGTCTGTAACCTCAAAGTCGCCCGCCGGGCCGGAGATGAGGCCGTGGTCGCCCAGCTGCCCCCCCTTCTCGGCATAGAACGGTGTCTCGGCCAGAAGAATGGCACCTTCCATTCCTTCCCGCAGAACCTCAACAAGGGCGCTGGCCCCGCTGTCACCCTTCTGCAAGATCCCCATGACCTTGGCCTGCCCGGCAAGCTGGGCATAGCCGGTAAACTGGGTCTTGATGCCCTTTGCCACCAGGTCGGACACCAGGTCCGCATCGGCATCGGATGTGGCCGCCTTGCGGGCATCGCGGGCACGCTTGCGCTGCTCTTCCATAAGAACGGCGAACCGCTCCTGGTCAACCGTCATCCCTTTTTCCTTCGCCATAACCACCGTCAGATCCAGCGGGAAACCGAAGGTGTCGTACAGCTTGAATGCATCCTCGCCCGGGAAGACCTTATCCTTGCTGACAAGCACCACCTTGGCCACGTCATCAAAAAGGGCCAGACCCCGGTCAAGTGTCAGCGAGAAACTCTCCTCCTCGGCCTGGATCGCGCGAGCGATCTCCTTACGCTGCGTGACCAGTTCCGGGTACTGCTTGCCCATGGCGGCTTCCAGCGTCGGCAGCAGGGCGGTCATGAAGGGCTTGGTGAAGCCGATCTTGCGTCCGTACCGCACAGCGCGGCGCAGTAGCCGTCGCAGGACATACCCCCGGCCATCATTGGAGGGAATGACGCCATCGCCCACGGCAAACGCCAGGGTGCGGAGATGGTCCGCAATCACCCGCATGGCAATAGCGCTCTGGCCCTCGTAGGGATGACCGCTTAATTCAACCATCTTCTGGATCACCGGCTGGAAGATATCGGTGTCATAGTTCGAGGTCTTACCCTGAATCACCGAGACGACACGCTCCAGCCCCATGCCGGTATCAACATGCTTGGCAGGCAACTCTTCCAGGGACCCATCCTGCCGGCGGTTGTACTGGATGAAGACATGGTTCCAGATCTCGATGACCTCCTGCAGGCCGGCATTGATCATATCCGGCGTACAGCCGTTGACGGTCCGGTCATAGTGAATCTCAGAGCAGGGGCCGCAGGGACCGGTCTCTCCCATTTCCCAGAAGTTATCCTTCTCGGCAAACTTCAGAATGTGGGTCGGGTCGATATCCGTGACTTCCTTCCAGATGGCGATGGCCTCATCGTCATCCTTGTAGACCGTCGCCCACAACCGCTCCTTGGGCAGGCCCCAGACCTTGGTCAGCAATTCCCAGCCCCAGCCGATGGACTCGCGCTTGTAGTAGTCCCCGAAGGACCAGTTCCCAAGCATCTCGAAGAAGGTGTGATGATAGGTGTCATAACCGACTTCCTCGAGGTCGTTATGCTTTCCGCTCACCCGGATGCACTTCTGGCTGTTCGCCACACGGCCATACTGGCTGGCGCGGGCCCCGAGGAAGATCTCCTTGAACTGGTTCATCCCCGCGTTCACAAAAAGCAGGGTCGGGTCTGCCTGGAGCACCACGGGGGAACTAGGAACGATCATGTGCCCCTTGGCCATGAAGAAATCCAGGAACGATTGCCTGACATCCGCCGCCGACAGTATTTTCCGAGCCATAGTCTTAACCCTCTCCCGCATCGTTACTTCATCATCATGAAAATGAGGCCAGAGGCTATACTATCCAAGGCACTGGGGACAAGAACGTTTCATCCCATCGTCCACCCAAAAAAACACGCATCACCTTGACCTCATCCGGCCTGAGCGATTATGATCACCCCTTTCAAAAAGAAACAAAGGGGCCACATGGGAAAATATCTATCAATTGCCGGCATCATGGCGCCGGTTGTCTGCTGCCTGGCATCCACACTTCGCGCAAGCGATGACTTCGAAGCCAGGACATACAAGAATCAGGACGGCAAGACGTTGCTCTACCGGATGTACACCCCGGAGAAAATGGCCGCCCGCAATAAATATCCACTTGTCCTGTTTTTCCATGGAGCGGGAGAACGGGGAAACGACAACACGAAGCAGTTGACCCACGGCGCCAGGGACATTCTGGCCTATTCGAGGGAAAATGGCGTTCCCGCCATCCTCATTGTTCCCCAATGCCCGAATAATCAACAGTGGGTCAATACGCCCTGGGGGGCGGACTCCCATGTGATGCCCGAAAGCCCGTCAGAGTCCATGAAACTGACCCAGGAGTTGTTAGCAGATATCAGGGCAAAATACCCCGTGGACACGAAAAGAATCTACGTGACCGGAATTTCCATGGGGGGGTACGGCACCTGGGATATTCTCCAGCGCATGCCGAAAGTCTTTGCGGCGGCGATCCCCATCTGTGGCGGTGGTGATACAAATCAGGCGTCCCAAATCAAGAATATCCCGATCTGGGCCTTTCACGGGGGCAATGACACCGTTGTCAAAACGAAACGCTCCCGGGACATGATTGCCGCCCTCAAGGAAGCCGGCGGAAAACCGAGTTACACCGAGTACAAGGGCGTAAATCACAATTCGTGGACCCAGACCTATGCGGACAAGACTGTCCTGAAATGGCTATTCCAGCAAAAAAAATGACGACAGAGACTCCGCATGCTGAAAAAAAATGACAGGATAATATTAAGGGAACTTGCCGCACGCGTGGCTGAAATTGCCGCCCTGCCAGTCCAAGAGGAAAAGCGGGAACTCTGGCGCAAGCTCAATGCCCGGAAGCCGGCCCGTCCCATGGTCATGATCGACCAGGTGTGCTGGAACGAGATGAACATCGGTGATGAGCTCACTTTGCAATGCACCGATGCGGAGTGCCGCCGATACGAAGAAAGACTCCGGCAAACACTTTTCCAGTGGAAACATTTCCCGGTGGACATGGTGGTGGAACCAACCATCACCGTATACAAAGCGATCGGCAACACCGGCTTCGGCCTCCGGGTTCGGGAAGAGATCGCCGTGAGCGACCCGACCAATACGACCGTGGGCCATAAGTATGAGAATCAGTTCGTCACCGAGGAGGATCTCGAGAAGATCCGCATGCCGAAGATCACGCACGACATAACGGAGACCGAGCGTCGCGTGACTGTCGCCCACGAGTTGTTCGATGGACTGCTAGAGGTTCGCCCGACGGGCTACGATCCCTGCTATTTAACATTGTGGGATCCCGTCTCGATGTGGATGGGAGTCGAGAACGCGCTGTACACCCTCGTGGACCGCCCTGATTATATGCATCGCCTGCTGACGCGCATGACCGACGGCTACCTTAGCGCGCTCGACCAGTTGGAGCAACAAGGACTCCTTTGCGAGCCCCAGCACCTGATCCACTGCACGGGAGCCTACACCAGCGACCTGCCCGCCCCAGGCTATAACCGCCAATCGCCCCGGACCAAGGATCTCTGGATGTTCAGCATGGCCCAGATGTTTTCCACGGTTTCTCCTGACATGTTCAAGGAATTCGAGGTCGACTACGTCAGCCGCCTCGCGACGCGCTTCGGCCTGGTCTACTACGGGTGCTGCGAGCCCCTTGACGGAAAAATGGCCGAGGTGCGCATGATTCCGAACGTGCGTAAAGTTTCGATGAGCCCGTGGGTTGACGAGGAGCGGGGCGCCAAGGAGATCGGCGGCAACTATGTCTATTCCCGCAAGCCGAACCCGGCCCTCATGGCGTCGGACACTTTCCATCCGGACCAGATCCGGGCACATCTGGTTGCAACCCGGAAGGCGTGCGACAAACACGGGTGCCCGCTTGAGTACATTTTGAAGGACATCAGCACGGTGCGCTATCAGCCCGAACGGCTGACCGAATGGGCTCGCATCGCCATGCAGGTAGCGGGCGGCTGATTATCACTGAACCAGGAGACTGACACATGACATCACATGATCGAATTTTAGCCGCCATGCAGGGTAAACCGGTGGACCATATTCCGTTCTGCCCCTTTCTCGCTTATGTCTGGGAATATTTCCCGAAGGACGTCCAGGATAAAGGCGAACTCGAATTTCATCACAGGATCGGCTCCGACCCCCTGTGGCGGGGCGCCCCCTGCCCTGTTAAAAACATCAATCACCCGGATCTGGAGTGGCGGGAGAAGTCGGGCAACGGACGAACGGAGGCGGACGTCATAACCCCGGTCGGCAAGCTTCACATGGCGTGGGCAAAGAGCGAGAGCGGGAACACTAACTTTCTCATCGAGCATCCCCTCAAGACGGAGAAGGATTACAAGGTTCAATTGTGGATCGAAGAGAACACAACCATGGTCGCCGATCTCACTCATGTGAACAAGCACTTCGCCGGGAACGGGCGGGAAGGCCTATCCATCGGCACGCTGATCCCGCGGGGCAAGTCTGCCTTTCAGACGATGGTGGAACACCTGGTGGGGACAGAGGAACTTGCGTACGCACTGACTGATTTCCCCGACACGGTCGAGGCGCTCTGGAAGACCATGGTCGCCCGTGATATCGAGGCGGTGAAACTCGCCGCGCAATCCCCCTATCTTTATTTCATCAGCTGGGAGGATTCGAGCACCCAGAATTATTCCCCAGCCCAGTACGATGCCTATATCGGTTCTGAAATCGGAGAGTGGTGCAGAATCCTCAAGGAACACGGAAAGCACTACTCGCAACACGCGTGCGGCCACGTGGCGGCGCTTGTCGGCAGGATGAGGGACCATGGAGTACACTCCGTGGAAAGCATTTCCCCGCCCCCCACTGGAAACATGTCCATTCGGGAAGCACGCAACGTTGTCGGGTCATCCATGGGCATCATCGGCGGAATTGAACCCACCCAGTTCCTCAGGCTCTCCGAGGCGGAATTGAAACCCTATGTGAAGACCGTCATCCAGGACGGAGCCGGTGGACCCTTTGTCCTCGCCAACTCCGATTCCTGCCCCCCCGGCGTCTCAATCAGCAAGTTCGAACTGGTCGCTGAGATCGCCCGGAACACGCGCCCCTGAGATCTGCGGGCATCAGGGAATGACATAAAGCATCACGCTGAGGAAGTGGCATAGGCTTCCGGCTAGGACAAAGGCGTGCCAGATAGCGTGATTGAACGGAATGCGCCGGCCGAGATAGAAGATCGTCCCGGCGGTATAGAGCACCCCGCCTGCCACCAGCCACCACAACCCGCCGGCCGGCAGGTTCTGACAGAGCGGCCGGATTGCCACCACGACAATCCATCCCATGCCCACATAAACCAGTGTTGAAAACAGTTTGAAGCGACCCGTGAAAAAGACCTTGAACACCACCCCCACCAGCGCCAACCCCCAGACAACTCCAAATAATGACCATCCCCAGGGCCCCCGCAGGGGAACCAGCAGAAAAGGCGTGTAGGTCCCCGCGATGAGCAGATAAATGGCGGAGTGGTCAATGACTTTCAGAACGGCTTTAGCCCGCGGCCAGGGCAAGCTGTGGTAAAGGGTGGAGGCGGCAAACAGCATCACCAATGTCGCACCATACACTGAACACGACACCACATGCCACGCCGTACCCCTTAGCGCGGCATAGACCACCATCACCGACAGCGCCGCCACGGCAAGTAAAACACCGATCCCGTGCGTAACACTACTCGCGATTTCCTCGGTCAGTGAATAGGGCTTGATAGTCTGAGTCATGCAGCACTCTACCATGGCCGCAACCTCATCCGCCAGCCTTCCGTTCCCCGCAGTAGAAGACGACAGGCTACAGGTGCATCAGGCGCGACTTGATAAACACCAGCGCGGCCGTAAGGTTGACGGCTGCCGCGGGCGTCATGGGGGCATTCGGCTCCCAGCTATGGCCCCGAATCGTCAACATCCAGGCAGTGGGACACTTCCCGTATAGTTCATCGCATAACGCCAGCACCGTGGCTGGCGCCATGGCATGGGTTGAGAAGGCAATGCTCATCTCCGGCAATAGCGCCCGGAATGAAAACGATTCAACCCCATCCTGTGTCGCATCGGCGAAAATCACGACCTCGTGTCCGGATATCGCCAAGGCATCCTCGGCATTCAACTGGTAGTTTGAATCCAGGACAATATGACGCCGGGCGGGGACTGAGGCGACCCACTGTTCGAGCTCGTTCACCAGGGCGGGCCCCAAGCCGTCATCCTGTCGACCAGGGTTACCATACCCATAAACCAGAACCGATTTCATCTTTGCTTCCGATCCAGAATCCGACCACCGTCACCAACCAGAAAAAACTCCAGCGGCATAGCCCCCAGCGCATGTGTGGCGCAGCTCAGGCAGGGGTCATAGGCGCGGATCACCACTTCAACGGCATTCATCATACCCTCGGTAATTTCCTTTGCGCCGTTCATTTGCGCCCGGGCCACAAAATTGACAGCCTGGTTCATGGCCTCGTTGTTATGGGTCGTCGATACGATCAGGTTGGCCATCTCGATCTGGTCGTCGACATTGACCCTGTAATGATGGAAAAGCGTCCCGCGCGGTGCCTCGATCACCCCCACCCCCTCCAGGTGACGCCGCCCCTTCACCACCAAGTGGTCGCC
>Ga0208613_1000489_pt1 | contig 13110 bp, 10 predicted proteins | sample CryBogmetaGMA6M_FD_184543 | JGI IMG/M metagenome (GOLD analysis project Ga0208613, IMG submission 184543) | Freshwater microbial communities from Crystal Bog, Wisconsin, USA - MA6M (SPAdes) | ecosystem: Environmental > Aquatic > Freshwater > Lake | place: Crystal Bog, Wisconsin, USA | collected... | reverse complement strand
TGCACAGCGGCACATGCTGATCGCCCCCATTGGCGCTCCATGTGTTGGCAAATTGGCCTGACGCGGCAAGTTGCCCATCGAGATACATAGACATGACCCAGTTGCTTTTGATTGTGATCACAACCTGATGCCATTGGTCAGGGGTTAAGGCCATGGGGGCTATCAAACTGACGCCTTGCACCTGCCACTGTAGCCTGCCATCAGCAAGTTGGTTAAGGCTGTAATTATAAGCGCCGTTACCATTCCAGGGCTTGCTGAAAACAACGCCACCATCCGTGTCATGGTGATCCGGCCAAAGCCAAAGCACAAAGGTGCGGTCGCCGCCGCCGGAGTAGGCCAACGGGCCGGCCGGAATATTTTGCACCCGGTCATTCAGGCCATCGAAGGCTATAAAAGACCGGTTGCCCTCTCTCCCATGGACAGTGCCATCTGTTAATACCCCATGATTGCCCAAACTCCCGTGATCGGTTGCAGTATCGCCGTTAGCCTCGTTAAAGTCCCACCAGGCAATCAAACCATCAGGGGTGTCCGGGGTTTGCAGGCCGGGAGCGGCAATGGCGGGGGAGATATTGCCGGAGGCATCATAGGCCTGTACAGAATATTGGAAAGCCGTATTGGGGGCCAAATTCATATCCAAAAACTCCAAGGCAGAGGTCGTCCCGGCCAATATCTCGTTGCGGAACACTTGATACCCGGCGATTGGCGCATGGTCTGTTGGCGGTTGCCAGCTTACCCGCGCATTAGGATTTTGCCATTGCACCATCACATTGCCAGGTGCGCCAGTGAGTGAGATAGCCCAAAGATTTGTAGTAAAATTCAGGTAACATGCGAATAACAATAGTAATCTGAATATGTAGCTCATCATATGCACCTCCACTCTTTTAAACTTGCCTAAGTCAGGGCCATGTCGCAATATAACACATTTAACTTTAGGCAGCCCTTTTTCGGGCGGCTAAGAATGACGATTTAAACTCAAACAGCTTAAAACTGTTTTATAAATGGGCCTGACTCTAATACAGCCAATACACTAGATTCAGCATTTTACGGAAAATATGATATACTCCCTCCATATACACACTTAGTAAACGCAATGAAAACCGATACCTTGTTTTACCGCCTATTTAAGCGCAAGCCACAAGTGGCGCTGGAATTGTTGGGCCTGGAATACCAAAGCGAAAGCTATCGGTTTAGCTCGGAAGAAATCAAACAAACCGCGTTTCGGCTGGATGGAATCTTTACGCCTCTTGGGGGTGATGACGAGCAACCGCTTATCTTTGCCGAAGTGCAATATCAGCCTGACGATGATTTTTATGATCGCTTTTTCAGCGAAATAACGCTATATTTACGCCTGAACAAACCGGCCCGTCCCTGGCTGGCGTTGGTGCTATACCCGTCACGCAGTGTGGAAACGGAAGCCAGCATCGCCTTTAGCCCGTTTATAGAGTTGCCGCAGTTGCGCCGGATTTATCTGGACGACTATCGGGATAGCCAGGGGCTTAGCGCGACCCTTGAACTGATCCGCCTGATTGCCAGCCGCGAAGCAGAGACCCTGTCCATAGCACGTCAACTGGCGGGGCGCCGCGACGAACTGGGGCCGGACGGCCTGGATTTTATCGAAACCATTTTGGTGTACAAATTACCCCGCTTGAGCCGGGAGGAGATTAAAACCATGTTAGCTTTAAACGAGATAGAACTAAAACAGACCCGTTTTTATCAGGAAATAGCGGAAGAAGAGCGGCAAAGAGGCGAGCTAATAGGTGAGCAAAGAGGCCGCCAAGAAGAATGCATTTCGTTAGTCACACGCTTGTTAAGACGAAAGTTTGGCATCCACCCGGAACTTGCCACGGCGCTGGCGCAATTACAGACAGTACCGGTTGAGAAATTGGAAGACCTGGCAGAGGCTGTCATTGACTGGACTGAAATGTGCGCTTTAACCGAGTGGCTAAGACAGCAACTTTTGGGTAGTAGGGACTGACTCTTTTGTTTCAGGATAATGTGATTTTGCAAGACCCCTTTTTGTGTAAGCCGGGAGGAGATTAAAACCATGTTAGCTTTAAACGAGATAGAACTAAAACAGACCCGTTTTTATCAGGAAATAGCGGGAGAAGAGCGGCAAATAGGCTAGCAGGGGCCTCAAGAAGAATGCATTTCGTTAGTGACGCGCTTGTTAAGACGAAAATTCGGCATCCACCCCGAGCTTGCCACGGCGCTGGCGCAATTACCGACAGTACCGGTTGAGAAATTGGAAGACCTGGCAGAGGCTATCATTGACTGGACTGAAATGAGCGCTTTAACCGAGTGGCTAAGGCAGCAACTTTTAAGTAGTAAGTAGCCTCGATGAAGTAAAACGGAATCGAGGAATTAGGTTTCGATCATCCTCGATTCCACTATGTTACATCGAGGCTACTTGCTTAAAGCAGCAACTTGGAAAACAATATTAGTGGCTAGGGTAGGCGGAATGTTAATTATGGAGTATAGTTTCCCCAGAAAGAATGAGGTAACCGGGGTAGTCGATGATAGATCCTTAAGAAGGAACGCTTAAGGGTAGCGTTGGACAATTGCATACCCGGTAGGGAGTCTTCCATACGCGCCAGTCGAAGGCTAGGGGGAAATGCCTGTAGGCCACAGCCACCATAGCTTGCAGAGAATTGTCTTGTACCGGACGTTCGCTACGCGTGTGTGGAAGGCTCATACCCATCAGTGTAAGCCTTATCCCCGCGTATCAACCCTAAATACGCACCAGGGGAAAGCTTGTTACCTCGCCGCGATCTTAAAGAGTGAAGAGAACGGGTCAGCAACACCAGGGCGCACAGCTTGGCATCGTAGGGCCTGAGCGCACGCAAGACCTTGCCACATCTCATCCTGATCTGAGCGGCATTGACCAAACCGGCGGACGGGTTGCGTTAAGTTTTACCAAATATAAAAGTGATGGCGTCAATATTTACTGCCAACGTGAAAACGATACCGATTGGGTCTTGCTCGCCCGTGCCACGGTCTCGCCTTTTATGGATAATCGTCCGCTGCTCCAAACCGGAAAACCCGAACTGCGCCGCTATACGGCCGTCTTCATGTTAAAAGACCAGGAAATTGGTCAGTATAGCGATGACCTCGTCATCAATTGCGCACCTTAGAAAGCTTAATATTTTAGCTGATCACGCGGGAGGGGAGTGTAACCCCTCCCAAACGTTAGATAATGTCGTTATCTTTTATTTTGAAAGAAAACTTTATGGAAAGAAACATGACCGCTACTGTTTTTGATGCAAATGCCCACTGTGGCGGATATCGTAAAATGTGGGGGACGAGGTTTGAACCCAACTTGCTCAAATCAATCGAGTCTGACCTGATTGATTTCATCTATTTTATTTAATGACAATATCCTTTTAATTATTTTCACATTAAATCTATAAATTGTAAGTTTTCAGGTATATGAAAAGTAAAAGGCAATAGTAAGGTGCAATTAATAATCCCCATGTCAGGCTTTGGCGAGCGCTTTCGTCGGGCAGGTTATACCGTCCCCAAGCCGCTAATCGTAATCGATGGCAAACCGATTATTGCGCATGTCATTGACATGTTTCCTGGTGAGCAGGATTTTATTTTTATCTGCAATCAAGATCATTTAAGCAATCCCGACTACCGCATGGAGGCAATTCTTCGGCAATATTGTCCTACGGGCCGTATCATTGGTATTCCTGCGCACAAGCTTGGCCCGATTCACGCGGTATGCCAAATTGAGCACTTAATTGATCTTGATCGCCCGGTTATCGTCAACTACTGTGACTTTACTTGCTATTGGGATTGGCATCACTTCAAAAAGTTTGTCGCTAAAAATGAGTGTGCAGGCGCTATTCCTGCCTACAATGGCTTTCATCCCCATACGCTGGGTAGCACAAATTACGCTTATATGCGCGAAGTCAATGGCTGGGTACAGGACATTCAAGAAAAGCAACCCTACACCAATAATCGCATGGAGGAGTTCGCCTCCAGTGGAACCTATTATTTTGCATCAGGCAAAATCATGAGTGAAGCCTTTCGCATGACAATGGATCAGAATTTTAATGTCAACGGGGAGTACTACGTTAGTCTTGCCTACAAATCCTTGCTCTCAGCAAACCGTCCGGTAACTGTTTATCCGCTTCAGCATTTTATGCAGTGGGGTACACCTGAAGACGTTACTGAATACAATGTCTGGTCGGTGGCTTTTAAACGCTTGATAGCGACAGAAAAGGCAATTCCTACTCCAAGAGGTTCATTAGTGATTCCAATGGCGGGCTTGGGACAACGTTTTGTACATGAAGGTTATAGCGTTCCTAAACCACTCATACCCGTATCCGGAAAACCGATGGTAACGCAAGCCACGCACGATTTGCCTGCTGCGGTTAACCACGCCTTTGTTCTGCGAAGTGATATGCTTGGGTATCAAGAAATCGCTGACGAACTCAATCACATCTATCCAGAGGCTATAATCGAAACCATACCGGGCGTCACCGAAGGGCAAGCCTGCACGGCCTTGATCGGACTGGAAGCACTTGAGCGCGCAATTGGAAGCGTGCCGGAGCCTGTCACCTTTGGTGCCTGTGACAATGGGGCGTTGTATGATACCAAAGCTTTCCAGCAGTTGATCGACAACCCGGATGTGGATGTTATCGTCTGGGGCGCTCGCGGCCATGCCAATGCCGTACGTCACCCAAAAATGTACGGCTGGATCAATGCCGAGAATGGCCGGATTCATGAAATATCCGTCAAATCACCGCTTAATTCGCCTGCTACTGATCCCATTGTTCTTGGTACTTTCACATTCCGTCGTGCCAAGGATTTTTGCAGGGTCGTGGAGCATCTGATTGCCCGAGACGGACGAATCAATGGTGAGTTTTATATTGACTCATGCATCAACGATGCCATCGAACTTGGCTTGCGCTGCCACTTGTTTGAGGTAGACAACTTCTTGTCCTGGGGTACGCCCAATGACTTGCGTACCTTTGAATACTGGCAATCTTGTTTCCATAAGTGGCCTAGTCATCCATATCGCTTGGAGCTGGATAAACGAATTCCTAATGAAGCCTTGCCAATGCTTGAAATTAGTTATATGGCTACCATTCCTGAGCCCTGTACTAGAGTGATTTGATGTTTATCAATAAAGAGCTATGTCGTTTTTTATTTGTTGGAATAGGATCAAATTTGATCAACTTTAGTGTTTATCTTTTATTCCATTCAATGGGGATATCTTTGTTTTCTGCTTCAGTTGCTGGATATTCAGCCGGGCTTATAGTTTCTTATCATTTTGGTAGAGTATGGGTATTTGGTAGTAAATTTAATGTAAGCAAGCAAAACATAATTAGATTTTTTGTTGTATATGCAGTTGGTGGTCTTGGTATGAGCGTTTTAATTGAGCAACTAGATAAGATTACGGATTTGGATTATCGAATATGCTGGTTTTTTGGTGCCATCTTTGCAGTAATTAATAATTTTATTGGACAAAAGTGGTTAGTATTTAATAGGAGGGAGACAAATAATGGCAACTAAATTTGGCTTTATTTCTAAATTGGAGTTTTTGCAAGATTGGGCTTCAACATTGATTGCGGGGATTAATCCTGCAATAGTACATAATTTGGAAAAATATCACACATTAAAAAAAGTACATTATCTCTCTGCAATCGAAGATGTAGATGGTGATTATCTTGAATTTGGAGTTTTCACGGGCAGTTCTTTTTGCCATTCAATTCGTTGTTGTAAGCAGCTTGCCAAATTGAATCCTAAAACGCTCAATACAAAATTCTATGGATTTGATTCCTTTGCTGGTTTTGGCGAACTAATCGAGGGTGATAAACATCCTTTCTATACAGATGAGAACTTTACAACCAGTTTGCCTGCGGTCAATAATAGGGTGAATCGGGTTGCTCGAAGCAACTTTATATTTAAGTTGATTCCAGGTTTTTTTAGTGAGTCATTGAAAGATGGCGCCAGCAATCTCGGTATTGAAAAATCGAAGATTATTTTTATAGATAGTGATACATATTCCAGTGCAAATGAAGCTTTGACTTTTTGCTTGCCAACGATACAGGAAGGCACTTTTATTATTCTGGATGATTTCTATTCATATCGTGGTAGTGAATCTCGTGGTGTTGCGAGAGCATTCTTCGAGTTTATTGCCCAATGCAGGATAGAAGTGCGTCATGTTTTTACATATGGCATGGGTGGTACTGTTTATGTTGTTTCTAAGAAAAGCGCATGAAGTTTTCTCTTGTTATCCCTTGCTACAATGAAGCAGCCAATCTCCCCTTGCTATTAGAACGATGCAAGTTACTGACACGCCACTCCGATGTGGAAGTTATTGTGGTTGATAATGGCTCAACAGATAATAGTCCCGAAGTTCTGCTAAAGCTGTTACCTTTGTATCTTGGTTGCCGTAGTGTTTGCGTCGAAAAAAATCAGGGTTACGGATTTGGTATTCTTACGGGCCTCAGAGCCGCAAAAGGTGAAATCCTCGGCTGGACTCATGCCGATATGCAGACCGACCCCCAAGACGCATTGCGAGGATTGGAACTGTTTGATAAGCATGGTTTGGACATTTTTTTAAAAGGCCGACGTTATGGACGACCTTTTACCGATGTGGTTTTTACACTTGGCATGAGCGTTTTTGAAACCCTGTTACTCGGTAAACCGCTGTGGGACATCAATGCGCAACCCACGCTATTTTCACGAAGCTTTTTCGAAACCTGGCTTGAGCCACCCCATGACTTTTCTCTTGATCTCTATGCTTACTATTTGGCACGTCACAAACGTCTTGAAATATATCGTTTTCCCGTCAAGTTTGGTGAGCGTGCGTATGGCGTTTCGCATTGGAACGTCAATTGGGCTGCCAAGCGTAAATTTATCAAGCGCACCATTGATTTCAGCTTGCAGTTAAGGAAGGGCATCAAGATATGAAAATTATTTCGCATCGCCGTAATACCATACAGGAACTTAATGATACACCCCCAAAATATGGCGTCGAAGTTGACATTCGTAGCCGTGGCGAACAACTCATCATTCATCACGAACCTTTTGTAGATGGTGAGCCCTTCGAAGACTGGGTCGCTGCCTATCAGCATGGAACGCTGATACTGAATGTCAAAGAAGAAGGGCTTGAGGGGCGCTTGATTAGCTTGATGCAATCATACAATATTGATGATTATTTTTTTCTCGATCAGTCTTTTCCCTTTCTTGTGAAATGGGCTAAAGCGGGCGAGCATCGCAGTGCTGTGCGCGTATCCGAATTTGAAGCGATTGAAACGGCGCTGACTTTGGCGGGCAAAGTGGATTGGGTTTGGGTAGATTGTTTTAACTATTTCCCGCTCAGTCACGAAGATGCACAGCGCCTTAAGAACACAGGTTTCAAGCTTTGTCTTGTCTCACCCGAATTACAAAGACGTGATGCAGAAAAAGAAATTCCAATGCTGATACAACTTCTTGGTGAGCGTGATATTCAAGCGGATGCTGTCTGTACCAAACGGTCGGATTTGTGGGAAAAAATGGCCTGCCCAAAATGAAGAAGCTTTGTCTTCAGCCAATGTTTCTCATTGGACTAACGCTGCGTTTGGCGCTCATCGTTGCCATGGCACCTGCTCCGGTATCCGTTTGGTATGTGCCATTTCTGGATGTCAGCACCTCTACGCTAACGCTTGATCCTTGGGCAACATGGCTGACCGGGGGCGGAACAATTGCTGCATTTCCCTACGGCTACGCCATGTGGTTGATTTTTTTGCCGATGACGCTTATGGCTAAACTCACCGACCTGCCTCTGCGGTATGGCTATGAACTGACCCTGCTCGCCGCTGATTTCTGTTTGTTCTTTACACTAAATAAGCTTTTGCCGGGGCGCCACCGCTTACTTTTACTGGTTTATTGGTTATCCCCCATCGTCATTCTTGCCAGCTATGGTTTAGGTCTCAACGATGTGATACCTGCTTTGCTGTTAACCCTGTCGATATTTTTTATCCTGCGGGTTGAACTCAAACCGGCTGGTATACTCTGTGCAGCAGCCATTTCAGCCAAGCTCAGCATGGTTATTGCGTTGCCCTTTTTCGCAATCTATCTGTACAACCACAAACCTCTGCGGCAACTTCTGGGGATGTTTGTCTTGGGCTTTTGCATCGGGATGTTGGTACTGGGCATTCCCTTCCTCTTTTCTGGTGCGGGCCTGCAAATGTTGTTTGGCAACCAGGAAATGGGCAAGGTCTATACCCTGGCAATCAATATGGGTGGACAGGCCACGGTGTATGTGGTGCCGCTGATCTACCTGGTCATGCTTTATTGGGTGTGGCGGGTCAGGCGGCTTAATTTTGATTTATTTCAGGCTACCACCGGCATGGCATTTCTTTTGGTGGTGTTAATGACGCCAGCCTCGCCAGGTTGGTTTGTTTGGTGCATGCCTTTTCTTGCTTTTTATCAGGCCATGAGTGGTCGTGTTGCTATGCTATTGGTCGCGATTTTTTCGGGGTTGTATGTGCTGGGCACACTACTGATGACACCACTCCAGCTAGCAAATGGGCAGGTCTTTGATTTAGGTCGTGCGCTCCACCTATCAACGCAAATAGTCGGCGCGGCGTCACTCTTGCACACGGTCATGGTTGCCATTGGCATAATGTTGTCAATCCGTATCTGGCGCGAGGAGATCAGCAGGAATGACTTTTTCCGGCTGAGCCGCAAGCCTTTTGTGATTGGCATCGGGGGCGATTCCGGCGCTGGAAAAGACACGTTTGCAGAGGCCCTTACCGGGCTATTTGGCGTGCACTCGGTGGTTAAGCTGTCGGGAGACGATTACCATCTGTGGGATAGACAAAAACCTATATGGCAAGTGATGACCCATCTAAATCCGATGGCCAATGATCTGGAAGGTTATAGCAGAGACCTCGTGTCTTTGACGGATGGAAAGCGCATCCAGACCAGACAATACGACCATCAAACGGGAAGGATGAGCCAGCCGCTCCAAATCGAAAGCAATGACTTCATCATCGCCAGTGGTTTGCACGCACTTTATCTGCCGATACTCAGGGAATGCTTCAACCTGAAGGTCTATCTCGATATTGATGAAGGCTTACGGCGGCACTTCAAGCTCAAGCGCGATGTCGGGCAACGGGGGCATACTGTGGCGCGGGTGCTCAACGCCTTTGACAAAAGAGAAGCCGACTCTGCGCGTTTTATTCGTCCGCAAGCGGCCTACGCAGACCTGATCCTATCCTTACAACCCATTCATCCCCGTCTGTTGGATGATCTGGACGATAAACAGCCGCTACGCCTGAAACTGTTGGTCAAAACCCGCCAGGGGTTAAACGCACTTGCGCTAAATCGGGTTTTAGTTGGCGTGTGCGGGCTGCATGTCGACATCGTAGTGAGTGATGATGGTGCTGAAGTGCAAATCACCATAGAGGGTGAAACTTCGGCTGCTGATATTGCTTTGGCTGCAAAGATGTTGTGTCCCAAAGTGCTGGAATTCTTGGACATACAACCAAAATGGCATGATGGGGTACTGGGCTTGATGCAATTAATCACCCTTTCCCATATCAGCCAAGTCCTAACCAAGCGATTTATACAATGAAGATCAATAACCCATCGCGTTTTACTCGCCTGCCGGATGCTTTTTTGTTTGATACGGATAACACCCTGTATCCTTATGACCCAGCGCACGCTGCTGCGCAAAAGGCGGTGCGCGACAAAGTTGCCAGTACGTTTTCAATAACCCCGGAAGAGTTCGACGAGGCGTTTAAAGAGGCCAGAAACCAGGTTAAAACCCGGCTCAAACATACGGCGGCCTCACATAGCCGCTTGCTCTACCTGCAGCGCATGCTGGAGATTATGGGCTTGGGTTCCCAAGTGTTATTGGCGCTGGATTTTGAGCAGACCTACTGGCGAACCTTTTTAAGTAACGCCGTCTTGTTTGACGGGGTCAAAGAATTGCTGGATGATATTCGCTTGCTCGGTATCCCGACCGCGATAGTTACTGACTTGACCGCTCAGATCCAATTCAGAAAGGTCGTTTACTTTGGTCTGGATTACTATTTTGACTATATTGTCACCAGTGAAGAAGCGGGGTTTGATAAACCACATGAAGCCCCCTTCCAGATTGCACTGGAAAAAATGCGCCCGAAAGGTGACTGTATCTGGATGATTGGTGATAATCCGGTGAATGATATTCGCGGTGCGCGAGAAAAAATAAATGCCGTTACTTTGCAAAAAATTCATGTTGGCGCGGTATTGGGTGTCGAGGTGACTCAACCGGACGCATCCTTCAACGACTTTTCTGATTTGAGAAAGTTGCTAGTCAAATTAGGTAATCAATAATGTATCCGATAGAGCAAACAATTGAGGAGCAGGTCAAGGCATTTTGCGCATGGATTGGCAAAGACCCTCTGCTGGTACAGGGCGCGGGTGGTAATGTGTCTTGGAAAGATGGCGATACACTTTGGGTTAAAGCCTCTGGCACTTGGCTGGCGGATGCAACTGAAAAGGATATTTTTGTTCCCGTAGATTTGCCATATCTTCGCGCATCAATCGAAAATGGCGATTTTACGGTGACACCAAAAGTACTTGGGGAGACAGGACTAAGGCCGTCTATCGAAACATTGCTGCATGCCTTGATGCCACATAGGATTGCTGTGCATTTGCATGCCATTGAAATTTTGGCACATTTGGTTCGTAACAACTGCCAAACTGATCTCCAGTCACTCATTGACGAATCTATTCATTGGGCAATGGTTGATTATTATAAGCCCGGCGCTGCTCTCGCTGCCGCTGTTAGCGTCGCGCTTACCCAGAGTGCAAACGTTGATGTACTTTTTTTAAAAAATCACGGTGTAGTGATCGGTGGGACTAATATAGAGGAAATCCATTCTGTCCTAAATCAATTAATTACAATACTAAGTACCCAACCCAATCCAATTATTAATTCAAAAGAAATAGCCCCCATAGTACTAAATGGGGGGCAACAATATATACCTGTTGATATTCCCGGCATCCATGATTTGACTTTTAAGCCCAACTACTTCAATAGATTAAACATTGACTGGGCGTTATATCCTGACCATGTTGTTTTTTTGGGGCCTATTCCTGCTTGCTATGATTCAGTTAAGTTACTAATGGTAGACTTAAGTAACAATAACTTGCCAGAGTTAATATTTTTGAAAGAGCAAGGTGTATTTACAAAGCCAGGTATTAGTTCGGCCAAACTCGCGCAGCTAAAGTGTTACTATGATTTGATGGTACGTCAATCAAATCATACTCGATTAAAAAGCCTAAACGAGCAACAAATTGCTGAACTACTCAATTGGGACGCCGAACATTTTAGACAAAACATTGCAAAACAATAATAAATCATTGAAATTACCATGAGTAACATCAACTATAAAAAAAAGGAAATAGCCTTTTTTTTTCTCACACTTGTATTAATCAGCTTCTACATTGTGCTTGCTACTATGGCTAATAGCAATCTTACAATAGGGCGTTTTGCACTTTTTATGGATGAACGGATAACATTTGATGGTGTTCATCACATTCTCCATCCAGATGGATTAAAAGATTTTATTTTGAGTATTATTCATGGTGGCGACCATAGATACGGACGATCATTATGGTATTCGATTGCAATCTTCTCTTTCTTACCAGAACATTTCTATGGCGAATCTGGGCAAATTATTGCTGATAGAATGGCACAAGTTGTTATTTTAATTTTTGCAGACATATTGCTAACTTTGACTTTCATAAAAGATTGGGGACTGCGTTTCTTATTGCTTGCAACACTCTTGGCCATGCCCTATAGCGATTATTATATGAGCATGCCTAAGCCAGAACCTTTACAATTGTTGTTTATTGCAGCTTTCCTTTATTACTTCAAAAAAAATGAAATGGGACTGCAAGGATGGTATTGGATATTTTTAGGATTAGCTTTTGGCTCAAAAATTTCTGCATTACCATTTATATGCATATTTCTATTGGCTTCTTTCATAAAGTATTTTTCCGAAGCAAACAGTAAAAAATACATATTTGAATTAAGTAGTACTTTCGGTTTTTTTTTAATAGGGTTAATGATTGCCGAACCAATGCTGGCGCCGCAAATATCGATGTCCTTCATTATATTCCAAATATTAAAGAAGATTTTAACTAAAAAGTATCCGGATAAACAATGGGTTATTGGAATTTCTGTAATTATAGTTTTAGTTACAATTAATTTTATTATTTCAATGCTGCTCTTCTATAGGTTTCAGATAAAATCACCGATTAATGTTTGGATACAAAGTACATTTCTAAGTACTCGTCATGGGGCTGATCTTAGTAATATCGGATTTAATAGTTGGGTCAGTTTCTTTTTAAATGATTGGATGGTGGCACCTGCTTCGATAACAATCGGGCTAATAGCCATTGCCACTATCGTAACTATTAACATCTTTTTACAACGATTAAAACCTAGTGGAACTAAAAATACACTAAACAATGCTGTCCCATTAGTTATCATGATGAGTGGTATCGCTATGAATTTATTAATATTTTCAACAACACAACGTCTTTGGGGCATGTATCTTTATTTAGGTACTTCTTTGTCACTCGTTGGCTTGATTGCTATTTTTGAAAACCAATTATTAATAAAATGTACATGGTTAGATAAAAGTGCAAATATGCATTGTAAGTTAAATCAATACTCCTCATTTTTAGGCCTATTATTGATTATAGTTATTACCTTCTATTGGTGGATGCCTAATAGTTTTAATAAATACAATGCATTAGCAAATAGAACAAAATCTCTAGAGTACCATAATCAATATAATACATATATTGAAGTTATCGACTTTCTTACTAACTATCCAGCCCAACAAAATAAATACTTAAATGTATCATTTGACGCGAGACTATTTCTACCGGCGAGTACTAAACGCTACATAATTACAGAATTTTTTGAGTCCTATATAAGTTGGGCAAGCATACCTGACATTATTATATATGGAAAGACGCATACTGCCAAAGGACATAATCAACCAATCAATTCACCAAGATTTAAAGCCTATTTAAAAGAACACGAGTGGTATTTAAAATATGTCATTAATAAAAATGAAAAATGCCCACAAACTATTTGCTTTGTAAGAC
>Ga0208613_1000488_pt1 | contig 13113 bp, 13 predicted proteins | sample CryBogmetaGMA6M_FD_184543 | JGI IMG/M metagenome (GOLD analysis project Ga0208613, IMG submission 184543) | Freshwater microbial communities from Crystal Bog, Wisconsin, USA - MA6M (SPAdes) | ecosystem: Environmental > Aquatic > Freshwater > Lake | place: Crystal Bog, Wisconsin, USA | collected... | reverse complement strand
GGCTAATCCTAAGAAGCCTAAAAAAGCTATTAAACCTAATGCTAAGAAACCATTACCTACTTTATTAGAACTTGCTAAGAAGAGGAAAAGTAAATAATGTTAAATAAATGTAAGACTAAGGGTAAAAAATAGAGGTATTTATGGATCAAGATACAAATGAAGTTACCCCCGAGGTAGTTTCCGAGGTAGTCGTAGAGGCTCCTAAGATTACTGCAAAAGTAACTCTCCCATCTGAATCTAAAGAAGAATCTTTAGATGATATTATTTCAAGAATATATAAAGGGGAAGATAATGGCAAAGAAGAAGAAACCGACTCCGAAGACCCCAGCACTTCCAAAGATGCCGATGATGCCGAAGGGGAAACCAGTGAAGGGCAAGATGGAGATAATGATAGCGATAGCTTTACCAAAGAAAAAGAAGTAGACTATACTAACAAAGAAGAAGTAGATAAGTATATCAAGTCTCAACTTGAAACAAAAGAAGCCGATAAAGTTAAATCTGAAGAAGCATTAATCGAGAATAAATCTCAAACTGAGTTCGAGTCTCAGGTGCAATCCTTAGAAACATTCTTTAAAGAGTTCGATCAAGCCATGGTAGAAGTCGATAACTTATTTGAGAATGGGAGTTTAACTAAAGACCAGTATAAAGAAGTCCTAGCTAAATCTGAACAAATTAAGACTGAAAAACTTAATGAGATTAAGCAACTTCAACAAAAAGAATACGAACTTAGTATCCCTAAACTTAAAAGAGCTAATGACGAGTTCTTTAAGACAGTTGAGGCTTCCATGCCTGAACTCAAAGACCCTATTGTTCGTAAATATGCCGAGAAACTTAAAACAGAAGTCTTTGATAAATCTGGAACTAAAATAGATGCTTCTTATACAGCTTATGTTAAGGAGTTTATAGTTGAAGTCTCTAAAGAAGCCGAGGCTAGAGGCTATCAGAAGGCTCTTAGAGAACAATCTGATGCTAAGACTAAGAAGTCTCAATCAAGTACCGTTGCTGGGGGCACTAAGACAGGTAAACCAGTCCCTAAATCAGAAAAAGAATCTATACTTTCAGAATATGGAAAGTATTTAGGTTTATAAATTCTCCTTTAGTATAAGGATAACACAGATGACTTAATAAGTCAGTATTTCAAATGTATTATTTTAATTTCTCTACGAAAGGAGAAACCAAACATGTCTAACGCATCTTTAATTCCTAAATTATGGGCTGCTACATACGAACCATTACTTAAAAAAGAATTAGTCATCGGTGGAGTTGCTTCAAGAAAATTCGATTCTCTTGCTAAAAACTATGGCGATACTATCACAGTTCCTATCGGTTTTAGACCGACTGTATCTGTATGGACAGGTGGAGACTTGGATGCTATCGAAGCAGTAGTAGGAACTTCTGTAGATATAGTTCTTGACCAAGGTAGGCAAGTAAACTTCGGTTTAACTAAGAAGGAAGAACTTCAAATCATAAATTCTAAAGAATTACTTACAACTTCTGTTGGAGAAGCAATCTACGGTATGAGAGACGCAATGGATGTTTCTTTGGGTCTTTTGTACTCTGACGCTCTTATCATAGGAAACTCTAATTCAACTGTAACTGTTTCTGATAGCAATGCTTTTGAATTGCTTGTAGAAATGGCTATCATGATGGACGAAGCTAAAGTACCTAAACAAGGTAGATATGCAATACTCCCATCAAGATTCTTAGGATTCGTAGACGTTGAAATCAAAAACTCTAACATCAACTCTGATGTTTCTAAAGTATTCGGTTCAGGGTATAGAGGTAACTTGGCAGGATTTGAAGTATATCAATCAGAAAACGTATATAAAAATTCTTCTGTCTATCATCCTATCTTCGGTGTTAAAGGTTCTACTCTTGCTTTGGCTATTCAAAATGAACCTGAATTGATTGAATACATGCCTGAAAAAGCTATCAGTAAAGCATACAAAGCTGGTTGTTTATATGGCGTAACTGCTGTAAGAAAAGATACTCTTGCAACTGTTCCATGTTCTTTCGCATCTTTGTTGTAATCCATAAAAAATAAATAATCAAAAAGGGAGAGAGTTAAATCTCTCCCTTTTCTTTAGGTAATTAAATAAAATAGGAGGTTCTCATGACAAGACAAGCTATAACAGTTAAAGATTCTGACTCGGTAGTTAAAATTACAGATGCTGTTACAACCATAAACTCTATTGTTGTAGGAAAAGGAGTTTCTGTAACAGATGCTTTCGGTTCAAATGATTTGAAAGTAATCATCACTAATTCAACAGCAACTACATACGCAATTACTATTGGTAAAGGTACAGCCCCAAATGCTATAGAAGCCAAGGATATAGTTGTAAGTATTGACGGTGGTGATGAAGTTTCTATTGGAAACTTACATGATTCTCAACTTATTCAGACAGACGGCTCCCTTCATATAGACTTTGCAGCCAACTTTGAAGGTTCTTTGGTAGTATTCGGTAAAAAAGTTACTTTAGGTTAATTTAAGGAGATATTGCTATATGCCATTCTTTGGACGTGTAGAGGAAGAGACATGCTTAGTTAAGAACATTAGCACGGGCTTTACTCATGAAATGGGATTGGCATTAGCAATCCAAAAACTTCAGGGATTTAACAAGCAAGATTATATACTTGTAAAAGGTTCAAACAAAGTTAAAAATATATTAGCTATCAAAATAATAGAACAATCCCCATTAGATTTAATACTTGGAACGGAGCCTGTACTACTCCCTGAAATTTTACCAGAGGATGCTATTACAGAGCCTACGATAGACGTAGAGGAGACTTTAGATACTCCCATTGTAGATACTAAGGAGGTAATTATGAAATTACCTAAAACTAGGGCAAAGTCTATCAAAAAGAAAACCACTAGAAAGAAAATAATTAAAAAGGAGACTAGATAATGAACTATTTTCAAATCGTCCAAAGAGTTCTAACAGAATTACGTAGACCTCCCGTTGCTGATTTTGTATTATTAGTAACTCCAGATCATAGGGAGATATTAAAGACTATAAATACTGTAAATAGAACTACTCTAAACCAAGCTGAATTTTCAGTAAGAGACAGAGTGTCTACATTATCTATACCTTTAGAATTAACTGACCCTTATACAGTAGTTGCTAAAACTATAAAGGGGGAGGTCAAGGAGAGAGGTCTTATTATAGCAAAACAGAGTTTAACCTTTCAACCCGAAATATTTAACTTCTACACGGATAACGTAGATGCTGGGGAATATGGGATGTTGGATCAAAGTTTCTATTTTAAATCTTCAACAGCTATAAGGTCTGCCACTGTTCTATACTCAACTATAAACTTTGCTAAGACTGTTGGGGGAGTAGACCAAACTGAGTTAACGATAGCTACCGACCTTTCAATAATTCCAGATAATTTAGTAGATTTATTATTGGTCTATGGAACTTGTGCTACTTTAGCAGATGCTGATGACGGTAGGCTAGCATTCTGGAATCAACAATATGCCGTAGGATTAAAAATGTTATCTGAACTTAATAAAATACAAGATGTTGAACTTTCATTCTCCGTATCAAGAAAGAACTTGGATATTCGTAGACCTTTAACAGGTATTTAATTGGAGGCTTATCATGACAGATCATACAATTATAGCCGTAGCTGGGGGTTTAAATTATAAAGAAACAGACTCCTTATTAGGGGCTGACTCTTCCAAGTTATACTGGCTTGAGGCTCTTAACGTAAGACCTTTTAAAGGCAATGGTATTATAAGGATGAAAGGTAACTCATCCCTTCTGTCAGTCAATAATTCCCACCCTTTAGTTGCTATAGGAACGGGAGTTGATACTTCTGGAGAATACGTTTGCGTAGTAGATTCTGATGGAAACTTCATGCCTACTAACTTAGGCACTGGAACTCTGGGGACTCCGTTAGTTACTGGGTTATCTGGAGTTAAAGGGAAGTTTTTAAGAATGGATCAATCCTTGTTGTACAGCAATGGAGTTAATGACCCTTTCTACTACACCCCTCTTAGAGCTACCTTGGTGTCTGGAACTTCCGAGATATCCTCGGGAGTTCTTACCGTAACTGGAACTCTAACATCTTTCCTATCCCAGTTATTTGTAGGAGACCAGATAATTATAAACGGGGAAACTCGTATAATAAAAGAAGTAATTTCCGACACCTCCCTAAAAGTATCAATAGCCTTTACTACAAATGCAACTTCTCAAGTAGTAACTAGAACTAAAATTAGTTTTTTAAGAGCTACCATGACTATAGGGGGGAGTCCTGTTAATATAAGAGGAAAAGCTCTATGCTATGTGCAAGATCGAGTGTTTATAGGAGATGGAAGTACATTATATTGGGCTAGTCTAGGACTTCCTAATGACTGGGCTACTACTGGAAGTATAGGGGCTGGGTATTATGCCAACTTTGGGGCTAATATAACAGCTGTAGAAAGTTATAAGCAATACTTACTCATTCACTTAGATAATAATCAGACTCATTATATGACTTTATCCACAAGTACTACCGATTTTAACTTTGGAATACTATATGATAAGTCATCAAAAAGTCCTTATGGTTCTATTATTGTTAATAATGAACAATTTTTCTTTGATGATGGGATATACAGTACTTCTGATGTAGGCACTTTAGGGCAGATAAAGTTATCTGCTGATAGGTCTTTGGCTATAAATGACGAATACTCTGGATTTATTAACGGAGACTTCGATTACTCAAGAGAAGAGCAAACTTTCTATGTACACTCTCCCATTAGAAGAGAGATATGGTGCTATTTTCCGAATAAGAAAAGTACGTATTTTAACATAATATTCATATATAGTTATACGAACAATATCTGGTATATTAGACAGATCCCTCAAAATGTTACAGACTCTTGTACATACTTAGACCAAGTGTACTCAACTACCCATGAAGGAAACATTATAAGAGAAGACTTCGGAGAGACTTTTGATGGAAGTCCTATAACATGGAATGTTGCTAGTCAATATCTAAACATAGGGGATATATCAAGTAGAAAACAATTTAAAGACATGATGATGACGGTGGATGCTAATCAAGTTAATAAATTTAATTTATCCTATTCCTTTGACCATGATATAACTACTAAAACTACTAATGTATTATATTCTTTAGATAGGGATGGGGACTTGGAATATGATGTAGACAGTTGGGATGAGGCTACATATACTGATATAAAACCTGCTAGTCTATATGCCTATATCTATAATGGGTATAACAGTTATCAAATTAGATTTTCTGGAGGGGAACTTCGAGACAATATAGTCTTAACGGCTCTTCAGTTCAGAGGCATAAAATCATCTCCCCGATAAGAAAGAGGTAATATGAGATTTAGTTTTAATTCTTTAGATTTTAATAACATAGATTCCCTAAAGTATCTTCCTGAAACTATTCTACTTATTGATAATTCTAAGGATTGGTATTTATCTGATTATTCAGATAAGTCTTTAGACGGTATATTTGAAACAATAAGAAAGTTATCACCTAATATATGGACAATTGAAGAGGATGGGGAGTATTTAGGATTCTTCTGGGCTAATGACTGGGTAGGTGGGAGTGGTAAATTCCATTCTTGCCATATAACATCAGCTACTCTCCCTGCTAGTTGGGGTAAGAAAAATAGAGTTATTCTTAAGGAGATAACAGACTTTCTATTTAATAGTTATGGACTTCATAAAATATACTGTGATGTTCTAGCATCTAATAGGAGTTGCCTAAGAATTTTAAAGGATTGTAATTTTATGGAAGAAGGCGTTATCAAAAATTCTACTTATCTACAAGGGGAGTTAGTTAATCATATACTATTAAGTAAATTCAGAAAGGACGTACCGAGTGGGTAAAGATAAACCTAAAGCTCCTGAAATGGTAACAGGACAGTCCCAACTTACAGCTGGGGATAAAGCAACAATAGCCCAACAACAAAAGATACAAGGTATCTATGGGGATATAGCCGAAAAAGCAGCTCCTATGTACTCCCAGTATTTAACAGACCAAGGTAACAGAATGGGGGGTAGGATTAATACTGCCTCAGGTTATGAAACTCAGGCTAATGCTTTAGCTAAGACTGCTAATGTACTATCTCCAGAGTTCCAAGCTCAATTAGATAAAACTATAGGTCTTCAAAAAGAACAGGCTCAAAAGACAATGACGGATATATACCAACCTCAACAGGAAGCTACAACTGCTGACATATACAAAAGACTGGGAGGAATGAACTCCAGTATTGCTAGAGATATTTTAGGTCAACTTGAACAAAAAAGAACAGCTACCTCAGAGGACTTGGCAAGGTCTATAGAACTTGATAGGCAAAGAACCGAGCAACAACAACTTGCTAACCAAGCATCAGGGCTTCAACAAGCAATGGCTATGTCTGATTGGCAAAATCAACTAGCTACTGGAGGAGTGGGTTTAGGAACTAACGTAGCTACTACTGGAATGACCAACTCAGCTAATGTTATCGGAGGAGTTAATAACCAAGCTACCAATCTAGCTAATGCTATAAATTCGGCTAATTCTGCTAACTACAATGCACAAGTCCAAGCTAATTCTGGAAAACTTGGATGGAAAGATATTCTAGGAGCTGCTGCTACCATTGGAGGAGCTTATTTAGGCTCTGATATAAATATAAAGAAAAATATTAAATTGATAGGAGCTGACAAAGGCATAAACATATATCAATTTGAATATTTAACAGATAAATATAATGAACTCCCTACAGGTAAACACGTCGGAGTCATGGCTCAAGAAATTCAAAATATAATCCCAGATGCAGTAATGCAGGGTAGGGATTATCTTAAAGTAGATTACAATAAAGTTATTCAATTTTTGGAGGATTAGATGATAGATTTTCTTAAAAATATTCTAGGAATGAAAGTGACTCCTCCTAATTTTGGGGAATCTCTTCCTAACATCGTATCAACTCAATCTCCTATAACAAAAGAGGATGTTCTTAAAAATCCGTCACTCCTTAGAAGTTTATTGGGAGATATATCCGCTGGTAAAAACTTGGGACTCCCCGAATTAGTAAATAATCCTATTGGGGGTATCGGTGGAGTTACAGGGCAGACTGGATTTGAACCAGCCACTCCAACTACTCCAGTTACTCCAGTTACTCCAACTACTCCAGTTACTCCAGTTACTCCAACTACTCCAGTTACTCCGTATGCGAGCAGAAGTTTTACTGATATTATGGCTTCTTTAGGATTAACTAAACCTGCTGTAACTCCTATTACGGATACTACTCTAGCTCCTACTAGAATGAATAAACTAGGCGATATACTTCAAAGTGCTGGGTCATCCTACCTAAAGAGTAGGATGGGAGGTGCTACTTCTGACCAAGCCATGTTAGCAGGATTAACAGGGGGAGTTGGAGAATACGCTCAGATGAAGCAGGGAGATAAGACTAGAGAGATGTATAAACAATTAGGTATTGAAATACCTAATAATATATCTGGACAAGACATCCCAACCTACTTAGCGGCTAAAACAGCATCAGCTAAGGCAGTTCAAGATGCTCGAACTGCTCTAGTTAAAGATGCTTCGGATAGACTAGGATTAATAAAGGCGGACTTAGAAAATCAAGGTTTACCTGATAAAATGAAAGCTGAGGGGAATAAGATACTAGCAGCTGCTCAAGAAGCCCAACAGAAAGCATTAATGTTCCCTACTGAGATAAATTTAAAAAATGCTCAGTTACTTCAGATTGAAGCAGAAACTAAATTAAAACCACTTATTAGGCAGGATGAACTTGATAAAGTAAAAGTACAACAAGCTCTCGACCAGCAAAAGTTAAGCATGGAACAGACTAAAAATCAACAAACTCTTGCTCAACAGATTGCTGACAGACAAAGTAGGGAGAAGATAGCAGCTAACGCACAGACTAGTAAGATACCTGCTGAGAAGACAGCGAACTTAAAACTCACTAATCAGTATAGAGGCGAGCTTATAAAATCAGCTGGTACTTTTGATACTATAAAGACTGCCTATAAAAAGATGGAAGAGACTACTAAACAAGATCCTACTCCAGCTAGTGACATGAGTTTAATATATTCTTTCATGAGATTACAAGATCCTACTTCCACTGTCAGAGAGACAGAGTTTCAAATGGCAGCTAAAGCTGGAAACTATGGTCAAGAACTCCAAAATGCTGTTAGTAGACTAGCTAATGGTCAAAGATTGCAACCTGAACAGAGGAAAGACTTTGTAGATAGAGGAAGAGGCATGTACAAGGCAGAAGCTTCGACTATGAAAGATAACGTAGATTATTATTCCCAACTTGCTAGGGATTCTGGATTAGATGTTAATGCAGTAGTAGGTAAATATAAAGATGAAGTGTATAAAGCTGGAGCTCCTTCAATATCCGATACTAGAAAGGCGTTAATAGATAAACTCAAGAGTCAAGGAAAATTATAAATACTCGAAAGTCCACCCTTTAGTATGCTTCCTTCTCCCACTAAGGCACATACTTACACATGACTTATTTAATCCGTAGTTATTGCATAATTCTTGTTGGTTATTGCTAGTAACGGTTAAAATCCCATTACTAGCTTTAAACCATTTCATGACTCTCCTATTTATAACCTGTTCATCCAGAGTACTCCACTTACAATTTACCTTATTATACCCTTTATTATTATCGATTCTATCAAGAGTAGTTTGTTTAAGTCCAAATAATCTAACATGTTCATAGTAAGAATCTTCCATATCTAGTATAAAATTAGAAACATCCCACCATAATACACAAACATCTATTCCTCTCAGACCATAATTTTTATATTCTTTATTGCTAGGGTTGTAACATCTGTACAACATTTGTTTATGTCTATCGTATATGGGGTGTTTTTTGTATCCGTGCTTAGTATTAAAATGTACCATAAAAACCTCATCAATTAGTTAACTTTACTAGTATACACCCATACGAAAGGAAAGTCAATATGCCTAATAATTTAGATTATTCCCAATACGATAATTTAACTGATGCTCAGTTAAAGGCTTTAGATACGGGGGCTTCTCCAGTATCTACAGTAGAACCCTCGGAGCAACCAAAAATAAATTATGCGGACTACTCCAATTTTACAGATCAGCAACTCATTGATATGGCTCAACCTGAGAATCCTGCGACTACCTTACAAGGATATATATCCCAAGAACGGGCTAAACCTATTCAACTTCCAGATATGAATCCAATTAGTATGTACCAAAATCTCATGGGTAAGCTGTTCCCAGATCAGACCTTGAACGCTATACAGACTGCTCTCCCTATTGCTGGTGGTATTGGAGGCGGGCTTGCTGGAGGAATACCTGGCGGAGCTTTAGGTACAGGTCTAGGGGAGTTAGCTAAGGGTGAATTTGAGATGGTAAGAGGTCAGACTCCTGCTACTCAAGAACAACAGATGAAAGTTTTAAAAACTGCTGGAGTTTCTAGTCTGCTTGATGCTATGCTAGGCGGAGCTGGAGTGGGTATTAAAAATGTGTATAACGCCTCCCAACCTTTTAGGACAGCTTTTGTTGAAAAAGCATCTCCTGTGATATCTCAAACTCTTACTAATATTCTTCCCGAAGAAACTATCAAGTTAATAAATAGTATTAAATCTGGAAAAGATATATTTAAAAATACCTTATCAAACGCTTCTGAGGGAGTTAAAGGGGAATTGGATAAACTCGGTAGTATGTTTCAAAATAGAAGAGATATATTAAGCCAAAGTGCCCCAGCCAAAGTTGAGATATTATATAAAACTGCTAATAATTTAAGTGATACCTTAGATAAACAAAGAGAGATATATGGGAAATATGTAGAAGATGCTAGAAAATCTGTACAAGAATCTAGTTCTAAGAATCCCGAAGCATATTCAATATTTATTAATCATTCTAGTACGGGAGAGCCTACCCTAGGAAAAAGATTAACTGATGTTTTAAGTAAGTATAGGGATATTGCTCCTACCAGAGATTTCAATAAAGCTACCCAGATAGTTAGAGAATTAAGTGGAAAAATGGATTCTAATGGGTCTATAAATGTAGTTAAGTTAGATGATTTTAAAACTAAAATTCAAAATGAATTGAATAGCCTTTATACCTCCCAAAGTCTATCTAAAGGTGGTACTGGGGATATGATGTTACGAGATATTATATCAAATATTAGAAATGAGGTTGCATCCAAAGCTCCAGAATTAGGAAAAGCTAATATTAACTATGCAAAATTTAAGGATAACATAGACAATATAATAGATTCTGATTTAAAAAGTGAATCCCGAAATAACTTACTAAAAAATTGGGATGTACTATCTCCAGAAAAACAGCATGCCTTAAATGAGTTAGGAAAGTTGACACCTCAATTTGGTAAAGAGTCTGGAAGTGTCTATGAAAATATTCCTAAAATATTACAGAATTACGAAAACTCCCAGTTAGTTAAGGGAGCTTTGGATAAGTCAGTTCTAAAAAATCCTATGAATCTATTAAATAAGACTCCACATGAATTAGAAATTCTAAGACAGGATAAACAGATAGCCCCTCTTATGGATAAACTAGACGAGTTAAGAACTAGAATGGAGTATGAGAGGGAATTTAATTTCACTAAGAGTCCTCATACTGCTAATAGATTAGATCAGGAGTCTGTTATTCAACAAAATGCCCTCTTGTCAAAAATATTAGGTGTCGGGGGAGTATTAGGTGGAGGTACGGCTGGCAGTGCCGTAGGTGGATTAGCTGGCGGAGCTCTTGGAATGATAGGAGCTACAATTATACAATCTCCAAAACTACATGCCGAAGTTATAAAAACTCTATTGGGACACCCTAGTGACTTAATAAAAGGAATTTCGGGGACTACTAACACAGTAATTCCTCACCTTATAAATAGCCTTAGTTCCCCCCAGAGGAAACAGTTATTGGATTACTTGATGTCTCAGCCTAACCTTCCTAGCGGGACTGATAGAATTAATAGTATGATGTCGGACAAGGAACTTATAAATTCGTTAGGAAATATTCCTACTAATGACACTATACAAACCACTGGTGGGGGAGGTTGAGTGTACTAGAGGGGCAATTTTGCCCCTCTTTCCTAAAAAAGAAAGAGGTATTCAATGTCTGAGATAACATCGTTAGTTGGATTAGTCCCAAATACTGTAGCCCATGCCGAAGACTTAAATGTAAATTTTAATGATCTAAAGATAGCCCATAATGCTCAAGAATCTAAATTAGTAAATTTAGTAAGTGAAGATAATAATATAAATGCTCTTATAGATATAGACCAAGCCGATATCATAGATTTAGCATTAAGAGTTACTATTATTGAGGGGGTGTGTTCAACAAATAGTATTGATATAGGAAATCTTCAATCAGATAAACTTAATTTATCTGGAGGGATCATGTCTGGTATCCTTGAGGTTATCGATGGAGTTGATGAGACAGATGCCGTTAATCTAGGTCAGGTTGAAGAACTCATATCCGAGATAGATATTCCAATCCTCCCTTCTGAATTTGTTGCTATATCTGACAAAACTACTGGATATACACTTAGGAATGTGGATAACAATACTATGATAAGAATAGACTCTGCAACCCCAGTTAATTTAACTATTCCAGCAGGGCTAACTCTAGGACTATCATGTCTAGTCAAACAGATCGGAGTAGGAGATATAACTTTTGTAGGCTCTACTACTATGACTATATCAAGTTTTAACTCCCATATTAAAACAGCTGGAGTGGGTGCGGTAGCATCTCTACTTATTGATAATTCTACAACATCCACAACCCTAGCAGGGGAGGCGGTAATAGCATGACTTTTAAACCATCTCTATTTGGATTTTTAAATTTTACAGAATCCGAGAGTCCCCCTTTAGATTATTCTACTATCTTAGCTAACGGTTTTGCATTTGCTAGTGATACCTTAGCAGGTTATCCTGATAATCTATCTCCATGGAATGTATTTGATGGCGGAGAACCTGACCCAGACTTAAACTGGGGATGGATGTCCGAGGAAAATTTAGATAATCTTGACGGTACTTGGAATCAAACGACAGCAAATTATCCCCATCCGAAGTATCTAGGTTTTGCTTATAATGGATATAAACGTCCAATTAGTTCCTACACCGTATCTATAAATCCAGACTATCCTAATAATTACTGGATGGCTTCATGGCGATTAGAAGGTTCTGATAATACCACTACAGGCTTGGACGGAGATTGGGTACATTTACAAGAAGACTCATGGACTCCACAGTTTAGCCCATTTACATATACTTATGAACAGATACATACTGCTGGATTTCCAGAAGATGATACCTACTTTAATCCTTCTTTAGAGCCTACCATGCCTATATCCTCTGGTACAAATACTTATACGCTATCTGAAACAGTATCTTATAAAGCTTATAGATTATATATAAACTGTGGGGTACCTTCGGAACATAGTGAATATATTGAGGATGAGTTTATACACATTCCAGATAGATGGGATGGGCGTATAATTTATTCTCCTCAAGTAGCTGTACAACATTTAACTTTTAATTCACCGTAAGAAAGAGGTAACGAGATGTCTGAGATAACAAATTTAGAAGAATTAGTTCCAAATACAATAGCAAAAGCTAGTGACCTTAATTTAAACTTTGATGCTTTAAAAGTAGCTAATAATGAACAGAACTCCCAGATTATAGATTTAATTCAGGAAGACGTAGATATAAATGCTCTTATAGACATAGATCAAGCTAATATACATGACCTTGATCTTAGAGTTACTATTACTGAGAGTATATGTTCTACAAATTCAATTGATATAGGAGACCTTCAGTCAGATAAATTAAACCTATCTGGAGGTATCATGACAGGCATCCTAGAAGTTGTAGACGGAGTTGATGCGACAGACGCAGTTAACTTAGGTCAAGTTGAAGAACTTATATCCGAGATAGATTTTCCAGCATTTATGCAACAACTACCAATAGGTTATATCTCTGGAATGGTTATGTATAATCAAGGAGACTATGGAATACTTGTATCAGCAGGGTGTTGTAGAGATTTATCAAATGCGGAAGATATAGTTTTTTCTAATCCAATAATTAAAACATTAACTTCCTTTACGAATGAAACATGGTATCATTTATTTGCAATAGC
>Ga0208613_1000486_pt1 | contig 13150 bp, 16 predicted proteins | sample CryBogmetaGMA6M_FD_184543 | JGI IMG/M metagenome (GOLD analysis project Ga0208613, IMG submission 184543) | Freshwater microbial communities from Crystal Bog, Wisconsin, USA - MA6M (SPAdes) | ecosystem: Environmental > Aquatic > Freshwater > Lake | place: Crystal Bog, Wisconsin, USA | collected... | reverse complement strand
GTGGTATTGGTGGTGCCCCCGCCGAAGGTCATCTCGCGTTTCGGAATGATGGCAACGCTCAACATCGAAGCCGGGATGCTGACCGAGTACTCCAGGCACGACACCACGCCGTCAGGGGTGATTACCGGGTACAAAGTGGGAAAGGAATTGGATGCCGCGATAAAGGTCGTCCAGTTGGTGCCATCCAGAGAGCCCTCGAACGCGCAGATCGGCGCGGTCGCGGGATGCTGGCTGAAGGCGACGAAGGCTGTGATTGTGCTGTTGGTGCTGACTTCCGTCCGGAGCAGATCGCAGCGCGCCACCAAGTTGCTGTTGGCCAGGCTCTGCGGCATGTCGGCCGACAGCCAGGCAATGGCCGTATTCGTGACGTCGATCTCAAAAAATGGAATGTCTGTCTGTGCCCACTGCAACGCATTGCTGGCGATTGCCAGCATCGCAGAAGACTCCGCATTGACGGCAGCAATGGCGGCCACACTGGCAGCATTGGCTATCGTGTTCGTGGGGCCGCGCAGCGAACCGTCAGACATGATCGTTAAAAAGGTGGCCAGGGCGCGGCTCACAGCCGCAGCGCCGCCACCCTTGTCGGCACCCGTGAAGGAGACAGCCAGAACGAAGAACACGGCCGCCAGGCGCACCGACGGGCGGAGCCGACGCCAGAGGGCGAAGCATTCGATGCGGTCACGCCGTTCCCAGAGCAGCATGCAGCAAACGAAAAGGGAAAGGAGCGCCAGCAAGGCCAAAAAGGGTATGGCGAACCACATCATGGTACGAGCACCCCGCCGACAAAGTGATTTGTGATTACACCGACGACACGCGTGCCCGTCCAGCCACGCAGGCCGTTGACAGACAAGCCCCCGGTGACGTTGAGCACATCCGTGTCGCCGGTGACAAACTGCACGTTGCCGTTGGCCCGGAAGAAGGCGCTGGTGTACGCGGGCGGGATGATCAGAGACGTCTGGTAGCACTGAAAAACGCCTCCGGTGGTCGTAACCGCCGCCGTCGCAGGCCATGAGTTTGAGAGCGCAGCAAAATACACCCAGGCGTTGGTGGTGTTCAGCCGGGACCGGTATTCAACCGTCGGCGTGTTTGTCGGCGCCACTTCGAACCAGGTGAACACATCGGCCACGGCATTGGTGCCTTGCTGCCGGCGCGTGAACTTCAGGATTTGCACGGCGCAGTTCGTGACCGGCTCGACTGCACTCGTGAAGCTCAGCACGAAGCCGCGGAAGATGGCATGCTGTTGCTGGCTGGCGATCTGGTCCTCGACGGCCGTCAGCCTGTTTGACACATCTGCCGCCGCGATCGATGCCGCGGCCGCAGCCTGCGACACCGCCAGCGCCTGGGCGGCGTTGCTGGCCACCATGGCGATGCTGGCCGCACCGTTGGGCGGGATGATGATGTTGTTGGAGTCCACGCCGACCAGGGCGGCGTATGGTTGCGCGGCCGCCAGCGGCAGGACACAGAGCGCACAGAGCGAGATGAGAGCGCAGAGCTTTTTCATAAATCAAATCCCGTAGAGATATAGAACGGAGTTACTGAGTACGAAGGTGACGTTGCTGTGTGTGCCGAAATCGTAGACCGGAAAGGAGGGCGCGGCGTACCTGGACACGATGTTTGTGGTCTGGGCGAACGTGGGGCGCGTGGTAAGTCCGGCGCGGGCAGTGATGTCGATTGAATTGGTCGCCGCGGCGGCTGCCGCTGCCTGCGCCTGCACCACCAGATTGCTCACGGCCAGGAGTTGGTTTGTGGTCGCATACGGCAGCAGGCTTGGCAGGTCGTCTATCCGCGCGAGGACATAGGCGTTGGTGATGGCGTTTGGCGCGTAGGCAACCGTGACGTAATAATCTCCGAAGCCAGCGTGATAATACCCTTCCGGCGACCCACCCATGGCCCCGATTGGTTGCGGCGACCACATCCACCACGTCCCCGTCTGCAGCGCAATGTTCCAGACGCCATCGCTGCATGCGTTGCTAAATGTGGTGGAGGTGGAGCGGCGGAATACAGACCCGACGGCCGGAACATGCCCCCATGTGCCTACCATGCTGTCCGTAACCACGAGGGCATTGGTGTCTGCCGCCACTCGCCACAGCGTCGCCGTGCCATTGACCACATCCACCCAGGCGTTGGAATCGATTTGTAGTACGCGGTCGGCAGATGTGGCGCGCGCGGCCCTCCCAGTGACGAGCATGTTTTCCGCCTGCGTTATCGCTGAGTTGCGCGCCACGGCGGAGGCAGTGTCGGCATAATTGGATGCTACAATTAGTCCCGCAAGCAAGGCGTCCGCAAGAGCATTACTCACGTTCTGCACGGAGCCATATACGAGATTGGACAGGCCCGAAAGTGTGTCGCCAAGCGTGGCCGGCGGAGGCAGGATTACCGGGTTGAAGCCGGGACTGGTGCGCATCATCAGGCGGCCATAGGCGCGGTAGATCGTGCCGGTTGTGTCGGCGACGCCGAGATAGAAGATGTATCCGGCGGCGCCCGTGTCGTTCGTGGGGCTCCAGGTGGCGTGCAGGCGGCCGGTGACGGCTCCGAAGCCGGCATCTTTGGTCCACCACGGACCAAGCGCGTTGGTGGCCCAGTAGAAAGTGACCACGGAGGAGGTCGGAAAAGCCAGGGGAACGCCGACGCTGGTGAGAGTGGGCTCGATCGACAGGGTCTCGCCCTGGAAGGCAACGATCATGGCCGGAGACTGATCGGCCTTGGAAACGTCGATGGTCCATCGCGCGGGTATGGGGAGAGCAAAGCCGCCCAGCGCGATCAGTGCGCAGCAGATTGAAAGCAGTATGCACTTCATGGCGCGGGTTCCTGATTGTTGATGACGGCGCGGCCGCTGAACGAGTACTCCACAAAGACGCGCCTGCCGGACTGTCGTGGAGTGAGCGCTTCCATGCCGGCGTCGGCGAGCACCAGGCCGCCTTCCAAGGTCAGCGTGCCGACACGCGGCGTGGTGGCAACCAGCGCGGCAATCAGCGCAGCGGCCGCTGCCGCACTGTCGCAGAGGATCGCCACGCCGAAAGAGACCGTGGCAGGATCGTTGCCGGTCTCCTCATACTTCGGGCCGCCGCCATCCACATACGTGCGCATGCGCAACCCCGGACGCACCGGCACGGTCAGTCCGGAGGGACCGCACGCCAGGCCGACGGCGCGCGTGGCACCATCGCAGATCAGTGTGCCCGTATTTGGCCAGGAGATGGTCATGGGATCGATTCACGGTGGAGGGTTGTGGGTTGAGGGTGAAGAGGGCGACGGTTGCCCGTACGACTACGCATCGGGTTCCATGATCACCTGGTAGAGAGCGCCCAGGGTGTCGGCCGTGATGGTGCGGTGGGCGGTGAAGCCGATCTCGCCGGCACGCAGGGACGTGGCGCCCCACTTGCAGGGGCCTTGCAACACAGCCACATCGTAGAGCGTGGCCTTGACCACGCCGGAACCCGCGCCTGCGGAAATAACGAGGTTCTTGCCAGAACGCGCGGAAGCGCCCTGGGCGGCGTTCCAGGGCACGAGCCCGAACAGATCGCTCTCGGGCAGGCGCACGGGCGTGCACTTGGCCAGCACCGTCACGGATGCCAGGTCATGCGCGATCTCGCCCTCGTGGTCTGTCTTCCAGGGCGTGGTGCCGAGTTGCACGTCGATGGTCCAACCGGCCAGGGTGTCGATCTGCAGGGCGTCTTGGCCTGTGCCCAGGGTTCCGACATAGCGGCCGCCCCTGGCCGTGGCCAGGAAGGGATAGTCCTCCGCCGCGTAGGGAGCGTCGGCGATGCTGATAAAGGAATCCTCGTCTCCGGGGGCCTTATCCGCGGCGATGAGCGCGCGGAACTTGGCCGCGCCGCCAAAGGCCGTGCGCGTGGCGGACAGGATGAGTTGGGGCGGCGCGACCAGGGCGGCGTTGAGAAACGTCACCATGACGCCGGCCTTGGAGTGCAGGATCAGCGGCACGTCGGCCACGCCGAACAGGGGCGCGCCGATGTCCGGCGTCTGGTGGGGGAAGAGCGCCGCCAGGATCTCGGCGGACAACTGCCCCACGGGACGGATGGAGGCTTCTCCGTACCGGTTGACGAGGAGTTTGTCCACCTCGCCTTCCATGTCTGACGGAATGGGCGTGGTTTCAACGGCCACGTCGCCGGTGATGCCATCGGCGGAGTGCAACACCACAGCGCCGAACTTGGCGACGCCCGGGCCTTTGACGAGATTCGTGCGGTTGCTCATGAGTCTATTCCTTCCGTTGCTCCCGGATCGGCAATGGTGCCGCTCGCGGCGAGTGTGACTTCGATAACCAGGAGATCGGGATCCGGTATCGCGCGGATGGACATCACGCCCAGGGGCGTGTCGTCCGTGCGACCCGGGTGATTGCAGGAGTGCAGCAGCCAGGCGAGGCGCTCGGCCAGTTCCACGGCCGAGGGAATGCCCTGGGCGCGCGAGAACACGGGAGACTCCAGGATCTGCACCGTGAGGCGCACGCCGCCGTCGGACACGGGGCCAACCGAGGAGTCTCGCGAGAAGTCCGCCGCGGGCGGCGCGATCACGATGGCCGTGCCCGCGGCTCCAACCGCCTCGGCGATGATGGCCAGGGCATCGGCCTTGTCCACGACCACGACGCTGATGCCGTCCAGCGCGAAGACGGCATCCGCGGCGAGGATCTCGGAGATCTGGGTTTGAAGTTCGGCAAACATGTTGGACTCGGTCAATACGGACACAGAGGACACGGAGGAGAGAGGAGGGCACAGAGGAGAGTTGGTGTTGTGGTTTTCTGTCAGGATTCAAGAACACTATCGGGGAGTTCGACGGCAGGCCCTGGCCGGGCGCGCTGTTCGGCCTGGGAGGGCGTGGACACGGCCGGCTGGTCCACAGCGAAGCGGCCGGCGGCAACGTCCTGCAGGAGCTTTACGGCGGCTTCCTTGGCCGCCTTGCGGTTGCCCTTGGGGTCGAGCAGGACACCTGCCACGCTGGTGGAGTAGTCCACCAGGGCAATGTCCAGGGCGGCCGACACCAGGGTGGCCGGGATCGTGCCCTCCACGTCCAGGCGGTTGACGCGGTTGGCGGCCACGTAGCCGCGCACCATGCCGGTAACGTCCTGGAGCGTGGCCACGATGGCCGCATCGTCCAGATCCACCTTGGCGCGCTGCAACGCGGCCAGTTCGGCCGTAGCGAAGCGGCGCTTGAGTTGATCGGGTTGGAGGGTTTGCCAGGACATGTCAGTCTCCAGGCGTCAGGCGGCAGGCACCAAGTGGAGCCTGGAACCTGGTGCCTGTCATCAGTTGGGCAGCGAGATCACGCGCACCACGCCGGCGGTGGCTCCGGAGTAGCGGAAATATTCGCCGTAGAGTGCGAACCAGTTGGTGGAGTTGGGCGCGCCGCGGCCGAGACCGGCGGAACAGACCACGGTGGCGACGGTATCCGTGCCGGTGGTGTAGATGCGCTGCACGGTGACGGTGGCGGCCGCCGGCAACACGGAGCGGCAGTCCACCCACCCAACACGCGCGACCTGGGCGGCCGTGAATCGCAGGGAGTTGGTGGTGGAGAGTTCGGTGACCTTCATGTCGCCCGCGATCGCCGTGCCGGCGCTCGCGATGGTGATCGCGAGCGCGATCACGGATGCAAGTTGGTGTGTCCTGTTCATCGAGAGAGATTCCTTTTTTGTAGCAGACGGTTGCGGAGGTACGCGGCGCGGGTGTTGAAGCACCCGCGCCGCGCGGGGGGGCGGGATGAACGATCAGCGCGAAGTTTGCACTTCATATTCGATCACGGCGACGGCGCCGGTGGCTACCGTACCGGCGAAGATGAGCTTGTCGCCATACTTCATGAAACTGGCCGTGAACGAGGACGTGCTGCCGGCATTGGCGGCGGTCGTGACGCTGCCCACGGACTGAGTGTACACGCCGTCGGCGGTAACACGCGAAATGGTCTGCGTGTTGATCGCGATCAGCGAGCGCTCGATCCAGATGCGCTTGAGTGCGAGGGCGGCGTACGTCGACGTGTTGGTGTACGTGGCCGTGCCCGCGGTGGTCGAGATCGTCACGACCGAACGGTCGTAGACGCTGTCGGCCATGGCCGGGAATACGGACACCGAGAGCACAGAGGCGAGGAGGGCACAGAGAATGAAGCGTTTCATGGTTTTCTTTCGCTACGGATTTTCGCGGATTACGCGGATCCTGGTTGTGGCAGGTGGCGGGTGGCTCGATGGCCACCCGCCACGCGGTTGGTTACGTGTTGGCGCCGGCGACGTCCAGACGCTTGCAGAGCCCGGCAGAGACGATCTGCGGGTCACAAGTCCAGTCGTTCTCGTACCAGTCGAAGTGGGGCTCTTCGCGGTAGGAGAAGATCTCCGTGAAGAGCTGCGCCGCCGGGGCGAAGGTCTTGGCGAAGGAGGGATCGTAGACGGTCGGCATGGGGCTGCTGAACATCACGAACACGCTGCCGCCCAGGACGCCGCGCTTGGTGGCGGATGCATTGCCCAGGCCGCCGCCGTAGAGAGTCGCGGTTTCGACGATCTCCACACGCGCGCTCGGGTTGACGAACAGGCGCGAGACACGCTCCGGGCTGACTTCCGCCAGATCCGCGCCTGGCATGCGGCCGCGCACCTTGGGGTTGTCGGAGAAGACGCACCATGCGCCGAAGTCGAACACGACCTGGTTGGGCACGATGCCCGTGGCCAGGTACACGGCCTTGATCAGGCCGTTGATCTCGGCAATGGGATCCACGTTGGCGTCGAGCCACGCGCCCTTGCCCGCGGTCGCGGCAACGCCGTCCTTGATCTTGCCGACGATCTGGTTGATCAGGGCGAGCACGCACATGATCTGGAGGGTGCGGGTCTTGCCCTTCTCCAGGAGCAGCGTGTTGCCGCCGGCCTGGGTCTTCTCGTACTCGTCGATCTTCACACGCAGACCGTAAGGCTCTGCGGAGTAGTTCGCCGTGTCGTTGAGGAACTGGATCTCGTTGGCGTGGCCGCCGACAGACCGGCGCGCCACGGCCTCTGCAAAGGCCTTGAAGGCGGCGGTGTCGTCGAACTTGTTGTACTTGCCCGTGGTGGCGCCGCAGGGCACAACCGGGGCAAGGATGTTGAGCAGACGCATCGCGGCCTGCAGGTCCTGCATGAGGCCGAAGGCGTAATCGGTGAGGTCCTTGCGGACAGTCACATTGTTGGGTTTGAGGGCCATGGGTCAGTTTCCTTTCAGTGAACAGTGAACAGTGAACAGGCGGAGACGGCGATTACGCCGCAGTGATCTCCGAGCCGCGGACGAACACGTTCGCCCAGTCGCCGGCAACGCCGGATTCGAGAGCCACGCCGAAGCGCACGCCGGTGGTGGCGGTGTCTTTCACCTTGCCGTCGGTGTGCGGGATGATGGCCTGGCCTGCCGTGACGGCCGCGCCGCAGAGCGCGGTGCATTCGCCGAAGAGGCAGACTTCGCTGTTGGTCGTGCCGCCGCGCGTGACGATGCCGACCACGGGATCCGTGACGCCCGTGCAGAGCGCGAGGCCATCGGTGTCGAACTTGACGGCGTAACCTTCGTAGCCGGTCAGGTCCGTGAGGGTCTTGTTCTTGAACGTCTTGACGACATTCATGGGGGTGTTTCCTTCTTGTTCCGGACACGGCATGCCGTGTCCTGTTGTGTTTCTGTGAATCGCGTGCCTGACTGACTACGCGAAGAGTTCGGGGTTGCGTGCCTGGGCTGCGGCCTCGGCATCCACGAAGGAGCAGCGGCGCTCCGTGCGGATGGCCTCGATCGCGCTGCGGCGTTCGGAGTCCTTGTTGGCGACGACGCCGCTGGTGGCGCCTTCGGGCTTCTGGCCGGCGGCCTTGTTACAGACCGTGGGCTTGGGCATCGCATCCAGTGCCTGCAGGGCGAAGGCCTTGTTGGCGACGTACAACTCGCGGAACTTCACCAGGTCGCCGATGCGTTCCTTGTTGGCATTGCAGACGCCGTCGGCTTCGGCACCGAGGGATGCCTTTTCGAGTTCGGCGTTCTTGGTCTGCACGGCCTTGACGGCGGCCATGACTTCTTCGGCCGTGGCGGTCTCGGGCAGGCCGAGCGCCAGGGCAATGGTCTTGAGGTCCATTGCTGGATTCCTTTCTTGGGGTTGGCCCGCCGCCTCGGCGGGAGATGGGTTTTCCGTATTGAGCACGGGGCGCATGCGGATGTTGGGCTTGTTGGTCATGGCCACACTGAGGAGCTTGTCCGGGCGGCCGGCCGCATCGAGCGTCCAGGCGGGCGAGAGGAAGCGGCGGCGGCGGTTCTGGAGATCGGCGGCGCCGACATCGGTGAGCTTCAAACGCGCCATGAGGCCGTCGGTGTTGTCCACGCGCAGCTCCTGCACCCAGGCCGAGGCGCAGGTGTCGGCGCCGGTTTCGGAGTTGTGTTCGGTGTCCACCAGTACCTCGGGTTGGAACCCCGCGACGAGCGCATCGAACGCCTGGCGATCGCAGTGCTGCAATACGCGCGTGCTGTTGAGCACACCGGCGTACTGGCCGAAGGGGCAAAGCTGGCACCAGATTTCGTCCTGGCCTGCGATGTAGGGGATGGGTTGGTTTTTCATTTTGTTTTAGCATCGTGCATGCCTGCACCAACGGCGTCGGTGAGGATGCGTGTTACCAGGACAATGTCGGCGTCGGGGACGTTGAGTTTGGCGGCGAGCTGCGGCAGGTCTTGCAGGAGCGCTGCAAGCTGCGTGCGCATGGCGGTTTCGTCGGTTTCTTCCAGGATTGCCAGGAGGCGGTCGATCACCGGGGCCAGGGATTTGGCGCGGGCCTCGATCAGGGCGTCCACGGCGGCCGTCTCCAGGACGGAGGCGGAGGGAACAGCTACGGATTGCGCGGATGACGCGGATTTGTTGAGCGTGATAGGTACACTTGGCGCCTGGAGACTGGCGACTGGGGCCTGCGCCACCTCCAACTTGTACCCGCTCTTGCTTTCGAGTTCGCCCTGCACAATGCGGTAGCCGGCGGTGACGGCCTTGGCGCCGGCGTCGAAGACTTCCACGGCTGTGGCAGGTGGATCCACCTGGAAGGCGAACTCGGCGAGCTGCGGCCGATTGGGATAGGCGGCGTTCAGCAGATCCTCGGTGCAGCGCGAGTTGAACGCCTGAGCGATGAAGCGGGCATCGCGGCGCATGATGGTGCGCCAGGTGTCGCCGTGCTGCCCGGATGCGCCCTCGCCAAGGCCGGCCGGCATGGAGAGGCTGGTAGCCAGGCCGCCGGTGGCCAGCAGCACGACGAGTTCCTGCTGGTGCTTCAGGTATTCCGTGAACGGGTTGGTGCCGCGCGCCTCGGTGGCGTAGGTGACAGTGGCGCCGGCGGGCAGTGCGCCGGAGCCGCCCTTGGCCACGCGCTGGGCGGCGTCCATGTATCGGGCTTCGTCCGCCTTGTCGGCAAACTCCGGCATGATGATCATCACCGGCGGCACGCCGTAGCGTTCGATGAACTTGCCCCACAGGCGTTCGCCCAGGGCGGCGCGGACGTAGATGGCCAGGGCCGGATAGTCAATATGCCGCGTGCGCACCAGCGAGACGAGTTCATCCGCCGGGATCTCGGGGAGGTTGGCGGTGGAGACATAGCCGCGGGCGGCGCCGTTCCAGAGCCAGGCGCCGGTGGCGCGGTTGCGGGCGAAGTTCCACTGGTCGATCGTTTCGATGTTTGCCAGGGAACGCAGGCCGGTGTTGTAGCGCGGCACGGCATGCGCAAAGCCACGGAAGAAACCGGAGGCCAGCCACTCGATGCCATCAAGAAGGTTGTCGCAGGCGCCGTAGGCCTCTTCCAGGAAGGCGGCTTGTTCGTCGGCCAGGACCTGGTCAAAGGCGCGGCCGACGCGCTTGGAGCGCTTGGGGCGGCAAAGCCAGTCGGTTTCTTCCACGCCTGCGGAGCGGCGCTCGGCGCAGATCATGAGCGTGGGGTCGGCGGCTTCGATCTCCTGGTAGAGCCAGGCGAGATCGGTGTAGCAGCCCTGGCGCGCGTTATCGAAGATGCCGATGGCGCGGTCTACCGTGAGGCCGCGCAGCGGGTTGGTGGCTTCCAGCCAGAGGGACATTTCCGTCTTGGAAAAGTCTGTGGGGGCCGGACGGCCTTTGATGCGGCTGGCAGCCGTGGTGAGTGCGGCGGCGACTTTATTGCGGACGATCGGCCAGTTCATAACGCGGCCTCCTGGGAAAACTCGAAGGTTCGCGGCATGAAGGACGGGCCTTGTTTGCGACTGCGCGCATGCAACGCCAAGGCCGCTGCCCAAAACTCGTCGGCGTGGCCGTTGACGGTGCGGTCTCCCGAAAACCGCACGTTGCCGGCGGAGGTGGTCTCCTTGCGGATCGAGCGAAAGGCGGCTTGCACGTTGGCGTCGTCCGGCAACCGGAAGGTCTTGTCTTCCAGTGCGGCCTTCAACGGATACGCCAGGGATTCCTTTACCGGACCGGTGAAGTTGACGCCCTCGGCGCGGCGGGCGTAACGCGACGCGGCGCGTTCGGCGAACTGCCGGCCGATGCCTGTCTGGTCAATGCAGGCGCGCACCAGGCCGGGCGTCTGCATCAGTTCATCGAAGATGCGTTCCTGTTCGGCAAACGGCGTATTCTGCAAACGCACCAGACGGCGGGTGCAGGCGATACCGGCAACCTCTTCGATCAGCCAGAAGCACGTGAGATCCTTGGTGCGGCCAATATCCACGCCCAGGTAACGCGGGCCGGCCTGGATGGCAAGGTCCGTCTCCCAGGTGACGTCCGGCGCATACTTGCAGCCGTCGATCAGAGCGTAGGAGATAAAGGCCGAGGCGTCATCCGACGGCACGCACATATACTCCTGCAGAAAACTCTCTTCATCCGCGGCCTTGGCGCGCACGAAGTCGAAGTACTCGGCCTCATCCATCTGCACGCGTGGATCGCCGGAGGGCAGTTTGCACTGGAGTTTGTAGAGCAGGCCGCAGTCGAGCGCGTCCTGCAACGTGATGCGGTAGACGTGCCAGCGCTTGGGGTTGCCCTTATAGCGCGCTTCCTGGATGAGCGTGTTGTGATAGTTTGCGCTTCCACGGTGCGTGGAGAAGAGCCAGATAAAACCGCCCCAGGTAACGCCCGGCTCCATGATGGCGTAGAGCGTGCGGTTTTCCTTGTTCAGCGCGAACTCATCGCCCACGCGGTTTCCGCGTTTGCCGGCCTGGGCATCCGGATTGGAGGAGAGCGAGTAGTACTTGGTGCCGTTGGCGAATGCGAGCACATGGCCGGAGTTGCCCTTTTCGTCGAGCACCACGCGCCCCATATCCTGGGCGCCGGCATGAAGGATGTTGGTATACCCCTTGCAGTCGGTCACCGCCAGTTGGGCCTGGAGATCGTCGCGCGACGTGCCCCAGGTGTCGTACTGATAATCGGCCAGGGCATGCAGGCGGGCAATGCCATAGGACGAGCACAACGTGAACCCGATCTGCCGGGCCTTCTCGGCAAGCAGCATGATGTGCTGATCCATGGTCCAGGCATGCTGATACGAAAGAAACGACGGTTCCTTGCCATTCGGCAACGGCCGGGGAAAGACCTTGCAACCGCCGGGAAAGGCGGCTGCAACGTAGGCCGGCCGAATGGTCTGGCCGCGGTCGTATGTGACGTCGCACGTCATTGGATACCCATGGCTTCCTCGATCTGTTTGCGGCCCTCGGGGGTGAGGCCAGCCGGAGTCTGCGCGCCGGCCTGTTGGGTAAGTGCGGCAAGGCGCTGCTCCAGATCCGCCACGCGCACCTTGAGCTCGTCGCGTTCGCGCTCGGAGGCCAGGAGGCGCTGCAGGCGCGCGGCGTCCATGGTGCCCTTGTTGGCCTTGAGCGCGAGGGTCGCGAAGTCCAGCGCGCCCGCCGGATCGCCGCGCGCGGTGAGCGCGAAGAAGGTCTCCTTCAGAGCCTTCTTCATGCGTTCGTCCAGCACGGCCTCGTCCACGGCGATGTCGTAGCTCTTGCTGGCCTGGATGCCGCGGCGCACCTCGTCGCGCAGGCGGCGGGCGCTCTGGCGCTTCCACCAGCGCGCCAGGCTGCCGACGCTCGTGGCGATGCCCTGGTTGGCCTGAACCCACTCGACCGCCTTGCCGTAGGGCATGTGCTGAAGCACGGCGAAAAGCTCGTCTTGCTGACCTTCGGTCAAGGCGTCGAGTGGAGAATCTGTACGGTCTTTGCGCATGGGTTACGAGCGAGCGAATACGGACACAGAGGACACAGAGGAAGCGGAGGCCACAGAGCAATTTCTTGGCGGCGCAATAGCGCCGTTAGAAACTCCTCTGTGCTCTCTCTTCATCTCGGTGCGCTCTGTGTCCGTATTCATTGGTTCAACCAGGGAACCGGACCTTGCCGGCGGTGGTGAGAACGTAGGACAGGATCTCGGGCGCGTCCGGATCGGCAATGCGGCGCACGTCGCCACGGGTTTCGAGATGCACGAGCGCGGCCTGGACGTCCGCGACCGTGGCGGGTGTGCGCACGTAGTTGCGCACGAAGGTCGAGAGCGCACGCGGCGTCAACGGGCGGTCATTGGCCTCAAACAGGACGGTCCCGATGGCGCGGCAGAGTTCGGGGTCGATCATGACTGTCTCCCGGAGGCTTTCATCCAGCCTTTGATCTCTCCGACTGTTTCGGCGAGCAACTCGGCCGTGGCGTTGAGCTTCTTGTATTGCTTGTCGAGTTCCGACAGATGCCACTGTCGGCAGGCGGCGCGGGATTCTTCGATGGCGGTGATGCGGCGGGTGTGCTCGGAAACGGCCGAGTCGAGGCGCGTGATGGATTTATCTAGATCCTGGTTGGGCGGCCTGGGGGCGTCGTCGCGCGAGGCTTTGCGCAGCGCCAGGCCAATCTGCACCAACTGCCCGACGGCCAGCAGGCCGCCGATGGTGATGGCTGTTTCTCCGGATATGCCTGTCATACAAGGGCTCCGATGGGGCGGAGTGCGGACACAGAGGGCTCAGAGAAAGAGGAGGTCACAGAGGGGTGTGCGGCAAATTGGCCTCGCGAGGCCAATTTGAAAAAGCGGGTTGCGGCAAATTGGCCTCGCGAGGCCAATTTGAAAAAGCGGCGTGCGGCAAATTGGCAGCGCGCTGCCAAGTTGAAAAAGCGGCGTGCGGCAAATTGGCCGCGCGCGGCCAATTTGAAAAAGCGGTGTGCGGCAAATTGGCCGCGCGCGGCCAATTTGAAAAAGTGGTGCGTGGCAAATT
>Ga0208613_1000485_pt1 | contig 13156 bp, 10 predicted proteins | sample CryBogmetaGMA6M_FD_184543 | JGI IMG/M metagenome (GOLD analysis project Ga0208613, IMG submission 184543) | Freshwater microbial communities from Crystal Bog, Wisconsin, USA - MA6M (SPAdes) | ecosystem: Environmental > Aquatic > Freshwater > Lake | place: Crystal Bog, Wisconsin, USA | collected... | reverse complement strand
CCCTGCTCCCTGCTCCCTGCCCCCTGCTCCCTGCTCCCGGGCCTCCGCCTCCATCTTCTCATGAAAATAGTCGTACCCGCCCGGGAAGCGCCGGACGGTCGGCGGGGTCATCGCCAGGATGCTCGTGGCCACATGCCGCGTGAATTCAATGTCATGGCTCACGAGGCAGACCGTGCCCTCATAATCATGCAGCGCGTTTTCCAACGCCTCGCGCGAGGGAATATCCAGGTGGGTCGTCGGTTCATCCAGCAGCAGGAAGTTCGGGGGATTCATCAGCAGCCGGGCAAAGGCCACCCTCATCTTTTCGCCACCGCTGAGGACCGCGATCTTCTTGTCCACCGCGTCACCGGAGAAGAAGAACCCGCCCAGCACGCCGCGCACCTCGCGTTCCGACAGGTTGGGCGACGCCGATTTCACCGTCTCCAGCACGGTCCGGGTCGGGTCCATCATCTCCGCAAAATCCTGGGCCTGGTAGCCGATCACCACGTTATGCCCGATCACCCGCCGTCCTTCGTTGATGGGAAGCCGGCCGGCGATGGCCTTCAGCAGGGTGGTTTTCCCCATGCCGTTGAGTCCCACCAACCCGATCTTATCCCCGCGCTCGATCCGCAGGTCCAGCCCGCGCAGCACCCAGGTCTCGCCGTCATACGTCACACCCGCCTGCTCCAGCCGCAGCATCTCGACGCCGCAGAGGGGCGGCTTGGGGACCTTGATCCGGGGGGCGCGCATCACGACGCGTGGAATCTCAATCTCATCCATTTTCTCCAGCATCTTCATCCGGCTCTGGACCTGGGAGGACTTCGTGTTCTTGGCACGGAACCGTTCCACGAAGCGCTCGATCTGTTCGCGCCGCCGATCCTGGTTGCCGCGCGCCGCCTCCAGCTGGGCATGCCGCATGCGGCAATCCTCCTCGTACTTGCTGAAGTTCCCCGCGTAACGCGTCACCATGCCGCCCGCCACCTCCATGGTCACCGTCGTCAGCGTATTCAGCAGGTAGCGGTCATGGGAAATCAGGACCATCGTGCCCTTGTAGTCGCGAAGATAGCGCTGGAGCCATTCCACGGCGGGGATGTCGAGAAAGTTTGTCGGCTCATCGAGCAGCAGCAGGTCCGGGTCGGCCACCAGGGCGCGCGCCAGTTCCGCGCGCATCTGCCAGCCCCCGCTGAATGAGGCGAAGGGCGAGTGGAAGTCGCTGACCTTGAAGCCCAGCCCGCCCAACGCCGCTTTGGCGCGCCCGCTCAGGGCATAGCCGCCCTGATGTTCGAATTCCGACTGAAGGACGCCGAGCCGGCGGACAATCCGGTCGCGCTCCACCTCATCGGCCCCGTCGAGCCGCGCCTCCAGCGCCTCGATTTCGCGCTGGTTCTCGATGAGGGATGGCAGGGCGTTCTCGGAGTATTCGAGCAGATTGATATCCGGCGACGCGGGCTTGAGCTGCTGGCGCAGGTGGCTGACCCGGATATCGCGGGGAAGCGAGACCTCGCCGCGGTCGGGAGTCGACTCGTCCGTCAGGAGGGAGAATATCGTACTCTTGCCGGCACCATTGGGACCGACAATTCCCACCCGCTCGCCGCGATTGATGCGGAAGGACACATCGTTCAGCACCTGCTGGGCGCCGAATCCCACTGAAACATTACGGAAATCAATCATAGAAGCGCGGAAGATTACCTATAAACCCCACAAAAGAAACATAAAATTGAGAGCGCTCCAGGAGACAGGCACCTCTCCGGGTTTTGGCAATTGAAAGGAGCATGAATACACTGACCGTGCCCGGAGGTCCCGGTCCACCTTGGGAATAAGCAGGCCCACGATCGGCGATGGCCCTCAACAGGTTCGGCAAGCCGTGCGGCCCGAGTCTCCGATTGAGCTTGATTTTGCCCCTAGCTGGCCTAGTCTGTTGTCTGTGTTTGCCTGAACTTATCCGAAGAGGACCGTGATGATGAAAGCGAAAACGAAAAAAGTGATCCGATCCGCCGCGAAAGCCGGCGTTAAACCCGTTGCCGCCAGAACCGTGGCGAAACCCGCCAAAAAATCAGCCGCCAAACCTGTTTTCAAGGCTCCAGCCCCCAACGTTCAGGCGCCGGAGAAATCCACCACCATCGCCCTTGAGTCCATCCGCAAGGAAGTGGCCGCCCTGCGCACCCAGCTTGCCAAGAACATGACTCCCGTAACCTCCGGCACCCTGGAGGAAGTGGACGCCCTGCGCCGGGTCCTCAACGACCTGATGGAGGCCCGGATGAACAACGTCATCCGTGAACTCGTGACCATCCGCAACGCCGCCGCCTCGGCCGGGTCCAATGCCCGCCAGGTAACGGAACAGATGGATGCGCTGCTCGCGGATCTTGGTGCCATGAAATTTGAGGCCGAGCGCCTCGAGTATGTCGACCCGCTGATCCATGCCGTGACCCGCGAGGTCACCGATACCAGCCTTCCCGATGGTGTTGTCACGGAAACCATCCGGCCCGGCTTCTACACCGGCCACGGCATTGTGGTGGCCAAGGCGCTGGTCGCGGTTAACCGGAGGGCCTGACCATGGCACGCCTGGGCATTGATTACGGAACCACCAATACCGTGGTGGTGTGCGCCGACCGGGGACGATACCCCCTGGTCCCGCATGTTACCGATACCTCTATCGGCCGCGTGGCCCGGGAAGTATTCCCCTCAATGTTCGTCTATGACACCGCCACCGCCACCCTGCGCTTCGGGGCCGAGGCAGAACGATCCCTGGCCGAACCGGGCGCCGCCCAGCGCTATATCCCCATCCGTTCCATCAAGCGGCGTTTCCGCGATTACGTGGATGGCATGCGTTTTGCCACGGATGCCATCCCCGGCGGGCTCGACATGCGGGACACCTTCCGGCAGTTCACCCGGGCCGTCTGTACCTCGGTGCGGACCTCCGGCATGATCGGCCGCGAGGAACCGCTGGAAATGGTCCTAACCTGGCCCGCCAATGCCAACGGCGCCCAGCGCCATCTCACCCGGAGTGCGTTTAAGGATCACGGCTTCACGGTCATCGGCACCTTGAATGAACCCTCCGCCGCCGCCATCGAGATGGCCGACCGGATCGTCAATGGGAACCGCGCCAAGGCGCGACAGCTCAAGATGACCATCGGGGTCTTCGACCTGGGCGGCGGCACGTTCGACGCCTCGGTCGTGCGCATCAACACGGCCGACTACACCGTGCTGAACTCCGCCGGCATCGAGACCCTTGGCGGCGATGATTTTGACGAAGCCCTCGCCCGCCTCTTCTGCGAGAAGATGAAAATCGACTTCGATAGCCTTCCCCCCTTCCACCGGACGCTCCTGCTCATCCAGTCGTGCCACGAAAAGGAACGCCTGAGCACGGGCCAGTCACGCACCCTGACCCTGGATCCCGAAGAAATCGGACTGGACGGCAACACCGTCAAGGTCACCGCGGCGGCCTTCGAGAAACGCCTGGCCGAACTCATCGAACCCGCCGTTGAAAAACTGGCCGAGGTGATAACCGCCGCGGGAAGCGACGACCTGGAGATGATTTACCTGGTCGGAGGCTCGTCGCGCCTTCCCGTGGTGAGCAAGCTGATTGCCAACCGTTTCCCGGATATCCGGCTGTTCACCACCGATAAACCCTTCACCGCCACCGCCATGGGCGCGGCTATCCACAGTTCCGAAACGGTCCGGGTCCACGAGGTGTTTGCCCGGCACTTCGGGGTAATCCGGCTGGCCGATCATGGCACGCGCGAGGTATTTGCCCCCGTGTTCAAGGCGGGCCTGCGGTTGCCTGCCCCTGGCGAGGCCCCCATCATCACCGATGTGCAATATCATCCGCGCCACAACATCGGGCGGCTGCGTTATCTCGAATGCACCTCCGTGGATGCCGCCGGCAAACCCGCGGCCGGCCTGCGCCCCTGGTCCGAAATCCTGTTCCCCTACGACTCCGGTCTGGCGGTCAATGATGCACTACACCCGGACCGGATCATCCCCCGGGATGACCTGGCCTCGATCGCCGTTGAGACCTACTCGTGCGACAGCGACGGGATCATCACCGTGCAAATCCGCCGCAGTGACGGACAGTCGCGCACATTTGAGGTGTTCAGATCGTAGGAAAGAAAACCCCATGGCAGATCCGGCACTTCCCCTCGTCACGAGCGATCCTTATCTCGAGCCATTTGAGCCCGTGATCCGGCGCCGGCTGCAGCACATCCGCAACACGGAACAACGCCTGACGCAGGGACGGATGCCCCTGCCCGACTTCGCCGCCGGCCATGAATACTTCGGATTGCACCGGGAGGCCGACGGCACATGGGTGCTGCGCGAGTGGGCGCCCAACGCCTGCTCCATTGCCCTGATCGGGAATTTCAACCAGTGGAAACCGGATACGGAATTCTACTTCCGACGCCTCGGCACCAACGGCGTGTGGGAACTGCGGCTCCCCCCCGCCCGCCTCAAGCACAAGGATCTTTTCAAACTCCTGGTCTCGTGGCCGGGCGGAAGCGGTGAACGCATCCCTGCCTATGTCCGGCGCGCCGTGCAGGATGACACCACGAAAGTCTTCAGTGCCCAGGTCTGGTGGCCTGATGAGCCGTACCACTGGAAGCATGATTCATTCCGGCGCCCCGATGAGGCTCCCCGCATTTACGAGGCGCATGTCGGCATGGCTCAGATCGAACCCCGGCTCGGCTCATACCGCGAGTTCGAGGAGAAGATCCTCCCCCGCATCGTCGAGGCCGGCTATAACACGATCCAGCTGATGGCCATCCAGGAGCATCCCTATTACGGTTCGTTCGGCTACCATGTCAGCAGTTTTTTCGCCGCCTCCTCCCGCTTCGGCACCCCCGAGGAACTGAAATCCCTCGTCGATGCCGCCCACGGGGCCGGTCTTGCCGTCATCATGGACCTGGTGCATTCCCATTCGGTCAGGAACGAGGTCGAGGGTCTGAGCCGGTTCGACGGCACCCCGTACCAGTATTTCCACGAGGGCAACCGCGGCGATCATTTCGCCTGGGACTCGCGCTGCTTCAACTACGGCAAGACCGAGGTCCTCCACTTCCTGCTCTCCAACTGCCGCTTCTGGCTCGATGAATACCGCTTCGACGGCTACCGCTTCGACGGCGTCACCAGCATGCTCTACCACGACCATGGGCTGGGCAAGGCCTTCACCAACTACGAGGACTACTTCGGCGGCAATGTCGACGACGATGCGTTCGCCTACCTCGCCCTCGCCAACCGCGTCATCCACGCAGTCCGGCCGGATGCCCTGACCGTGGCCGAGGACGTCAGCGGCATGCCCGGGCTGGGCTCCGCCGTGGACGCCGGCGGGATCGGGTTCGACTACCGCCTCGCCATGGGCACGCCCGACCACTGGATCAAGCTGATCAAGGAGGTGCCCGACGAGCAATGGCATGTGGGGAACCTCTACTTCGAACTGACCAACCGGCGGCAGGACGAGAAAACCATTTCCTATGCCGAGTCCCATGACCAGGCACTGGTGGGCGACAAGACCATCATCTTCCGGCTCATCGACGCGGACATGTACACCTCCATGAACGTATTCGACAGCAACCTGCGGGTGGACCGCGGGATAGCCCTGCACAAGATGATCCGGCTCGTCACGCTGGCCACCGCCGGGCATGGCTACCTCAACTTCATGGGCAACGAATTCGGCCATCCCGAATGGATTGATTTTCCCCGGCAGGGCAACAACTGGAGCTACCACTATGCCCGCCGCCAGTGGAACCTGCGCGACGACACCGCCCTCCGCTACCGGTTCCTTGCCGAGTTTGACAAGGCCATGATGGAGCTCTGCCGCCAGTACCGACTGATCGAAACACCCGGCCCCCATTTCCTCAGCGAGCATATCAGCGACCAGACCCTGGCCTTTGAGCGCGCGGGCCTCGTTTTCATCTTCAACTTCAACCCCACGCATTCATTCACCGACTACCCCATTCCCGTGCCGCCCGGGAAATACCGGCTCCTGCTCGACAGCGATGCGGCCGCCTTCGGCGGATTCGGCCGCATTCTTCCTGCGCAGGAGTATTTCGAGAACGACCACAAGATCTCCGTCTATCTCCCCTCCCGCACCGTGCTGGTCCTGGCTCCGGGGAAAGCCGGCGGCAAAGGGCAGCGCGCCGCGGGGACAACCCGTCCCCGCCGCACCCGGAAGGCCTCATGAGCACACCGGCGCATCCCCCCTGCCGCGGACACCTGTTCCACCGCACCGCCATGCTGGTGGGCAAGAACGCCATGGAGCGGCTGGCGTCCGCCCGCGTGGCGGTGTTCGGCGTGGGCGGAGTGGGAAGCTGGGCGGCGGAAGCCCTGATCAGGTCCGGCATCGAACAGGTCACCCTCGTGGATTCGGATGTAGTCTGCTCCACCAACATCAACCGCCAGCTCCAGGCCACCGCCCTGAACGTCGGAAAGTCCAAGGTCGAGGAACTGAAAAAAAGACTGCTTGAAATCAACCCCGCCGCTCAGATTGAGACCCGGCACATCGCCTACACATCGCGAACCTGCGACCAGTTCGACCTGACTTCGTACGACTATGTGCTCGATGCCATCGACAGCCTCCAGAACAAGGTCCTGCTGATCGAACGCTGCCTTGATGCCGGCATCACCGTCTACTCCTGCATGGGCGCGGGCGCCAAACTCGATCCCACCCAGGTCAAGGCCGGCCCGCTGTCCCGCACCCGCATGTGCCCGCTGGCCAAGATGGTCCGCAAACGGCTCGGAAAGAAATGCGTCTCAAAGGAATTCCTGTGCGTGTACAGCGAGGAGCCACCCCGCGACCCGACCATGGAGACTTTCTGCGGCACAGGCCAGTGTGCCTGCAGCCATTCACCCACTCCCAAGCCGGAAAACGCATCCCACCCCGCGCCAGATGACGATCACCCCGACTGGTGCGCCCGCAAGACACGGGTAAACGGAACCGTGGTCCACGTGACCGCCGTCTTCGGCTTTACCCTGGCCGGACTGGTGGTCCAGGACCTGGCCCGGCGCGCCACGGACGCTCTGCCTGTAACGTGACTCCATCCTTCTGAATAATCGCTTGTGCCCCTCAAGCCAATGTCGTATATAGCACCACCATTGGGCTACTGACTTGCAACAAGTCGAGGGGGAGTTTCGGTTGTAGGATAAACGGAAATCAGGGGAGACAACAGAACATGTCGGGATTCACCATCACAACACACCGGGCATTATTACTGTCAATTGCCGTAATGGGCGCGGGCGCCCTGATGGCGAGCTCATGTGTTTGCACAGGGAGACAAGCGATGAAGAAAATGACAAAAAACGATTTCTACACTAACGGCAAGTTCGACAAAAACAAGGCGTTCGACGCCTACTACGACATGATGAGGCACTTCAACTACCCCATCTATCCAGTCCTGAAGACCGACCAGTTCTGGACCAGTGATTTTTCCCAGAACGATTTCCTGAACGTCGGCATGGCCGGGATATTCTGGATCAACAACACCGAGGCCGCCTATTTCGGGCACGAGATCTTCCTGTTACCCGGCCAGATGATCGTTGAGCACGGCCACAACAAGTGCGCCGAGGGCCAGGCCAAGATGGAATCCTGGCAGGTCCGGCACGGGATGATCTACACATTCGGGGAGGGTGAACCCACGCTGGACCTCCCGGTGAAACTGCCGGAGAGCCAGCTCAAACTCAATGCCATCACAGCCAGGCACTGCAAGATCCTCAGGGAGGGCGAAGTGGGCACATTGAACCGCACAACCGCCAAACATTTCATGATTGCAGGCCCTGAGGGGGCGATTGTTACCGAGTACGGCACCCCCCATTACGGACCGGCCCTGGAATTCACAAACAAAACCGTCGTGTTCTAAGTCTGTCAACCATTCGGAAGGATCATCCCATGAGAGAATTGCATCATTTCGGTATTCCCACGGATAAGCCTCAGAAGAAGGAAAACTACATGGAGGGCGCCAAGCTCTACGTCACCGACGTTGCCGACAGCCCGAACAAAATCGAGTTTCTCCGTTTCGAGAAGGGAAGCCCGCTCCCTGAACTCCTCCAGAAGAGTGCGCACATTGCGTACAAGGTTGAGGACCTCAAAAAGGCCATGGCGGGAAAACAGGTCCTGATGGAGCCGTTCTCACCTGCACCGGGCCTGACCGTGGCTTTCGTTGTTGAGGAAGGCATCCCGATCGAGTTTATGCAGGAAGGCTGAGCGTTTAAACAATCCAAAACAGTAAAGGGGCTCCCCCCATGACCATGAAAAAATTCATTAATAATCCCGACAATCTCACTGCGGAACTACTGGAAGGATATTGCGGCGCGTTCCCGGACAAGGTCAAACTCGTATCCGGGAAAATCGTCATGCGCGCCCATGCGAAAGACCCGGGCAAGGTTGCCATCCTGACGCTGGGCGGCGCAGGGCATGAACCCGCGCTCAGTGGTTTCGTCGGCGAAGGGATGCTCGATGCCTCCGTCGTTGGTGATATCTTTGCCGCACCGGGTGCCCCCAAGGTGATCGAGGCGATGCGCCTTCTCAAACGCGATGCCGGCATCCTGTTCGTGGTCCTCAACCATGCAGGCGATGTCATGAGCGGCAACATGGCCATGGAAATGGCCAAAAAGGAAGGCATCAAAGTCAGAATGATCCTCACCCATGAGGATATTGCCCCCGGTGCCGACGCACCGGTTGAAGACCGCCGCGGACTCGCGGGATGCATTTCACTCTTCAAGGTGGCGGGTGCCGCCGCAGAGGAAGGCAAATCCCTGGATGACGTTTTCGCCATTGCCGAAAAGTTCAACAACAACATGGCCACCCTGGCCGTCGCCCTCAAGCCCGCCACCCACCCGCAGTCGGGCCAGGAAATTTTCTCACTGGCGGATGACGAGATGGAAATCGGCATGGGACAACACGGCGAAGCCGGCACCGGACGTTCAAAAATGCTCACGGCCGACGAGACCGCCGTCAAGATGCTGACCCAGCTCCTCCTGGCCGTGAAGGCCGGCAAGGGCGACATGGTCCACGTCATGATCAACGGCGCCGGGGCAACGACACAGATGGAACTGTTCATCATTGCCCGAAAAGTCAAAATGCACCTGGAAGCCAACGGAGTGAAAATGGCTCATACACTCGTCGGGGAATACCTGACCGTGCAGGAAATGGGAGGCTTCCAGATGGTCATCGCCAAGGTGGACAAGGAATTGCTCGGACTCCTGAACAAGCCGTCGAATGCGCCCTACTGGATCACACGCTGATATCCCGGAAAGTAACGACATGGCAGACAGCGTTGACTATGCAATCCTTGCGAGGATCCTGCGGGCAGTCGCGGAGAAGCTCAAGGCTAACCGCGATTATCTATCCAAACTTGACTCGGCCACGGGTGACGGCGACCACGGAATGGCTGTCCATAAGGTGGCGGAGGCCATTACGGCGACCCTCGACAAGGACAGCGGAAAAGACATCAGGACGCTCCTGAACGATATCGGCTGGGCCGTGATGTCAACCGATGCCGGCTCGACAAGCCCGCTCTATGGGTCCCTCTTCATGGGAATGAGCGAGGGCATCAACGGCACAGGACCCCTTGACAGCAAGGCTTTTGTCAACATGCTCGATCAGGGCGTGGCCAAGTTGCGTAAAAACACAAAGGCGGAAGTGGGAAGCAAGACAATGATCGACTCGCTGGTCCCCGCCATGGCGGCCCTGCACTCCGCCGTGGAGGCAGGCAAAGAGCTTGCACAGGCACTCGCGGAGGCCGCCGATGCCGCAGTGAAGGGCGCGGAATCAACCAGGGCCATGAAGGCCACTTTTGGACGGGCAAAAAATATCGGGGAACGGTCCATTGGACACGTTGACCCCGGGGCGACCTCCATGTCGCTTGTGTTCACGGGAATCAGGGAAGGATACGGTCATGGCTGAAGCAACAGGTAATCAGGAATCAAAAGACTACGGGATCGGGATACCGGTCGTTAACAAGGCATACGCCCTCAAAGGCTCAAACAATTACGACTGGGGCATGAAAGACCGCCTCTCGCGCGTGTTTGACCCCAAGTCCGGCAAGACCGTGATGCTCGCGTTCGACCACGGCTACATCATGGGCCCGACATCCGGGCTGGAGCGGATTGATCTCACGATCCTTCCCCTGCTGGAGCACGCCGATTGCCTGATGTGCGCCCGCGGAATACTGCGAGCCTGCGTGCCGCCCACCTTCAACAAGCCGATATCGCTGCGGTGCTCGGCCGGATCAACGGTTCTCACCGAACTCAACGATGAATGCATCGGCGTGGAGATCGAGGACGCCATCAGGCTGAACGCGACCATGATGGCTGTCATGGTGGCCATCGGCGGCAAGTTCGAGGCGCTCACGATCCGGAACCTCTGCAAAATGATCGAAACCGGAAACCGTTACGGAATCCCCACCCTCGGCGTGACCGCTGTAGGAACGGAACTTACCCGCGATGCCCGCTATCTCGGCATGGCGACCCGGGTGCTGGCCGAAAATGGCGCACAGGTAATCAAGACCTACTTCTGCGAGGAGAACTTCGAACGGGTCACCGCGGCATGCCCTGTCCCGATCGTGATCGCAGGCGGCAAGAAATTACCGGAGCTCGAGGCCCTCAAGATGGCCTACAAGGCGATTGACCAGGGCGCGCTTGGCGTTGACATGGGCCGGAACATCTTCCAGGCAGAACACCCTGTTGCCATGATCAAGGCCGTCAAGGCCGTGGTTCACAACGGGGAAAAGCCGGAAAAAGCCTACAAGATGTACACCGAGCTAAAAGCGGGGCAACAGGCAGGCTGACGATCCTGCCCGGCGGGGGCTGTCGGAGAACGACTTCTGACCTTGACACCCCCCCTCGGACCCAGTATCCATAGCCATTTCCAAGCCTGAAAAGAGCGGGCTTATCGTTGAATGTTTGTGAAAGGAATACACCCATGTTGATCATGAAGTTCAATAAGATCATCCGGAACAAGCTTGTCTGGTGGATCTTCGGTAGTATCGTCATTTTTTCCTTCGTCTCCTATTTCGGCCCAAGCGGCGGTTGCGACGCACCCAAGGCGGCACAGGGCATCGGCTCGCTCGACGGGATTAAGGTCTCTGATAATGAGTTCCGCCAGGCCCGGTTCAACACCTATCTGGGCATCTGCCTCTCCGTCGGCCGGGTGATCAACATCACACCCCGGCTGGAAAAGGAACTCAGGGAGCAGGCCTGGAAGCGGATTGCCGCCCTGCGTGCCGCACGGGAGATGAACCTCACCGCCAGCCCCGCGGAAGTCCTCGCCATGCTCAAGCGCGACCCGCAGTTCCAGTCCGACACCGGCTTCAGCAAGCAGCGCTACCAGGTCTTCTGCCAGAACGTCCTCGGGACGCTCAACGCCAGTGTTGCCCAGTTTGAGGAACAGCTGGCGGAGAATATCATACTCCAGAAGCTCCACAACATCACCGCCTCCGCGGTGTGGGTGAGTCCCGATGAGCTGAAACGCATGGCCTCCCGCTACGCCGATTCGTTCCGGGTCGATTACATCAACCTCAGCACCAACCTGGTGAAGCCGGGCGAGATCAAGGTCACCGACGCCGATCAGCGCGCCTACTATACCCAGCACACCAACGACTTTGTCGTGCCCCCCATGGTGAACGTGAACTACGTGAAGATCCCGGCCTCGAACTACCTGGCCAAAGCGATGGAGAAGGTGGACACCAACACCGTCGAGGATTATTACGCCGCGCATTCGGATGAGTTCAGCACCACCGACACCAACGGGGTCAAGGTGGCCACCCCGATCGAACAGGTGTCAGGCGTGATCTCGAACCGCCTGATCCATGAAACCGCCATCCAACTTGCGCGTGACGCCGCCAACGAACTGGCCGACGCCCTGGTCCCCAGCCGCGAGGGCAAGGCCCCTACCTTTGAAGCCATCGCCGCCAAGGCCAAACTTGAGATTCACAAGACGGACCTGTTTGACGCCGAGAACGAAGTCCCGGGCATTGATGCCGACCTGGCCTTCAACAAGGCGGCGTTCCGCCTGAGGCCCACAGCCGATGAATGCTTCAGCGATGCCATCCCCGGCAAGGACTACGTCTACCTGATGACGCTGGGAACCAATACCGACGCCTATGTGCCGGCCTTCGAGGTTGTCCAGGACAAGGTTCACAGCCTCGCCCTCGCCCAGGCGGCCGAAGCCACTCTCGAGAAAAAGGCCGGTGAGATCCATGATTACCTCAAGGCGGGACTGGCCAGGAAACAGGCCTTTACTGATCTCGCCCGTGCGAAGGCACTGAACGTATCCACCTCTGCACTTTTCTCCGCAAACTCAGCACCCGACGCGCTGAGCTCCAGCGAAATCCTCAACGACATCACCATGCGCAACGCCGGGGAACTCTCGGATGTCGTCCGGGGAACCGACGGCCTGATGATCGCCTATATCGTCGAACGCCGGCCGGCCGCTGCAGATGAACTCTCAACGATCCAGAACCAGGTGGTCATGAACGTCATCCGGCGCCGTGCGCGGATCCTGTTCGGCGAGTGGCAGAATTCGCTGGTTGCGGGTGACCGGAAAAAGGACAATCAGCCCCCCGTCGAGATTCCCGAGACCGGGAACGAGGACGTCAAGTAATCACATCGGCCCTGCGCCCGCACCGGGCGCAGGAACCTGCCCGAATGCCACCCACGGTCGTCTGATAGCCGCGGCGTTCAATCAAGACACTCCCGCAACCGGGGCAATGTGTATCCTGCCCTCCTTTGACGGGCAGATTCCCCATGTAGACATAGGATAATGCCCTGCTACAGATTTCCCATGCCCGCTCCAGCGTCTCCCGGGGAGTGGGAGGCATCTCCAACCGGTAGTCCGGGTGATAGGCGCTCAGATGCAGCGGGGTCAGCGGGCCCAGCTCATCCCGAATCCAGGCCGCCAGCCCCTCAAATCCCTCGTCCGTGTCGTTCAAGCCGGGAATGATCAGGTTGGTGACTTCCAGATGGCACCCCGCCTTGGCCAACTGCTTGCAGAAGCGCAGTACCGGGGACAACGCGCCCTTGCAGTACTTGTGGTAAAAAGCCTCGTCCATGCTTTTAATATCCACATTCAACGCGTCGATCAAGGGGAGCAATTCCCCGGCCGGGCGCTCCTCGACGAACCCGTTTGTCACCAGGACATTCTTCCCCCCATCGGCACGAACCAGGCGGCTACAGTCACGGACAAATTCAAACC
>Ga0208613_1000482_pt1 | contig 13199 bp, 13 predicted proteins | sample CryBogmetaGMA6M_FD_184543 | JGI IMG/M metagenome (GOLD analysis project Ga0208613, IMG submission 184543) | Freshwater microbial communities from Crystal Bog, Wisconsin, USA - MA6M (SPAdes) | ecosystem: Environmental > Aquatic > Freshwater > Lake | place: Crystal Bog, Wisconsin, USA | collected... | reverse complement strand
CCGCCCCAGGTGAACTTCAAGCAGGCCCTGATCCCCGTGGGCGCCGAGCCCCTGCGGAACCAGGTGGGCACGGCCCCGGGCGTCTGGTGGCAGGACCCTCCGGGCCACCCCGGCGCGCGCATCGTGATGATGCCCGGCGTGCCTCGGGAGATGAAGCGGATGTGGGAGGAGCACGTGGCGCCGCGCCTCGCGGTGCTGGCCGGGAAGTCCGTCCACACGCTGCGCATGGTGGTGTCCGGCGTGCCCGAGAGCACCCTGGACGAGCGCACCCGCGAGGCCCGCGAGCGGCACGCTCACCTGGACTGGACCATCCTCGCCAGCCTCACCCAGGTGGAGCTGCTGGCCCGGGGTTCGGATCCGGCCGAGCTGGCCGCGGCCCAGGCGGACTTCGAGACCGTGCTGGGGCCGGACCTGGCCTGCGTCGGCGCCAGCAACCTCGAAGACGCCGTGCTGGAGGGTCTCCGGGCTCAGGGGCAGACCCTGGCCGTGGCCGAGAGCATGACCGGCGGCCTGCTGGCCTCGCGCCTCACCGCCATCCCCGGCGCCAGCCAGGTCTTCCTGGGCGGCGCCACGGCCTACACGCTGGGCGCCAAGGCGGCCCTGCTCGGCCTCGATCCCGCCTGGCTGGCCCGCGTGGGCACCGTGTCCGAGCCCTGCGCGAAGGCCCTGGCAGAAGCGGCCCGGCAGCGCCTGGGTGCCACCTGGGGCCTGGGCATCTGCGGCAACGCGGGTCCCGACGCCGAGGGGGAGGCCCCCGTGGGCGCCGTGTTCATCGCCATCGCCGGACCCGGCGGCACCCTGGTGAAGCCGCACCGCATGGGCGGCGACCGGGTCGAAGTGCAGCTGCGCACCACGGCCCTGGCCCTGGACCTGCTGCGGCGGGCCGTGGCCGCGGGCACCGCGAGCCGCTGATACACTGCCTCCATGACTTCTGCTGATCCGAAATCCCTGGTCCTCTGGTGCCTGGCGGCCTTCCTGTGCGGCAGCATCCCCTTCGGGCTGCTGCTGGTGAAGCTGGCGGGCAAGGGCGATGTCCGCGCCCACGGCAGCGGCAACATCGGCGCCACCAATGTCAGCCGCGTGGGCGGCAAGGGCCTGGGCATCGTCACCTTGCTGCTGGACATCCTGAAGGGCTTCCTGCCGGTCTTCCTGGCGAAGCAGGCGGGACTCTCCCTGGACCTGCTCTCCCTGCTGGCCCTGACGGCGGTGTTGGGCCATGTCTTCACGCCCTGGCTGAAGTTCCAGGGGGGCAAGGGGGTGGCCACGGCCCTGGGCGTGATCCTCGCCGTGGACGCGCAGCTGATGGTCCTGCCCCTGGCCACCTTCGCCTTCGCCCTCTGGCTCACCCGCCACGTGAGCCTGGGCAGCATCCTGGCCGCAGCCACGGTGCCCGTGCAGCTCTACCTGATGAGCCGGTTTGCCCGGACCTTCGGCGGCTCGATGCAGGCGGACCTCGCCTCCCTGCTTCCCTGGGTCGCCCTGGTCCTGCTGGTGATCTGGAAGCACCGGGACAACATCCGGCGCCTGCAGGAGGGCACCGAGTCCAAGCTCTGGGGCGCCAAGAAGGAGGCCGGCCATGACCAGGCCTGACATCGGCGTCTTCGGCTCCGGCGCCTGGGGCACGGCCCTGGCCATCACCTGGGCTCGGGCCGGGGCCCAGGTCGCGCTGTGGGGACCGTTCCCGGACGAGATGGCCCAGATGGCCGCCACCCGCCACCACCTGCGGCTGAAGGATGTCGAGTTCCCGGCGGGGCTGCAGACCTCTGACGATCCCACGGAGGCCTTCGCCGCCCCCCTGTGGATCTCCGCCATGCCCACCCAGGTCACGCCGGAGGCTTGGCGGGGCCTACTGTTGTGCACGGCGCAGCGGCCGGAGCTGGTGGTCCACGTCAGCAAGGGCATCCTGCAGAGCACGCACCAGACGCTGTCCCAGGCCCTGGGCGGCGTGCTGGACATGCCCGTGGGCGCCCTGTCCGGGCCTTCCTTCGCGGACGAGGTGTCCCGGGGTGTGCCCACGGCCATCGTGCTGGCCCTGCCTATAACCGTATCGGATGCACGCGCCAAGGCCCTGCAGGCGCAGCTGGCCTCGGCGAAGCTGCGCATCTACCTAAGCCGCGACGTGGTGGGCACGGAGCTCTGCGGCGCGCTGAAGAACGTCCTCGCCATCGCGGCGGGCCTGGTGGACGGCCTGGGGCTGGGCTACAACGCCCGCGCCGCGCTCATCACCCGGGGCCTGGCGGAGATGGCGCGCCTGGTCGAGGTGCTGGGCGGCCAGCCCGCCACCGTCATGGGACTGGCCGGCATGGGCGACCTGCTGCTCACGGCCACGGGGCCCCAGAGCCGCAACCGCACCTTCGGCGAGCTGGTGGGCAAGGGCCACACCGTGGACGCCGCCCGGGACGCCCTCGGCGGGCAGGTCATCGAAGGCATGTTCACCACCGAGGCCGCCCTGGACCTGGCCAAGACCCACGGCCTCGACCTGCCCATCGCCGCCGAGGTCCTGCGCCTCCTCCACGGCGAAAGCCCCGAAGAAGCCGTGCGGCGGCTGATGACGCGGTCGCTCAAGTCCGAGTGAGATAAGGGCAACCACTCTCGCGGAGGCTCCGGATCAGGACCCGCACATGACTGTACCCCGACCCCTGGTAGAATCATCCGTTTGGCTTAAGGAGATCCCATGAAGGTCCTCATTCTGGGCGTCAATGGCTTCATCGGTTCCCATCTGGTGGACCGCATCATGCAGGACACGGACTGGGAGGTCTATGGCTTGGACCTGGGCGCCCACAAGGTCGCCGAGCACCTGGGGAACCCTCGCTTTCACTTCGTGGAGGGCGACATCACCATCTCCAAGGAGTGGATCGAGTACCACATCAAGAAGTGCGACGTGGTGCTGCCCCTGGTGGCCATCGCCACGCCCAAGGTCTATGTGACCGACCCCCTGCGCGTGTTCGAGCTGGACTTCGAGGAGAACCTCCGGGTCGTCCGCCAGTGCGTGAAGTACAAGAAGCGGGTGGTCTTCCCCAGCACCTCCGAGGTCTACGGCATGTGCCCCGACGAGGAATTCGACGAGTACGAGTCCCCGCTGGTCACGGGCCCCATCCCCATGAACCGCTGGATCTACAGCACCAGCAAGCAGCTGCTGGACCGCGTGATCTGGGCTTACGGGTTCCAGCAGGGCCTGCGCTTCACGCTGTTCCGCCCCTTCAACTGGATGGGCCCCAAGCTCGACAGCCTCAACACCGCCAAGGAGGGCAGCAGCCGCCTGGTGACCCAGTTCAGCTGGAATCTGTTCAACGGGGAGCCCCTTCAGCTGGTGGACGGCGGCACGGCCCGCCGCTGCTTCATCGATGTGGCGGACGCCATGGACGGCATCATGGCCGTGCTTCGCAACGAGGGTGGCAAGGCCGACGGCCAGATCTTCAACATCGGCAACCCCGCCAACGACTACAGCGTCCGTGAGATCGCCCAGATGATGATCGCCATCTGGAAGGACCACCCCTTCCGCCTGGAGCGGGGCATCGCCGAGGGCACCACCGTGGAGACCGGCAGCGGGGAGTTCTACGGCAAGGGCTACCAGGACGTGGCCCGGCGCACCCCCAGCATCAAGCGCATGCAGGCCACCTTCGGCTTCGAGCCCAAGGTCTCCATGACCGACTCCCTGAAGAAGACCATCGACTTCTTCGTCGAGGAGCACAAGGCGCAGGAGAAGGTGGTTGAGACGGAGAACTAGCGCTCGGCTTGCTCAGCGCGGCGGTTGGGGTCGACCCACCGCAGCGTTGGGAAGCCGCGCTGAGATAGGAAAAGCCATCACTTGGTAACGGAGTGAACCCCCGCCCATGACCCGACGTGAACGCAGCACCCTCCTGGCGCTCTGGTTCTTCCTGGGGCTGCTGCCGCTGCTGATCCGGCCGCTCTGGGAGCCGGATGAGGGCCGCTATGCGGAGATCCCCCGGGAGATGCTGGCCGCGGGGGACTGGCTGACGCCGCACCTCAACGGGGTGCTCTACTTCGAGAAGCCGCCCCTGCAGTACTGGCTGTCGGCCCTCAGCATGAAGCTCTTCGGCCTCACGGGCGCCGCGGCCCGGCTGCCCCTGGCCTTGGCCTCGGGCCTCATGCTCTGGGCGGCCTGGCGGCTGGCCAAGCGGCTGGGTGCCCGGGAACCCCTCTGGGCCGCCTTCATGGCCGCCACGGGCCTGCTGGCCTTCATCCTGGGCCAGCTGCTCACGCTCGACGCTCTCTTCAGTGCTTTCCTGGTGGCGGCCGTCGCCGCCTTCGTGGAGGCCGTGGTCCAGCGGCGCGAGGGCGGATCGGGACTGGGCTGGACCCTGGCCACCTTCACGCTGCTGGCCGGCGCGATGCTCACCAAGGGGCTGGCTGAGGTGATCCTCACGGGCGGCATCCTGCTGGGCTCGCTGCTCTTCGCCTGGAAGGACCCGGACCTGCGCCGGGCGGTGCTGCGCACGGCCCTGGATCCCCTGGGCTGGCTGCTCTACCTGGGGCTGGTGGTGCCCTGGTTCTGGGCCGTGAACCGCGCCAATCCCGGCCACGCACAGTTCTTCTTCATCCATGAGCACTTCACCCGCTTTCTCACCCACGAGCACGCGCGGCAGGGCTCCAACAACTGGCTGCTGGACAAGCTCTACTTCGTGGGCATCCTCGCCGTGGGCCTGCTGCCCTGGCTCTCCGCGACCCTGGTGGGGCTGAAGCGGGGCTGGACCTTCCTGCGGGGCAGGGGCCCCCAGGCCCAGGATCACCTGGCCCGCTGGACTGTGGGGATCACCCTCATGGCCTTCCTCTGGCCCCTGGCCTTCTTCAGTGTTTCGGGCTCCAAGCTGCCCCCCTACATCCTGCCGGCCATCGTGCCCCTGGCGGCCCTGGCCTGCGTCTTCGAACGGCAGGGCGAGGAGGCCGCGGCCCTGGGGCGCATGGGCAAGGAGCTGGTGGTCCTGGGGGTCCTGTTCTTGCTGGCGGCGGTGTTCTTCCGCTCGCACCTGGTGGGGTGGCCCTGGCTACTGGCCTTGGGGGCCGCCTTCGCAGGCCTGGGTGCCTGGGCCCATCGCCCCCGGGGGCTCAGCGGTCCCCGCCTGATGGCGTCCTACGGGGCGGCACTCTGGCTGCTGCTGGTGGCGGCGCAGGTCACGGCTGGCCCAGGCAAGGGCGTGGCTGACCTGGTGCGGCAGTCCCCCGCCGACGCCCAGTGGATCTCCTTCGACGTCTACTTCCAGGGGCTGCCCTTCTATGCCCGCACCCGCACCGTCGTTGTGGCGGGCACCGGTGAGCTGGCCTTCGGCCGCGACCGCCTGCCGGATCCCGGCCGCTGGTTCATTGAGGATCCCGCGGCCCTGGGCGCCGTGGCCGACCGCCTGAAGGCCGAGAGCCCGAGCCGGCCCGTGCTGGTCATGGCCAAGGTCTCGATCTGGAAGTCCCTGGACGCGGCGGAACAGGACCGCTGGCAAGTGATTGCCCGCAACCCCGGCGCCCTGGTGGCCCAGCGGCGATAGGGCTGGTCATTTCTTTGCGGCATCCTTCAGATTTGCGCTGGCTTCCTTGGCGCCCTTGGCGATGGCTTTTCCGGTGGTCTTGGCGCCGCGGGCCACGGCCTTGCCGCCCGCCTTGGCCGCCCGGCCCACAGCCTGGCCCCCTTCTTTGGCCGCCTGCCCGATGGCCTTGCCGCCTTCCTTCACTTTCTGGCCCACCTCCTGGCCGGCCTGCTTGAGGTCTGCCTTCACGCCTTCCGGCGGGGTGCCCAGAAACAGGAGGCTGAGGAGGATGAGGGTCATGGCTTGAGTCTAGCGCCAGGCTCGCGGCCTGGTTTTGGGATGCCGGGGTCGGCAGCCCGGGGAAGTGGGGCTATCCTAATTCCTCTGGAAGAGGTCCGGATGATCCCGCAAGGTGCCTATTGGATGCGGGTGAACCGCTTCTTCGGCGACGCCATGATGGCCTACGCCGCGGTGGAGCCCCTCCGCCGCGCGGGTCTGCCCCTGGTGGTGTGGGGTCCCGCGGCCGCTGTGGAACTCTTCGAGGGCAGCGCTAACGTGGTCGCGACGGTCGCAGAGCCGGGACGTAAGTACAGCACCTGGGAGGCGGCCCGGATGCTCCGCCAGCACCGGCCCGCGGGGCTTATCGGCTTCCCCAAGAGCGCCCGGCCTCACCTGGCGGCCTGGCTGGCTCGGGTGCCCCTGCGCCTGGGCTGCGGGGATGGCGGTGTCGCGCTGCTGCAGACGCACAGCGTGGCCTTCTACCAGCGCGACGACCCCTTCGTGGAGCGCTATGCCAGCGTGGTCTGTCGAGCCTTCCCGCAGCTGGGGCCCCTGGGCTTCACGCCCTTTCGGCCCCGGGAGCAGGCCTTCGAGGCCCGGCTTGCCCAGGCCGCCGAGCTCGGCTTTGGCGGGGACTATGTCGTGTTCGCCCCCGGCGCCAACAGCAGCTCGAAGCGGCTTTCGGTGCCCCTCTTTGCGGCCCTGGGTCGGCGCCTGGCGGGGCAGGGCCTGGGGGTCGTGATCCTGGGAGCCACCGCCGAGGACCAGGGCCTGGCCCAGGCCCTCGTCGCGGAGCTGCCTGGGGCGCTGAACCTGGTTGACCGCTGCAGCCTGGCCCTGTCCGCGGCCTGGGTCTGCGGTGCGCGCGCCCTGGTGGGCATGGACTCCGGTCTGGGCCACATCGCCGCCGGTGCCGGCATCCCCACCCTGGCGGTGTTCGGTCCCACCCGGCCCCGCCACTCCGGCCCCTGGGGTCCCCGGGTCCGCGTGGTGCGGCGCGAGGACCTGGCCTGCCTGGAGTGCATGGTCGGGGCCTGCCCCCTGCCGGACCATCCCTGCATGAACGCCTTGGACGAGACCGTCCTGTGGCACGAGCTCACCCAGCTGCTGGAGGCCCCTTGAGCCCCAATCTGAAGGCCATCCCCCTCATCGTGCTGGGCGTGCTGCTCAACGCCGCTGCGCAGATCTGCCTCAAGAAGGGCCTCCAGGCCGCGGGTGGGATGCAGCTGGCCGCGGGCCCGCTGGTCAAGCTGATGCTGGAGCCCTGGGTCATTGCGGGCCTGGCCTGCTACGCGGTGAGCGTGGTGGTGTGGCTCGGCGCCCTCTCGCTGGTGCAGGTGAACTACGCCTACCCCTTCCTGGCCCTGGGCTTCATCGCCAACGCCCTCATGGCCCGCGCCTTCCTCGGTGAGGCCATGACCCCCATGCGCTGGGTGGCCCTGGCCGTCATCGTGGTGGGTGTGGGTCTGCAGGCCCTCAGTGGCCGTGGGGAGTGACTTCTTGGACATCTACGGTGGCGGGCAGGACGGGCCGGATGTACATTCCGGCTCCGGAGGTCAGGAAATGGAATCCAGGCACCTGATCGAAGTCTTCCGCCAGCACATCCAGGACTGGGCCGACCGGCCCGCCCAGCGAGCGAAGGTGGACGGCCAGTGGCGGGACGTCACCTGGCGGCAGCTGGGCGAGCGCCTCGAGGGCATCGCCCGGGGCTTGGTCCGCCTGGGGCACCAGGCCGGCGACAAGGTGGGGCTCTGTGCCCGAAACATGCCCGAGTGGACCCAGGCGGACCTGGGCATCCTGGCCGCCCGGGGGGTCACCGTGCCCCTCTATCCCACCAGCACCGCGGGTCAGGCCCGCTTCATCCTCCAGGACGCCGGCAGCCGCATCCTCTTCGTGGGGGAACAGCCCGAGGTGGACCTGGGGCTGGCCTTTCTGGCCGCCGGCGACCTCGACCACGTGATCGCCCTGGACCCCCACGTGGATCTGAGAGGGGAGTCCCGGGCTCTGACCCTGCAGGCCCTGCTCGACCTGGGGGATGATCCCGCCAGCGCCGAGGAAATACAGCGCCGAGCCGGAGAGCTGCGGCTGGATGATCTGCTCACCCTGGTCTACACGTCCGGCACCACCGGGGAACCCAAGGGCGTGATGCTGGATCAGGCCAACGTCATGGACGCCATGCACCTGCATGACCTCCGCCTGAAGGTGGAACCCGGCGACATCTCACTGGCCATGCTGCCTCTGTGCCACATCTTCGAGCGGGCCTGGACCTTCTACGTGCTCTACAGCGGGGCGCTCAACGTCTACATCCGGGATCCCCTCACCCTCATCGAGGTCATCGGCGAGGTGAAGCCGACCCACCTCTGCGCGGTGCCGCGAGTCTATGAGAAGGCCTACGCGGGCATCCACGGCCGCATCGCCAAGGCCTCCTGGCTGGTTCGCGCCCTCTTCCTCTGGGCCATGCGGGCTGGCACCCAGCGGGTGCGCCTCCGGATGCTCGGACTGCAGCCCGGGGTCTGGCTGGCCCTCAAGCTCCGGCTGGCGGACCGGCTCATCTTCCGCAAGCTGCGCGACCTCTTCGGCGGCCACTGCAAGTTCTTCCCCGTGGCCGGAGCCGCCCTCGCGGACGACGTGAACGTCTTCTTCCAGTCCATCGGGCTCAACCTGAAGTACGGCTATGGCCTCTCGGAGACCTGCGCGACTGTCTCCTGCTACGAGGACGGCACCCTGCCCATCGGCACCCTTGGTCGCCCCCTGAAGGGGCTGGAAGTGAAGCTCGGTGAGGACCACGAGATTCTGGTGAAGGGCCCCACGATCATGCGGGGCTACTACCACCGCCCGGAGGAGACCGCAAAGGCCATGACCGCGGATGGCTTCCTCCGCACCGGCGATGCCGGGGACATCGATGCCCAGGGCAACCTGATCTTCACCGAGCGCATCAAGGAGCTCATGAAGACCTCGAACGGCAAGTACATTGCTCCTCAGCGGGTGGAGGGCATGCTGGGCAAGGACCCCTTCATCGACCAGATCGCCATCATCGCCGACTCGCGGAACTTCGTCTCGGCGCTCATCGTGCCCCACTTCGAGAGCCTGGAGGAGTTCGCCCGCTCTGTGGACCTCAAGTACCACGACCTGGCGGAGCTGGTGGCGCACAGCCGGATCGTAGCCTTCTTTGAGGAGCGCCTCCTGCAGCTGCAGAAGGAGCTGGCCCAGTACGAGCAGGTGAAGAAGTTCACCCTCCTCACGCGCCCCTTCTCCATGGAGCTGGGGGAGCTGACGCCCACCCTGAAGCTGCGCCGGAAAGCCATCGCCGCCGCCTTCCAGACCGAGATCGAGGCCATGTACCGCAACGTCGGGCACTGAGGCCGCTGACGAGTCGGTGTCTAAAAAAAAGACACCTATAGGTTGCTTTTTGTCCTGTATGGGTTATGTTCTCTATTCGGGGGTCCCAGCTCCCTTGGAGACTGCCATGAAGCAATCCGAAGCCCATCGCACTGAGTTCTTCCTCCGCTACACCAGGAGGCTGGCCTCCATCTGCCTTGCTGGCCTGCTGCCCGTCCTGTTCTACGGGGTCCTCACCGCCTGGGACCGGGGAGGCCAGCACGAGCGACTGCAGTTCGGCCTCCTCCTGCTCAGTCCCATCATCCTGACCCTGGGGCTCGCCTGGGTCCTCTACTCCCGCAGGGGGGTTGCGATCACGAACGACGATCCCGCCCTCCAGGCCGTGGCCAAAGACGAGTTTCGGAGGCTCAATGCCATGCGCGCCGTTCGCGTGGCCTTCCTGACCGTGATGGTCGTGCAGCTGCCGCTGGCCTGGCTGCTGGGGCTCCGCCCGAGCCCGGACAGTCTGGCTCACATGGGAACCTTCACCTGGTTCATCGGGGCCATCTCGTTCCTCTCGGCGTTCCTCATCTTCGATCGGGACTGAGCCATGTCCGGCGCAGAGCTTCGGACGGCCCTCAAAGTCCACCGCGCCATGCGCGACCTCACCCAGGCCGATCTGGCCGCCCTGGCGGGGTTGACGCGGAAAAGCATCAACGCCATCGAGACGGGGAAGATGGTGCCTTCCGTCGTGCTGGCCCTGAAGCTGGCCAAGGTGCTGGAGGCGCCCGTGGAGTCTCTCTTCTCGCTGGTCGAGCCTTAGTCAGAGAACGCTACAGCGATCCAGGCCCCTAAACAGACCCGCTTTTCATCCCCTTCATCCCTGTTTCAAAAAAGAACTAATAAACAGGGATGAAGGGGATAACTGAAAAGGCAGGTTGATTCCCTGTGATGGTTCCTATTCCGATCGCAGGGCGCCGGCTTTGAGCTGTTCGGCGGTGTAGACGCCGCGATCCAGGACGAGGCTGGTGACGAGGTCCACGGGGGTGACGTCGAAGCTGGGGTTCCAGGCGGGCATGGCCTCGGGGGCCCAGCGCAGGGGGCCAAAGCCGCGCACCTCGGCGGCGTCCCGCAGCTCGATGGGGATGGCAGCGCCGTTGGGGCAGGCCAGGTCCACGGTGGAGAAGGGCGCCACGGGATGGAAGGGCACGCCGTGAAAGCGGGCCTGCACGGCTAATCCGTAGGTGCCCACCTTGTTGGCGAAGTCGCCGTTGGCGGCCACGCGGTCCGAGCCGACCAGCACCCGCTGCACCTTACCATCCCGCAGCAGCAGGGCGGCCATGCTGTCCGTGATGAGGGTGGCGGGGATGCCCAGGCGCTGCAACTCCCAGGCCGTGAGGCGGCCGCCCTGCAGGAGGGGCCGGGTCTCGTCGGCGTAGACATGAAGGCGCTTGCCCTGCTCGTGGGCCCGGCGGATGACACCCAGGGCCGTACCGATGCCCGCTGTGGCGAGGCCGCCGGTGTTGCAGTGGGTGAGCAGGTGCTCCCCGTCCTGGATGAGGGCCGCGCCGTGGGTGGCCATGCCTTCGCAGAGGCGCACATCCTCCGCAAAGATGGCCTGGGCCTCGGCGCTGGGGTCCGTGGCGGCCTTCATGCGGTCCATGGCCCACATGAGGTTCACGGCCGTGGGCCGGGCCGCGCGCAGGGCGGCGCAGGTGGTGCGGTAATCGATGGCCGAAGCACCCCGCTCCGCGAAGGTGCCCAGGCAGGCCGCGGCCGCCACGCCGATGAGCGGCGCACCGCGCACCGCCAGCCGCTGGATGAGGGCGATCATGGCCGTCGGCTCACTGCCATCCAGCCACAACTCCTCGTCCGGCAGCCGCGTCTGATCCAGCACCCACAGCGAGCGGCCGTCGTGGCGGAGACCGAGAGACTCAAAAGGATTCATTCAAAAACTCCATCCACAGATTTCACAGATTCCACAGATTAACAATGGTTCCCGAATGCTTTTGAATCTGTGAAATCTGTGAAATCTGTGGATCCCATTCTTTTAAATAATCCGAGGCCCCAGCCTGGCGCGGAGGGCGCGGAGCTCGGCGAGGTCGCTGTCGGGCAGGGGCTTCGCGCCGCCCAGGGTCTCGGCTTTCCAGAGGATCTCGGCCACCTGCTCCAGGCGCTCCATGCCCCCGGCGGCTTCAAGCATGCTCTCGCCCCAGCAGAGGCCGCCGTGGCGGGCCAGCAGGAGCAGGCGGTGCTCGGGCAGGAAGGGCAGCAGGTGCGTGCCCATGGCCTCGCTGCCGGGGATGGCCAGGGGCACGATGGGGATGCGGCCCACGGCAAGGATGACCTCCGGCAGCGCGTCGGAGGGCAGCTCTTTCAGCTCCGGCCGCGCCAGGGTCCAGGCGATGGCCGTGGGCGGGTGGGCGTGGACGATGGCCCGGGCCCCGGGCACCGCACGGTAGACCGCCAGATGCATGGCCCGCTCGCTGCTGGGCCGGCCCGAGAGGACCTCGCCCTCGAGGGTGAGGTAGGCCAGGTCGCGCAGCTCCACCTTGGCCTTGGGCACGCCGCTGGGCGTCATGGCGAGGAGGCCGTTGGGCAGACGCACGGACAGGTTGCCGTCCGAGGCCGCCAGCAGTCCCCCCGCGTGGAGGCGGCGGCAGGCGTCAAGCAGGGCATCGAGCAGGGGATCGGACATGGCCCCAGTGTAGATCAGCAGAGGGCGGAATCTGCCTCCGTCCCGGCTCCGGCGGTGCCGCTATGCTGCTCGCATGGACGAGTGGCTGGACTGGCTGCAGGAGCGCCGGCTGATGCTGGCGCTGGTGGTGGTTGTGGGCTTCGCGGGGTTCATGTATTGGAACGACCGCCCCGTGACCCAGCGGCCGGGCATCCTGGCCCCGGAGGAGCCGCTGCAGACGGAGCCTGCCAGCGGGGAGCCCTGGTCCTTCCGCAACCACAAGCTCACCTCCCTGGCCAAGTTCCAGCTCCGGGCCCGGGTGCTGGGCCGGGAGCGGTATCGCTTCGACCGTGCTGCGGAGCTGTCGCCGGTGGACCTGGCCCTGGGTTGGGGACCCATGTCCGACACCCGGATCCTGGCGGCCTTCACCATCCGGCAGCAGGACCGGTTCTACTACTGGAGCGCCGCCTCGATGCCAATCCCGCCGGGCGAGGTCATCTCGCACAGTGCGAACATGCACCTGATCCCCGCCACGGACGCGGTGGCGCGCCGGCTGCTGGGGGCCAAGGTCGGCCAGCTGGTGGAGCTGCGGGGGCAGCTCATCCGGGCCGAGGGCAAGGACGGTTTCCGCTGGATCAGCAGCCTGACCCGCATGGACTCCGGCGATGGCGCCTGTGAGGTCATCTGGGTGGAGGAGGCCCGGGTGGCGGACCGCTAGCGCCTAATCGGAGACGGACACCGTGCTCCAGGCGCGCTCGAGGCCCTCGCGGTCCTCGGGGTGGGCGATCCGGATGAGGGCCCGGGCCCGCTCGTGGAGGGTGCGGCCGTAGAGGTCCGCCACGCCGTATTCCGTGATGACGTAGTGCACGTGCTGACGGGTGGTCACCACGCCGGCACCGGGCTTCAGTGTGGGCACCAGGCGGGACTCGCCGCGCTTGGTGCGGCTGGGGAGGGCGATGATGGGCTTGCCGCCCGGGGACAGGGAGGCGCCGCGGATGAAGTCCATCTGGCCGCCTACGCCGGAGATGATGCGGTGGCCCACGCTGTCCGCGCAGACCTGACCGGTCAGGTCGATCTCCACGGCGCTGTTGATGGCCGTGACCTTGGGGTTGCGGGCGATGATGGTGGGGTTGTTGATGTAGGCGATGTCGAGCATCGCCACCTGGGGGTTGTCGTCGATGTAGTCGTAGACCTTGCGGGTGCCGGTCACGAAGCCCACCACGACCTTGCCCGGGTGGATCTTCTTCAGGGTGTTGTCCACGACGCCGGCGTGGATGAGGGCCAGCACGCCGTCGGACATCATCTCCGTGTGGATGCCCAGGTGGCGGTGGTTCTTGAGGGCCGACAGCACGGCGTCCGGCACGCCGCCGATGCCCATCTGCAGGGTGGCGCCGTCCTCGATGATCTCCGCGGCGAACCGTCCGATGGCGGCTTCCTCTGGGCCGATG
>Ga0208613_1000481_pt1 | contig 13207 bp, 9 predicted proteins | sample CryBogmetaGMA6M_FD_184543 | JGI IMG/M metagenome (GOLD analysis project Ga0208613, IMG submission 184543) | Freshwater microbial communities from Crystal Bog, Wisconsin, USA - MA6M (SPAdes) | ecosystem: Environmental > Aquatic > Freshwater > Lake | place: Crystal Bog, Wisconsin, USA | collected... | reverse complement strand
CGTAATAGACCGGGATGCGGTGCCCCCACCAGATCTGGCGCGAGATGCACCAGTCGCGGATATTCGTCATCCATTCGGAATAAACCTTGTTCCAGCGATCCGGGACAAAGCGGACCCGGCCGTCGAGCATCGCCTGAAGGGCGGGCTCGGCGAGCGGCTTCATGCGGACAAACCACTGCAGGGAGAGGCGCGGCTCCACCACGGTATCGCAACGGTAGCAGTGCCCGACGGCATGCTGGTGGTTGTCGATCTTCTCGATCAGGCCGGCAGCTGTCAGGTCGGTGACAATCCGCTTGCGGCACTCGAAGCGGTCCAGGCCGGCATAGGGCCCCGCCCCCTCGTTCATGGTGCCGTCGGGGTTCATCACATTGATCGGGGTCAGGGAGTGCCGTCGCCCCATGTCAAAGTCATTGGGGTCATGCGCGGGCGTGACCTTCACGGCGCCGGTGCCGAAGGCGGGATCCACGAACTCGTCGGCAATCACCGGCAGCTCCCGGTGCAGGACCGGCAGGCTCAGGGTCTTGCCGATCAGCGCCTTGTAGCGCTCATCCTTGGGGCTCACGGCCACGGCCACATCGCCCAGCAGGGTTTCCGGCCGGGTGGTCGCGACCACGACAAACTCGCTGGCGGTCAACTTGCCGTCACGTTTAACGGGGTAGCGGATGTAATACAGCTTGCCGGTGGTATCCTGGTGCTCGCTCTCCTCGTCCGACAGTGCGGTATGACAGCGAGGGCACCAGTTGGTGATGTAGTTGGCGCGGTAGATCAGCCCCTTGTCATAGAGCCGGCAGAAGACCTCCTCCACGGCCTGGCTCAGGCCGGCATCCATGGTGAACCGTTCCCGTTCCCAGTCACAGGAGGCGCCCAGGCGCTTGAGCTGGCGCACGATCGTTCCGCCATACTCTTCCTTCCACTCCCAGACCTTCTTCACGAAGACCTCGCGGCCGAGGTCATGGCGGGTCTTGCCTTCCTTGCGCAGGGCGCGCTCGACCACGTTCTGGGTCGCGATGCCGGCATGATCCGTACCGGGCATCCACACCGTATTCTTGCCGTCCATGCGCTGCCACCGCACGAGGATATCCTGGATGGTATTGTTGAGGGCGTGACCGATATGGAGAATGCCGGTGATGTTGGGCGGCGGGATCATCACGCAATAGGGGGTGCCCCCGCGGGAGGCGTCGCCGTGGAAATGACCTTTTTCCTGCCACCAGTTGTACCACTGGGTTTCAACGGATTTCGGATCGTACTGCTTCTCAAGCTCTTTCATTTTTCCTCTTCCCGGAAAAGCTTGTACTCCACACTGTCCACAAGCGCTTCCCACGAGGCTTCGATGATATTGCCCGAAACCCCGACCGTACCCCAATGCTGTTCCCCGTCGCTTGACTCGATGATCACGCGGGTCTTGGCCGCCGTGGCCTCCTCGGGATCGAGGATGCGAACCCGGAAGTCGGTTAGAACCACCTTTTCAATCGCCGGGTAGAACCGCATCAAGGCTTTCCGCAGGGCGCGATCCAGGGCGTTGACAGGTCCGTCACCCTCCGCCACACAGTGCTCCACATCGTTTCCGACGCGGACCTTGACGCTGGCTTCCGACACGCACGGCTTGTCCTTGCCGCCCTTCTGGATAATGACGCGGAACCCCTCCAGTTCGAAGAACGACTTGTGCTTGCGGAGGACCTTCTGCACCAGGATCCGGAACGAGGCATCGGCCGCCTCGTAGGAATAGCCCTGTTTTTCCAACCCCTTGAGGGCGTCCAGGATCTCCTTCACTTCCGGCGACGATTTCTTGAGATCCACTCCCAGTTCGATGGCCTTCAGCAGGACGCTGCTGGAGCCCGAGCCCTCGGAGATCAGGATATGCCGCTCATTCCCGACGCTCTCCGGCGGGATATGCTCGAAACTCAGGGGATTTTTCTGGACGGCGTTCACATGCATGCCCGCCTTATGGGAGAAGGAGCTGGCGCCCACGTACGGAGCCTTCCCGTCATGCCGCAGGTTCACCAGGTCGTCCACAAAAAGCGACAGGTTCCGCAACTGTTTCAGGGAACCCTCGGGAACTGCCCGGCAGCCCATCTTGAGCTCCAGCGCGGGGATGATCGAGCAGAGGTTCGCGTTCCCGGTCCGCTCGCCGTAGCCGTTGATGGTGCCCTGCACCTGAACGGCGCCGGCGCGCACCGCCTCCAGGCTGTTGGCCACTGCCAGGCCGGAATCGTTATGGGTATGGATGCCGACCGGGATCGAAAACGCCCGGGCCACCTCGGCCGTGATGGCGAAAACCTCATGGGGCAGAGAACCGCCATTGGTATCGCACAGCACGATCGCATCGGCGCCGGCTTCAACAGCCGCCTTGAGTACATCCATGGCGAATTCAGGACTGTCCTTGTACCCGTCGAAGAAATGCTCCGCGTCGAAAATCACTTCCCGGCCCCGCTGCTTCAGGTACTGCACGGTTTCGAAAACCATTCGCCGGTTCTCCGCCACCGAGGTACGCAGGACATCGGAGACATGCAACTGCCAGGCTTTCCCGAAAATGGTCACCACCGGCGTCCCGGCCTCGATCAGGCGCAGGACGTTGTCATCCTCGCCCACCGGCACATCCGCGCGGCGGGTGCTGCCGAACGCCGCGATCTTCGCGTGGCGGAGGGTATGCTTGCGGATTTCATGGAAAAATTCCATATCCTTGGGATTTGACCCGGCATAGCCGCCCTCGATGTAATCCACGCCGAACGCATCCAGCTTGAGCGCCACCTGGATCTTGGAGGATCCGGAGAAGGAGATGCCCTCGCCCTGCGAGCCGTCCCGCAGGGTGGTGTCATAGATAAAGACTTTACGTCGTTGGCTCATCAGTCACCGCCAGTCGTATCACGTGTTTTTTTTAAAGAAAGCCTCATAGAGGGCCTGGACCGCTTTTTTCCGGTCCATGGCCTTGACCCCGAACATCATGCTGATTTCGGAGGAGCCCTGGTTCAACATCTCGATATTCACGCCGGCGTTTGCCAGCGCAGTGCTTGCGCGGGAGGTGACGCCCACCGTGTAGTGCATCCCCTCGCCCACGATCATGACGAGGGCAAGCCCCCGGTCGAGGTCGATATTGTCGGGCCCCAGCTCAGTCCGGATGCGTCCCAGGACACGCTCTTCCTTTTCCTTCGTGAAATCCTTTTCGCGGAAAATCACGGAGATGTTGTCTATTCCCGAGGGCGAATGCTCATACGACAAGCCCTCGTCCTCCATGATCTGGAGCAGCCGCCGGCCGAACCCGACTTCGCGGTTCATCATGTACTTGTCCACATACACCGCGCAGAAGCCGTCCGAACTGGCAATACCGACCACCGCTCCGCCCTCATACTTCCGGATGGGGACAATGCCCGTGCCGGGCGCCTCGGGGCGGTTGGTGTTCTTGACACAGATCGGGATCTTGGCCCGCACGGCCGGGATGATGGCCTCGTCGTGGAACACGCCGAACCCGGCATAAGCCAGCTCGCGCATTTCGCGATAGGTCAACAGGTTGATCGGCGCGGCATCAGGCACAATGCGCGGATCGGCGGAAAAGACGGAATCCACATCGGTGAAGTTCTCATACAAGTCTGCATTCACCGCCGCGGCGAGGATGGCCCCGGTGATATCCGAACCCCCGCGGGGGAACGTGGCGACCGCGCCGGACTTGGTGTACCCGAAAAAACCCGGGAAGATGCTGACACCCGGGGCGTCCTTCAAGGAGGCCAGCTTCTCGTAGGATTCGGGGAGCACCATGGCGTTGCCGAAGTCGTCGCTCAGCAGCATGCCCGCCGACTTGGGGTTGACATAATGCGCATCAACCCCGTTTTTGCGAAAGATCTCGGCCACCAGCTTCGCGCTGTTGTCCTCGCCCGCCGCTTTCATCAAGTCAAGAAAACGACCGCGGTGCGACAGGTCCGATGCCAGCCGCCCGCGCAAGTCGGCCTCGATCTCGCGGATGACACCGTCGCCCACGCCCGCCGCCTTCTGGATATCAGCGTAGCGTTCGACAATGGCCTTCAATTCGGCATCTGCCGACCGGCCGGCCAGCTTCGCCTCGGCACAGGCAATCAGCATATCGGTTACCTTGGTATCATCCGCCCGGCGTTTGCCCGGCGCTGAAACCACCACGATCCGGCGATCCGCGTCCATCTTGATGATGGAACAGACCTTCAAAATCTGCGAGGCATCCGCCACCGAGGACCCGCCGAACTTCGCCACCTTCAATCCGCATTTCTGTTTCGCTGTCATAACACCTTTATACTCCCGGATCCTCAATCCTCAAACTGACGGGCTTCGCGCCCAGGATCTGCCGCTCCTCCAGCAGCCGCAGGGCGGCCACAAGGTTCTTCTCCACCGCACGGTGTGTCAGGAACACAACCACAACATGGCGCCCCACCCGTTGCGGTTCCTTCTGGAGAATGGAGGCCAGGCTGATCCCGTGCTGCCCCAGGATCGTGGCGACCACCCCGAGGATACCCGGCTTGTCGATCATGAACAAACGCAGGTAGTAGCGGGATTCCACTTCGCCCATGGGGCGCAGAGTGATGGGATCGGCCGGACAGACCGGACTATAGCGGGACTTCCTGCCGCCGTCGGCCATGTTGCGTGCCACCTCGGCCAAGTCGCTCACCACGGCGCTGGCGGTCGGCAATCGGCCGGCGCCCCGCCCGTAATAGATTGTCTGGCCGACAATGTCGCCATCCACCACCACGGCATTGAAGACGCCCATGACCGAGGAAAGCATATGCTCGTGCGGGACGAGTGTAGGATGAACCCGCACCTCGACCTCGCTGCCTGCGGCCTTGATCACGGCCAGCTGCTTCACGCGGTAGCCGAAGTCACGGGCATACTCGATGTCCACCCGGTTCAACCCGCGGATCCCCTCGACGAAAATCTTGTTCATCGGCACATGGATGCCATACGCCAACGAGGCCAGGATGGCCGCCTTGTGCGCGGTGTCGAAGCCATCGATGTCCAGCCCGGGGTCAGCCTCGGCATAGCCGGCGGCCTGGGCCTCTTTCAAGGCGTGCTCGAAGGTCACCTGCTCGCGTTCCATCTTGGTCAGGATGTAATTGCAGGTGCCGTTCAGAATCCCGCAGATCCGGTCGATCCGGTTGGCCACGAGGCCCTCTCGCAGGGCCCGGATGATCGGAACGCCTCCCGCGACACTGGCCTCGAACCAGACCCCGGTATTGTTTGCGGCGGCAAGGGTAAAGATCTCCTCGCCATGGTCGGCCAGCAGCGCCTTGTTGGCCGTGACCACGGGCTTGCCGAGGCGCAGCGCGCGCAGGACAAATTCCCTGGCGATGGTGGTTCCGCCAACCAGCTCAATCACGATATCCACCGCGGGGTCATCGATCACGGCCTTGGCATCACGGGTCAGCAGGGAACGGTCGACCGTTACGCCGCGGTCCCTGTCCAGATCCACATCCGCAATGCGTCGCAGCACGGGTTTCACGCCGATACGCCCGGCCAGCAGATCGCCGTTTCGTTGCAGCGTCTCCACCACGCCAGCGCCCACCGTCCCGAACCCAAGTAGTCCAATTCCGATTTCTTTCATGGCACGTTCCTCATCCTTTGAACCGGGCGATACTCTATAAGGAATCACGCCGGAAACAAGAATAAAGCCCGCATGAGACATGCGTTGAGGCATGCATTGTCTCAAAGAGAAGATTCACCACTGATGGGGAAATGAAGAAATCCGGAATTCCGGAAACGAATAATGTTTTGCGATTTGTCAGGGCTGGGATGGCCTTGTGTTTTTCCCGGACATTGAAGAAGTATGCTGGCGTTGAGCTCATGTCTTCCTATTCCCACGGAAGCCCGTTGCGGAATTTTTATGCGGTGGTATTTCCGCCGCATACAAATGCCGCAACATTCTCTTTCCGGCCGCAAGGCTTCGCGATGGAGTCGTTTGCGTCTGGATCAGGATTTCTTCATTTCCCAATCAGTGGTCAAAGAACTCTTCCCGACTTGTGGGTAATAGAAAGCCGGCGAAGCGGGTGGTGAAGGTCCCTCTTCAGGCGACGATAGGAACGAGGGGGCCGGAGCGCCCGCAATGCGGACAGCGATAGGTCTCGGCATTGGGATTCTTGTCCTGCTCGGCCAGCATCAACCCGCACTTGCAGTTGCCTTTGTAGCGGCGAATCACAAGGGTCTTCGTTAACGCGCGGGCAAGATCCTCCTGCCCGGTCTTGATTTCAGATTCCCGACGACGAAGAAGAGCTTCCTGACTTTTCATAACGACTCCGATTCTACAACGGCATTAGCTTCGACCGGTTGACGCCCGCAGCTTGTTGCACGGTTTAAGGCGGGAGGCCCGCTTCTCATGGAAATCTTCACTTCTTTAGTATCGCATCAATCGGGCTGCATTACCATATGATTCATCACCCCTCGCCCGGGTGCCACCAACGGCGGAAATGGGCAGGCGGGTCGGCCTCAAACACCATGCGTTGCCCCGTGGCGGGATGATTCAGGGCCAGAGACCGGGCGTGAAGGGCAAGAAATTTATGGGAATCACGGGGGCGGCCGTATTTGTCATCGCCGACAACCGGGTGCCCCTGCTCCGAAAGATGGACTCGAATCTGGTGCTTCCGGCCCGTCAGCAGCACGATGTCGAGTACGCTGAACGCCGGCATCTCCCGGATCACGCGGTAGGCTGTACTGGAAAGCAGACCTTGAGCGGGATCGGGTGTTGAATAGACCCGGAACGCCGCATTTTCAGTCAGGTAGGAGGTGAAGGTGCCATCCTTCGTTGCCATCGCCCCGTGGACGACCGCAAGGTAGTGCTTCTCGGTCTCATCCCAATGATCCTGAAGCTGTCGCTTGGCCGCTTCCGTCCGGGCAAACACCAGCACCCCGGAGGTGTCGCGGTCCAGGCGGTGGACGATAAAGATACGCTCCCGCGACCTTGCCATTCCCCGGCGGACATAGTCGGTCAGCACGTGATAGGCCGTCCGGGCCCTGTCTTTTTCCGTGGCGATGGTCAGCAGCCCCGGCGACTTGTTCACCACAATGATATCGCGGTCCTCATGGAGGATCTCGAGCCCGCGGGGCTGGAAACGGCGTGGAGGCGGCTTATTCACAATCTTCCTGAACCCTGACGGCCTTGCGGGCGCGGGGATCTTTTCTCAACCTGACACTCTTGGGCGTAACCTCGACAAGCTCATCCTCGTTGATGTAGGCAATGGAATCTTCCAGACTCATGATCGTCGGGGGCGTGAGGATGATATTCTCATCCGACCCGGTCGACCGCATGTTGGTAAGCTGCTTGCCCTTTGCTGGATTGACGGTCAGATCATTGTCCCGGCAATGCTCGCCCACGATCTGTCCCTTCTGAACACGCACTCCGGGCCCCATGAACTGCTTGCCGCGCTTCTGCAGGTTGAAGAGCGCATACGCGACGGTGGAACAGGTGTCCATGGAAACCATCACGCCGTTTCTCCGCTTGCGCATCTCCCCGGCAAACGGCCCGTACTCGAGGAAGATGTAGGTCAGGACCCCCATTCCCTTGGTATCCGACATGAACTCCGACTTGAACCCGAGCAGGCCGCGCGTGGGAATCCGGTATTTGAGCCGCGACATGCCGGCGCCCTTCTCCATCTCGAGCATGATCCCCTTGCGCACGCCAAGCTTCTCGATCACCGTGCCCATATATTGCTCGGCCACATCAATGGTCAGCTCCTCATAGGGCTCAAGCGTCTTGCCGGCCTCCTGCCGGAAAATGACATTGGGACAGCTGACCTGGAACTCATAACCTTCGCGGCGCATCTTCTCGATCAGGATGGAAAGGTGCAGTTCGCCACGCCCGGAAACCTTGTGCCCGGACCCGTCGGCGAGCACCTCGATCTCCAGCGCCACATCGTACAGGGCCTCCCGCTTGAGCCGGTCGGCGACGTGAATCGAGGTGACAAACGTCCCCTCGGTGCCGGCAAAGGGCGAGTTGTTGGGGATGAAATTCATCGAGAGCGTGGGCGGATCGACCGGGATCGCGGCGATCGGACTGGGGAACTCGGGATCGGTGTAGGTATCGCCGATGGCCACCGTATCCAGTCCGGCCACAGCGACAACCTCGCCCAACCCGGCCTCCTCGGTCTCGACCTTCTGGTTGCAGTTGAAGCGGTACAGCTTGGTGATGCGCGTGGGGGCCAGCTTGCCGGCCATGTTGGCGACCACCACGGGCATACCCGTCTTGATCGACCCTGACGTGATCTTCCCGATGCCCAGCCGCCCCATGAACGGCGAATGGTCGATGGAGCTGACCTGCAGCTGAAGCGGGGCCGAGGGGTCCCCCCCCGGCATGGGGATATACTTGATGATCGCATCCAGGATGGGCCGCATATCGGTGCCCTGCACATGGGGGTCTGTCGAGGCATACCCTCCGATGGCCGACGCGTAGAGGGTGTGGAAGTCGAGGGCCTTGTCGTGGGCATTCAACTTCACGAACAGGTCAAACACATGATTGACCACCCAATCGATCCGCGCCGCCGGCTTGTCGATCTTATTTACGACCACGATCACGGGGATGTTGCGAGCCAGCACCTTCTTCAGCACGAAGAACGTCTGGGGCATGGGGCCCTCCTGGGCGTCCACCAGCAGCAGGGCGCCATCGGCCATCTGCAGCACACGCTCCACCTGCCCGCCGAAATCGGCGTGCCCGGGCGTATCGATGATGTTGATGGTGTGGTCCCCATACTGGAAGGAACCATTCTTGGAGGCAATGGTGATGCCGCGCTCGCGCTCCAGATCCATGGAGTCCATCAGTCGTTCGGCGACCGCCTGGTTATCCCGGAACATTCCGCTCTGCTTGAACAGTTTATCCACAAGGGTGGTCTTGCCATGGTCAACGTGCGCGACAATGGCAACATTCCGGATCAGGTCAGGTCGATGCATATTTGCTTATTTTCTTTCAGGGGGGGCGCCGGCGTAGGTTTCCGTAAATCACCAGCGCACCCATACAGTACCCTATCGGGCGGCATCTGTCAAACTCAGTACCAGACGCGCCAGAGGAACAGACCCTCGGGGGGGGCGGTGGGAACACGGGCGGTCCGGACCTTGGAGGCGAGGATTTCCCGCACCTCGTCCTGGGTGACGGCGCCTTCCCCCACCCTGAGCAGCAGGCCGGTGAGGCTGCGGACCATCTTGTAGAGAAACCCCTCGCTGGAGGCCCGGATGACGATCAGGCTTCCGGTGCGCTTGACGGTCAGGGAGAACACTTCCCGCACGGTGCTTTCCACCACGCGGTTCGGGTTGGCCGTGAAGGCGGCGAAATCATGGCGGCCGACCAGGAGCCTCGCCGCCGCCTGCATGGCCTTGACATCCAGAGGCCGGTAGATATGCGTGGCGTAGAGCCTGCGGCAGGGATCCATCACGGGGCTGTTCCAGATAAAGTAGCGGTATTCCTTTTTCACGGCGCTGCGCCGGGCATGGAAATCCGGTTTGGCGCGGGCGGCCCGCAGCACCCGGATATCCTGGGGAAGAAGGGCATTCAGCCCCTTGAGAAGGTTGCCGGGAACCCATTTGCGCGTGAGGTCGAGATGGGCCACCTGCCCCGCGCCATGCACGCCCTGGTCGGTGCGGCCACTGCCATGCACCTTGACGGTCTCGCCGGTCAGTCCCTTCAGCGTCTCTTCAATCTTCTGCTGCACGGTCATGTGCGCCGGTTGCACCTGCCACCCGGCATAGGCCGTGCCGTCATAGGCCACCGTGATCCGGTAACGAAACACCGGGCCGGCAGGAGGATGATGAGAGTGATCGTGCATGTGTTGAAAAACTACGTGGATCACGCCTCAAGTCAAGGAAAAGCGTGTTTTACGCTTGCCCGCGCCGGAGGGCGGGACTATTTTCCACGCATGATATCACCAACCCAAGCGCCCAACCCCTGGCTGGCGGCCTTGAAATCACGGGAACCCTGGTTTGTAAAGGGCGACCTGGACGGTTTCTTCGGCCTCTTCATCGACAACCTGCTCCAACTCATGCTGATCGGCGTCCTGTGCCGGTTCGTCTGCGGCTTTCCCGCCGAGGCCATCACGACCATCATCCTGCCCGGCGCGGCGGTCTCCATCCTCATCGGCAACCTGTTCTATGGCTGGCAGGCCCGGATGGTGGCGCTGCGGACGGGCCGGTGGGATACCACCGCCCTTCCCTTCGGCATCAACACCCCCAGCCTCGTGGCCTATGTCTTCCTGATCATGGGCCCGGTGTACCGCGAGACGGGGAACTGGCATCTTGCCTGGCAAGCCGGACTCTTTGCCACGCTCATCTCCGGCGTCATGGAAGTCGCGGGCGCTTTTGTGGGCGACTGGATGCGCAGGCACACGCCGCGCGCCGCCCTGCTCTCCGCGCTGGCCGGCATCGCCATCACCTTTATTGCCATGGGATTCATCCTTCAGATCTTCGCCTCCCCCATGATCGCGATCCTGCCCATGATGCTGATCCTGATCTCCTATGCATCCCGCATCAAGTGGCCGCTTTCCCTGCCGGGCGGTTTCCTGGCCGTGATCATCGGCGTCGCCCTCGCCTGGCTCCTGCGGTCCCTCGGATGGATCACCTTCAATACCCCGCAGGATGCCTACACCTTCGGGTTCCACGCCCCGAAGTTCATGCCCGGCGATGCGCTGTCCCTGATGATGTCGCCCCTCGGCTGGAAGTACATGGCCATTATCCTGCCCATGGGCCTGTTCAATGTCATCGGTTCCCTCCAGAACCTCGAGAGTGCCGAGGCGGCGGGAGACCGGTATGAGACCAGGCCCTCCCTGCTAACCAATGGTATCGGGACCATTGCCGCCGGGTTCTTCGGCAGTCCCTTCCCCACCACGATTTACATCGGCCATCCGGGCTGGAAGGCCATGGGGGCGCGGGGCGGCTACTCGATCCTGAACGGGCTGGTGATCACGCTGCTTTGCCTGTTCGGGGGTCTGACCCTGGTCCTGAAGGTGATTCCCATCGAGTGCACGCTGGGGATCCTGCTCTGGATCGCCATCATCATCACCGCCCAGTCGTTCCAGGAAATCCCCAAGCCGCACGCCCTCGCCGTGGCACTGGGCCTGATCCCGTCATTTGCGTCGTGGGTCCTGCTCCAGATTGAAACCACCCTGCGCGTGACGGGATCCTCCTTGTTCACGATGTGGGACAAGTTCGGTCCGGATCTCTACATCAAGGGCGTGGTAGCTCTCAGCCAGGGGTTCATCCTGACCTCCATGGTGCTGGCGGCTGCGACGGTCTTCATGATCGACCGCAACTTCCTGAAGGCGGCGTACTGGATGTTTGCCGGAGCGGCCTTATCCGCGGTGGGCCTGATGCATGCCTATACCCTGACCCCGGCGGGAATCGAAAATAAATTCGGGTGGCTTGCCGCTCCCGACTTCGCCGCCATGTATGCCGTCACCGGCCTGGTCCTCGTCGGCCTCCACTTCTGGCATCCACCGGAAGCGAGTCATGATTCCCCTTAACATGCCTCCATGAGAAATCGGTGACGATCCCGGCCGGAACGCTCACGCGTTCCGCTCCGCAGGGGCAGGAACTTATGGCGCCATGTATGGCCAATCTAATTACTTGGCCACGGCCTCGATCTGAAGTTCGATCTTCACGAGGTCGCCCACAACCAGCCCGCCGGAGTCCAGCTTCTGGCTCCACAGCAGACCATAGTCCTGACGGTTGATGGTCGTGGCGGCAGTGAGTCCGATACGGGTCTTGCCCCACGGATCCTTCACAGGCCCCTCCAGGGTGCCACGCAGCTCGATTTCGCGCATGACCCCGTGCATGGTGAAGCGCCCCTTGACGACCCACTCTTCCCCGTCCTTGCGGGCGGAGACCGTCTCAAACTGGATTTCGGGATACTTTGCCACATCGAAGAAGTCGGGACTGCGCAAATGCTTGTCACGCGCCTCCATCTGCGTGTTCACGCTGGCCGTTTTGACCGTACCGCTGGCCTTGGAGGCCTCCGGCTTCTTGGCATCGAACTCAATCGTGCCCTCGAAATTGGTGAACACCCCGCGCACCGTGCTGATGGCTAGATGCTTCACCGAAAACCCGACCGTACTGTGTACGGGATCCACCTGATAGGACTCCGCATTCACGCCCATTGCCCAAACCATCAGTCCTGCCATCACGATTGCATAACGACCATTCATTACAGTCTCCTTTCGAGGGATGTTGTTCCCGCTTCACCGGTAATGTTTGCGCAACCAGGCCGTGATGTCAACAGTTGACGCGACTTCAGAATAATGGGACCTCTTGCCGCCCACCGACCTTGCGTCGATGGTGGCAGACGTTGGGGGGGGACGAGCGGCTGCAACGGCTAGCGGCTCCGATCCCAATACTACGCCAACAGCAAAATCGCCTGCTCATCTCTCACTGAGCAATTCATTTTCCTGAAATTTCGAAGCTCTGTGTCGTTTTGGCTTGCACGCCGACCCAGACAATCAGGCTGTAAGTCCCGTCGGTATCAATATTAACGCCCTGTCTGAAATCGGGTCCCGAGGATTGGGAAACATCGTTGATCTTGAGGGATGCCTTGTCAGTCCTGCCCGTCCAATTCCTGATTTCAAAACACAAGTTATGAATGGGATTGGCATCGGACGCGGCAATCTGAAAACGCAGCGGCGCTGAGCCCCATCCGAAGCTGTAAGCTCTGCGGCCTTGCTCGTATCCCTGGCTGGTCCCTCCGGTGACATGGGTGACAGGCGGGGCGTTGAGCCATGACTTTGCCAGGCTTACAAGCGATGTTGCCGGCTGGTCCGTCATTCCTTCCATCAGGGTCTTCTCCAGAAAAGGAACTTTTCCCCGTTGCTGGGACAGGGAGGGCCATGACAAATGCGATATGGAGCTATGTGCCGCCCGATCGGGGAAACTTGCGTTCCGGCCCGAAGAGTTGATCTGCGATGTTGGCCAATGGTTCCACGAAGGGAACACCGAATACCACGTGCGTTCGCCGCTATAAACGTCGCCACCATCAAAATCCTGAATGGCAAATGGATCATACCGTCCGGTGAAACAGATCTTCTGAATCACGGATCCTTTGTATTGAGGTTTTGGCGGCACCGGGTTCCAGTCATAGTCGGTGGCTTTGCCGTCGCGGTCGACCAAAGTCATTACAGGAGATTTCTCGAGGATGCTTTCGGGGTGCTGCCCCTCGCTTAAGACTGCTATCTGTTCATTCCATTCATGCCAGGAATCAGGCTTTGAGGTATAGCACCGCATGATCTTGGAC
>Ga0208613_1000479_pt1 | contig 13250 bp, 7 predicted proteins | sample CryBogmetaGMA6M_FD_184543 | JGI IMG/M metagenome (GOLD analysis project Ga0208613, IMG submission 184543) | Freshwater microbial communities from Crystal Bog, Wisconsin, USA - MA6M (SPAdes) | ecosystem: Environmental > Aquatic > Freshwater > Lake | place: Crystal Bog, Wisconsin, USA | collected... | reverse complement strand
CACCGGCATCTGGATGTCCATGAGGATGGCGTCGAACACGCCGCTGCGGAACTCCTCCACCGCGGCCTGGCCGTTGGCCACGGTCTGGACGCTGTGGCCCAGGCGCTGGAGCATGACGCGCATGGCAAACTGGCTGATGGTCTCGTCCTCGGCCACGAGGATGCGCAGGGGCGCGCCGCCCTGGACCGGGGTCTCGTCGAACTCGCGGCGGGGGCGTTGTTCAGCCCCGGAGGCGGGCGAGAGCGGCAGCATGATGATCATGGCCGTGCCCTGGCCGGTCTCGCTCTCCACGCAGATCTCGCCGGCCATGAGGTCCAGGATGCGCCGCACGATGGCCAGCCCGAGCCCGGCGCCCTCGAAGTTCTTGGAGTACGAGGCGTCGGACTGGGTGAAGCGGTCGAAGATGCTGGCCAGCTTGCCCTCGGGGATGCCCACGCCCGTGTCCGTGACGCTGACATACAGCCAGAGGCCGTCTGCGCCGCGCCCGGTGCGCGCCCAGGCGTTCACGCGCACGGAGCCGGACACGGTGAACTTCACCGCATTGCCCACGAGGTTGAACAATATCTGACGGATGCGCGCATCGTCGCCCAGGAGGTGGTCAGGCACGGACTCGTCCAGGTTCAGGCGCAGGGACACGCCCTTTTTCATGGCCGTGTTGCCCAGGATGTTCTGCACCATGGTGAACACATCGCCCAGGGCAAAGGGCGCCACGCGCAGGGACAGCTTGCCCGCCTCGATCCTGGAGAAGTCCAGGATGTCGCTCAAAAGCCCCAGGAGCCGCCGGGCCGCATCGTGGGCCTTGTCCACGTAGTTGCCCTGCTCCACGTCCATGGGCGTGCCCTTGAGCAGCTGGAGCATGCCCAGCACCCCGTTGAGCGGCGTACGGATCTCGTGGCTCATGTTGGCCAGAAACTCGCTCTTGGAGCGGTTGGCGTCCTCGGCCTGGGCCTTGGCCACGGTCAGCGCCTGTTCCGCCAGCACCCGGTCGGTGATGTCCGGGAAGGTGATGAAGGCGGCGATGAGCTTGCCGTCCCGGCCATAGACCGGCGCGCCGCTGACCAGTTCCCAGCGTGTCCCGCCGTCCTTGCGCACGATGCGGTACAGCGCATTCTTGGTGGTGATCCCGGCCATGGCCTTGGCCAGGGGCAGCTCCACCAGGGGCACGGCCAGGCCGTCCGGATCATACTCCTGCCAGGTCTGCCGCATTTCCAGCAGGGGCAGGCCCACGTAGTCCGGCTCATCCTCGATGGCCAGGAACTCCTTGCAGGCCCTGTTGGCGATGCGCAGGATGCCGTCGGGCAGGGTGACCAGGGCCATGGGGATGGGATTTTGCTCAAAGGCCGCATCAAGCATGGCCTTGGCATCGGCCAGCTCGGCCATGGCCGTCTTGCGCGCGCTGATGTCCTCAAGCACCCCGATGACGTACCCGGCCTGGCCGGAGTGGCCGACGACCATGCTCACGCTTAAGTGCACCCAGATGACGGTGCCGTCCTTGCGGATGTAGCGCTTCTCCATGTCGAAACCCGTGGCCTCGTCGGCCAGGACGCGGCGCATGTGCTCCAGGTCCTCGGCCAGATCGTCGGGATGGGTGATGTCGCGAAAGTTCAGGCGCAGGAGTTCGGCTTCGCTGTAGCCAAGGATCTCCGTGAGCCTGCGGTTCACGCGCTGGATCTCCCCGGTGAGCGAACAATGGCAGATGCCCACGGCGGCCTGCTCGAAGATGCCGCGGTACTGGGCCTCGCTCTCACGCAGGGCCAGGTCGGCCTCCTTGCGCGCGGTGATGTCCCGGGCCGAGGCGTAAATGGTCTTGCCCACCGGGAAGCTCCGCCACTCGATCCAGCGGTAGCTGCCGTCCTTGGCCTGGTAGCGGTTGACGAAGCTTTCCACGCTGGCCTGACCGGCCAGCTTCGCCAACACGGCCATGGTGGCCGCCGTATCGTCCGGATGCACGAAGTCGAGCAGGCGCCGCCCCTCCATCTCGCGGACAGGAAAGCCCAGCACGGCCTCCCACTCCGGGTTCAGGCGGCGGAAATACCCGTCCGTGTCCGCGATGCACAACAGGTCAAGTGTGTTGTTGAAGTAGAGCTCCAGCTCCTGGGTCTTGGCGAACAGGGCCAGGTCGGCGGCCTTGCGCTCGGTGATGTCGCGGCCCACGGCCACGGCCTCGGCCATGCTCCCGTCCAGGGCAAGGACCCCGGTGCCGGTCCAGGCGAACCAGCGCCAGCCGTGCACGGTCAGGCTGCGCAGCTCCACATGCCCCGTGTGCGGCGGGTCCTTGAGGCGCCCGATGGCCTCAAGGGTGGCCGGAAGGTCTTCGGGATGCACCAGGGGCGTGAAGCTCTGGCCCAGGAGCTCGGCCTCGGTCTTGCCAAAGGTGCGGCAGTAGGACGGGCTCACGTACAGCAGGTGGCCCTGCTGGTCGATCCTGATCAGCAGGTCCGTCTGGTGTTCCACCAGCAGGCGGTACTTCTCCTCGCTGGCGGCCAGGTCTGCGGTGCGCAGCCGCACCTGCCCGGCCAGGCGCTTGTTGAACGCCAGCAGGCCCACCCCCACCCCGCAACCCAGGATAAGCAGCGCGCCGAGCACGGCCGCGCCGAAGGACAGCAGGCGGTGCTCCCGGGCCGAGACCTCGGCCCGCACGTTCGCGTAGAGCATGGTCTGCACGGCAAAGTCCGGCGCCAGGAGGCCGAACTTCTTGAAGGCGTCGGCGATGAACCGCCAGCGCTCCGGATTCATGTGCCCGATCTCCACCAGGTCCGGCTGGATGAGTTCGCGCATGGCCTGGGCCTCGCCCAGCAGCTCGGCCAGCGGCCTGTCCTTGCTGTATCGTGTGCGGATCAGCGTGGCGATCTCGCGAGGATGGGCCATGGCATAGCGCCAGCCCTGGCGCGTGGCGCGCAGGAAGCGCTCCACCAGTTCCGGGCGCTTGCGGACCAGATCCTCGGAGGCCAGCAGGCAGTCGCCGTAGAAATCCACGCCGTACTGGCGGGGCTGGATGATCCCGGGCGCCACGCCGTGCCCGGACATCCGCCGGGGTCCGCTGGTCAGCGACGCGGTCCGGGCGTCCACCCGGCCCAGAATGAGATCATCGAGATCGTCGAGGCCGTCGAGGTCGCCGCCCCCCCGGGTGCCCAGCAGCACGGTCAGATCCTCCGGCCCCATGCCCTCGCTGGCCAACATGGCCCAGAACTCCGGGCCCGTGTCGGGCTCGACCAGGACGCGCCGGCCGTGCAGGTCGTGCGGCGTGGCCAGGCCCGAGGCCTTGCGGGTCAGGACGATGGTCGGGGAGTGCTGGAAGATGGCGGCCAGGATCACGACGCGCCGACCCGCCTGACGCTGCTGCAGCACCAGGGGGGTATCCACGGCGAACTGGGCCGCCCCGCTCTCCAGGGTCTCGACCGCGGTGCTGTTGCCCTGGTCCTCGGCCAGGGAAACGTCCAGGCCCTGGGCGCTGTAATAGCCCTTTTCCAGGGCCGCATAGTAGCCCGCGGACCGGAACTGGTGCCGCCCCTTGAGCTGCAGGCGGATCTGCTCCGGCTGGGCAGGGTCTGCGCAGGCCGGACCGGCCGCAACCGCGAAGACAAGGAGCAGGCAGAGCAGCAGGGCCGCGCCCCAGGCCTTCAGCCCGCGCCCCGGGCCTGTTTCCACCGCATCCCCCAGCCCTGGACCAGACATCACATCCCCCTAGCACGGCACAAAAACGCCACACACCGGACCTGCGTGGACCGTAGCACCACAGGGGCCTTGCTGACAACCGCGGAGGGACGAAAGCTTGAGCCTGGGCCTGGCAGACGCAGAAATGGCTGCACGAGGGCTAGATGTCCGTGCCCTGATCGAGCTCCACCAGCCGCACCAGCGCCCGGCGCTCCTCCTCGCTGACGGCCTCAAAGGTCAGGGCGATATCATAGGGGCCGCCCTCAACCTCGCGTTCCAGGCGCACCACGCGGCAGCCCAGGTGCAGGTTGGGTTGGCCGGGAAGCTCCCCGGCCAGGACGATATGCACCCGCGTGCCGGGCAGGATGGCCGTGGGCGACCGGCCGAGCAGGCCGCCGAAGCTGATGTTCAGGACGCTGATCCCCAGCGGCTCATGATCCTCTTCGCTGGCGAGCACCTTCAGGCCGAGCGGCGCGCGCGGGAACTCGCGGTTCTTCTCGGTATAGGAGCAGGCGCGGTTGCGGGTGCGCTTGGCCTCGTACAGGGCCTCGTCGGCCCGGCTGACCAGATCGCGGGCATTGATGGCGTCCTCGGGGAAGGTGGCCACGCCCAGGCTCACGGCCACAGGCACGGCCTTTTCGCCCACCTGCACCGGCCGGGCGGCCACGGCGCCGCGCAGGCGCTCGGCCGCGGCAATAGCCTGGCTGGCGTCGGTATGCGGCAGGATCAGGGCAAACTCCTCGCCGCCGTAGCGCACCACGTGGTCAAAGGTCCGGGCCGTGTCGCGCAGGACTCCGGACACGGTCTGCAGGGCGTCGTCCCCGGCCAGGTGGCCGTAGGTGTCGTTGAAGCGCTTGAAGTGGTCCACGTCGAGCATGATCAGCGAAAACCGCTGGCCGAAGCGCTTGAAGCGTTCCACCTCGCGCACGATGGCATCGTTGAAGTAGCGGCGGTTGTACAAGCCGGTGAGCTCGTCCACCAGCGCGCCCTGCTCCTTTTGCAGCAGCACCTGGACCTCGACGATGATCGGGTCGCGCATCTTGGGGTGCAGGTTCATGAAATAGTCGCACACGGCCACGCGCAGGCCCACGTCGCGCCCCAGGGCCAGGGTCAGCCCCTCGTGGTGGCGCAGGATCTCCTCCCAGTAGCACCTGGCGTCTTCCGCGCCAAAGCGCATGCGCGTGAGATGGTACAGAACCTCGGCATGGGCCTGGCCCGTGTCCGCTGCCCCCTCGGGCAGATCAGCGGCGCTTAGGCCCGCCTGCAATAGCAATTGCCGCACATCAGACCCCGTGCAGACGATTTCGCTCTGTCCCATTGGCTTTGTGCCTCCGAAAATCCCTTCATATAGATATTCTCAATCCGTAATCGTTGGAATAAATAGTACGTACCTTCCGGCCTGCTGGCAAGCAAAAGAAAACGGCCCGGGGGCCGGGCCGTGTACAAAGTCAAGAGCGCGCGGACCCAATCCGCGCATCAGATCTCGTAGTCCACCACGCTGCGCGAGGCCACAACCTGCTTCACGAAGCCCACCACCTTCTGGTGCTCCGGATGGGCCTGGTAGGTATCCAGGTCCGCGCGGGTGGCAAAGGCGGTGTACAGGATCACGTCGCAGGCCGGGCTGGCGGCAAAGACATCGAGCCCCACCTCCAGATCTTTGATGATCGGGATGAGCCCGCGCAGGGCCGAAAGCAGCTCCTTCATCTTCAGCGCGTTGGCGGCCTTATCCGCGCCCGCGGCCTCGTCCTTCAGGGTCCACATGACGATGTGCTTGATCATTGGCTCTCTCCGCTGCTGGTGTTGCCGGCGCTCAGGCGCCGAATAGAATGGCTTCGCTCACGTCGGCCACGGTCTGGCAGCCGGTGAGGATCATGGCCTGGGTCAGCTCGCCGCGCACCTGGTCCAGGTACTTGCCCACGCCCTCGCGCCCGCCGCCCAGGGCGGCAATGGACATGGGCCGGCCGATCATCACGGCGTCGGCGCCCAGCGCCAGCATCTTGAGCACATCTGCGCCGGTGCGCACGCCGCCGTCCACCAGGATGGCCAGCTGGCCCTTCACGGCCCGGGCCACGGCGGGCAGGACCTCGGCCGTGCCCGGGGTGTGGTCCAGGACCCGGCCGCCGTGGTTGGAGACCACGATGCCCGCGGCTCCGGCGTCCAGCGCCCGCTTGGCGTCGTCCGGGGTCATGATGCCCTTGAGCACGAACTTGACGGGCACGTGGGCGATGATGTGGCGCAAACGCTCCACGGTCTTGGGCCCCACCGGGCGGCCCATGAGGCGCAGGGTCACGAGGCCCGCGGCATCGATGTCCATGCCGATAACGCCCGCGCCCGTGGCCGCGGCCTTGTCCAGCTTCTCGAAAAGCTCCTTGTCTTCCCAGGGCTTGATGAAGGGGATGCCCGCACCATTCAGGGCGCTGATCGTGGCGAAGCCGGACTCGTGGATCACCGGGGGCACGCCGTCGCCGCAGCAGCCGATGACCCCCTTGTCCACGCAGCCGCCAAGCACCGCGTCGCAGTACTCGGCCTCCGTGATCTTGCCGCCCATGTTGAAGGTCACGCCGCCGATGGGCGCGGCCAGCACAGGCATGGCCAGCTTCTGGCCCAGGACCGTGACCGCGGTGTCCGGGCTCTCGGCCCCGTGGATCAGGCGCATGTTGAAGCGCAAGCGCGCGAGCGCCGCGACGTTGTTCATGAACGAGGAGCCCGTGCCCAGGCCGCCCATGCCGGGCACCTCGCCCACGCAGGCCTTGCCGTTGCAGACCGGGCACACCTTGCAGTAGCCCGTCATGAGCTCGCGGGCCTTCGTGCGCACATCCTTCATGGGTTCGACCTCCGTATTTGCTCTGGCGGATTGCTGTTGTTTCGCCCCTACTTGAGCCGCTCGGCCAGCGCCTCGGCCAGGTGGCGCACCTCGATGGCGCTGCCCTTGGCCTCCAGGCCGCCGCGCAGCTGCATGATGCAGCCGGGGCAGTCGGTGAGCAGCAATTCTGCGCCGGTTTTTTCCACGTTCGCAAGCTTTTTCTTGAGCAGCTCGGATGAGACCTCCGGGAACTTCATGGAGTAGGTGCCGCCAAAGCCGCAGCACACGTCCTCTTCCTCGGCCGGGAGGTACTCAAGCCCGCCGAGGCCGATGAGCGCGCGCGGGGCCTCGGTCACGCCCAGGCCGCGGCAGAGGTGGCAGGGCGCGTGGTACGTGGCCTTCCTGCCGTCAACGCGGAACCCCGAGGCCTCGACCTTCAGCACGTCGCGCACAAAGGAGCTGAAGTCGATGACCTTGTCCGCGAACTGCTGGACCTTGGCCCCCAGCTTGGGGTCCGCCTTGGAATCCGGGCCCAGGATGTCCGGGTAGCCGTGCTTCAGGTGCGAGGCGCAGGAGGCGCACAGGATCAGGATGTAGTCGTACTTGGCGGGATCAAGGGCGGCCACGTTCTGCTCGGCCACGCTCCGGCTGGACTCGCGCTCGCCCATCATCTGGACAGGAAGCCCGCAGCAGGACTGGTCCTGGGGATAGTCCACGGCCACGTTGTATTTGGCCAGGATCTTCACCGCGGCCACGGCCTGCTCCGGGTACACGAAGTCCTGCACGCAGCCGGAGAACAGGGCCACACGGTACTTCGGGTTCACGGTCTTCGGCCGGATGTCCTCGAACTGGTCGCGGAAGGCCTTTTCGGCGATGGCGGGCAGCGCCCGGAACTCCTGGCCGCGCGCAAAGAGCATGGGCAGGTGGCGCAAATACGGCGTGCCGCCGGTGACCGGCTTCTGCACGGCCCGGGCCGAACGCAGGAGCGTGTGGAACATCCTGCGGTTTTTGAGCACCATGCCGAGCAGCGAGCTCTGCAGCGGATGGCCCTCCTCGTCCTGGATGCGCGCGTGGACCTCCTTGATGAGCCGCGGCAGGTCGATGCCGCCCACGCACACGGCCTTGCAGGCCCCGCAGTTGATGCAGTTCTGCACCAGGTTCTTGGCCTTCTCGCGGCCGTGGTAGAAGTAGGTCAGGATGAGCCCGATGGCCCCGATGTAGATGTGGCCGTACTGGTGGCCGCCCACCAGCCGGTACACCGGGCAGACATTGGCGCAGGCGCCGCAGCGCACGCAGCGCAGCACCTGGGAGAACACGGGGTCCTTGGCCAGCTTGCTGCGGCCGTTGTCCAGAAAGACCACGTGCATCTCTTTCTTGCCGTTTGGCGCGGCCTTGCACTCATTGGGTCCGGTCATCCAGGAGACATAGGAGGTGATGGCCTGGCCCGTGGCGTTTCTGGGCAGGGCCTTGAGCACGCGCAGGGCGTCAGTGATGGTCGGGGTGAGCTTGTCCAGGCCCACCAGCGCCACGTGCACGCGCGGCAGGGTCGTCACCAGGCGGCCGTTGCCCTCGTTGGTGCAGATGGCGATGGTCCCGGTCTCGGCAATGGCGAAGTTGCCGCCGCTGATGCCCATGTCGGCCTGGGCGTACTTGGCGCGCAGCTCGCGCCGGGCCACCTTCACGAGCTTCTGGATGTCCCCCTCCTGCTTGACGCCGGTGACGTCGCTGAACAGGTCGGCCACCTGGTAGCGCGAGAGGTGGATGGCGGGCATGACCATGTGCGTCGGGCCCTCGTGCCTGAGCTGGATGATCCACTCGCCCAGGTCCGTCTCCGTGACCGTGAGGCCCAGGTCCTCCAGGTGGTGGTTTAAAAGCGTCTCCTCAGCGGTCATGGACTTGGACTTGACGATGCGCTTGCAGTTCGCGTTCTGGGCGATGCGGCCGATGATCTCGTTGGCTTCCTGGCCGGTCGCCGCCATATGCACGGTGATGCCCAGGGCCTCGGCGTTCTTCGTGAATTCGGCCAGCAGCTCGTCCATGCGGGCCATGGCCTGGTCCTTGGCCAGCGCGATTTCCCGCACGAGTCCGTCCACGTCCATACCTGCAAAGGCCTTGGCGCGGCTGGCGCGGTAGGCCACGGCGAAGTTGTCCATGGCCGTGCGCAGAAACTCGTTGTCGAGCGCGCTTTTAAGCTCGCCCCTGTATTCCTTGAGGTCGCGTGCGGTTTGCATGGCTAGTCCTCCAAGAGCAGGATGTGCAGTTCAAGGGGCCCGTGCACGCCGATGGCCAGCACGCGCTCGATGTCCGCAGTGCGCGAGGCCCCGGTGATGAAGGCCACGTACGAGGGGCCGTCCTTGGCCAGCGTGCGCAGGTAGTCCTCCACCTCGAAGCTCGTCTCGCGGATGGTCGACACCGGCACCACGCAGACGTGCACCTCGCAGATCATGGTGGCCAGGCGCAACTCTTCGCTGCGGGAATCGAGCACAAAGGTGCCGGTCTCGGCAATGGCGGCCTCGGCGATGGTGAACCCGATGTCGATGCCGGCCAGGTGGCTGCGCATGCCCTCGGTCAAGAACTCGACCCCGGCCTTGGTGCAGGCCTCGCCAAAGGCCCTGGTCTGGTCCGCCGAGAGGCCTGGTGCGGCGATGATCTTGCCGAGTTTGGTCTCGCAGAGCGCCCCGGCCTCGGCGGAGAGGTCCGCCTCGCAGCCCGAAGGCAGGAGCTGGCAGGCCTCCTTCTTGTCGCACACGTCCAGGGTGTAGGCATAGGCCTCGTCCAGGGTCTTGACCCGGGCCACGATGGCCGAGACGAGCCCGGCCTTCTCGGCCATCAGATCTGCCAGTCGCGTGGTGTCGCTCATGATCGCACCTCTCAAGGGGGTCGCTACAGGTCTGGCCCGGCGCACCTGCTGCCTCGTTCGTCAGCTTCGGCGGCTTCGGGCGGGTTCGGCCGCCCACGCGGGGCAAGCCGGAAATTCGGCGGGAGACGGGCCCCGAAAGGGCCCGCTCCCGCGCTTGGAGGTGATGGCTTAGGTTACGGCAGCATCCACTTCAGGGGGTAGGCCTGGAGCATGGTCAGGATGCTGATGAAGACGACCATGGCGATGGAGTGCTTCAGGGTGAAGCGGAAGATGTCGCCTTCCTTGCCCACCAGGTTCGAGGCCGCAGTGGCCACCGAAATGGACTGCGGGGAGATCATCTTGCCGGTGACGCCGCCCGAGGAGTTGGCGGCCACGCACAGGGCCGGGTCAACACCGATCTGCTGGGCCGTGGTCTTCTGCAGCGAGCCGAACAGGGCGTTGGACGAGGTGTCCGAGCCGGTCAGGAACACGCCGAGCCAGCCCAGGATGGGCGCAAAGAACGGGAACCAGGCGCCGGTGGCCGTGAAGGCCAGACCCAGGGTGGAGCTCATGCCCGAGTAGTTCATGATGATGGCCAGGCCCAGGATCATGGCGATGGTCACGATGGGGAAGCGCAGCTGGTACACGGTGCGGCCCAGGCAGGCAAAGGCCTTGCCGAAGCCGTAGTTCGGGATGATGAGCACGGACAAAAGGCCGGAGAACAGGATGGCCGTGCCCGCGGCAGAGAGCAGGTTCAGCTTGAACACCGCGGCGTAGGGGACGTCCTTGGCCACCACGGGCGCAGTCTTGATGACCAGCTTGTGCAGCGAGGGCCAGTCAAACTTGAACGGGGTGATGGAGTCGAGCACCTTCTTGACCGGGTCCAGGCCCCACAAGAGGACCATGACCGCCAAGATGATGTACGGGCCCCAGGCGCGGATGACCTGGCCCGCGCTGTAGTCGCACTTGGTCACGGCGCAGGCCGAGGCGGGCTCGTCCGGGAAGTGCCAGGTATTCTTGGGCTTCCAGACCTTGAGGAACAGGAACAGGCCCACGATGGTCACGATGGCCGAGGCGATGTCCGGCAGGTAGGGGCCGTGGAAGTTGGACATGACGAACTGGGTGCCCGCGAAGCAGATACCGGCCACCAGGCAGGCCGGGAGGACCTCCATGGAACGCTTCCAGCCGCTCATGGTCACGGAGAGCCACAGGGGCACGATGATGGACAGGAAGGGCAACTGGCGGCCGCAGATGGCGCTGATACGCATCATGTCGATGTCCGTGACCTGGGCCGCGACCACGATGGGGATGCCGATGGCGCCGAAGGCCACGGGCGCGGTGTTGGCGATGAGGCAGATGCCTGCGGCGTACATCGGGTTGAACCCGAGGCCCACGAGCATGGCTGCGGTGATGGCCACGGGCGTGCCGAAGCCCGCCGTGCCCTCGATGAAGGAGCCGAAGGCAAAGGCGATGAAGATGGCCTGGAGCCGCCGGTCCTCGGTGATGCTGGCCAGCGAGTTCTTGATGATCTCGAACTCGCCGGACTCAACGGTCATGTTGTAGATCCAGATGGCCGTGATGACGATCCAGACGATGGGGAACAGGCCGTAGGACGCGCCGAAGGCCGTGGCGTTCAGCGCCAGCTGGGCGGGCATGCCCCAGACGAAGATGGCCAGGAGCACGGCAGTGCTGGTGGCCACAAAGGCCGCCTTGTGGCCGGGTTTGCGCAGCACGGCCAGCATGACGAAGAGGATGATGAGCGGAATGGCCGCCACCAGCGCGGGGAGCAGGTAGTTGTCCCCGAAAGGCATGTACTTCTGAGTCCAGGTTACGACTTCTGCCACTGTTGGTTCCATGGAAATCCTCCTTGCGTATGTTGGTCCGATGCTACCCGCGTCGGACAACCATCCGCACGGGGGGTCTCCGCCGTAAATCAGCTCGTCCGCAGCACCTCACCGGTCTGGCGGGCGATCTCGAGCTCCTCGTTGGTCGGGATCACCAGCACGCGCACCTGGGAGAGCTCGGCGCCGATGTCGCGCGCGCCGCGCTCCGGGGACAGGTTGCGCTCATGGTCGAGCTCTACGCCCAGGGCACTAAGCCCCCGGCAGGACAGCTCACGCGAGACAGGGTCGTTCTCGCCGATGCCGGCCGTGAACACGATGGCGTCCACGCGGCCGAGCACCGCCATGTAGGAACCGATGTACTTGCGGTTGCGGTAGCCGAACATCTCCAGCGCCAGCTTGGCCTGCACGTTCCCCTCGGCCACGGCCTTGTGGATGTCGCGCATGTCGTTCATGCCGCAGATGCCCTTGAGCCCGCTTTGCTTGTTCAAGATGTCGTCGATCTGGCTGAACGAATACCCCTTGCGCTCGGCCAGGTAGAAGATGATGGCCGGGTCGATGTCGCCGCTTCTGGTGCCCATGATGACCCCGGCCAGCGGCGTCATGCCGAGCGAGGTGTCCACGCTCTTGCCCTCGCGCACCGCGCAGATGCTCGACCCGTTGCCCAGGTGCACGGTGATGAGGTTGGTCTGCCCCGGTTCCTTGCCGAGCATCCTGGCCGCCTCGCCCGCAACATAGCGGTGCGAGGTGCCGTGGAAGCCGTAACGCCGCACGTTGAGCTCGGTATAGAACTGGTACGGCAGGGCGTAGAGATAGGCCTTGGGCGGCATGGTCTGGTGGAAGGCGGTGTCGAACACGGCCACCTGCGGCACGCCCGGGAACAGGGCCTGGGCGGTCTCAAGGCCGATCAGGTTGGCCGGGTTGTGCAGCGGGGCCAGCGGCACGCAGGCCCGGATGGCCGCCATGACGCCCTCGTCCACCAGGGTGGAGGCGTGGAAGTGCTCGCCGCCGTGCACCACGCGGTGCCCCACGGCGTCGATCTCCGAGGTGTCCTTGATGACCCCGTACGTGGCGTCGGTCAAAAGCGCGATGACCGCGCGCATGGCCGCGCCGTGGTCGGCGATTGGCTCCTCGCGGGTCAGCGCGCCCTCGCTCTCCTGGCCCGGGCGTTTCTTGTGCATGAGTCTGGCCTGGGAATCGCCGATGCGCTCCACCAGGCCCGAGGCCAGGACCACGGGCCCGGCCATGTCGAAGAGCTGGTACTTGAGCGAGGAGCTGCCGGTGTTGATGACGAGGATGTTCATGTTCCGTCAGCCCTTCTTCACGGCCTGGGCCTGGATGGCGGTGATGGCCACGGTGTTCACGATGTCCGGCACGGTGCAGCCGCGCGAAAGGTCGTTGATGGGCTTGTTCAGGCCCTGGAGCACGGGGCCGATGGCCACGGCCTGGGCCGAGCGCTGCACGGCCTTGTAGGTGTTGTTGCCGGTGTTCAGGTCCGGGAAGATGAACACCGTGGCGCGTCCGGCCACGGCGCTCTCGGGCATCTTGGTGTGGGCCACCTCAAGGTCCACGGCGGCGTCGTACTGCAGCGGGCCTTCAAGCAGAAGCTGCGGGGCGCGCTCATGGGCGATCTTGGTGGCCTTGATGACCTTCTCCACGTCCAGGCCCTTGCCCGAGTCTCCGGTGGAATAGGAGAGCATGGCGATCCTGGGCTCGATGCCGAACAGCTGCGCGGTCTCGGCGCTGGAAAGCGCGATCTCGGCCAGCTCCTCGGCCGTGGGGTTGGGGTTCACGGCGCAGTCGCCGTAGACCAGCACGCGGTCCTTCAGGCACATGAAGAACACGCTGGAGACGATGGAGGAGCCCGGCTTGGTCTTGATGATCTCAAAGGCCGGGCGGATGGTCTGCTGGGTGGTGGTGATGGACCCGGAGACCATGCCGTCGGCATGGCCCTTGTGGACCATCATGGTCGAGTAGAAGGTCGGGTCGAGCATGCGGTCCCGCGCGTCCTCCTCGCGGATGCCCTTGTGCTTGCGCATCTCGAAGTAGGTCTGGACATAGTCCTCGTAGTTCGGGGACTTGAAGGGCTCGACGATCTGCACGCCCTCGAGCT
>Ga0208613_1000478_pt1 | contig 13256 bp, 14 predicted proteins | sample CryBogmetaGMA6M_FD_184543 | JGI IMG/M metagenome (GOLD analysis project Ga0208613, IMG submission 184543) | Freshwater microbial communities from Crystal Bog, Wisconsin, USA - MA6M (SPAdes) | ecosystem: Environmental > Aquatic > Freshwater > Lake | place: Crystal Bog, Wisconsin, USA | collected... | reverse complement strand
CCGCATAGATGTCCAGACCTTCCTCATGGACACCCATCATGTCGGCGAAGTGGCCAAGGGCGAGACCCTCATGGCGGGTGGCATCGAACGTCTCCGCAAAACCGGGGATGCATCACTCGTCACCACCGAGAGCATCACGGCACGCATGGGGAAGGAAGCCGTGCTCAAGGGCGTTACGGAGTGCATCTATCCCACGGAGTTCACTGAGCCGACCAAGGAGGAGAAAACGCCGAAGGTCAAAGTCAATGTGGAAGTCCAGGAAACGACCGTTATGCCGTCCTCATTCGCAAAGAGGGAAGTCGGGAATATCCTGACCGTGACGCCGGTGTATCATGATCGTAACCGAGTCTGCCTCATGATCAACAGACAGACGGTTCAGCCGCCAATATGGGTTTCGTATCCTGAGAGCAGCATGAAGCCTGAGATTTCAACCAATCCGGCGGTCTGCTCACAGCCGGTTTTCCGTGTGGCAGCAACAAGCACTGAACTCTTGGTCACACCCGGTCACCCTATCGTACTGTCTGCCATCCCCCAGCCCGCCACGGAGCACAGGACGCTCGTGACAGTTCTGCTGGTCACCCTGGTGGAGTGAGATCTTCTGACAGGGAACATTGCACTGCCAGGCGAAAAGGTTCCTCTGGTTACCGACTGGTTCGAATCCACCGTGTCGATGATAGTTTCACGATCACCAAGTGGTCGGCATAGGAACGCTTTTTGTGTTCATTCAGGAAGGGAATAAGCAAGGCCAGTATATTGGAACTTGTTGTCGGACTCACCTTCAGCCTGACAACTCCGGGGTGCGATTCCAGCGGCAGCACAGCCCAGTCGCCGAAATGCTCATCCAGTGTGACCAGCACACGGTCCTGTGAAATGGCCATTGCGAGGATCTGATCGTCATCCGCCGTCGCCAGCCCCAACTGTGACACCCTGACGACATCCCATCCCTGCTGATCAAGGGCAGTCGCCACTTGAGCGTCAATCATCTGGTCCAGGAGCAATTTTGGCCAGTTCACGCGGTGGCCAGTTCCAGTTCGGTATGATCAATCACGGCATTGCAGTAACTCAGAACCCCCACCACCTTATCATGGGTGAGTTCCGGATAGCGGATCAACAATGCCTGAATCGACCCTGCATCCGCCAGTTGATCAATGACAACCGTAACGGGTATCCGGGTGCCTGCCACTGTGGGCTTCCCATTGCAACGCCTCGGGTCGATCTCGATGAATTGATTGATTGTCATAATGTGCCCTCAAAAGGATTCACTAAGGTGAATATTACATATTGCATGGCCAAGTTCAAGACATCTCAGGGCATTGAGTGCCCCAAATCCCATTCGTGATTGTACCTCTGCTCCACTTCTTCCTCCTCTTCGATTGTACCGTTTTTGTACCGAATAAGAGGGAAGTGGCATATGGTGACATGGAGGGACATGCGGGGACAAACGGGGGTGGTTTCGGAGGTTGGGGAGTAGGTTCCCTTTTCCACATCCGGTTGATGGGAAGGGTGTTGGATATGGGGAACCCCAATAGAATCAAGGGGTTGGGGATGGTTTGGAATTGGGCTCTTGATCATTAAAGGGGGCACCTACCAAACCTAGGCTATAATGGAAGTGACGAAACAACCGTTAAGCCAAAGGAGAAGTAGATGCCCCACGACTGGAATATATTGGGTCTGAGTGATTATGAGATCAAGGAGATTGAGGGACAGAATCAGGTGATCTTACAGGTCCGGTATACCGGACCTGTAAGATGCCCGCATTGCCTGGGAGAAAGCCTGCGAAACAAGGACAGTTTTATTCGTGTTATACGTCACGAAAACTGGGGGTTACGTCAGTGCTGGCTGCATCTGGAGTCGCATAAATTTCATTGCCACACCTGTGACCGTTATTTCAATCAGCGCTTTCCGGGGATACTGCCGAGGCGGCGCAACACCGAGGCATTCCGCCGTAGTGTTTACCTCAAACATCTCGACGGCATTGATCGGCAGACGCTGGCGCGCCGGGAACGGATCGCTCCTGCGACGGTGGAACGCTGGTTTCATAACTATCTGGAACGAGCGGTTTCCGAGCGTCAGGACGCCCCTTGTCCGCGTGTCCTAGGCATTGATGAGCACTTCTTCAGCCGCAAGAAGGGCTTCGCCACCACCTTGTGCGACCTGGAACATCACCGGGTTTATGACGTGACTCTGGGACGCTCTGAAGCCGCTTTGGAGCCCTATTTACAGCGGCTTAAGGGGCGTGAGCAGGTGCGGGTGGTGTGCATGGATCTCAGTGACACCTATCGCTCGATCATTCAGAAACATTTTCCCAATGCCTTGATCGTGGCCGACCGCTTTCACGTGATCCGTTTGATCAACCACCAGTTCCTCAACCTGTGGCGGTTTCTGGACCCCTCGGGGTCCAGAAACAGGGGGCTGCTCAACCTCATGCGCCGGCATTACCACAATCTCAAGGCCGAGCAGGCCCAGCGCCTAACGGCCTATCTGCAGACGCTCCCTGCCTTGAAGATCATCTATGACTTCAAGCAGCGTCTCACCAACCTGTTGTTGCTTAAACATCGGACCGCTCGTCAGTGTCGCCAGCTCATCCCATCCTGGCTGGAGCAGCTGCGCGAGCTGACTTACTCCAACTTCCCCCAGCTCGAACAACTCGGACGAACTCTCTCCGCCTGGTCTGAGCCGATCGTTCGCATGTGGCGCTTCACCAAAAACAATGGAATTACCGAGGGCTTCCATACCAAGATGGAGATGATCTCAAGACGTGCCTTCGGGTTCAGAAACTTTGACAATTACAGACTGCGAGTTAGAGTGATGTGTGCCTAGGTAAAACAGCGGGTGCCCCCGTTAATGTCCGAGAGCCTGGAATTGGTTGCCGGACTAGGATTCGAACCTAGACAAGCAGATTCAGAATCTGCTGTGCTACCATTACACAATCCGGCAGAGAAAACAAGGAATGTACCATAGAACCCCAATGATTCAAGGCTTTTTTCCTTCGGTTTACTGGGCTTTTTCAGCATTTCCTGATCAACCGTCCTTTTCCAGAACCGTCCGATGGCGGTCGCAGGCATACCGTGGCATACCCAGGCATAAATCCTTAACGGTGACTTAACGGTGACTAACTTTTGGCGGGAAATGGGGGATCAGGGGCTCAGCGATGGTTCTCCCTGTCCCGATTGAATTTCCTGTTGTTTCTAACTAAGGCGATAGTCAACGTTACGGCTCCAATGATGACTAGGATAATGCCAGTGATTGAATGTCGGACGATTCCGTAAAGAACATCGGCTCCAGGTCGACAGCGGTCTTCATAATGTTTTTCAAAAGGGGCAAAATCGTACCATCTGAAAACAATTTTCAATACGGGAAATTGTTCTTCAAACTGCGTTTTACTCGTTTGATATCGGGGGATTTGTGACCCGCAATTCCACTCATGCAAGGCGATCAACCAGAATCCAGCATATAAACATCCGACTAGGATGATCGCAATTCCTGTTGTTTTCATTTTCTTTATTTCCCCTGATGAACGGTTGGTGCCTCAGCGATAGGACTCCCTATCCCGATCGATCTTTAGTCAAATATCGTCATTATGCCACCCTTGGGAGAGCAGTACATCGTACCCAAAGGTTCAGTTGATAATATCAATACATATCCTACATTCGTCTGGAGAGACACTTTGGCCCCATGAGATCTCAGAAATTCACATTCGCTCTGGGATAGCGTGGCGAGAAATGACTCATTAGTCGCACAAGTCATCGAGTCTTTTCCCTGTGACCACTTGATCATTTTGGAGCATAGCTCCCGAGCAGTTCCAACATCTTGTTCGTGATGAAAACGGCTACGGATCCTGATGACTTCCAGATTGAGTCTTGATCTGAGTGGAGACCCCAAGATAAGGATGGCTGAAAGTCCCACTGCTCCAATGATCACCAGTGTTATCTTGAATCCGAGTGACATAAATATTCGGCAACCCGCCCCTTGGGGGCCTTCTCAATCCTGATGATCATCTGGAAAACTCCTATCATCCAGAAGACAACCGACGCAAAGAGGAGAACAACCCCGGTGCTGTCCGAAACCTGCTGAAAGAGGGATGGTGTTGGGAGGAATCCCTCAATAATGATGCAGGGATGAAACATCACAATGTCGAGAGCCCCGCTGACCGCCTGACATACGGCGAAGGCCTTCAGGAAGAAGGAAATCTGGAGGCGACCGCCTCGACGCTCGTATGAGATGAAGGCCAGAAACCAAATCAGTCCGGACGCCAGCCGAAATATATGCGGGAGAGGGGTAAAGACGAGCGGGACGGTAAAGAGGGCCAGCAGCCAGATCGTGATCAGAATGTATTTCTTTGTCTCGCTTCGCATAACAATGCCAGTCTCGTATTATCCGCCAACCCGGTGATCCCTGTATCTTCCCGGATGAGTGGAATAGTCCGCTCTATCCATATTCTATGCAGTGAGTTTAGCTGGACAAGGAAGGCTGTAAAGGATTATTGGGCGGATTACCCTGGATCACTGTCGGCAGAATGCCGAGATCCATCCTTTCACCAATCCGATGGCGGTCGTAGGCATACGGTGGCATACCCAGGCATAAATCCTTAACGGTGACTTATCGGTGACTAACTTTTGGCGGGTAAACCGAAAGATATCGAATGGACGGCGGGGAGCGTTGGGGGATATAGTCAAACATGGCAGGAAATATGCCCCTTCATCCCCACAAAAAGCGATCTTGGACAGGGTTGATCATCCCGATGGTCGTAATGCTTTGCCTTGTTAAGGAAACATATGATGCCCGCTGGTTCTTTACGGCGAGCTTTCAGCCTCCAGTGCCAATGACTATTAATTCCCTTCGGTCTGCCTCTCCCGCAGAGATTTGCCGGAAAAGGGTTGTCATAAGATGGACGAAGGTCAATGACTCAGGAGTTGTCCTTAATAGTTGGACCGAGAATTCCATCGGGGCAAGGCAAGATCTGAAAACAGTCGCCAAATACTGCGAGCTGAAGAGTTCTGGGCGTGCGGTCATTGTCAAAACCGATACTACTTACACCGGCAAAGTCTACGAGGGAGTCGTACTGCCCCTCCCTCGTGATGTCCGGAAGCTTCTGACAGATATCAATCCCGAGAAGTTCGAGGACCAGTATTGTCCATACTACATTGATACGCTCTATTTGACTGCCCATCGGACATTCTGGGCAATCTTCATTCGAACCGTGGTGGGATTGTTATGTCTGATATACATCGCCAAATGGGTGAAGGGTTCCCCGCCTGTAATTGTGCCGTCCGAAAGTCCGTCGCCACCGATCAGCGATGCCAATCGGGAAGATTATGAGATGTCCGACACGCAGGCGAAGTCGCCGCCTCCGCCAAAGCAGGGAAACAGCATCACGCCTATAGCTGCAAAATTCACAAATGCTGACAACTGGTTCCACGATGAGGCAGGTTTCCCTCGGCCTGACTGGCAGAAGGTCAGGGATTGGATTAATGAGAATGTCCGACCTGAGGACATGAACGAGACCTGGCACGAGATTTCTTGTCTTTGGCTGGATCGCATCCGAGTACGTCTGGGTGCCCCGTATGATCTTTGCCAATCGGCGAATTTTGTACTGTTGTCCGCTCTTGAAACCCAGAAGAGGGACGAAACGCTTCGCTTTCTTGAGAAGACGCTAACTGAGGTGCAGCGTGTTCTTCGGGGGATTGCTTCAGATGAAGGATTCGGAAAGCATGTTGCCATCATGTTCAGGACCGAAGATGAGTATTACCAGTACATTTCGTATTTCTACCCTGATGAAGGCGAATATGCCTGTTCGTCAGGGGTCTTTCTTCACGATGGCTATATGCATTTCGCCCTTCTTTCTGACGATCTGCCCCGTGCCCGCCCGGTTCTCGTGCATGAACTGATTCACAACTGTCTGGCTCAACTCCCCTTGCCTACATGGCTTAATGAGGGGGTCACCTCATCATGGGAGCACGAGTTGCAGGGTTCCCGCCCCTTCAGCATGGATCACGAAATAGCCGAGAGGCATTATGCCTTCTGGAATGAGGAGACCATTCAGGAATTCTGGTCAGGCAAGTCCATTAAGAGGGTGGATGATGGCAACGAGCTGAGCTACAATCTTTCAGAACTGCTGGTTTACCGGATTACGCAAGACATAGCCCCTCCGCCGGATAAGTTCAGGGAGTTTGTTCGACAAGCCGATTACCGTGATGCGGGGAGGGCTGCTGCTAAGAAATACCTCGGAATTGAGTTGTCCGAGCTCGTTGAGGACTTTCTGGGAACCGGGCAGTGGGATCCACAGCCCGATAAGTGGGGTGAGGAGAAAGCCTAGCTGAGCGTTATCCTTAACGGTGACTGACTTTTGGCGGGAAAAGGCGATTTCAGGTCGACACTAGAACCGAATGCTGGTGTAGTATGTGAAGATAGCGGTCTGGTTAAGTGACTATGATTGAGAATGTGTATTCACTATGCGAGCACCTGTTTGGCGGTTTCGGCCTGCTGATCCCCATCTGGTTCTTCCATATCATCCCGATCTGTATAATCGGCATCCCTATCTGGTATTTCTGGCGGAGACGGGTCAAATGGACTGCATGGGATTACGCCGTGGGCTGGGTTCCCTTTCTGGTCTGGGGGGTGCTGATGGTTTGTCATGATAAGGGCAAAACCCTCTCTAACCTTGGCGAAGGAATACTCCTAGGCTTTTTCACCCCTATCGCTCCGATTATCCGAGCCCAGATCAAGGATAGAGTGGACGGCAGAATACTAACTGTGGCGTTGCTGGTGGTGTTATGCCTTGTGGCGGTGGGACTGTGGGCATTTATGCCGGCATTGCCGGAATAGGGAAATGGCATATGCCGAGGACAAAACTCAAGACTGGAATCATTGCTTTCCTGACGGTGATGCTGGTGATTTCGGCAGTCCATAGACTGTGGCTTCAATTCCGCCCCATACCTGTTCGTGTCGGCTTTGTAAGGGCATTCACCCAGAATGAGCTGAACGAGTGGATGAAGCGTCAGGGGGTGGTGCCTCCGGGAACGGTATGGGATACACGACCATACCCTGATGGGAAGGTTGTTGTATCGAAGGCAAATCTCCTGCTCGTCCGTGCGATGGCATCCTGGTGTTGGCTCATGCCGTGGCGTCAGACGGGGATTGAGATTCGCACTCCCACGGATGTCCGCCTCCTTGTGTACGAAAAACACAACACAGAATTGCGGTTCACAAAGGCTGAATTCGGGTGGACGATGACTCCGGACAGACCGCAATGCATTTTGCGGGTGTCGGAAGATAACAAGCCGTGGTTCTCCTTCCATTGAGGGTATCAATAGAGGGGGGGGGCAGAAATGGAAAGCCCCAGCCATTACAGCCAGGGCCTGGTGAGATTACTGACGAGGATATATATCCCCCGTCCCACCGTTGGTATATTGTACTAGAGGTGTATCCCGTTCGATAGGGTGTAACCCTACTGGGATTGCGGGCGTATCCCCCACCCCTGCAAAGGTGAAAACCTTCGCCCTCACCGAAATGATGGCACGCTTGCCGTCATTCCGCCTGATCACAATCCAAGCTATCGGACTACTGGGTCAGTTCACGGGGGGGGCTCAGCGATGGGGCGGACCGGCCAGATGTGTCTTCTGCTTTCTCTGAGTGCCAATTCATCTGACCGGATGGAACAAGAGAACATACAGCAATACGACGCCAAGGATTCCAAGTATTGCATCCACGAAGAGTTCGATGGCTGGGCGATTTCTGAACCTCCTGTTCTTTCCGCAAAACCAATCCCAGAAACTGAATTCATGAGTCGATTCCATTCTGAATTGTCTCATCCCACGCATAATGAGCATCGCCGAGAATGCAAGACCGGCAACGATGAAGGTCCAGCCCAAGGCTATGGAGAAAGGTCTCATTTCATTTTCCCTTTGGTCCAACGCCGAATATCACGGAAGGCGTTGCCGCACAGTGGATTTTCTGGTTCGAAGTATATTCATTTATCTCCGTTCATCATCTTTTCTCGTTCTGCCCTCCGTCTTTCAGCCCAAGCCTTCAGAACCTTTTCGTTATGCTCCTGAAAATGCCGTTGGGATTGGTAGAACTCATGCCTCACCGTTTCGTATTGATGAAGCACCGCTCGTACTACTGTGTCCAGGATTTGGAATAGGGCGACAACGGTCACCACTATCACTATGAAAGATGAAATGATTCTTGTGAAATTCGAAAAAGCGTCCGTCAAGCACAAGCTGAAGACAAAAAAGACCATGGCTTCGGCAGGTGTCTTGACGAGCGGGGAAATGAACTGCTTGAAGGAATAGTCAATGTTGGTGCAAAGATTGTGGAAGTCCAGAACGGCAGGAGAGAAATGGTCCTTAAGGGCTATCAAGGGGTTTATGTTTTTCTTGAAAAATAGGTCTTTCTCGTCCTCAGTTGCGAGCATCTTTGCCTTTTCGTAAAGGGGTGCAATTGCTTCATTGTCGAGAAACCATATCCAATGGTTAGCTCGCAGAGCAGTCTCTTCATCGGCACGGGAGACGAAGGGCGATTTCTCAAAATTCGGGTCAGCTGCATATGGTTTGGCAGCAGGGGTCTCCAGGAGGAACCTCCGCTCTAAATTCGCAATCCATTGCTCAAGGCGTTGGCGGTAGAGTTCTTTTGATTTTGTAAGAGAGTCGTGTCGAAAAACCAGGAAGATGAGATCTCCTGCCAGAATGGCCGCAAAAGCCTGAATCAGAGAACTGACCAAATATCTGTATGTTTCTGCCTCCATCACACCCTCGCTTTATTTCCGGTAGTGTAGTCTCTGTTCACTTATTGCTCGTGTGAATATGTATGTGCGTAAATCTGACACCAAAATGAACCTTTGGCGTTTTGCCGTCAAGGAAGACTCCGTCAGAAGAGAACGGCCATGGCAGAAACAAGGTTTCACGACGCCTTCTTCCGCCGTTCCAACTCTTCCAGCATCGCCTTCGCCGTCCTCGCCAGCTCGTCGTCGGGAATTGCGGTCACATCAGGGGTGGCCACGGGCGGGACAGATCGACGAGAGAGAGCCATCTGCCCCCCTCCGTTTTCGAGCTTGAGCCGGCCGTATGAACCGGAATATACTGTAGACGTGCAAGGGGAATAGAGGGAGATCGATAAGTGTCATGAGCATGAGAGTGTTAGTTCTTGATGATGATCCGGTCATGCTGGCCTTTCTTCAGAAACTGCTGGAGGGGCGCGGCTATAAGGTGACGGCTTATTCCAACCCCGCCATTTGTCCGCACTTCACGGCCCGAGCGTGCCCCTGTACCCCCGACAAACCCTGCCCCGATATCATTATCGCCGATCTGGTCATGAGCACCGTCAACGGAATTCAGTTCTACGAGGAATTGAAGCGCAAGGCGTGCAAGTGCAAGAACATCGCCCTGATTTCGGGACTGTGGACGGAGTCCACCCTCAAGTGGGCCACGGAGGCCGGCGTGAAAGTCCTGAATAAGCCGGTCAACCTGGAGCAATTGAACGGCTGGCTGACCGAAGTCGAGTCCCGCACGCCCCCCCCCTGACCAACCTCAGGCCTGCTCCGACAACTCCATGCGAGATTTTAACGGAAGCATCAGCACGATTGATGTGCCTTTCCCGGGCTTGCTGACAATATCCATGCTCCCTCCAAGCACATCGGCACGCTCCCGGATGCTGAACAGGCCGAATTTCCGCGCCCCGTTACGGGACGGGTCAAACCCGCGCCCCTTGTCGGCGACCTCAACACGGACACGACCCCGTCCCTGCGGTCTCACCCGGACGATGACGGTTTTGACCCCCGCATGCTTGACCACATTCAGCAGCAGCTCCCGAACGGCCTCGAAAACAAAAATTCCCATCTCCTCCGCAACACGCTCTGAAACCGCTTCCGCCCGGACAATTACAGACAAGTCGAATTTGTGCTTCATGTCCGCCGCCAGCCAACGCAGGGCTGTTCTCAAACCCTGCTCATGAATAATGGGCGGCCTGAGATCCATTGCCAGTGAGCGGGTCACCTCGATCGCCTTGTCCAGCATATGCTGAACCCGGTCCGCCGCAGCCGTAGCCGCTGGTGTCAGGGCATGATCATGGAGCTCGCCGATCCTGAACTTCGCCGCCGCCAGCCATTGCTGGAGGTCCTCATGCAGGACATGGGCAATCCGCCGCCGCTCGCGATGCTCGACCCGGATGATCTCCTCCGCCAGGGCCTGAAGCTTGGCCGTGCGGTCCCTGACCTTTCGCTCCAGCTCGTCACGCCCTTGCTCAAGCTGCCGCTGCAACGTTTTGAAGGCGGTAATGTCATTGAACATGACAAACACCTTGCTGGCGACAGGTACACCAAAGATAAACGTCGTCTTCACGGTGCCGTCCTTGCAGGTCACCTGATACTCATCCCCCTTGATCTCGCAGTTCTCATCCAACGCCTCGCGGACATACCCCATCCAGCGGGCCATCACATCCCGCCGGTATCCCTGGTCCGGATAGGCCCTGCCCCACCAGTCATCCATCGTGGGAATGTCCGCGTATGTATACCCGAAGGTCTCGACGGCCTTCCGGTTGATGTATTCAATTTTCCCGTCCATCCCGACAATGGCCATGGACATGGGGGATTGCTCAATGATCTTGCGAAGCAGAATCTCGCTTTCCGTCCTCGCCACCCCGTCCTCCTTCGGCGAGGGCCAGTCCAGGAGGACAGGCGCGCCCGTTTTCTTTTTCTGCGGCGGGAGCTTAGCTTTATGTGTCTTTGCCATTGATCTACCAGATTTAAACTATTGAAACCTAGGCGATGCACTCGGCAGTGTCAACCCTCCAACCTCACCCATAAAAAACCGACCTCGCCTCCAATCCTGATTTCACCTCGAGATACCCACACCCGCGAGGATGACATTAATGTACTATCCTAGATAACGGATACGGAATTGTAACAACCATTACGCAAGCGCACAACGCCGTAATATTTTTTCATGTTCGCATCCTGCTGATTACAAGCCTCTTGCGTCGCGCCGACAGCACCACGGGCGGTTACTTGGCACGCATAATGGTATTACGAAAGACCGCGATGAATTTTATTGAGAAAACAACAACAAGAGAAAAAGGAGGACATGTGAAAAGGTTCGGATTGATGACAGGACTGATAGGAACGGGAATGGCACTGGCGGGAGCGTTGCCCGCCCTGGCACAGGAAGCTGCCGCGAATGTAACCGCTGCAGTCGTTGCCTCTCCGGCTCCTGCTGCCGCCGCATCCGCCGTGAATGCGGGCGACACCGCCTGGGTTTTGGTCAGCACCGCGCTGGTCATGCTCATGACGATCCCTGGACTTGCCTTTTTCTACGGGGGCCTGGTCCGCAAAAAGAACGTGCTCTCGGTTCTCATGCAGTGCTTCTTCCTGATGTGTGCCATTAGCCTTCAGTGGGTGGTCTTCGGGTACTCCCTGTCGTTCGGGCCTGATGTCAAGGGACTGATCGGCAATCTGGACTGGGCCATGCTCAAGAACGTGGGATTTGAGCCCAACGCCGACTATGCCGGGACGATCCCGCACCAGGTCTTCATGATCTTCCAGATGATGTTCGCCGTAATTACCCCCGGCCTCATCATCGGGGCTTTTGCCGAGCGCATGAAGTTCTCCGCCTTTGTGGTGTTCATGGTGCTCTGGGCCACGATTGTCTATGACCCCGTGTGTCACTGGGTCTGGGGCATCGGCGGGTTTGTGCGCAAGATGGGCGCGCTGGATTTCGCCGGTGGTACTGTTGTTCATATCAACGCCGGTATCGCGGCTCTCGTCGCGGCCCTGGTGCTTGGTCGCCGGCTCGGACACCCCCACAAGCTGTCACCCCCGCATAACCTGCCGTTTGCGGTGATGGGCGCGGCGTTACTGTGGTTCGGCTGGTACGGCTTTAACGCCGGAAGCGCCCTCGCGGCGAACGGCCTGGCGGGCAGCGCTTTCGTGGTGACACATGTCGCCTCCGCGGTGGCCGGCCTGGCCTGGGCGACGATGGACGTGGTGTTCAACCGGCGCATGACGGTGCTCGGCCTGATCTCTGGCGCGGTGGCCGGCCTGGTCGCCATCACCCCGGCCGCGGGCTTCGTCAATGTCGGCGGCGCCATCTGCATCGGCCTGGGCGCGGGAGTCATCTGCTACCTGTTCGTCACCTTTGTGAAGGAGAAACTCGGGTATGACGACGCCCTGGATGCCTTCGGCGTTCACTGCGTGGGTGGTATCTGGGGTGCCCTGGCCACGGGACTGTGGGCAACCACAACCGTCAACAGCGCCGGTGCCAACGGCCTGTTCTACGGGAACCCCGCCCAGTTCATCATCCAGCTCAAGGCGGTGGCGATCACCGTGGCCTACTCCGGCGTGGTCAGTTTCATCCTGCTCAAGATCGTGGACGCCCTGATCGGACTGCGCGCGACGGAACAGTCTGAACGGATCGGTCTGGATCTCACGGATCATCGCGAAACCGGTTACACCGTACTGGACTAAGACAACAACCAACATAACGACGAAGTTAAGGAGATATAAAAAATGAAATACATCGTAGCAATAATACAGCCCGACCGGATGGATGAAGTCCTGGAACGGCTTACAGCCAGCAAGGTCCACCTGGTCACGGCCTCAAGCGTGATGGGGCGCGGGCGCCAGGGCGGCATCGCCCAGGTCTACCGCAGCCACAAGGAGGCCGGTAACCTGCTGAAGAAAATGAAGCTCGAGATCGCCGTGAATGACGATTATGTCAAGGCGGCCATCGAGGCCATCACCGCCGGGGCACGAACCGGCGAAGTCGGGGATGGAAAAATCTTCGTCCTCGACCTGGAACAGTGCATCCGCATCCGGACCGGCGAAACGGGAGGCGAGGCCATCGGGTAAATATCAACCATGCCGCGGGTGGCGGCGCCCAAAGGGGACGCCGCCACCTCGGTGAACTTAATAAAGACTACGCAATACAGAAAAAGAAACACCAAGGAGACATGATCATGAAAAAACTAGTAACAGCAATGATGGCGGGCATTCTTTGCGCGGGTTCTGCATCGGTGGGTCTGGCGACCCCCTCCACCCAGATATGGATTCCCTCTACGGATATTCAGCCTTTCAACGTCTGGCACCTGGGACTGGACAACTATGTACGGGCGTCTGACACATCGCACTTCACCGCGGGGCAGCGCGACCCGAACATCTACGATGCCGGGTTGACGGTGGGCATACTCCCCTTCGAGTCCATCAAGGCGGAGGTGGGGGTCGACTACCTGGTGAATGGAACGGCCTATGACAGCAAGCCGTTCTA
>Ga0208613_1000474_pt1 | contig 13341 bp, 25 predicted proteins | sample CryBogmetaGMA6M_FD_184543 | JGI IMG/M metagenome (GOLD analysis project Ga0208613, IMG submission 184543) | Freshwater microbial communities from Crystal Bog, Wisconsin, USA - MA6M (SPAdes) | ecosystem: Environmental > Aquatic > Freshwater > Lake | place: Crystal Bog, Wisconsin, USA | collected... | reverse complement strand
TATCAGGTGCTTTACAGTCATCAAGAGTACAACCTAGAGTAGCTATTACAGATAAAATTCAATATGCAATTAGTGCTGCGGTAACAGATTATAGTTCAAATTTTGGTTGGCAATTAATGTATGTACCTACAATTAATCAATTATGGTTAAACGTACCAATACAAGAAAATACTAACCAACAACAATATGTAATGAATACAATTACAGGTGCTTGGTGCAACTATACTGGTTGGAACGCTAATTGTATGGAAATGTACAATGATGAGCCTTATTTTGGTGGCAATGGTTATGTAGCTCATGCTTATAATGGTCTTGTAGATGATACAAGCAATATTACCGGTACAGCATTACAAGCATTTAATAACTTTAATAACGCAGGTTCTTTAAAACGCTTTACTATGAGTAGGCCTATATTTAGGACTGATGGTTCACCTTCTATTTTTGCTGGCATTAATATTGACTTTAATACTGATATACCAACAACTTCATTAACCTACTCGCCTAGTTCTTATGCTAAATGGGATAGTGCTGTATGGGATGCTAATATTTGGGGTGGTGGATTATCAGTATTACAGAACTGGCAAGGCTTAAATGGTGTAGGATATTATGGTGCGCCAGTAGTAAAGACTGCTTGTTCAGGAATTCAAGTAAGATGGGTATCTACTGATGTAGTCATAGAAGGTGGTGGAATACTTTAATGTTAGTTAAAGGCGAATATGTTGCTAGGTGGGTAATGGCTACAATAGGTTCTTTTACTGAAGGTATGACAGCATTGGGGTGGGAAGTAGATGGGGAAATTGTGGCAGGAACGGCATTTGAAAACTTCAATGGTAATAATATGTTTGGACACCAGCGAATTGACAAAGCTCCGCCTAAAGAATATTGGTTCTCAGTTGCCGATTATATATTTAATCAATGTAAAGTCAAAAGGTTTACGGCAACAATAGAGCAAGATAATGTTAAAGCAATTAGATTAAATAAACACATTGGCTTTGAAGTAGAGACCACTCTCAAAGAAGCAGGGCGCAATGGTGATCTTATAATTATGGTTTTATGGCCTAAGAACTGTAAAATGTTAAATTGGAGTAAGTAAAATGTTCAGTAAATTCGTATTATTAAGATTACAAGGTGTCCGTGATCCATTCATGTCTATGGCTAATGGTAAATCATCAGCCCCTCCTGCTCCTGACTATACAGCAGCAGCTAACGCTACAGCAGCAGGTAACTTAGCAGCAGCACAAACAACGGCTGCAGCCAATCGTGTAAATCAAGTAACGCCTTATGGCAACTTGATGTATTCATCTGCTGGCAATGATTCTTCGGGAAATCCGACTTATACGGCTACTCAGACTTTATCTCCTGCACAACAAGCGATATTAGACCAGACTAATCAACTTAATCAAGGTTTGATGAGTACAGCTAATCAAGGTTTATCTTATGCTAATGATGTATTAAGTAAACCTGGTGTAGATCAAAGCCAATTAGCTTCAACAGGAATTAATCCTGGTCAATCTTATCAAGATGCAATTATGTCTAGATTAAGCCCACAAATAGCACGTGAAAATCAATCATCTGATGCTCAATTGGCTAATCAAGGTATTGCAGCAGGTACAGAAGCTTATAACAATGCTAAAACATTATTAGGTCAAAATCAAAATGACAGATTAACTTCTGCTACTACACAAGGTATTAATACTGGATTAGCAGCTAATCAGCAAGGATTTAATCAAGCAGCTTATAACCAAATGCAACCTATTAACGTCATTAATGCTTTGCGTACAGGTTCTCAAGTAACTAATCCTAGTTATGCAAATGTGCCACAACAAGCTAATACTGCTGGCCCTGATTTACTAGGTGCTACTAATGCTCAATATACTAATCAACTTAATGCTACTAATGCTGCTAATGCACAATCAGGTAACTTTTTGGGTGGTTTAATGGGATTAGGTTCATCAGCCATAAAATATTCTGATGAACATTTAAAAACAGATATTAAACGCATTGGCACACATGATTTAGGTATGGGCATATATACTTACCATTATAAAGATGGTTATGACTTACCTACAGGGCTACAAGTTGGCGTTATGGCTCAAGAAGTTGAGAAAGTAATACCAGAAGCTGTAATCGTAACTGATAGTGGCTTTAAAGCTGTTAATTACGCAATGCTTTAGGAGATTAGAATGAATTTTGCACAATACTTACCAACATCAATGCAAGGCTTAATGCCTGGTGAAACAGGTGGCGTACCTAATCAGTTGCCACAAGATGACACCATGATGCAATTAGAGTTAAAGCGTAAGTTTGCTTTAGCTGATGCGTTAAAAAATCAAGCCATGCCACAAGGGCAAATGGTAGGTGATCGCTATGTATCTCCTTCATGGACACAATATCTAGCTAATGCGGTAGGTAAGTATCAAGGTGGACAAGCTGAAAATGAAGCTATTAAGCAATATGGTGACTATAAGACTGCTGAAAATACACGAATGGCAGAAGCTTTAGGTAAGTTTGGTAAAGCTTTTGAGCCTACTACTACAACTAATACGACTTATGCACCAGGTGTAGGTAAAGAATTAGCGATAGGTGATACAGTTCAAACCGCACCTAACTTTGGCGCAACACCTAATCTTACTGAGCAGGTCGCACCAACTTCACCTTATGGTACACAAAGTATGACAGGTAATGCTACTACTTCTGTACCTACTACAACTACATCAACAGTTAAACCTACTACAGAAAGTATCAATAAAGCATTTACTGATTATTCTATAGCGACTAGAAATCCTAAACTTGCTGAACAATTGATGATGAGCAAATTTACTGATTACCAAAAACAAAATGATCCATTTAAACTTGGTAAAGATGAAACTTTATTTGGGCGTGATGCAAATGGGAATTTAGTAAAATTAGCTACTAATCCCGGTGAAAATACACAGTTTGGTAAAATTAATCCTAGTGAATATACTCCAGCATCTGTGGCTACATTTATGCAAACTGGTAAACAATCTGATTTAGTATCTGCTAAACCTGCGGTTGTTCCTACTACTCGCAATATGCGACAAGGCAATCAAGATATTACGCAACAATGGAATCCATCTACTAATAGCTGGCAAACAATAGCTACTGGTAATGCGTTTAAACCTGATGAAGGAACACAAAAACCACCTGCTGGTTATGCTTGGGGTAAAGATGGTTCTTTAGTTGCTATTAAAGGTGGCCCTGCTGATAAAGCAGCTAATTTAACTGAATCTCAAGCTAATGCTAATCTTTTTGGTTCAAGAGCAAAAGCATCTCATAATATTTTAAATGGATTGGAAGGTAAGTATAATCCTGCACTTATACAAGCTCAAGAATCAGGCGCAGGTAATCTTCCTGGTGTAGGATATGTTTTAAATAAATTTGCCGATCAAAATACTCAAAGCGCAGCACAAGCACAGCGAGATTTTGTTAATGCTGTATTAAGAAAAGAATCAGGCGCAAGTATTTCATCAAGTGAATTTGACCAAGCTAGAAAACAATACTTTCCACAACCTGGTGATACTCCAGCAACAATAAAACAAAAGCATGATAATAGAGCAATTGCTATTAAAGGCATTGAAACTGCTGCTGGTCCTGCAAATAAACAAACCACAGTTGATTTTAATGACTTACATTAGGAGTAATAATTATGGATGTTAAATTACCTGATGGTACAGTTATTAGTAATATTCCTGATGGAATATCTAAAGCAGATTTAACTGCTAAGTTAGCTAAAAATGGATATGATGTAAGCAAATTATCAGCACCATCAATTCCTGATACTACTGTTGCTCAACCTAAAGTAGAAGCTCCTAAAAATTATACTTTAGGAGAATCTCTTGGCAATGCTGCAATTAATTTAATTCCTGATATTGGTCATGTTGCTTATGGGGTTGGTAAGACACTTTTACATCCTATAAATACAGCAAAAGGTGTTATTGATTTGGGTGCAGGGGCATTACAAAACGCATTACCTAAACAAGTAGTAGATTTTGTAAATCAAGTTGATGCAAATAATCCTCAAGCAATTGAATCTGCCAAACGTGCCGTAAATACTGCTAATGTTGTAGGTCAAGATTATAAAAATAAATATGGTTCTTATGAAGGATTTAAACGTGCTGTAGCTGAACATCCTGCTGAAGTAATGGCTGATGTATCTACAGTATTGGGTGGTGGCGCAGCATTAACAAAAGGGAGCAAACTTGGAGATATTCTTAGTGCTGGTAGTAAATATACCAACCCATTAACTCCTGCTGTTAAAGTAATAAGTGCAGCAGAAAAAGTGCCAGGTTCTATTGCTAGACAAGTTTTAGGCGTTACTACTGGAGTAGGTGCAGATACTGTTGGGGAAGCATATAAAGCAGGTAAAGCTGGCAATCAATCATTCTGGAATAACCTAACTGGTAAAGCAGATATGACTGATGTATTAGATGAAGCAAAAAATGCTTTAAATAATATTAAAAATGAAAAAAGTCAGCAATATAGAAGTGGAATGGTTAATGTAGGTAACGACAAGACTGTATTAGATTTTGGTGATATTGATAATTCTATTGCTAATGCTACTGGTAAAGTTTCTTATAAAGGTCAAGTTAAAGATAAGTTTGCTTCTGCAAAAGTTAATGAAGCTTCTGATGCTATTAATCAATGGAAAAATTTAGATCCTGCTCAATATCATACGCCAGAAGGTTTAGATGCTTTAAAGCAAAAGATTGGCGGTATATTAGAATCAATCCCATTTGAACAAAAAACTGCTCGTAGTGCTGTACAGGATATATATAACTCTACTAAGCAAACTATTACTAATCAAGCACCATCTTATGCTAATGTAATGAAAGATTATGCACAAGCAAGCGATTTAGTAAGTCAAATAGAGAAAACACTTTCATTAAATCCAAAGGCTTCTGTTGATACTGCAATGCGTAAATTGCAATCATTAACTCGCAATAATGTACAAACTAATTATGGTCAAAGAGTAAAATTAGCTGAAGAATTAGCTAAACATGGTGGTGAAAATATTATGCCATCATTAGCAGGTCAAGCTATGAATGAATGGTTACCACGTGGATTAGTAGGTAAAGGTGAAGATATTGCAGCTATTTTAGGTGCTACTCATATGAGTCCATCAACATTATTATTTCCTTTGGCTATGCCTAGAGTGGTTGGTGCTGGAGCATATGGATTAGGCAAAGTAGCAAGTAAAATTCCTAAATTACCAATGGCTACTGATAAAGCAAATTCATTAGCACAATATTTATACCAAATGCAAAACGCACAAAATCAAGGAGAGCAGTAATGTCAAGAAACGGAAGCGGTATATATTCACTTGCAACAGGTAATCCAGTTGTTACAGGGGCTACGATTTCATCTACGTGGGCTAATTCAACTTTAACTGACATTGCAACTGCTTTAACAGGTTCTATTGCATCTGATGGTCAAACAACTGTAACTAATAACTTACCTATGGGCAACTATGCTCATACAGGTGTTGCTGATGCTACTGTTAGAACAATGTATGCTACTGCTGGACAGGCGCAAGATTCTACCTTTACTTACTTAACTAGCCCTGCTGGTACTAACACAATGACTGCTACAGCCTCTTTAGGTATGTCAGCCTATGTAACAGGTCAGCGTTTCTTTTTCGTAGCTCCTGCGACTAACACAGGGGCTGCTACTTTAAACATCAATTCTATTGGTATTAAAAGTATTACTAAACAAGGCACTACTGCATTAATTGCTGGAGATATTGTATCTGGGGCAATTATTCAAGTGGTTTATGATGGTACTGAATTTCAATTAATAAGCCCATCAGGAAATGGTACTGTAAATTCATTTAGTGCAGGTACAACAGGATTAACTCCATCTACTGCTACATCAGGTGCTGTTACATTAGCAGGAACGCTTGCAGTTGCTAATGGTGGTACAGGCGTAGCAACACTAACAACAAACAATGTTATTTTAGGCAATGGTACAAGCGCAGTTCAAGTAGTTGCACCTAGCACATCTGGAAATGCTTTAGTTTCTAATGGTACAACATGGGCTTCAGGAATAGTTGCTAACACAGCTAAAGCTTGGGTAAACTTTAATGGATCAACTGCAACAATTAGAGCTAGTTTTAATGTAAGTAGTGTTACTAGAAATGGTACAGGTGATTATACAATTAACTTTACTAATGCTTTTGCTGATGCCAATTATACGGCTGCTGGCATACAAAATGGTTCTACACAAAATATGAATCCAACTCAAAGTGCTATAAGTACAACTGCATTTAGTTTTTATACTTCTGGCGGTAGTGGTGCTGGTAGTGGTGTAAGTTTTGGGGCTGTTGATCCTTCGTATGTAAACATGGTTTTTTTTAGATAAGGATAAATAATGGCACAACTTATAATTTATACAAATGAAACAGGCAATTTAAGCATAACTATTCCTACTGGTGAAATTAGTATAGATGAAGTTTTAGCTAAAGATTGTCCATCTCATGCAGTTATTATTGATGATTTTGATTTACCTAAAGGTGCAGATACTCAATTTTTAGATGCTTGGATACTTAATGGTAAATCTGTTTTAGTAGATTTTGCAAAAGCACAACTAATTTATTTAACACAATATAATACTAATGCTTTACAAATTGCCCAAGCTAGACAATTAAATACATTAGCAGGTATTTCTAATATTGTAGATGATGCTACTTGGTTAGCTAAACTATCTACTGATAGAAATGCTATTACAAGTGCTACTAATACTGACGGCTTAATAGCTATTTCTTTACCAACATAATAGGAATAATGATGGATTCAATAGATCGTGTAGAATATGGCAAGATGTTAGCCACAGTTGCTTCTTTAGAAAAGAAGATAGACAAAATGGAAACATCTCTAGACGAGCTATTGGCTTTAGCTAATAAAGGTCGTGGTGGGTTTTGGGCAGGTATGATGATTGCTTCATTAATTGGTGCTTTGGTGTCTTATTTTTCTAAAGCTATAATAGGTCAATAACATGATCCGTTTAAAGATAGCTTACAACTTCTTTCTTGATAGACTTGGTGAGCCTTCTACATGGCAAGGTGCTGGCTTTCTAATTGCTTTGTTTACTGCTAAGTTTAATGGTTTAGATTGGGGTTCTGGTGCAGCATTAGGCGGTACTTTATCGGCCTTTATTAAGACAATGACAAAGGGTTAATATGCCATTCTTACTTATGTACTGGAAGCAACTAGCTATTGTTGGCGCAATTGTCATTGTGTTACCTGTAACATTCTATAAAGGCTATGAATCAGGCAAAGCGCACATACAAGCATTATGGAATCAACAACAAGTAGTAGATGCTCAAGCTGTTGCGATTGCGGACAATAAGACAGCTACTCAAGTTATTAATGCACAAAAGGTAACTCAAAATGAAAATACAAAACTTAAACAAGATATTAGTGTCAATACTGACTATTATAGCCATCATGCTGTTTCTGGCACTTCTTACGGGGTGTTCAAGCCTATTGGAGAAGCCAGTAGTAGCCAAGTGTCCACCATTCCCACAGCTACCGAACAGTCTAACAACGAAACCGCCAACGCAGTATCTCGTACCGACTACGAAAAACTAGCTAATGATTGTCTAGCAACTACGCTTCAACTTGATAATGCTCAAGAATGGGCAGCAGAACAGGTAAAAGTAGATGCTGAATAACTTTCAAAAGTCATTACAATATGTATTAGAATCAGAAGGTGGTTTTGCAGACAATGCGCATGATAGTGGTGGTGCTACAATGAAAGGCATTACATTAGACACATATAGACTGTTTAAGAAAAATAGTCACCTTACAGCAAACGATTTAAAAAGTATTTCTGATGCTGATGTATCAACCATATATTTAAATGGCTTCTGGGATCGCTGTAGATGTTCAGATTTACCAAGTGGCATTGATTATTGCGTGTTTGACTTCGCAATCAACGCTGGTTATGGTCGTAGTATCAAAACATTACAAAAGGCTGTAGGAAGTGATGTAGATGGTGTTCTAGGTGCTATTACAATTGCTTTAGTAAAGAAGCATGATATATCTGACCTAATTAGGACATTTAGCGATCAGAAAGAGGCCTTTTATCATTACTTGGTAGGTTCAAAGCCTAGTCAAGAAGTATTTTTAATGGGTTGGTTAAGTAGAATTGCTACTGTTAAAGACAGAGCATTAAAGATGGTTTAAGGAGATAACATGATTGATCAATTTATAGGCACACTATTTCTAGCACGTGATGTAGCTCATAGAGAACACTTGCGTACTAAAAGCTATTCACAACATAAAGCATTAGGTCATTTCTATGAAGATATTGCTGAGTTAATGGATAGTCTGACTGAAGCCTATCAAGGTCGTTATGGCATTATTCCTGAAATCCCTATTCTTACTGAAGAAAAGAAGTACAAAGAAGCTCTGTATTGTATAGCTGACAAACTAGCTTACATTGAGAAATATCGTTATAAAGCTATTCCTAAAGAAGATACAGCACTACAAAACATTGTAGATGAAATTGTAGGGTTATTCTTATCTACGATTTATCGCTTGGAAAATCTAAAATAATGGCTGATCGTAATAAACTAGCACAAGCATTAGTTGGCCCAACAGACTTTACAGGTCAAAGCGTACCAGGTATGTTTGATATGAAAGCATTGGCTGAAAAAGAAGCTTTAAATAGATATGGCAAAGCTACTGAACATAATGGTAATGCTGATGCGTTTAGACACCTTGTATGGTCTGGCATGATGTCAAATAAGTTTGGTAACTTACTGCCACAAGCTTTAGGTGCTACACATGAATTTGTAGAAGTTGGACAGCCACAATCTGAAAACAATATGGACACGACTAATAATAAATATGGTCGTTATATTGGCGGTGATGCTAAAGACTTACAACAGATTATGGATAGAGCTAAATTATTGATAGATTATAAAATAGCTCCTACTTTATCCAATACACAAAATAACTATTAAATCAACATATCGCTATTAATCGTTAATCGTGATACTTCGCCATAGTCTTTTGAGTATGTAATAACTTTGGCATCTCTACCGCTTAAATAACCACCTCTAGCACCATAGGCATCATTGGCAGCAAGTGTTCTATGTTGCTCAACAATCATTAAGTTATTCTCTTTAACATCTACGTGGTGTAAATGCCCCATGTGTGCGTAAGCGTACTTAGTACGCCCAAACATCTCTCTAAATTGACTGGCAAACACGTGCGCTACATTCGCTACATTGCGTTTATGCCCATGATGAAAGAATAGTGCAGTTTTGCCAAACTCATAAGCATTGTAAGGATTAGGTGAAGTATCTACGCTTACTCTAGGTTCATTCTCGTACATTACGCTAAACCATTCTCTTAACCATATTTGGCTGACTGGATCGTGGTTAGCATCTGCCATAATGATGTGTAGCTTTTGATGTTTCTGTAATAACATTGTTATAACATTACGCAAGATTCTAATAGACGCTCTGACTAGCTTAGAAAACCTACTATCTACATCTAATAAATGCTTACTAGCTGGCGTTACTGCATCCATGCCATCAAAGTGCAAGAAGTCGGATAGCTGTGCAAATATAGCTGTATCAGCATTAGGTGATTGGTGAATAGCTTGAGCAAACCATTTAACAATCAATTCTTCTGCTATTTTTAAATCCCAATTCTCACCACATTCCTCATCCCATGCCAACATACCCATGTGGTAATCAGTAATCACATAACAGTTAAGCAGTTTGTCATTGCCTAATGGTGGCGGTAGTGTTGCTGCTAGTCGTGGTATATCTTCTTTTAACGCTTCAATGGCCTCTAGCATGAATTGCTCACGCTTATCTGCATCTACTTGAGATTTAACCCATTGACCGCTAGGCTTACCTTCAGCATTGTAATAAGTAGATATACCTTTAACCACAAATGGACTAGGAACAGTCCTGGTCATATCATGTTCAGGGGAGTAACCAGCCAATGCTGCTTTCTTTTTAATAGATACCATTGCCTGGTCAATCGTTGTTGCACCAATACCTAATTTTTTAGCTGCCTTCCGTTGTGATCCACATTCTTCAATTGCGTCTAAATATTCCAATTGCCTAACAGTTGCATAACTTCTTAATTCAACATCAATAGGGTTTTTCAAAACAAGCCTTTATCGTAAAGTAAGGGTTATTACTTATTGTTATATTTTACAAAGCTTATAAACATTTCAGCTAGACATATAGTAAGAAAACCGCCCCACCATAGCCAATTGGCATTATTTAAAGCTAAAAAGAACGCAACCATAAAATACATCATTATCTATTCCTTTCGTACATCTCTTTATCGTGCTTGATTGCCTTCATACCACGTAACAGTAATACTTCAAAACCTAATTGCATTAGATACTGTTTACCTTCATCATCACAATCTAGATCTACTGTGCCACTACCATCAGGATTATCAACAATATCACCTATCATCTCAATCTTCATTTTTCTTCCCTTTCGGTCATATATTACATTTTATCGGTTAATTATCGGTTAATTATTACCTATCGGTAGTGTGTAATATTTCGTGTATTTTTATACACAAACTTTTTAGTCTTTAATATATACAATGTATATACTTTTTATCTATACTTTTCCCTGTTAAGTTAGTTCTAGCTCACATTTCAGGCTAAAACTAAACCAAATGTGTGGACTTGCTAACATTTACTATCTGTAAATCCAATTGCCATAAAGTATATAAATGTATCTATTAACTAGCTTTAAACCACTTTAAGTATGTTTTTATGAACATTAAAGTGATGGTGCTACATTCACATTTGGAACTGACGGATTTTGCAAGAAAGCGTTAGCAGGTATAACTGTTTTATCGCCACCTTTCCATTGAATCTCAATTAAGTTTTCGTCTTGTTTCTTGTAACAACCTGCAAGCTTTTGTCCATCAGCACGAAAAGCCACAACTGCAAAAGCATATTCCTCTTTAATTTGAGAAAATGGACAAGGTAAACTAGAAATAACTATTCTTACGCTGTCATTGTATTTATAAGTTAAATATCTTGGTTCTGCATAAGCAGTTATAGATACTAACGCCAGTAAAGAAATAATTAGTTTCATTTAAGTTATCCCCCATAGTAATCAATAAGTACGTGTAAGGCCTTGCTAACTTTCTTATCGTGTTTAATATCATCTGGGTGAGTAGATACAAACTTATTCTCCACTAGGTCTAGACTATGTTTTAAGTAACCAAGTACTACAGAATCAAGCACATCATACAATGGGCTGTTATCATCTAAATCAATTGATATGTTCATTGAGCATCCTTTCTAGGTAGTTTTAACAGCTTGCGTAGTTCTTCTAATTCTTCTTCAGTCAATTCTGTATCTTTACGGAATATCGCATCAAAGTTAGCTGAGTAAACATCACTTGGCTTTGATTGGATAGTATCTCCGGTAATATTATTTTTGTTTTTGTGCATTTTTCTTAATCTCCCTGTGGCAATGAATACAATAGCTAGTTAATCTTTCTTCTAAAGCTGTCCTGTGTCTTGGTCTTTCATGGCACATAGGGCATAAAGGATCAACTGGCTTTTCTCTAATATTTAATATTTGGCTTACTAAACTTGAAATCATTTTAATCCTTTCTTGGCTTTAGTGGCTTGGTAACTTGCACGTTTACACTCAGTACAATAATCTGCAACTTTACCGCTTAATGCTGCTATTGATCGTGGTCTTTCTTTACATCTAGGGCATATAGGATTGCGTAAAGTAACTTTCTTCTTTGGTGCAACATATAACATCTGGCTAATTAGGCTGCTTAACATTAGATTGCATCTCCTTGTACTAAAGTTTTACCTATCTTTAAAGTACATTGTTGGACTTCTTTAATTGCGTAATTAGGTACAACATAACTTACATATAACCAACCACAAATTAGTCCTGCTACAAATGTATTAATCATGTTGTACCCCTTATCCTAAAATGGCAATGCTTCGCCATCATCATAATCAGCATTAGAGGCTGTTTTAAGAGCCTGTGGCGCATTATTATTACTAGCTGATGTGCTTGTATCGCCTTTCTTACCAAGTAGCGTTAAATCGTTTACTCTCACCTCTAAACTAAACTTTTCTGTACCATCTTTAGCTTTATATGGGCGGTTAGTTAATTCACCTACAATACCGATTGTTGTACCCTTGAGTAACATAGGTGCAAGTGTTTCAGCTCTAGCTCCCCAAAGATTCGCATTTAACCAAGTGGTTAATTTTTTGTCTCCAAATCCACTTGATAATGCAAAACTAAATGAACATACTGGATCGCCACCAGGTGTGTACCTTAATGCAGCATCAGCTCCTATACCGCCAGTTGCAGATAAATTATTCAATTTGATACTCCTTTATAAGTTAAATTTCTAAAAAGCCTTGATATTGTCATTTCCGATACTTTAAACATTGCAGCAACTTTTTTTTGTGTATTGCCTTCAATTATTAAGTTTTTAATAGTATCTACATAAGATTCATCTAATTTTTGTTTAGATTTTGCAATCTTTGATTTTACTTCTGCTGTTCTAAAACTTCCTTTATGATGCAAAATTGTATGTTCAGCAACAGTCATAATTTGTAAATTAGATGGATTATTATTTTCAATGTTGTGATCTATATGATGTACAACTTCAGTAATTAATAACTTTCTGTTTAATATTTGTTCCATTACAGCTCTATGTTGAAAAATCCATCCAGCTTCCGTTTTTATAAATACGTAACCACTTTTGTTATGGATTCTTGTTGAGCCTATTTCTTTTATGCTCATTTTGTTTCCTTTTTTGTATAATTAATTGCGAGTAAATATTTGTTACCCATTTCTTTTTTTACTTTAGCTATCTTCTTTTCTCTTAACTCCACCAGTTTAGCTGATGGGGCTGACAGGCCGTATAAACTATGAATAAGCATAGGTATCACCTACTTTTTTAGCCATTTCATTGCTTAATTCTTGTGTAGCAAAAGCAATTACTTTATGTTTATCCATGCCATTCCATTCACTACGTAATTTTAAACTGCCAATGTATCGGTTTAGTAAAGTTACCTTGTCTAGCTTCATTGCATCTAAATGGTAGTTACCGATTGCCTTTATAAATATCATCTCATCATTAGTTGTGTGGCTTTTGATTGAACTTCTAAAATTAATTGGTGTAAACATTTTAATTATCCTTTTAGTGATTCTGCGTGGCGTTTAAGTGCTGATCTTTGTTTGCTGTCAAGTCTGGACCATAAAGCTAGTTTTTCGTCATTGTCTAAGCTACTGGCTAACCTGTGGGCTTCGGTCATATCTTCATCATTGATGGCTGCTGTAATCTCC